>PJUA01000076.1_pt1 | contig 110650 bp, 86 predicted proteins | sample 1512151 | NCBI WGS metagenome assembly PJUA01 (sample SAMN08177678, study PRJNA422409) | Soil metagenome, whole genome shotgun sequencing project. | isolation source: Soil enriched on filter paper: beechwood xylan treatment | place: USA: Madison | collected 2015-01-15 | reverse complement strand
TTTTTTAAAACTTTTTCTTAACTAACTCATAACAGCCTCTTTACATTTTAAACTTTTTTGAATAACTGTGAGGTTTTTCTTTATTTACCTGTCATTTTCCTATTTTGCGCAGGTTTGGGTTTGCCGATTTTGCAGAGTTTTCAGTCTTTAAGCCGTCTTTTTGATGTTATTTTAATCCCGAAAAGACATTGACGCTCAGTTTTCTTCTTCTTTATTCTCAAATCGTCTTTGCAAATCCAGAATTTCTTCTGAAAACTCATTCCCAGCCCCGATAGTTTTGCTTTTTTCTTTAAAAAGAAAAAGATTGAAACAAATAGCAGGATTTTGCTCCTTATTATATTCAAAATTCTAATCTAAAAATTCCAAAATCCAAAAACTATGGCTTCGACTACGCTCAGCCTGACAAATATTTACTCTTATATAATATAGTATACTTTTCTAATCTTATAATATGTATAAAAAAACAAACCCGACAGGTTTTAAAACCTGTCGGGTTGTACCTATATATAATAGTATATTATTTTTTATTGATCTCTTTAGCTTTTGCTTCCCAGTGCGTCATTAGACTATTATAATTTACCGGATTGGCTGAAGGCTGATTTACTAACCGTCCGGATTCAAATGCTCGGACAAGGATTGTTTCTATTAAATAATCTTCGTTAACTTCAAAAGGTTTGTATTCTGTTTTTAAACTTATATCAAATAAATTTGCTGTTGTATTTGACACAAAGGCCTTAAAACCACTTTTTAGAGTTTTTATTAACTCATAAGTAGTTTTTCCGGTTTGGCGGTGTACTAACTTTACAAGAATCTGCCCTTGTTTTCTGGAAAGCTTTTTAAGTCTGTCTTCAAATTCGTTGTTAAGATAGTCTTCTACAATTTTGAAATACTTCTTTTTTTCACGGCTCGTTTTTAATCTGGCCATTCCATTATTTAAAGCTGTTAGTCTATCTGCTGCAAGTCTTGCATACGGATATACCTTATAAACTCTCATCTGTAAAATCTGAAACTGCTTTAATTCTTCGGCACTCATCTTCTCACCTTTTGAAATAATAATTTCGGGCAATTGAATTGTATCGTTTAGAATTGAATCTTTTTCAGTTAAAATATACCCCATTTCTTGATTTTCTTTTGGAGTAACTTGGGCTTCACTAGTATATGAAATAAATAATAAAAATAAAATACAACAGGTAAATCTCATGGAGTCTTAATTTAGATGTAAAATTATATATTTATACACAACTCTGATACCAAATTTATAAATTAGCGCAAAAATATTTTTATGAGTACAAAATCTATCTTAACTGATACCTCTATAGCTTTTTTGGAAAGCTATCTAAATAATGCTTCGCCGACTGGTTACGAAAGCGAAGGGCAAAAACTTTGGATGAATTATTTAAAACCTTATGTAGATACTTTTATCACTGATACATATGGTACAGCGGTTGGAGTTATTAACCCTGATGCTCCTTTTAAGGTTGTTATTGAAGGACATGCTGATGAAATTTCATGGTATGTTAACTATATTACAGATGATGGTTTATTATATGTAATTAGAAACGGTGGATCTGATCACCAGATTGCACCTTCAAAAAGAGTAAATATTCATACCAAAAAAGGGATCGTAAAGGGTGTATTTGGATGGCCTGCAATTCATACACGTTTAAGAGACAAGGAGGAAATCCCAAAATTGAGCAACATATTTATTGATTTAGGATGTGAAACTAAGGAACAGGTTGAAGCAATGGGAGTTCATGTGGGATGTGTAATTACCTATCCTGATGAATTTATGATTTTGAATGAAAACAAATTTGTGTGCCGTGCGATAGACAACAGAATGGGCGGTTTTATGATTGCCGAAGTTGCTCGTTTATTAAAGGAAAACAAAAAAACACTTCCTTTTGGTTTGTATATAGTAAATTCTGTTCAGGAAGAAATTGGTCTTCGCGGTGCAGAAATGATCGCTCATACAATTAAACCAAATATTGCTATTGTTACTGATGTCTGTCATGATACCACTACACCTATGATTGATAAAAAAGTCGAAGGTGATTTAAAAATGGGTAAAGGACCAGTTATTGCATATTCTCCGGCAATCCAAAATAAACTTCGCGATTTAATTGTAGACATTGCAGAAGAAAAGAAAATTCCTTTCCAGCGTCATGCTACTTCTCGTGCAACGGGTACAGATACTGATGCTTTTGCATATAGCAATGGCGGTGTAGCTTCGGCATTAATTTCTCTTCCTTTAAGATACATGCATACTACTGTAGAAATGGTGCATAGAGATGATGTTGAAAATGTAATTCAATTGATTTATGAGTCCTTATTGAAAATTGAGAATAACGAAACATTCTCTTATTTCAAATAAAAGCACTTTCATGCTAAATTCGGCTGTTTATAAAAATAGCCGGATTTTCTAATTCCTCAAAGAATGAAAATATTACTGCTCGAAGACGATTTTACTTTGTCTAAAGAAATATCGGCTTTTTTTACCACTAAACAATTCGAGTGTACACCGTATTATGATGGATCTTTACTGCTTAAAAAATACTTTCCCTACGAATATGATTTAATAATTCTGGATATTAATGTTCCGGGAATAAATGGTATTGAGGTTTGCAAAGGTATTCGTGAAATTGATAAAAAAACGCCAATTATAATGCTGACGGCTTTTAGTGAAATTGAAGATAAACTGGCTTCCTTTGACAGTGGTGCTGATGATTATCTGGTTAAACCTTTTCATTTTGAAGAATTATATGCCCGTATTTCATCATTGCTTAGAAGAAAAGAAATTCCTCAGCAAACAGAAAAAAAGATCATTATTGAAGATTTAGAAATTCTGGAAGATGAAATGAAAGTTTTACGTTCTGGTGAAGAAATTAAGCTGACTCCAAAAGAGTTTAAACTAATTCTAATTTTAGCTCATGCAAAAGGAAAAGTTTTATCTAAACAATTTATTGCTGAGAAACTTTGGGATTATCATATTGAAACCAATCAAAATACGATTGAAGTTTATATAAATTTTCTTAGGAAAAAAATCGATAAAGATCACGAAACAAAACTCATAAAAACCAAAATTGGTTACGGATATTATTTAAGTAACGAGGAATGACTTTAAAAAACAGAATATCATTATTAGTAAGTCTTTTGTTCACAATTCTTTTTGGATTGGCATCGACTGTGATATTTGTTTTATATTCTAATTTTAGAAAAGAAGAATTTCGTGAACGTCTTGAAATTAAAGCTCTTTCTAATATTAAACTTTTGGTTGATGTAAAAGAAGTTGATGAACAGCTGCTTAAAATGATTGACCAAAACTCAATCAATAAATTATATGATGAGAAAACTTTAGTTTTTGATTCACATTTTAAACTTATTTACAGCAGTATCGATGATGCAAAAATTAATTGGTCTGTTGAAGATTTAAAATATCTTAAAAAACATAAAACCTTTTTCAAACAACAAGGCGATTATGAAGTTTACGGCGTTTTTTATGATACTAAAGACAAAGACTTTTATGCTTTAATTTCTGCTACGGATGATTATGGAAAAAGAAAACTGCTTTTTTTAAGATATACATTAGTTGTATCCTATATATTCTTTACATGTCTCTGCTGGGTTCTAACTTCTTTTATGGTTAGAAAAGCAATGAATCCTCTTGGATTATTTCATCAAAAAATTAAAAATATCAACGAAAACAATCTTGATACTCGTATTGAATCAAAAAGCAATAAAGACGAAATTGACTTAATTGCAAACGAGTTTAATTTCATGATGGACCGAATTGAAGTTTCCTATCAAAGACAGAAAGAATTTACGGCTCATGCTTCGCATGAATTAAGAACTCCTTTATCGAGAATTACTGCACAAATCGAAAATACTATAGCCGATTCGACGACATCTCTTAAAGGAAAAAACTTTCTAACTGCAATTTTATCCGATGTCAATCATTTAACTGAATTAATCAGCTCATTATTAATATTATCTAAAATTGATACCAATAAAAATAATGAAGACAATGAAATTCACAGAATGGATGAGATTCTTTTCTCGGCTATTGAAAATCTAAAGAAAAGCTTTCCTGATTTTGTTATTTTATTTGAAATTGAAGAAAGCGAAAATTTAGACACAGCTCTGGAAATAAAAGGAAATAAAAACCTTTTGGAAATTGCTGTAATTAATGTTTTAAAAAATGCCTGTGTTTATTCAGATAATCAGCAGGCTTTAGTAAAAATAAGCGCACCGGAAGATCATCTTATTATTTCTATTCTAAACACTGGAAAAACTTTAAGCGAAAGCGAACAAAAAAATCTTTTTGAACCTTTTATGAGAGGTGAAAATTCTAAAGGTACATCTGGTTTTGGATTGGGATTACGTATTGTAAACAGAATCTTAAAACTTCATAAATCTCACATAACTTACACTACACCAGAAGATAATGTAAATTTATTCCAATTATTCTTTCATTAATATTTTATTTTAAGCTAATTTTAAGGTAGATTTTAAGCCCGCTTAAAGTCTGCCAATAGCATATTTGTACAAAATAAAATAGATACAATGAGAAAACTATATGCATTATTATTACTTGTACTTTTTAATCAGGTAGTTATGGCTCAAAAAACAGTCACTCTTCAAGATTGTGAGAGCCAGTTTTTAAAAAACAATCTTTTTTTGCTAGCCTCTCATTATAATATTGATGCCGCAAAAGCCATGACCATTCAGGCCCGAATATGGGATAATCCAAACCTTACTGCAGAATTAAATGCATACAATCCTGAAAGGGATAAGTTTTTTGACATTGGTAAGCAAGGACAAAAAGTATTTGGTATCGAACAGTTAATCTATTTAGGCGGAAAGAAACGTAATGAAGTTAAACTGGCAAAAACTAACGAACAATTAGCAGAACTTCAGTTTAATGATTTATTAAGAACATTAAAACTGCAGCTGCGCCAAAGTTTTTACACCGTTTATTACAACACAAAAAGTCTTGAAATAACTGATAAACAATTGGTTCATATTGAAGATTTAATAAACTCCTACTCTATTCAGGCTCAAAAAGGAAATATACCTCTGCGAGATGTTGTGCGTTTACAGTCTCTGTATCTAAACTTTAAGAACGAACGAATGGAAGTAGTTAACAACAGCATTGAAGAGCAGGCAAATTTAAAATTACTGCTAAATTCAACCGAAACTATTATTCCGGATGTTTCAAAAGACGATTTTAATAAATATTTAAAAATAATTCCTTTTGATCTAAAATCTTTTGAAGATGAAGCAATTGCCAATCGTCCGGATTATTTAGCCAAACAAAAAGAAATTGAAGCTAATGAACTGAATGTAAAATGGCAAAAATCGCTTTCTGTTCCAGATATCACTTTGGGCGCTAATTATGATCAGCGAAGCGGTGCATTTAATAATGAAGCTAATATTTCTGTTGGAATTCCGCTGCCGCTTTGGAACAAAAACAAAGGAAATATCAAAAATGCTCAGGCCGTTTTAGCCCAATCTAAAGTAGAAAAGCAAAATTTTAATCTTCAACTGGAAACCGAAATCACATCGGCATGGAATAAATGGGATGAATCCCGAAAAAACTATGCGGTCATAAAACCAACTGTAAACTCAGACTTTGAAGCGGTTTATAACGGAATCTTAACCAATTTCCAAAAAAGAAATATCAGCTTATTAGAATTTACAGATTTTATGGAAAGTTATAATCAGGCTAATATTCAGGTTAATGAATTGAAGAAAAAATTGGCTTTATCCGGCGAAGAATTAAATACTACTATCAACAAGGATTTATTTTAAAACTAAATAATAATGAAACATACACTAATTATAGGAATTGCAATAGTAAGTTTATCACTTGCCAGCTGCAAAAAGGAAGTAGAAAATCCTCAAACTAATACTTCTTTCGCCTTAAGCGATAATATGCTGAAAACTACTACTACGGCAGATGCGAAAACCCAGACGGTGAAAAACGAACTGAGTTTTTATGGAAAAATTACGGCCGATAATAATAAATTAATTGATGTTTATCCGCTTGTAGGCGGAAACGTGATTAAAGTAAATGTTGAACTTGGAGATTATGTAAAAAAAGGCCAGGTATTGGCAACCATAAAAAGTACTGATGTTGCTGATTTTGAAAAACAATCCATCGATGCGAAAAATGATTTGCTTGTAGCAAAAAATAAACTAAAAGTTGCTCAGGAATTATTCGACGGAAAATTAAATTCTGAAAGCGATGTACTTGAAGCAAAATCAGAAGTCAATAAAGCACAGTCACAGCTAAGCAAAATTCAGGAAACTTACAAGATCTATAATATTAAAGCCGGTTCTATTTATGAAGTAACAGCGCCAATAAGTGGTTTTGTTATTCAAAAGAGCATTAATCAGGATATGCTTTTACGTTCTGATCGTTCTGAAAATATTTTTGACATTGCAGAAATCAGCGAAGTTTGGGCAATGGCAAATATTAATGAAATTGACATTAATAAAATAAAACTTGGAATTGATGCCAGCGTAACTACTCTAAGTTACCCAGATAAAGTTTTTAAAGGAAAAGTAGATAAAATCTTCAACGTAATTGATCCCGAAACCAAAGCAATGCAGGCGCGTATTAAACTTCAAAATCCTGGTTTTTTATTAAAACCGGATATGAATGCTAATATCAAATTATCCTATAATGAGAATGAATCAATGATTGCAATTCCAAGCAATGCCATTGTTTTTGATAAAAGTAAAAATTTCGTCATGATCTTTAAAGATCGTCATAACATTGAAACAAGACAAGTTGAAGTTTACCGAGTTGTAGGTGATACAACTTATATTTCAAGTGGTTTAAAGGAAAATGAAAAAGTTATTACCAACAATCAATTATTTATTTATCGCGCTTTAAACGATTAAAAGATGAACAAATTCATACGAAATATAATTGCTTTTTCGCTTAAGAATAAAGCATTTACCTTTTTCTGGGTAGGAATATTGGCTGTTGCAGGATTTATTTCCTTTAAAAATATGCCAATTGATGCTTTTCCAGATGTAACAAATACTCAAATTATTATCATTACCCAATGGAATGGTAAAAGTGCCGAAGAAGTAGAGCGTTTTGTAACGACACCAATCGAGATTTCGATGAACTCGGTGCAAAAGAAAACGAGTGTGCGCAGTATTACGATGTTTGGTTTATCTGTAATCAAAATTATTTTTGATGATGGGGTCGACGATACTTTTGCCCGCTTCCAGGTAAATAATTTACTTAAAAACGTTACACTTCCAGATGATGTTGAACCAGACGTTCAGCCTCCTTATGGCCCGACTGGAGAAATTTTCAGATATATTGTAAAAAGTAACAGCCGTGACAGTCGTGAATTATTGACTTACCAAAACTGGGTTATCGACAAACAATTACGTGCCGTTCCCGGTGTTGCAGATTTGAACGTTTTTGGCGGACAAACTAAAACTTATGAAGTTGGCGTTGACCCAATAAAACTGGCTAAATACAACATTACACCATTACAGGTTTATAATGCCGTTGATGCCGGAAATATAAATGTGGGCGGAGATATTATTGAAAAAAACGGGCAGGCATTTGTTGTTCGTGGTGTTGGTCTTATAAAATCCAGAAAAGACATCGAAAACATTATTGTAGACGAAGCTGGAGGAAATCCAATTTTGGTTAAAAATGTAGCTTCTGTTTATGACAGTTCTATGCCGAGAGTAGGACAAACTGGAATTGGAAACAACGACGATGCAGTTGAAGGAATTGTTGTAATGCGTAAAGGCGAAAATGCACAGGAAACTCTTGCTTTAATAAAAGATAAGATTAAAGATTTAAATGATAATATCCTGCCAAAAGATATTAAAATTGAAACTTTCTACGATCGTGACAATTTGATGAATTTCACTACCGAAACGGTAATGCATAATTTATTTGAAGGTATTATTTTGGTTACCTGCGTCGTATTTCTATTTATGGCCGACTGGAGAACTACTTTTACGGTTTCGATAGTTATTCCGCTTTCCTTATTATTTGCCTTTTTGTGTTTAAAAATGATGGGAATGAGCGCCAACTTACTGAGTTTAGGTGCTGTCGATTTCGGAATTATCATTGATGGTGCCGTCGTAATGGTCGAAGGATTATTTGTGGTTCTGGATCATCGGGCGCATCAGCTGGGAATGACGGCTTATAATAAAATTGCAAAAGGAAGCATAATTAAGAAAACCGGAACAGAAATGGGTAAAGCTATTTTCTTTTCTAAATTAATTATCATTACTGCTTTACTGCCAATATTTTCATTCCAGAAGGTTGAAGGAAAAATGTTCTCTCCCCTTGCCTATACTTTAGGTTTTGCCTTAATGGGAGCATTAATTTTCACGCTTACTCTGGTGCCGGTTTTATCTCATATTTTATTGAATAAAAATGTAAAAGAAAAGAATAATCCGTTTGTAAACTTTTGGGACAGAATTGTAGGCAAAGGTTTTGCATGGACATTTAAGCATAAAGTAAAATCATTGGTTATTTCATTATCAGTAATTGCTGCTACATTTTTCTCTGCTTCATTTTTAGGTACAGAATTTTTGCCTCAGTTAAATGAAGGAGCTTTATGGGTTACGGCAGAATTACCAATGAGTACTTCTCTGCCTGAAAGTGTAAAAACAGCTGCAATGATCAGAAAAGATCTTGAAAGTTTTCCTGAAGTAAAAAATGTGCTTTCACAAACCGGACGAAGCAACGATGGAACAGATCCAAACGGATTTGGATTTATTCAGCTTCAAGTCGATTTGAAACCAAAAGCAGACTGGAAACGAAAAATCAGTATGGATGAACTGATTAACCAAATGGACGAAAAATTAAAAGTTCATCAAGGAATTACTTATAACTATTCTCAGCCTGTAATTGATAACGTTGCTGAATCTGTTGCTGGTTTTAAAGCTTCAAATGCAGTTAAAATTTACGGAGATGATTTAGATAAATTAGACGAACTTTCTAATGAAGTTTTAGCAAAAATCAAAGATATTCCAGGTATCAAAGATGTTGGAATTCTTAGAAATGTTGGCCAGCCGGAAATTAGTGTAATTCTTGACAGAGAAAAAATGGCCGCTTACGGTGTAACTTTAAGCGATGCCCAGGCTGTTTTAGAATTAGCTTTTGGAGGAAAAACTGCTACTCAAAAATATGAAGATGAAAAGAAATTTGACGTTCGGGTTCGTTTTTCTAAAGAGTATCGTAAAGACGAAGAAGATTTAGCAGAATTAAAAGTTCCAACTATAAGCGGTGCAAAAATCCCGTTAAAAGAAATCTGCGATATTAAAACCATAACTGGTCCGGCATTTATTTACAGAGACAATACAAAACGTTTTATTGGAGTTAAATTTTCTGTTCGTGACCGAGATTTAGGAAGCACAATTGCCGAAGCACAATCAAAAGTAGCACAAGTAAAAATGCCTCCGGGATATACAACCGGATGGACAGGAGAATTTGAAAATCAGGTTCGTGCCAGTGCACGTCTGGCACAAGTTGTACCAATCAGTTTAATTGGAATATTTGTTTTGTTATTTATTCTCTTTGGAAACTTTAAAGATTCATTACTTGTTTTGGCCAATGTTCCATTTGCTGTAATTGGCGGAATTATAGCTTTACACTTAACGGGAATGAATTTTGGAATTTCTGCAGGAGTTGGTTTTATCGCCTTACTGGGAATTTGTATTCAAAATGGTGTAATCCTGATATCTGAATTTCATCATAATATAAAGGCAAAATTCTCATTAGAAGAATCCATTTTTATGGGAGTAAAAGCCAGAACAAGAGCAGTAGTCATGACGGCACTTATGGCTTCTATAGGTTTAATGCCGGCAGCAATTTCAACCGGAATTGGATCAGAATCTCAAAAACCTCTTGCAATTGTAATTATTGGAGGATTAGTAACGGCAACTATTTTGACATTATTGGTTTTCCCAATTTTATTCTGGATTTTCAATCGAAAAAAACACGCACCGATAGAATAAACGGTTTTATGATAAAATTAATTTGGTTAGATTAATTTGGTTTAGAAAGAAAAAGCATCATTATTTTTAATGGTGCTTTTTTGATTTAGATAATCTCTTAAAACAAGCTGTAAAAAAAAACGGCCTTCTGCTCAAAGAAGGCCGTTATACTAACTCAAACGTTTAAACTTTTTAAAGCTTATTTTGCATCTTTTAAAAGTGCAATTGCATCTGCTGCATTTGATAATTCAGCATATTTTAATGCAGTATATCCTTTTTCATTTTTATCAGATGGACGAGCTCCAGCTGCTAATAAAACTTTTATAATTTCTACTTTATTGTAACGAGCAGCTGTCATTAAAGGAGACATATCGTCTGCTTTTTCATTTACATTAGCACCGTATTCGATAAATTTCTTTACTGTGTCGATATCTCCTTTAGCTACTGCAACTACAAGAGGTGTTCCTTCATATACAGCAGATACTGTAATTTCATTTTTAGCAGCTGATGTGCTGTTTGAAGCCATAGAAACATTTGCAAATGCTACTAAAGCAAGACCTAAAGAAATAACTGATTTTTTCATAATGATTGGGTTGTTAAATTGATTGATAATTATTTGATTGATAATGAATTTTATATTCTATACAAATGTAAATTAAAAAGCGGTATATTGTATAACAAAGTACTTTGTTTTAACTAATTCTTAACTTTTAATTAATAAATTCGAAATATTACTCTTCTAAAATTTGAATTCACTATAAAAGACGCAGCAAATGTAGAAATGTTACACCAAAACGAATATTTTTTTAAAATTTGTTATTAAGAAAGTATCAAAAATGAAAGAGAAAACGATACTCTTTTAACTATACAACAACAGCATGTATAAAAAAGGCAGAATTTTTTCATTAAAAGAAAAAAAATAAACCGTTTTTTATGGATTTGTGATGAAAATTATCAATGTAAGTAAAAAAAACCAAAAAGAAAGAAAATACTTATTTTACATCGAAATAGTAACTCCTCATTTAATCATTTTAACATGTATTCTTAAGCTATTTTGCAGTATTTTTTAATAAAAATTTAGTTCCATATACATTTATCAAATCGTTTTCGAATAAAGTATACGGATCATTATAAAATTGAAGGAAATCAGGAACACTAATCTGCCCCGGAAAAGGTGCATAATAATGTGTTGAACTTACTGCATCATTTCGCCAGACTAAGACATAACAAAGCTTAATATTTTCTTTCTTTAATGATTGAAGCAAAACTTCTGTCCACCAGTTTTTATTTGGTATTGATTCTAAGCCGGTTTCTGTAAAAGCTGCTAATTTTTTCTTTTTAGTTGCAATGTCAGAAATAATTTTAAGCTTTTTTATTCCGTTTTCTAAGTCATATTTCCCATCTCGTCCAAAATCTCCATAATTATCTATCCCAAGCATATCAACATAATCATCGCCAGGATAACGTTCTAAATATTCTGATTCTGAATTAAATCGATTATCTGGTGAAAATGCATAAATAAAATTATGAACTTTTAAAGTATCTCTCAGGTATGACACAGTAAATTGCCAGACTTTTATAAAATCCTCACGTGATGTATATTTTTTTCCCCACCAGAACCAATCACCATCAAATTCATGAAAAGGTCTAAAAATCATTGGAACCAATTTCCCATCTTTTGCTTTAGCAGAATTTGCAAAGTCAGCAATTGTTTTTAAAATTTCCTTGTATTGCTCATGATGCGAACCTCCTTTTTTTATTAAAGACATAGATGCGGCTGAAATGGAATCTTTCCAGTAAAATCCACCACCCGAAGCAGGATTATTAAAATGCCAGGAAACCGTTGTGATACCGCCTCGCTCATAAGTATCAATTACATTTTTTCTTAAAGTTTCTTTTGTTTTTTCAATTTCTTCTCTTGAACGTCCCGAAAAATCGCTGAAATCTATTCCTACAACTGCTGGATGTGAACCTGTAACCAATTTAACATCAGATTTATTGGGTTCGTTTGACCAGCCGTGTCCGTATTCTAAAGCGTGTTGATGCCCAAATAAAATATGCTCTTTTGAAATACTTTTTAGATTGCGATATAAGTTTTTTGTTTCCCTTGTTGCGCTTTTATCAATTTGTGCAAAAAGAAAATGCCCTGTTATCATAAATAGAGATAACAAGGCATTTGTTTTATTTAAGTTCGTTTTCATGGTTTAAATAGTTAGTTTAAACCCGAAAATTACTATTTAGAAGTAAGGTATTGTAATACGTTTTTTTCAATACGTTGATCAATATTGTCAATATCAGCTTTTACGAATTTTTCTCCTAAAATATTTTCATACAATTCAATATATCTTTCAGAAACAGATTCGATATATTCATCTGACATATCTGGAATCTGCTGTCCTTCCTGACCCTGAAAACAGTTTTCGATCAGCCAGCGGCGAACAAACTCTTTTGAAAGCTGTTTTTGCTCCTCTCCTTTTTCTTGTCTTTCAGCATATCCATCAGCATAAAAATAACGAGAAGAATCCGGAGTATGAATTTCATCAATTAAAAGAATAACACCGTCTTTTGTTTTTCCAAATTCGTATTTAGTATCTACTAAAATTAAGCCGCGAGAAGCAGCAATTTCAGTTCCTCTTTGAAACAAAGCACGCGTATATTTTTCTAAAACTAAATAATCTTCTTCAGAAACAATTCCTTTAGATAAAATAGCTTCACGAGATATATCTTCATCATGCGAACCATTATCTGCTTTTGTAGTCGGCGTAATGATTGGTTCAGGGAATTTATCGTTTTCTTTTAAACCTTCGGCCATTGTTACACCGCAAATTTGTTTTCTTCCTGCGGCATATTCACGTGCTGCGTGTCCTGAAAGATAACCTCGAATAACCATTTCTACTTTAAAAGGTTCGCATAAATGCCCAACAGCAACGTTTGGATCTGGAGTTGCAATTAACCAGTTTGGAACAATATCCTGAGTTAACTCCATAAATTTTGTTGCAATCTGGTTCAAAATTTGTCCTTTGTACGGAATTCCTTTTGGTAAAACCACATCAAACGCCGAAAGTCTGTCTGTTGCTACCATTACTAAAAGTTCGTCGTTAATATTGTAAACTTCTCTCACTTTTCCTCGGTAAACTGATTTCTGATTCGGGAAATTAAAATTTGTGGTTGTGATTGTATTACTCATTATCTTGTTGTGTTGTTTTTTATGAATGCAAATTTAAAATTATTTCACAGAGTTACATCATCAAAAGAAAGAGATAAAGTAAGAAATGTAAAATATTTCAATTTTAAAGTTTTTGAAATAAAAAATCCCTAAACAATTGTCAGGGATTAATGTTCTAATTGAGATTAAAATCAGCTTGCTGCTAATTCTTTATCTAATATTTTTGAAGCAATATATCTTGCTACGCCGTCTTCGGCATTTGTTTTAATAATTTCTAAATCTGGCAGTGTTTCTTTTAAAACAGCCGGAGCGTTGCCCATAATTAGACCTTTCCCGGATGCTGACAACATTTGAACATCGTTAAAACCATCTCCAAAGGAAACAGCTTGTTCTAAAGTGTAACCTTCTTTTTCCAATACTTGTTCAATAGCAACGGCTTTATCTATAGATTTATCCATAAATTCCAAACAAGTCGGCAGACTAAAAGCATGATGCAGATGTTCTGATGAATTAGCCAGAACGTCATCTTTTAATTTTACTAATTTCTCATGATCATCACATGAAAAGAAAATTTTAATGGCTCCAAAATCTTCAAGTTTTTTATAGTCAACTAATTCCGGACGGTATTTTAATTCAGCCTGAAAAGAATTAAGTCTTTCATTCCATTTATTGGTCTGCCAAACATTTTCTTTAAATAAAACCACCGTAATAGCCGGATCAATTTCAACATTTAATGCTGCTTTTACTACATCGCTGTCTAAATTAAAAGCAAATAATTCTTCTTTATTTGGTGAATGAATTCTCGCTCCGTTTGAACTCACTAAATAAACCGGCACTTCCAGCGTTTCAATAATTGCCATGGCATCGAGATGATGACGGCCTGTTGCAACAACTATAAGGTAATTTTGATTGTGAAGTTCCTGAAAAATTGATTTTGTATAATCTGAAATTTTGTGTTGAGGGTTAAGTAAAGTTCCGTCAAGGTCACTTACTACAACTTTTATATTTTTAAGTTTTGTCATATTAATATCAAACATTTATGATGTGCAAATTTACGGCTTTAAGCTCAGTTGAGCAAAGATTACAAAACTCGATAGTCATAATTGAGATAAGTTTATTATTTATTTAACTATTTGGTTAAGCATTGCGTAATACACAATTTAAACTTTAATTATTCCAGATTTGTACAGATTTACTGCTTTTTGAATCACTAATTCAATTTGTTCCAAAGGAAGATCTTCCTGAATATCCAGCATCATAATTTTCATTCTGGAACGTTTTTCCTGAATTAGAAAAGATTCTTCGAAATGTTTTCCTTCGACAATACCAATATAAGGCTGCCTGCTTTTTTTATGAATCCATAAATAGCAGAACATTTTTCCTTTATAACAGAAAAACGGCATTCCATATTTTAAAACGTGGGTAATATCTTTGTCTTGTTTTAAAATAATATTACGCAAAGCCAGAAATATCTCTTTTATTGGTTCTTCCTGATTAAAGTAGAAATCATCCAGCTGTTTCATTTTCCTGAATTTTAATTAAAAAAATATTCGTTTTACACATTTCTAAAAAGAAAATGAATAAAACGAATATTAATAAATGTTAAAACACATTTTACGATTTACATTTAACATTTCACTAAAAATTAAATTTAGTCGTGATTTTCTATCTGTTTGTAAGCGTCAATTACTTTTTTCACTAATCTGTGGCGCACGATATCTTTATCATCAAGATAGATAATTCCGATGCCTTCTATATCTTTAAGAACCAAAAGAGCTTCTTTTAGACCAGAAATTGTTCTGCGTGGTAAATCGACTTGTCCTGGATCACCTGTAATCATAAACTTGGCGTTTTTTCCCATACGCGTCAGGAACATTTTCATCTGCGAATGTGTAGTATTCTGCGCTTCGTCAAGAATTACAAAAGCATTGTCAAGTGTACGCCCGCGCATAAAAGCCAGAGGTGCAATCTGAATAATTCCTTTCAGGATATAATCTTCGAGCTTTTCATTAGGGATCATATCACGCAATGCGTCGTAAAGCGGCTGCATATAAGGATCAAGTTTTTCTTTCATATCTCCGGGTAAAAATCCCAGGTTCTCACCTGCTTCTACAGCCGGCCTTGTTAATATGATTCTTTTTACTTCTTTGTCCTTCAGCATTTTTACTGCCATTGCAACCCCGGTGTACGTTTTTCCAGTTCCGGCTGGTCCAACTGCAAAAACCATATCGTTTTTTTTAATTGTATCTACCAGTAACTGTTGGTTAGGCGTCATAGCTTTTACTATTTTACCGCCTACACCGTGAACTAATATTTTGTCATGATCGTATGCTTTTTTTTCATCCTGACCATCACTCATTATTACACGTTCAATTACATTATCATCAATGTTGTTGTATCTGGTAAAATGAAGCATAAGCCTCTGAAATCTCTTTTCGAATTCATCTAAAACTTCTTTTTCGCCAAAGGCTTTTAAAGTTGTCCCTCGCGCTACGATTTTAAGCTTTGGGTAGTACTTTTTTATTATTTCAAGATGAGAATCCTGCGCGCCCCAAAAGTCTTTTGGAGCGATGTCTACTAGCTCAATAATTCTTTCGTTCAAATGAGTAATTTTAAATTAAAAATAAATTTGTTTTTTAAATCTATTGCTGTCGGGTTCTTTAAGTCGCAGTTATCGCCAATTTGCAGTTTTTATTATTATCAAAAAAGTACTTAAAATTTTCTTTAAAATCAACTTTTTATTAAAAGACTGAAAACTGAAACTGCTAACTGTAACTACTATATACGTTTACTATAATTTTATCGCAATTTGTCTTTTCTTTCTTTCAATTTGCATTTACTATTACTAGCTTTGCATTTCTCAAATTTAATAAAAATTCGAGTTAAATACTACCAATAGTTATAAACAAAATGATGTCAATAATTACCCTTACTACTGATTACGGCTTAAAAGACCACTTCGTTGGTTCGCTGAAGGGTAAAATCATTTCTGAACTTCCAGATGCAAGAATTATTGATATTTCACACGACATTGATCCATTCAACACTGCCGAAGCGAGTTACGTAATTGGAGCATCTTATTTGAGCTTCCCAAAAGGTACTGTTCACTTAATTGGAGTTGATATCGAACGCAATAAAGAAAACCAGCATATTGCCATGCAGTGGAACGATCATTTCTTTATTTGTGCCGATAACGGAATCTTAAGTATGCTTACGCAGAAGATTGTACCGCAGAAGATTGTTGAAATTAATATTCACGATCGTTTCCCGGCTGAATTCAGTGATTTGGATATTTTTATTCAAGTGGCCTGCCACATTGCAAAAGGAGGTTTGCTGAATGTTATTGGTAAAGAAATCCCAACTGTTAAAGAAGTAACCGAATTACAAGCGGTTGTTGCTGCCGATGGAAATTCATTAAAAGGGTACGTTATTTATATTGATCATTTTGGAAACGTAGTTACGAATATATCAAAACAGCAGTTTTTAGAAGTAGCAAAAGGGCGTCCGTATGAAATTGTAATGAAGCCAAAAAGCATTAAAACCATTCTTCCTAATTATTCGGCAATTGCAACTTCAGACAAATATCCTATCAAAACCTATGAAGGCGAAAAACTGGCTATCTTTAATGAAGCCGGTTTTCTCGAAATTGCCATTTTTAGAAGCAATCCTTCAAAAGTTGGTTCTGCAAATAGTCTGCTTGGTTTGAATTATCGTGATGTAATTACGATCAAGTTTTCATAAAAAACAGATCTCACATTTAATGGCTCGCAGATTTTGCTGATTGAACAGATTTATACTGATAACATTCGTATTTTGTCAATCGCGAGAATTTCTACAAAGATTTGTCTTTGCGAGGAACGAAGCAATCTCATTTACTTAAGCAATTAGTGATCTTTTATTAGTGCAGCTGCTTCTAACAATATTGCCGAAAAACTATATTTATAATATTTTATTTTTTATTAAAAAGAACAATCAATTTTGGTATTTTTGCGCACCTGAAATGCTTTTAGACTTCAACTAAATCTAAAAGCAGCAATTTAAAATCTAAAATTGAACACATGTTTGTTAGAATTGTAAAAATGAGTTTTCACGAAGAAAAAATTCCTGATTTTTTGGAGAATTTTGAATCTGTGAAAGATAAAATACGAAATGCAGACGGAAATCGTTTTTTAGAATTGTATCAGGATAAAAATGACAAATGTATTTTCTTTACTTACAGCTATTGGGAAACCGAAGCTGATTTGGAAAATTACAGACAATCTGAACTTTTTAATACAGTTTGGGATTTTACAAAAAAGTTATTCAATGCAAAACCGGAAGCCTGGAGCGTGGATAAAGTAGTTTCTTTAGTTTAAATTGTTTCAAGTTTCAGGTTTCAAGTTATAGGCTGAATCTGAAAATTGAAATGACATAACCGCAAAGAACGCTAAGATTAAATTACATGGTTTTGATGAAACACGAAGTTCGCAAAGAAAGGAACTTCAAACCTGAAACTTGAAACCAAAAAAAATAAATAAACGAATAAACGTTATACATGAAATCAATCATTTTAAGAGAAATAAAATCCTTTTTTGGTTCTCCTATCGGCTACTTGGTCATTGCGATTTTCTTAATCAGCAACGGGCTTTTTTTATGGGTATTTGAAGGAGACTACAATATATTGAATACAGGTTATGCTGATTTGACTCCGTTTTTCACTTTAACACCTTGGATTTTAATTTTTCTGATTCCGGCCGTTACAATGAGAAGTTTCTCTGATGAAAGAAAACAAGGAACGCTGGAATTGCTTTTAACCAAACCTTTATCGATCTGGCAGATTGTAAACGGAAAATTTCTGGGATCATTTTTCCTTATTATTTTAGCCATTATTCCAACCTTTATTTACGTAAAAGTAATTTCAAATTTAGGTTCTCCGGAAGGTAATATCGATATGGGAAGCACAATTGGTTCTTATTTCGGATTGTTGTTTTTGATTGCTTCTTATTCTGCAATTGGAATCTTTACTTCTACTCTATCAGAAAATCAAATCGTTGCCTTTATTATTGCCGTATTTATATGCTTTCTGTTTTATTTCGGTTTCGAAGGACTGGCTTCTTTAGTTCCTGGGCAATCGAATATCATTTCGGCATTTGGAATGCAGGATCATTTTAAAAGTATGAGCCGAGGCGTTATTGATACCCGCGATGTGATTTACTTTTTAAGTATCAGCGTTTTGTTTTTATCTTTTACCGTTTATCAATTAAAATCTTTTAAAGCGTAATGAAAGCATCTAATAAATTAAATCTTAAAACATTAGGCATTACAATTTTTATTTTAATTGTTTTAAATGTACTCGGAAGCTTATTTTTTCATCGTTTTGATTTGACCAAAGACAAACGATATACTTTATCTGAAACTTCTTTAAAAATTGTAAAACAGGTTAAAAACCCGTTGTCAATTAAAATTTATATGCAGGGAGAACTTCCTCCAGATTTTAGACGTTTACAACAGGAAACCAAACAATTATTAGAAGAATTTCAGGCTTACAATAATAATATTGTTTTTGAATTCGTAAACCCAATGGAAAACGAAGACGAAAGCATGGAAATGGTAAAATCACTTTACCAAAAAGGTCTTACTCCTGTAAACATAACCGTTGACGATAAAGGAAAACAATCGCAGGCAATGGTTTTTCCGTGGGCAATTGCGGTTTATAACAACAAAGAAGTTAATATTCCCTTGCTGAAAAACATTATGGGAGCTTCTACTACTCAAAAAGTGATAGGATCTATTCAGCATTTAGAATATTCGATTGCTGATGCGATCAATAAAATTACGAAAGACAGACAAAAGAAAGTTGCTATTATAAAAGGAAATGGCGAATTGTCTGAAATTCATATAGGTAAATTATTAAGACAAATCAAAGAGAGTTATTACATTGGCCCTTTTACACTGGATTCTGTTGCGAAAGATCCAAACGGAACTTTAGATGCTCTTAAAAAATATGATTTGGCAATTATCTCTAAGCCAACAGAAACTTTCTCTGACGAAGAAAAACAAGTTCTGGATCAATTTATCATGAACGGCGGAAAAACATTATGGCTGATAGATCAGGTTGCTGCAGATATGGACAGCTTATATAATGATGCCGGAGCAACACTTGCTTATCCAAGAGATTTGAATTTAAATGATATGTTCTTCAAATACGGTTTCAGAATTAATCCTGATTTGGTTAAAGACGAAAACGGAAGTCCAATAAAACTGGCAACCGGAGAACAAGGAAGCGCAACACAATATCAGGATTTTATCTGGAAATTTGCGCCTCAGGTTTATCCAACAAGCCAGCATCCTATCGTAAAAAATCTGGGTGGCATTAAATTCGATTTTGCAAGTCCAATTGATACTTTGAAAAACGGAATTAAAAAGACAGTTTTATTACAATCGTCTCAATATTCAAAACAAATTGGAACACCTTCAGAAATCAATCTGAACATGGTAACCGAAGAAACGTCTCCAAAGGATTATCTGAACAAAGGAAATCTAGTCCTTTCAGTTTTATTAGAAGGAAGTTTTAATTCGGTTTTTGAAAATCGTGTACTGCCTTTTAAAGAAAGTTCGTTTCAGGCAAAAGGAAAACCAACAAAGATGATTGTCGTTGCCGATGGAGATATAGCCAGAAACCAATTAGACAAAAACATGATGCCTGTTGAGCTTGGTTACGATCAAAGAACAGGGAATCTTTATGATAATAAAGATTTTATGATGAACTGTGTAAATTATCTTCTTGACGATACAGGACTTATTAACATTAGAAGCAAAGATGTCGAACTGCCGTTATTGGATAAAGAAAAAGTTTACGAAAATTACACCACAACGCAATTCATAACTATCGGGCTTCCAATCCTTATTTTATTGGTTTTCGGATTAGTATTTACCTTTATCAGAAAAAGAAAGTACAGTAAATAGATGTTAATAAAAAAATTGCGAAACTAAGAATGTTTACGATATATTTGTAAAACCTTACTTAGTTACAGAAAAACTGAGAAAAAGAGCAAAAAATAAAACAAAAGACGATGAAATTTATAGTATCGAGTTCGTACTTATTAAAACAATTACAAGTATTAGGAAGCGTTATTAACAGTAATAATACACTTCCTATTTTAGATAACTTTTTATTTGAACTAGACAATAATGAGTTGACAGTTTCGGCTTCAGACCTTGAAACTACAATGTCTGCTACATTATCAATCGATTCTACAAGTAAAGGAAGCGTTGCCGTACCGGCAAAACTTTTACTTGAAATTTTAAAGACATTTCCAGAGCAGCCTTTAACTTTTACAGTTGAAGACAATAATACAGTCGAAATCAGCTCTAATTCAGGAAAATATGCATTAGCGTATGCTGCCGGAGAAGAATTCCCTAAGTCTGTAAACCTGGAAGATCCGTCTGTAACTTTAGTTCCTGCAGATGTATTGGCAACTGCGGTAAGTAAAACCATTTTTGCTGCCGGAAACGATGATTTACGTCCGGTAATGTCTGGAGTTTTCTTCCAGTTCTCTCCAGAAGGTTTAACTTTTGTTGCTACAGATGCTCATAAATTAGTAAAATATGCACGTGCAGATGTAAAAGCATCTCAGGTTGCTGATTTTATTATGCCGAAGAAACCTTTAAATATCTTAAAAAGTATTTTAGGAAGTTCTGATGCGGAAGTAAAAATTGAATACAACGATTCAAATGCGACTTTCTCATTTGACAATTATATCTTAATGTGTCGTTTAATCGACGGAAAATACCCTAATTATGAAGCGGTGATTCCTAAAGAAAATCCAAACAAATTATTAATCGATCGTTCTTTATTTTTAAGCTCTGTTCGTCGTGTTGCGATTTTCTCAAACAAAACTACACACCAAATTCGTTTAAAAATTGCAGGAGCTGAATTAAATGTTTCTGCTGAAGATATCGATTACTCAAATAAAGCAGAAGAAAGACTAACTTGTGATTATCAAGGTGATGATCTTCAAATTGGTTTTAACTCTCGTTTCTTAATCGAAATGCTGACAAACCTTCAATCTGATGTGATTATGTTAGAGATGTCATTACCTAACAGAGCCGGGATTTTAACTCCTGCTGATGGCTTAGAAGAAGGTGAAACAGTAACAATGTTGGTAATGCCCGTAATGTTAAATAGTTAACATTAAAGTTTCTTTATGTTACAGGGATTTTTTTTAATTTGAAATTAAAGACATATCATTGTAAAAAAAAATATCGCTATTAACCAACCATTTTTTATACCTAGAAACCGCAATTCTTTTTTAAGAGTTGCGGTTTTTTAGTTTTAGAGATTTTTTGTTTCATGTTTAAAGTTTCAAGTTGAAATACAATCAGACTTGTATCGTTATTCTATCGCAAAGCACGCAAGTTTTTTTACTATGCAGGATTTGTAAATAATGTAAAGTTCGCAAAGCTTTGTGTAAACTTTCCGCTCTCTGCGGTTAAATTTGACAACAAACCTGAAACTTCAAACCTGAAACAAGTTACCAGTCTTTTTTAATCCTTCTTCTTTTTAAATCCTAAATAATAATTCATTCCAAAACCTAAAGTTCTACTGTCGTATCTAGTTTGTGTTCTGTCTGCTTGAGCTAAAGCTTTTCCCATATTTACTCCTGTATAGTATAGATTGACAGCCAATGAATCATAATTTTTATCTGAAAGAATAATGTCTACTCCAATTCCTATTCCTATAGATTGCTGCCACTCGGTTACAATTTTCTTTTCAGTTTTTGACAGAGACGAATTATTCTGGTTGATTAAAGTATATTTTTCCTGAGCTTCAATTCGTGATATATTATAAATTGGCAGAATTTGAAGAAGCGCATCTCCGGCGCTATACTCACCGCAGGAAAGACATATTTTAGGTGTAAAGCCAAAATTTAAAGCACCTGCACTCAATTGTGATGTGCTTATAATATTTCCTGCTGCATCTGGTTTATTATAATCTTCAAGACTACCGTAGTAATAAGTTGTGGCAAATTCAGGCTTCAAAAATTTAAAAGCTTTAACTTCTATTCCTAATCCGCCCTGAAAATAAGTATTTCCTTTAAATTGAGTATTTCGATAAAGTGATAAATCAATTAAACCTCTTATTTGGGCATTTAAACCGACTGATAGCAAAATCAATAAAAAACAGAGTAAGTTTTTCTTCATAAAATGGTAAGTAACTGGTTATATTTTTTGCACTAAAATACTTTCTTTTTATATACAAAAATGAATTTCGTTTACTATTATTTACAGCCAACAAAATCTTAAATTTCAGGCCTTAAATAAATTTTTCTGTATTTTTGTAAAATGAAAATAGAAATTTGGTCGGACATCATGTGTCCGTTTTGTTATATCGGAAAAAGGCAATTGGAAACGGCCTTACAACAGTTTCCAGATAACGACTTTGAAATTGAATGGAAAAGTTTTCAGCTTGATCCAACAATTACGCCTGAGCCGGAAAAAGACGTTTATACGTATTTAGCGGAACGAAAAGGAATGACAGTCGAGCAATCTAAAGAAATGCACAAAGGTGTCGCAGAACGTGCTAAAAGCGTTGGTTTAGAGTATAACTTTGACAAAGCAGTTATTTCAAATTCTTTAGAAGCGCATAGAATTATCCAATTGGGTAAAACTAAAAAATTAGGCGACGAAATTGAAGAAATTTTCTTTAAAGCTTATTTTACAGAAGGACGGGATTTAAACGACGGCCCGACTTTAATTGAATTAGCTGAAAAAGCCGGATTAGATAAAAATGATGTTTTAAAAGTATTAAAAAGCGATAATTTATACTTAAAAGAAGTTGAACACGATATTGAAGAAGCACAGCAAATTGGCGTGCAGGGTGTTCCTTTCTTTGTTTTTGACCGAAAATATGCTGTTTCCGGTGCTCAGCCGGTTGAAGCTTTTGTACAAACAATAAAAGAAGGTTTAAAATAAAATTTCAATTATAAAAAAACGGATGAGTAAATTGCTCATCCATTTTTTTATAGTTTAATCGCAAAGAAAACTTACCGCTCCCAATAAAGCTGCAATTTCATTATCTGTAGAAATTGAAACTGCTGTTTGTAAATTAGATTCTTTTATTTTTTTATTGAATAAAGGCAGGAATAATTCGCTTGCGTTGGCTATTTTACCGCCAATAATAATATGATCTGCTGCAAAATTCTTTATCCACGGAATAACAACTTCTGCTAAATCTTCTCCCATTGTTTCAAAAGCTTTTATAGCCATTTGATCTCCTTGTAAGGCTAAATTATAAAGTTCCAGGCCATTGTTGAGATCAATATTCGTTAAAGATTTATAATCAGCCAAAAGACCTCGTGCTGAAACATAATCTTCTGCAATACCTTTTTTATAAGACAGATTATAAATTTCACCGTCGGCAGGAACAGAACTGCCTGAGTTAATCGAAACACCTTTATCAATAAAACAAGCGCCCAGTCCGGTTCCTAAAGTAACTGCCATTACTTTTTTACAAAGGTTTTCCTGTTGTTTAAAAACTTCGCCTTTTCCAAAACAAACGGCATCATTTTCGAAAAGAACAGGGAAGTTTTCAGGAAATTTTAGACTTTCTAAAAGAAGTTCCCGCACATTCAATCCATAAAAATGTTCGTATTTAGATTGATCTTTAATCCAGCAGATCCCTTTTTCGTAATCAAAAGGTCCAGGCATACAGACCGCTATTCCTGTTATGTTTTCAACTTTTGAATTTTCAATTGCAGTATCGATCACTCTTTTCCAAATATCCATCACCTGTTTTACAGGCAAATTAGAATCGAATGATTCTTTATAAATTGAAGCATCAACAATTTTCATTTCTGTTTTATTGATAACTCCTGCTGTAATATGTGTTCCGCCTATATCTAGCCCAATCGCGTATGATGTATTCATTTTTCCTTATTTTGCTTTAGTACTAGATATTTTTGTCTTTTAAAATTTGAGGATAATGAATGCTCGTATGTACAATCATTTCTCCAAAAAGTGTATTTGCCCACGCAAACCATTTACGGGTAAATTTATTCACGTCGTCTTTATGGAATGATTCGTGCATAAATCCTGTATCTGCATTGGTTTTAATTAAATTGCTGATACAAGCTTTTATTTCTTTTTCGTCTACACTTGTAATGGCTCTTAAAACAATACTCATAGGCCAGATTGTATCGACTCCGGTATGCGGACCGCCAATACCTTCTCCTGCTTTTCCTTTATAGAAAAACGGATTATTTTCTGAAAGCACTACTTTTCGTGTATTTAGATATAAAGGATCATTTGGAGCAATAGCACCTAAATAAGGTAATGATAATAAAGACGGTACATTGGCATCGTCCATCATGTGGAAACTGCCGTATCCGTTTACTTCAAAAGCAATAATTTTCCCGAATTTTGGATGATTGATAATTCCGTGTTCATTAAGCCCTTTTTGAACTTCATCTCTTAATTTTGTGGCTTTTGCAACTAAATCATTGTCTTTTAAAGCCGGTAAAGAGAAAATTTCAATTAAATAACCTAGTATTTCAATCGCAAACATATTACTCGGAATCAAATAACCAAACAAAGTAGAATCGTCGCTTGGTCTGAAAGTCGAAACAATTAATCCGCAAGGTTTTACAGGATAACCGTAACCGCCTAACGGAACTCCGTCTGTTGCCCACGCTGTCTGACGCTGAAAACTATACGGTCCGCCTTTGCCGTCCATTCGCTGCTGCTCTTTAAAAGTCTGCAGAATTAAAAGCATCGCTTCTTTCCATTTGGCATCAAATAAACTGATATCTCCTGTTTCTTTCCAATATCCGTGTGCTAATCTTACTGGATAACACAAACTGTCAATTTCCCATTTTCTTTCATGAATTCCGGGCTGCATTTTAGTAAGGTCATTTTTCCATTCGCTTTCCTTCGTAAAATCTTTATAAAAAGCATTCGCATACGGATCCAGCAGAATACATTTCGCCTGACGATTGATTACTCCTTTTACCAGTTCTGCCAGTTTTGGATCTTCCTTTACAAACGGAATATACGGCCAAATCTGCGCTGTACTGTCTCTAAGCCACATAGCATCAATATCTCCCGTAATTACATACGTGTCCGGTTTTCCGTCAATAATTTCAAAATCAACTGTTGTATCTAGTGTATTTGGGAAACAGTTTTCAAATATCCATGCTAATTCTGGATTGGCAATTTGCTTTTTAACACGTACGATAGCAGCTTCAATTGCTTTGCTTGTAAATTTTCTTTCGGCAACAGGTGGTCTTTTAGAAACAAAATCTTTTAGCGGAAACTGAAAAGTATCTGAATTAAATCCAAAAGCTTCTGTTTGAATTGCTAATAAACCTGCTGAAAAAATGCCTGCGTTTTTTATAAATTTTCTACGTGACTGCATATATATTTTTATTTTGAAGTTGAGTAAGAATATGGGTATGATTCTTTTGTTGTGCCTCTTTTTAAATTTGGAGAACTTGTCATATCAAAATTTAATTCTCCTCCTTTTAATACATCAAAATGATTGATATAATTTTTAGAATAAAGAGCATTATCCCATTTTAATTCATTTACATATCTGCTGGTTTCTGAATTATCAGGCGCGCTGATAATAAGCTTTTTTCCGTTTTCTAACTGCAAAGTTGTTTTCTTAAACAAAGGTGCTCCCAAAACATATTCTTCTGTTCCCGGACAGACCGGATAAAATCCCATTGCTGAAAATATATACCAGGCAGAAGTCTGTCCGTTATCTTCATCTCCGCAATAACCGTCTGGAGTTGGTTTATATAAGCGGTTCATTACTTCTCTTGACCAATATTGCGTTTTCCAAGGTTCGCCTGCATAATTGTATAAATAAATCATGTGCTGAATTGGCTGGTTTCCGTGAGCATATTGTCCCATATTCATAATCTGCATTTCGCGGATTTCATGAATAACAGAACCATAATAACTATCATCAAAAACCGGAGGAGTTGTAAAAACAGCATCTAATTTTGATGTGAAATTTTTCTCTCCCCCCATTAAATCAATCAAACCCTGAATATCATGAAAAACACTCCAGCTGTAATGCCAGCTGTTTCCCTCGGTAAAAGCATCTCCCCATTTAAACGGATTAAAATTAGGCGGAAAACTGCCGTCTTTATTACGTCCGCTCATTAATTCGATAGAAGGATTGTAAAGGTTTTTATAATTCATCATTCGCTTTTCAAGCAGATTAATTTCTTTTTTGGGACGATCTAAGGCTTTGGCTAATTTCCAAATCGTAAAATCATCATAAGCATATTCCAGTGTTCTCGCTGCATTTTCGTTGATCTTCACATCATACGGAACATATCCTAAAGAATTGTAATACTGAACTCCTTTTCTGCCTACAGCATCCATTGGTCCTTCATTATTGGCTCCGTGAAGTAAAGCTTCGTACAAAGTATTGATATCGTAGCCGCGTAATCCTTTCATATAAGCATCAGAAACTACAGAGGCAGAATTATTTCCTACCATTACATTTCTAAAACCCGGACTTGACCATTCTGGCAGAAATCCGCCTTCTTTGTAATCGTTTATTAATCCTTCCTGCATTTCTTTATTGATAGAAGGATAAACCAGATTTAATAAAGGATATAAGGCACGGAAAGTATCCCAGAATCCGGTTCCTGCATACATATAACCCGGCAGAACTTTTCCGTTATACGGACTGTAATGCACTATATCGCCGTCTTTATTGATTTCATATTGTTTTTGAGGAAAACAAACTGTGCGGTACAAACAAGAATAAAAGGTTTTTAACTGCTCTTCATTTGTATCTTCAACAGTAATTTTTCCTAAAACTTTGTTCCATTCATTTTTAGACTGAGCAACAGTTTCTTCGAATGAAGCTGTCCCCAATTCATTTTTTAAATTTAATTCTGCTTGTTCAAAACTGATAAAAGATGATGCAATTTTTACATTTACTTTTTCTCCTTTTTTAGTTTTAAAACTTACCACAGCGCCAGCATGAGTTGCAGTTAGTTCTAATTTGCCTTTTTCTAAAGTTTTATCATTAAAGGTTGAATTTACTGCAAACGGCTTATCAAAATAAAGCACAAAATAGTTTTTGAAATTATCCGGAACACCACCGCTGTTACGAGTTGTATAACCTATAATTTTATTTTCAGATGGTATAATTTTTATGTGAGATCCTTTATTAAAAGCATCCACTACAATTGACGAATTTTCATTTTCAGGAAATGTTATTTGAAAATGAGCCGCTCTTTCTGTTGTTGTAATTTCGGTTGTAACATCATAATCAGCCAGATAAACGCTGTAATAATAGGGTTTTGAAACTTCTGCTTTATGACTGAACCAGCTCGCACGTTCGTCTTCGGCGAAAGCCAATTTACCGGTAACCGGCATAATCGAAAACTGACCGTAATCGTTCATCCAAGGCGAAGGCTGATGCGTCTGCTTAAATCCCCTGATTTTTTCTGCGGTATAAGTATACGCCCATCCGTCGCCCATTTTTCCTGTTTGCGGTGTCCAGAAATTCATTCCCCACGGTCTGCAGATTGCGGGATAGGTATTTCCGTTGGAAAGATTATGAAGGGATTGTGTTCCCATTAACGGGTTTACATATTCTACTGGTTCTTTAACTTGTGCATTTACAGAAATGCAATACTGTATTAATCCAAAAAAAATTAAACTTTTTATTTTCATAGTTTTTACTTTTTTATGCTATACGCTTTAAGCTGCAGGCTATAGGCTTTAAAACTGAACTTTAATTTTAACCTATAAGGTTTTAAAACCTTGCAGGAAACTGAATGGTCTTACTTCTTAAATCTAAAATCTAAAATCAATTAGGCCTGTCCTCTTTCTTAACTCCAAATGTCATTGACGGTTTGCTTCCCATATATAATTTCAGCTCTCCGCCTTTTACAATCATTTCTTGCGTGATATATGATTTTGTATAAGGCTTTCCGTTATATTCTGCTTTTTGAATGTACATATTTGAAGTACTGTTATCAACAGCATTTATCATAAATGAAATCCCTTTTTTATGATGAATTACAGCATTGTTTACGAGCGGACTTCCCAAAACATAAATTCCATTTGCCGGATTAACCGAATAGAATCCCATAGAAGATAAAATATACCAAGCCGACATTTGTCCTAAATCTTCATTACCACACAATCCGTCTGGTTTTGTTGAGTAAAATTTCTCGTCGATTTCTCTAATTAATTTGGCTGTTTTCCAAGGTTGTCCGACATACGCATACAAATACGGTATATGATGATTCGGCTCGTTTCCATGTGCGTATTGACCAATTAAACCGCTGATATCTGGCGAAACATCCTCTCCTTCTACTTTATCAGTGAGCAGGAAAAGCGAATCCAGTTTTGCAATAAATTTGTCTTCACTTCCAAATAAATCGATTAAACCGTACGGATCTTGAGGAACCAGCCAAGTGTACTGCCATGCATTTCCTTCCACATAATCATCTTTGCGATGCGCTGATGAAAGCGGATTAAATGGCGTTCTCCAATTTCCATTTGCCAATTTACCACGCATAAAAGTGGTTTCTTTATCAAAATAGAGCTTGTATAAATTGGCTCTTTTGGTGAAATAATTATAATCGTCTGTTTTGTTTAAAGATTTCGCCATCAAAGCGATGCAATAATCATCTATGGCATATTCTAAAGCATTTCCAACAGATTCTAATAGTTTATCAGCAGGAATATATTCGAGTTTTTGAACATAATCCATTCCGTCACGCGTCTGCATGGCCGTTTTTTTAATGGCTTCGTATGCTAAATTGACGTCATAATCACGATATCCTTTTAAATAAGCATCGACAATAACAGCTATAGAATGGTTTCCGTTCATTGTATTGGTTTCATTGCCCATTAAGTGCCAAACCGGCAATCTGCCCTGCTGCTGGTAAATCGCTAAAAACGATTTTACAATATCATTGATTTTTTCAGGCTGCGTAATGGTATACAATGGATGCAGTCCGCGGTAAGTATCCCAAAGTGAAAAAGTAGTGTAATTGGTAAAATTGGCTTTTTCGTAGACTTTTTTATCTGTTCCAAGATAATCTCCGTTCGCATCATTAAAAATAGAAGGTGCAAACATGGTGTGGTACAATGAAGTGTAGAAAACTTTCATTGTTTTTTCGTCTGCTTTTATCTGAACTTTATTTAACTCTTTATTCCATTTTGAATCTGCCAGTTTTACAATCGCTTCAAAATCCCAATTCGGAATTTCTGCTTTTATATTGGCTGATGCATTTTCTGTGCTAACTGGAGAAATTCCGACTTTTACCAGAATCTGTTTATTTTTTAAGGTTTTAAAATCTAAAACCGCTTTTATTTTTAAGCCCTCGCCTTCTGTTCCTTTAACTACGGCTGTACTGTCGTAAACCTTTATATTTGTGATTGGTACAGAGAATTCCATTGCGAAATAAATACGCTGATCTGCTGCCCAACCTGCCGAATAACGGTAACCTTCTATTTTGGTTTCGCTCACTTTTTTAATGAACGTTTTTACTGGTCTGTCCCAACCAACTCCGTCAGCAAGATCAATTAAAATATGAGAATCATCAGTATTTTCAAAAGTATATTTATGAAAACCAACTCTTTCGCTGGCTGTTAATTCGGCTTTAACTTTATATTTATCTAATAAAACGCTGTAATATCCTGGTTTTACGACTTCGTTTTTATGAGAGAAATACGAACCGTAACCGTTTACCATATCTTCTTTTGTGCCTTTGGTCAAACCTACTTTTCCACTGACAGGAAGTACCAGAATATCATTTAAATCTCCAATTCCGGTTCCGCTTAAATGTGTGTGCGTAAAACCTAAAATCGTATTGCTGGCATAATTGTAACCGCTGCACCAATCCCAACCTTCAAAAATATTTACCGGACCAAGCTGCACCGCTCCAAAAGGAACATTTGCTCCTACAAATACGTGGCCATGCCCAGCCGAACCAATAAGCGGATCTACATATTGTGTATAATTTACATTGGTTTGTTTTGCCTTTTTCTGTTGTGAAATTATCGGATTGGCAAAAAGTAAACTCAAAGCCAAAAAACCGCTAAATGCTATTCTCATATATTTTTATTTTTTAATCTGTGTGTTAGACGCACTGCAGTGCGTTTCGACAAAAAAACTTTGTCCCTTAGAACCTTAGCATCTTAGTACCTTTTAAGAACCTCAAACAAAGAATAAATCTTAATCTCAGGTTTTACTATTTTACCTTCAAATGAAATTGTTTTTTCTTCTCCTGCCTTTAGATCAAAATAATTATCGCTCCATTTTCCATTATAGCCTTTCATTGAAATACAAACGTATTTTGCCATTTTCTGAGCTTTTATAATTACGCCATTTCCTTTTATTTCCCAGCTGATTTTTGGATCTTCTAATACCAGATCTTTTGGATGTGTAAAATCGGTTTCTGGTTTTATGTCGTCTCTATAGGCTTCTTTTATAGCGTACCAAGCGGCTTTGGGCTGTCGGTTATGGTAATCGGTAATGCTCCAACTTGCTACAGGCCAACAGTCATTTAATTGCCAGACTAAAGTTCCCATATTATAAGGCGCTTTCGAACGATGAATAGCTACAATATTTTTTATGGAATAATAATGCATACACTGACTCCAGTAGGCATAATCTTCCAGATTCATCTTTTTTATTTTTGAAGTATCGATGAAATACTTACCGAGATAGGAATCTAATTTTTCAAAACCTTTGCCCGCTTTTAAATGTACTTTTAGTATATCTGAATATAAATTTCGGTCTTCTGGTGAAGTAAAACCTTCAATTGAATTATAATTTGGTAAAGACAGCATTCCGTATTCGCTCACAAATCTTCCTGTTTTTCTCTGAACGGCTTCAATATCTTCCAATCCCCACCAGATTCCCCAATAATGACTATCTCCTTCAGTGATACTTTTGGCCTTTGACCAATGATATAATGGCGAAGAGCTTAAATACGGACGTTTATCATCGACTTCTTTTACCCATTTCGGAATACTGTCATGAAACAAACGCGTATAGTCTTTCCACAAACGAATGGAATCTTGTTTTGAAATTTTGAAACTTTTCATCCAGCCCCAGTTTTTAAAGGCTTCATCAGATTCATTATTCCCACACCATAAAACAATACTTGGATGATGACGCAGCCTTTTTACCTGATATTGAACTTCTTTTTTTACATTATCAAAAAAAGCGTCGTCTCCGGGAACCATTGTTCCTGCAAACATAAAATCCTGCCAGACATTTATGCCGTATTTATCGCATAAATCATAGAAATAATCGTCTTCATAAATACCCCCGCCCCAAACGCGAAGCATATTCATATTGGCTTCTTTGGCAGATAAAACTATTTTTTCATATTCTTTTTTGGTTACTTTTGAAAGAAAAGCATCAGATGGAATATAATTGGCTCCTTTCATATAAACCGGCTGTCCATCAATTTTAAAATAAAACGAACTGCCAAGACTGTCTTGGTCTTGAATTAATTCGATTTTTCGATTTAATACATACGGTTTCTCAGGTTCTTTTTCATCATAAGCTTCAAATCTTGGTGTTTTCCATATGCCGCAGGTTGTGAATTTTGGTCCCCAATCCCAGCCAAAATGGTATTGTGCTTTACGCACATAAGCACGCGGATTGTCTGGAATTACAAACGGGTAATCTTTTTTTGCCAGCGAATCGACCACATTTTGTGCCGATTGAAATACGATTCGCAAATCATTATTTCCTGATTTCAAGACTTTTTTTACATGAACCCTCCATTGACGGAACATATTATCGGCTTTTAAAACCAGCTGATTGTTTACATAAACAGCTGCGTAAGTATCTAATCCGTCAAAAACTAATTCTGTATTTTTCTTTTTCAGCATATTTGCCGTAACCTGAAAAGCAGTTTTGTATTCCCAGTTTTTACGTTCTATCCACTGCAGTTTTTTTTCGTTATCTCTGTAAAATGGGTCTGGTATTAATTTGCTGTTTAGCAAATCGGTATGGATTTCTCCCGGAACGCTGGCCGTATACCATTTTTGTGTTTTTTCTTCACGATAGGTCCAATTACTTTTTAAGTCAATTTTTTGTGCAAAGGCAATTGATGTAAAACCTGCCAGACAAAAGGACATTATACAATGAAGTTTATTTTGATAATTCATTTTACTGAGTAATATATTAATACCTTCTAAAATTAGTAAAAAGGTAAGTAATTCGGACTATTGGCAGTTTAGAGAAGGAAAAGGACGTACTAAATCATTCCTTCTCTTTAGAATTTATTTTTCGTTATTAACTCAAAATACAACTAGAAATATCTTCTTTACCACTGCCTTAGGTTTTATTTTGGTTTTGATATGGATCATTTTAAATTCAAATAATTGAAATAAACTTTAAATACAGCATTTTGATTTTTTTTTAAATGCAGAAAATAAATCCATCTTTTTCAGCAGAAACTGTATGGGTTTTGTGCGAAAAAAAGGTATTTGAAACTGCAAAATAAGGGTTCAAATGCTTTTTAAGTTCATTTAATTAAATGATTTAAAAATAAGCCGGGCATGCTCAGTACCCGACTTATCTTAACTAACCAACCAATTTAAAAATTATTTATCCCACCAGATTCTTGTGGTCATTAAATCTAAACCTTGACGTTGAATTGCTTCTTTATAATTAGCCTCATTTGTGATAAGTTCTGACTGATCATAAATTAACCTTCTAGGAATTGTTCCTTTTGTATCACCAGTTGGATCATTAACAGGGACTAATACAGGATAGCCTGTTCTTCTGTATTCAGAGAATGCTTCAAAACCGTTGAATAACAATACGATCCATTTTTGAGTAATAATCTGTTCAATTTTTTCTGCTTCTGTTCCTGCAGATTTAAACGGATAAGTTGTGATATAGGTGTTGTATTCTGCCGGCGTAACAGCAGGTACTTTATCTCCAAAAATGGTTAAAATATTCATTGCCGCTCTTACTCCATTATCATAATAAGTCTGAGCCGATCCGCCCACACTCCATCCTTTTACAGATGCTTCTGCCAATAAAAACTGAACTTCTGCATAAGACATGATTAAAGTTGGTGCATCATAACGCAATACTGTAGAAGTATTTGGGTCTGAGAAAAGTTTTTTATCTCCTCCCGGAAATTCTTTTGCATCATTTGCCAAACCTTGCTGACTTGCCGGATTGTTATCTCCTGTTGCCTCTAGTTTCGCATAAATTCTTAAACGAGGATCGTTTGTATTTTTCAATAAATCGATAAATGTTTTGCTGAATTTAATGTTAGATTCTCCTCCGTTTAAATCATTTCTTACCCAAGCCGAAGTAATAGGATTCGTTTTAACTCCCGGAGGCCCTGCATCATGCTGTAAAACAAGACTGTCATCATTTGATGTAAAAACACCTTTTGAATACGCTTTTTCTACAAATTCTTTTGCTTTTGCAGGATTAACTTTAGACAAACGCATTGCTACTCGCAGCATTAAAGAGTTTGCCAGTTTTTTCCATCTTGCAACATCACTTTGGTAATACAAATCGGCATTGCCAACAAATGGTTTTGTTGCATCAAGAGCTGTTCCTGCTTCGTCCAATTCTTTTAAAAGATCATTGTAGATCGCTTCCTGTGTATCATATTTAGGAGAAAATACGTTTCCGTTATATCCTTTTCCAGCTTCAAAATAAGGAACTTCACCGTAAGTATCTGTCAATTTTTGAAACAAGAAAACTTTCATGATTCTTAATGCCTGAATCATATTGGTGTTTTCCGGCGTATTATCAACTACAGATAATAACTGGAAAATTTGGTTTAATCCTTTACCATACGTTTCTCCAAAAAGAGCTGCCGAATATTCAGAAGAATAAGTGTATTTTGACCCTGGCCCGCCAAGTGAAGAAAATTGCTGCACGATTTGCGCCGCATATAAATTGTTTCCTCTGGTGTTAGAAAAATCCTGCCCGTCAACATAAATCTCAGCAAGCGTAAACATTGATTTTACAGCCGGATCTGTCAAAGCATTTGGATTCTTATTCATTTCTTCGAATCCTTTATCGCAAGAAGCTAATGTCATGGCACTAACAATTGCGGCACAAAATATTTTTATATATCTATTTTTCATCTTTCTTAAGTATTAGAATTTGACATTAAGTGCAAAACCATAATTTCTTGTCAACGGCATTGAAGCTCTCTCCATACCCTGAGCATTACTATTTGAATAGTTTGACTCAGGATCAATGTTTGGAACTTTGTCATAAATAGTCCATAAATTATGAGCTGAGAATGATAAACTTACAGACTGAAATGGTGTTTTTTGCAAATATGTTTTTGGGAAGTTGTAAGCAAATGAAATTGCTCTAAGCTTAACAAAATCCGCATCGTAAACAAAGTTTGATGTAACATCACTGTAGCTTCTCCAGTAATCGTATGCCGAAACTGTCGTGTTTACAGGATTTCCGTTAACATCTGTTCCGCTTACTGCTACACCACCTTCACGACCAGGAAGCGTAATTTCAGATAATCCATAACGTGTTCCTAACTGATTTGTAGCTGAATAGATTTCTCCTCCAAATTTAGCATCAACAAAAACTGAAAGTGTAAAGTTTTTATATGAAAAATCATTTGAAAGTCCCATAGATGTTGGCGCAACACCTTGTCCGGCAATGATTAAATTTCCTCTTAAGAATTTACCATTTGTATCCAAAACAATATTTCCGCTTGCATCTCTTAAATAGTCATACGCTTTAATAACTCCAAAAGGCTGTCCTTTTTCTAAAACTACATTAGCTCTTCCGTCTCTATTTCCTTCTAATGTTTTTGTTGTGATTTTATCAGAAAGATTTAAAACTTCACTATCGTTATAAGCAAAATTATAACCTACGTTCCAAGAGAAATTTTCAGTCTTAACTGCTTTTACATTAATAGCAAACTCCACCCCTTTATTTAAGATTTCTCCAACGTTGATTTTTGTAGTTCTATAACCAGAAGCCTGAGAAACATCTGCATCAGTAATATCATTAGTTGTTTTTTTGCTGTAGAAAGTCAAATCTGTACTAACTCTATTATTGAAAAATGTATTTTCGAAACCAAACTCAATTGTACTTACATTATAAGGTTTTAAAGTTCTATTTGGAATTGTTTCTCCATTTACACCCAAAATTGGCTGTCCTAATGAATCTGTCTGCCCGTCTGGAGTTGTATAAGTCAATGCTAAAGCATAAGCTTCTGGAAGTGCACCTCCAACGTTACCCCAGCCTGCTCTAATCTTACCATAAGAAATCCACTCAGGAAGACCTATAACTTCAGAATAAATAAAACTTGAACTTATAGAAGGATAAAAAGTACTGTTATTTGACGGATCTAAAGTTGAAAACCAATCTTCACGTCCTGTTAAACTTAGATATAAGAAATCTTTGTACCCAATATCTGCAGAATAGAAAAGAGAGTTTACTTCACTTTCTGAAAATAATTTCTCAGTTTTATCAGGCTGTGTATTTCCGTAAAAATATTTGAATGGAACAATAAAGTTGTTTCCTTTCATTTTAATGCCGCTGTATCGGTTATGCTGACGGTTTGCACCAACAAAAGCATCTAACGAAATATTTTTAGCAATATCTCCTTTGTAACCTAAGAAACCGGAAGCATTTACCTCAGAACGAGTTTCTATTCTGTTTTCAATTGATCCTCCTGGACTGTAATTTATTCCGGTAGGTTCAATTTCAGTATATTCATAATTGATATCATCAATACCAATAACAGCTTTAGCATAGATTTTATCTGTAATGTTATAATTTACTTTTGCAGAACCAATAAAACGCTTTCTTAAATCATCGTTTAAAGGAGATTTTGTAGCAAAGTAAGGATTTGTATGATATACGTTTGCTCCTAAATAATCTTCTTCTCCTCCATTTGCATCATAAGGATTACTTAACCATCTAATATCTGTACCCGGAGTCATAAAAGTAGTTGGGAAAGATGGGTTTCTTGGCGAATCATTTAAGTATGGACGGTTATGACTTTTCTCAGAAATGTATTGAGCATTTGTCTCGATGCTGATTTTTTTATTTGGAGCTGAGTTTAAACTCAAAGCTACGTTGTTTCTTCCAAAAGTAGTTTCCGGCATGATCGATTCGTCTTTAGTGTTTCCAAAAGACAATCTGAAATTTGTTGTTTCATTTCCGCCAGAAATTGCCAAAGTGTTACTGAAAGAATACCCGGTTCTGTAGAAATTCTCAACATTATCTTTCCCATAAGCCTGATACGGTCTTGTAGCACCGTCTAGAGATAATGAAGGCGTTCCATCATATTTATCTCCCCAAGCAAAATAGTAAGAATCTCTAAGTTCTTGTAAATTAGTGAATCTGGTTGGTACACCGCTCGCATTTGGAGCTCCAGCACCATATTGATCCTGCCATTTTAAAAGACTTACTGGTGTATTAAAAGTTGAATTTGTACTGAAATCTACTCCAATTCCCGTTCCGTTTTTACCTTTTTTAGTTGTAATTAAGATAACACCGTTTGATCCTCTATATCCATAAAGAGCAGAAGCGGCACTACCTTTTAAAACAGACATCGAAGCAATATCATCTGGATTGAAAGAAGACATACCATCTCCTTTATCAGCTCCACCCCACATTCCTGCATTTCCCTGCTGTGTGTTGTCAATTGGAATTCCGTCTACAACATACAAAGGCTGGTTAAGTCCTGATGCCGAAGTAGCTCCACGAATTACAACTCGGCTTGAACCAGATGGTCCCGTAACCGGCGCCGAAACGTTTACCCCGGCAATTTTGCCCTGAAGTGCGTTTCCTAAGTTAATTTCTTTATTTTTTGTCAGGTCTTCGCCCTTAAGCTCTCCAACTGCGTAACCTAAACTTTTCTTTTGTTTTTTAACTCCAAATGAAGTTACAACAACATCTTTTAATTCCTGTGTAGTTTCTACTAATGTCACAGCAACTCTAATCTCTTTTTCCTGAAGTACTACCAGTTTTAACTGAAAACCTATAGAAGATACATTAAGGGTAACTTTTCCTTCTGGAACATTCATTTTAAATCGCCCTTCGGCGTCTGTAATAGCACTAAATGGTTTTCCTTGAACCTCGACTGATGCAGCAACAATTCCCTTGTTCTCTGCATCTGTAACTATGCCGGTTATTAATCGATTTTGCGCAGCAGCACTTAAACTGCTCAGCAATATCACTCCTAACACTGCTAATATTCGTTTCATAAGCATTTTTTTTGGTTATTGGTTTTGATTTCGTTTTGTGTTTGTTTGTGTTTGTGTTTGCTTTAAATAATTAATAAAAATTTGAACTCTGTTTTCAATATTACAGCACAATCAGTATTTTAATATTGCGGCTGTTTTGGTTTTTAATAAATATCTCACCTTAATTATCGAACTGTAAACAGCAGTAAATCAAGGAAAATATTTACTAAATCGTTTTAGTGAAATGATTAAAAAAAAGTCTCCACTTTTTTCATTTCTAAATTTTAATTTGTTATTCGGTTGGTTAAACGGATTCTCTTATTATCAAAGTTCCTTTTTTGAGAACCTTTTCTATTTTAAAATCTTCAAAATTTGTCATCTGGCTCATCAATAACTGGATTGATTTTACAGCAATGTCTTCTATTGGCTGGGCAATAACCGAAATTGTCGGCGTATGCAATTTAAAACTGTCATGGTCATCAAAGCTGATAACCGAAATATCATCGGGAATTTTATAATTTAAAGTTCTAAAAGCCTGAAGTCCCGCAAGTCCCATATAGTTTGCACAAAAGAGAACGGCATCTATTTCTTTGTTTTGATTAAAGAAATTTATAATTTCTTCAATTCTGCTTTTCTCACTTGAATGATAATCTAAAAGCAGCGTATAATTTTCATTATAAATTCCTTCCTCCTTAAGCGCTTCTACATATCCTTTTTCACGTAACTTCATCTGAATCATTCCAGACTTATTATTTACGACAGCTATGTTTTTGCGTCCTTTGCTGATTAAAAATTTAACAGCCGAGTAAGATCCCTCATAATTATCCATTACAACATGACTTACTTTTTGGTTTGCAAAATACCTGTCGATTAACACAACCGGTTTTTGCAATTTTAAAAGCTGGCTTATTGTTTTTTCTAAATTTCGGGTTGGGGTAATAATAAAACCTTCAACATTTGCCTGCAAAAGACTCTGCACTAATTCTTCAGAACGATCATTATCATCTCCTGTACTGCAATAAAAAACCCTGTAGTTAATATTTTTGGCTTCATCTTCGATAACTCTTGCCAAATCAGCAAAAAACTGATTAGAAATATCTTCTACAATAAGCCCAATTGATCTTGTTTTTCCAGTTCGTAAACTGCTTGCAATCATACTTGGCTTGTATTGAAGTTTTTGCGCAACATCCTGAACTTTTTTAATAACAGCCGGACTAATAGCCATTTTTTCTCCTTTACCATTGATAACAAAAGACACGGTAGAAATAGAAACTTCTGCTTGTTTAGCAATATCTCTAATTGTAATCTTTTTCATCTGGTAAATAATTTATTATTGGATATTTTAGTACATCGCAAATATATGCAAACGAAACTTACAAAAACGTTTTAGTAAAATTTATTTTCAATAAATCGTTTTTTTATTGCCAAAATAAAATAGAATAATCAGTAAATACAGGTTTTTGATCAGTTATTGTCATTTTGACTTTTAATATTGATTTTATGCTTTTCATACAGATTTGATAGGTTTTTGATGTGTTTCTTATCTATTTTTAATGTAGAATATTTCAAAAAAAGTCTCAAAATTTCATTTTTTTTAAAGGCATTATTTTACAGAATAAGTAAAAACTGATAAAATATGTAAATACAAAAAAGGCCAAAAGAATAATGATTACTCTTTTGGCCTTTTTTAAAAATCTAAATTCTAAAATCTAAATTCTAAAATCTACATTCTAAGATTCTAAATAACCCCCATTTTCTGCATCAGGAAGGTAGCGCTTCTATTCTGGCAGATGCCGCTGCGAAGTTTATAATCAAAATGCAGTTCGTTATTTTGAATTTCTACTTCAAAACATTGATTGGTTAGAATATCAGGATATTCGCTTGTAGTCAAGCAGACTTCTATATCATGTGTTGCGATGGCACCAATGGCGTTTTTCGCAATTACTTTTTTGACTACTTCAATAGTGCCGTTACGTTTATCATCAGAGTTTGTTCCCCTTAAAATTTCATCTAATAAAACAAAAGCAGGACCTTCTTCAAGAGCATCCATAATTTGTTTTAAGCGTTTAATTTCTGCAAAGAAATACGACTCACTATCTGCTAAAGAATCGGATAATCGCATTGAAACTAAAACTGGAAGTGGATGTATGTTAGCTTTTGAAGCACAAACAACTGATCCAATTCCGCCTAAAACCATATTTATACCTAAGCTTCTCAAAAAAGTACTTTTTCCCGACATATTCGATCCGGTTAAAATCATAAATGACTGAGGATAAAAATAGGTGTCATTACCTACTCTGGCCGCCGGATTTAACAATGGATGGCTTAAGTTTTCAAAACCTATTTTATATTCTGAATTGATTTCAGGAAAAACAAAATCAGGGTTATTGTACGATAGATTCGCTAAACTGTTTAAAGCTTCAAATTCGCCAATTATATTAATCCATTTTTCAAGTTCATGCGCATAATTGTCTTTCCATTTTAAAAGAGCCTTTAAAACGTGCAGATTAAACAAAAAAGATCCGTTAAACAAAGTCGCAGTAACAAAATTGTTGATTGTCTCCATTCTTGAAAACAATTCTGACAGCTGTTTTAAATGAGAACTGGCAGAAGCATTTTTAGAAACCAGCTGTTTTTGCAGTTCAATCAGCTTTTTAGATTCAAATTTTTCAAGTTCAATTTTCTGAACCAATAAACTATATTGTTTTATGGTTTTATCGATATTATCAGCTTTAGCAATTTCAGATTGAATTTGCTTTAGTGATCTTCCCAAAACAATTAAATTGAAAATAAAAATATAAGTTACATAGGAAAGAATAATTGCTTTTGAAGTGATAAAATAAGCAATTACAAAACCAAAAAACAGAGTTGGAAGAATAATTGACAGTGCAATTAAAACTTTAGATAAAGAATTATTTTTAAATGAAATCCAATGAATTAATGAGTCATACGAATTCTTACTGTCAGTACTGACAATTGCAAGAGCTTCAAAATCCTGACGCCAGTCTATTTTAGTTTTTAATTCGTTTATGGCTTCCTGATTTTCAAGAATTGTTTCATTAGAAAATAGATTTAATAATTTATTCGCTAATGTTTTTTTGCCAATAAAAGTAGCTGTTCTGTTTAAATTTTGGAATAAGGAATGTTCTCCAAAAATATCTAAATCGTAAGCATAAGGATGATGAAAATCATTAAATTCAATTCCGTTTTCAAAAGGAAGTTTTTCTCTTTTTAAATATGCTATTTCATCTTCATTGATTTTTAAAACAGCTTTTGTTAATTCTTTCTGGAAAGAAAGTTTTGAATGGATTCTCATTAAAAAAAGAAAACCAACAAAAGATAAAAAAGCAGATAAGGCATATAAAGCTTCATTGGTTTTGATGTAGTAAAACAACATAAACAAACAAAAAAATATGCTTAAAAGTCTTAAAAGACTTATGCTGTTGTATCTTTTGTTGATTTGAGTAAATATTTTTGAATACTGCCTGACCTTACTTAAATATACTTCCATTTTTTAAATTTAATGAAATACAAATATAGGTTTTACACTTTCAAAAAAGCTATTCATTTACAGCAGAATTTAATTCTCATGCATTATCAATACTGGAATAGAAACCTCTTTTGTAATTTTCTGGCTAAAACTAGAATCAAAAATTCCTTCAAAGAAAGATCTTTTGTGCGTAATTGTAGTCAGGATGTCAATGTCCTTGTAAAGAATAAAATCAAGAATGGTTTCTTTAACTTCATCACTTGGCAGAACCAGGAATTCAACGTTATCATTTGCAAACTCTCTTTCCCACTCTTTAATTGTTGTATCAGAAACATCTGTGCTTGAAGTTTTAACATACAAGCTTTTAACTTTTGCGTCTGTTTTTTTAGCAATTTTCAACACTTTTTTAAGTTCGGCTTTGTCTTTTTCACGATATCTTGTTGTAAAACCTATGGTTTTGATTTTCTTGAATTTAGCATCTACCGGAACGCACAAAACGGGAACTTTCACTTCTAAAATAACCGAATTTGTATTAGACCCTGTAAAGAACTTCGTCCAGTCTGAAACACCAGTTGTACCCATAATAACAAAGTCAATCTGATCTTCTTCTACTGCATTTCTTAAGTTATAAATTAAGTCGCCGTCCATTAAACGGTGCTTTATTACAATATCATCCAATTTACGTTCTGCTGCAATAGCGCGCAGTTTTGGAATTTCGTCTTTAAACATTTCAAATTTTGCCAATTCTATAGAACTGTATATCGACGCATAATTTTCTGGAAAAAACTGGCTGTCATAAACCGGAATCTCAAATGTGTGTAATAAAACAAGTTCGGCTTTGACAATTTTCGCAAATTCTAAAGCATGCACAAACGCATTTGTTGCTGCTTCAGAGAAATCTGTGGGGAATAATATCTTTTTCATTTTGTTGAGATTTTAGGTTTGTTACTCAAATTTAATCATTCTAAAAACAAATTGAACTGATAATTATCAGGAATTTAACACTTAATTTTTTCTTAATAAAACACTATTTTGTGTAGAGAATCTTATCAAACTGCCGGTTATTAGACTTTACAATTTTCTGCTTTTTTCATACCTTTGCAGCATGATAAATCAAGATTCTATAGTTGCATTAGCTACTCCATCCGGAGCCGGAGCTATTGCTGTTATTCGTATTTCGGGCGCTGAAGCTGTTTCAATAGGAAATTCTGTTTTTAAATCTATCAAAAACAAAGACTTAACGAAGCAAAAAACGCATACTTTGCATTTGGGTCATATTGTTGACAACGGAAAAACACTTGATGAAGTTTTGGTTTCTGTTTTTAAAGGCCCTAATTCGTATACTGGAGAAGATACAATAGAAATTTCATGTCACGGATCTACATATATTCAGCAGCAGATTATTCAATTATTATTGAGAAAAGGCTGCAGAATGGCCGATGCTGGTGAATTTACTTTAAGAGCTTTCTTAAATGGGAAGTTAGATTTATCTCAGGCAGAAGCTGTTGCAGATTTAATTTCATCTGATAATGAAGCTTCACACCAAATTGCCATGCAGCAAATGCGAGGCGGTTTCAGCAATGAAATTGCCAAATTGCGACAAGAGCTTTTAAATTTTGCTTCTTTGATTGAACTTGAATTGGACTTTGCAGAGGAAGATGTGGAATTTGCCGACAGAACTCAGTTTCATGAATTATTAAACAGAATTGAATTTGTCTTAAAACGCTTAATTGATTCATTTGCAGTTGGAAATGTTATTAAAAACGGAATCCCGGTTGCTATTGTTGGTGAGCCGAATGTTGGTAAATCGACTTTATTAAATGCTTTATTAAATGAAGAGCGAGCGATTGTTTCTGACATTGCCGGAACAACCCGCGATACGATTGAAGATGAGCTCGTTATTGGCGGTATTGGTTTTAGATTTATTGATACAGCCGGAATACGCGAAACGAAAGATGTTGTAGAAAGTATTGGAATCAAGAAAACTTTCGAAAAAATAGATCAGGCACAAGTTGTTATTTATTTGTTTGATGGTTTAAAATTTAAAGCATCGAGTTCTGAATTTGTTTCGGAAATTGAACAAATTAAAAACAAATATCCTTTAAAACCTTTGATTATTGTGGTCAATAAAAAGGATATTTTATCTGAAGAAGAAGTTTTAAATATTACACAAAAGCTTGCAAATTTAAATGCGAAACTTCTATTAATTTCTGCAAAACAAAAAATTGGAGTTGAAGAATTAAAGAACGAATTATTATCATTTGTTAATACTGGAGCATTACGAAATAATGAAACAATTGTTACCAATACAAGACATTACGACTCTTTATTGAAAGCTTTAGATGAAATACAAAAAGTAAAATTTGGTCTTGAAACCAATCTTTCAAGTGACTTAATTGCTCTTGATATAAAAGAAGCCTTATATCAATTCGGACTTATCACAGGTCAGGTCTCTAATGACGAATTATTAGGAAATATCTTCGCTAATTTTTGCATCGGCAAGTAAAGGGACAAAATATCACAAAATAAAAACAAGTAATCGAGTTAAGATATTGATAAACAATGTTTTAACTCGATTTTTATATTCGTTTTCTTTTGGATATTAGTTGATGTTTTGATTAAATTTGTACCTCATTTGTACCTCATTTGTACCTCGTTTTTGCGAGGTACAAAAAAAAATTTTTTTTGGACAAATGATGGCACGTAGAGACACACATAGACACAGTGGGACACTTAAAGTCCAATTTCTATGAGTTCAAAAATCGAGATTACCAGAATCTGCGAATTCTGTAAAAATGAGTTTACAGCACGCACAACAAAAACACTTTACTGTTCGCTTAAATGCAGCTCCAGGGCCTATAAAGCAAGGGTTCGGCAGGCAAAAATTGACAAAAGCGAAAACGAGACAAAACAGGTAAAAAATGTCAATTTAGAAGCAATTAAAGCCAAAGATTATATCGATGTTAATTTGGCCAGTAATTTGCTCGGCATCAGCAAAAGGACCATATACAGGCTCATTGCGCGGGGTGAACTTGATATCGCAAAGTTCGGAAGAAGAACTATTATCCGAAGATGTGACCTGGACAGCTTCTTTTCAACTCCTTTAGACCAGGCACTGCTGCGGCCTGTTCAGGAATTTCCGGGAATAGAGAATTGTTACAACATAATGCAGATACAGCAGAAGTTTAAAATTTCAGCAGGCGCACTTTATACGCTGATCCAGAGACACGGACTGGCTAAATATTCCATCGGAAAATTTAATTACGTGGCTAAAAGAGATATCGATATTATATTTAATGCAGGAGATTATGAAAAAGACTAATGTAACATTGAGAAAAAAGAAGATCGCAAATGGGAAATTATCACTTTATCTGGATTTTTATCCGCCGATCCAAAATGCAGAGACTAATGAGCTGACCAGACGTGAATTTCTTAAACTGTATCTGTTCGATAAACCTAAAGATCAGCTTGAGAAGATTGCAAACACAGAGAGCCTTCAAACTGCCCAGCTCATTCAGATCCGCAGGCAGAATGAACTGCGCAAGGACGACGTATATAATGAGTTTGAGAAAGAGCAATTGGAAATTCAAAGAATCAGCAGAGGCTCATTTTTGGAGTATTTCAAAAAGATAAGAGATAAAAAAGTTGGAAAAAACCGTCTGATATGGGATACGGCCATTGTACATTTTGAAGCTTTTTTAAAGGGAAATGACTTAACCTTTAAAGAAGTGACAGTGACCCTTATAGAAGATTATAAAGAATACTTATTAAAAGCGAAAAACCGAAAAAATAACAGCAGCACCATCGCAAGAAACACTGCCCTTTCTTATCATAATAAACTAAAAACCACTCTCAAAAGTGCCTACAAAGAACAAAAACTAAGAACTGATATTAATGCAGGGATTGATTCTATAAAAGAGCAGGAATCCCAGCGCAATTTTTTAACTTTAAAAGAAGCCAAGAAATTATTCAGCACTCCATGTCCAAAAAGAATAGTACACCAGATTTCAAAATTTTCGGTATTGACAGGCCTTCGGTATTCCGATATTGCTAAACTCACCTGGGAAGAGATTATGTTTATAGAAGACGACGGTTATTACATACGATTCAAGCAAAAGAAGACAGAAGGCCTTCAGACCATTCCAATATCAAATGAAGCTTATGAAATACTTGCAGAAAAGGCGCAGCCGGTAAAAACCGGGAAAGTTTTTTTCGATTTAAAAAAGTGGGATGTAGACAGGGCACTGCCAGTATGGATTGCCAGGGCAGGTATTGTCAAACACATCACTTTTCATTGTTTCAGGCATACATATGCTACTCTTCAGATTGCTTCAGGCACGGATATTTTTACAGTCTCCAAAATGCTGGGTCACAAAAGCATCAAAACGACACAGATTTACACTAAAATCATTGATGAGAAAAAACGGGAAGCAAGCCAGAGAATAACTTTGAAATAATAAAGGACTGCCCTGACAAAAGCACTTCAAAAAAACGGCCGCTTTTTAAAATACCAAATTTGAAAAAATTAAAATTTTAAGATGCAATAAATTACTGTAAAATCTTTAATGAAGAAATAAGGATTTGGATTTATTGCACCAAATAATGGCGGGAACCAAGTTTTTGTTCATGTTTCACATCTATGAAGTGCTCTAATGAGAATATTATAAAGTTCATTTTTATATCTTTGGCACCAGCAGAAATAATTTAATATGCAGACCAAGCTATATACAGAGATCTTAAAAACGCTAAACGATTATCATACCTGTATATTGACCGTACAGGAGCTTGTCAAAATCATAAATCCGACACTCAGTTTCTCTATTGTATTATCAGACAGGGACTCGTATGAAAAAATACAGGAGATGGTTATTATTGAAAATTTAGTATCCCTTCAAGATAAAGGCCTGGTACTTTTAAACGAAGCTCAAGAGGTCCGTTTGGCAGCCGTGAGCGGTTCAAAAATTTCAATCGCATCTTTAGATTTATAAAAAAATAGCATTCGGGGTGTACAGCCCAGGCAATCAGATTAATTACAGGTTTACGTACTCAGATCATACCAATCAGTTTATTGTAATTACTGAATTCATATCCCATCGCTTTCATTCCGGCAGCAGGAATAAAAATAAGATTGTCTTTAAAATATAAAGCCCGCATTGACAATGCGGGCTTTTTATTTTAAAACAAGTATATGTGATGCGGCACGGTGCAAATAATGAACAATGATGTTTTGAAAAACCGAAACAGTTCTCTTCTGCTTTTCCTATTGCTCCAATAGTGCCGCTGCAGTTATATTTGAAATCTGCAAAGGTGTACTATCTTTCAATTTGCAGATATTTGACCTTGATTGCACCGTTTATTTGGTTTTGGAATTTATCCATCCCTGCTATCTAAGACATACCCTTTCATGGTAGTCGGCACAGCATCTTGGCGGCCCATTTTTAAGCCTTTCTTTTTTTAGCGCTTTTCTATGCTTCAAACTTAAAAAATCACCTTCCTGGTTACTATATTTTCATTCTCTAAGGTAGTTTTGACCAGTAGAATCTGCGGACCGGTAAGAATGTTTGCTATTTCAAGTTCGGAAGATCCAAGATGCGGACTGCTGTAGAGTAATTTTCCGGTAATATCAAAAACAGAAACTTTCTTTAAAGCTGCAGGAAATGATTTTACACTGATGACCTGATTTTTTGAAGCCACGCTGAGATGCTGCAGCTGCTTTTCCATTTCATTTATTCCTAATTTTTTATCTGCTATATAGCGGATTACAAAACGATCAGTAAACGTGCCGGAGAGAGTTGAAAAAGTATAACTGCCCGATTTTAAATTATGCATAGTACCGGTTTCTTTGTCTTCTAAGTAAATATTCAGCACATCTAAATCGCCATCGGTATGATCAATGGAAATGGTGAGCTTTCCAGTAATTTCCGACCTGTATCCCACAGGAATGGTATCGGTGACATCAAACGGCACGGCACGCCCCTGAATCACCAGCTTATTGGATTCGATAATGCTGAAAAAATCAGCATACTTATTGGCGTCCATGGTCGGAGCATCATAATTGTGATCGTAGCCATTGGTAGCCCCTGTCACATAAGCAATTAAGATCTGTTTGAATAAACCCTGCGAATTGGTCAAATTAAGCCAGACACGGTGTCTTTCATATTCTATCCCATCAGAGAATACGGGAGATAAACTGACATTGTTTTTAACGTTACCGCTCTGTGTGACGATAGGTCCACAAGCTTGAACAGAATGAGAGAAAAGAACAGACTGAATAGGAAAAAGCAGCACAAACGACAAGTAAAGTTTTTTCATAAGACCCTAGTTTAAAATTAATGACAGTACTAAAAATTATTTAATAAAAAATCTAAAATTCCTTACACCGCTGTCAAGTTACGTCTCAGCCGTCCTTTTACTAAGGACAACTTCAAGGATTCTTTTTGACATTACATTAAAGCACACTATTCAGTTAACAGCAGAAAAGCAAAATGCTGCAACACTATTAAACAGCAAAGGATGCTGTTTATCTGATTAATTAACCGTTAAACGTTCAGAGATTTATCTAAAGTACGATTTTTTTCATACAAATTAGAATTCCCATTAAATAAATTAGTTAAAATTTCAAGCAAAGAAAAATGGGAAACTTATAGGCCGTCTTCGTTGTTAAAAGACGTATCAGAATCTTTTCTGATCCAAAGCGTTACAGTATTGTCTGTACGAAAGTGTGCTGAGCACCTATTTTTTAGTCCTTTTATCTACCCATCCCGGCTGGCTTTCATCATATTTTTCCATCTTTCCCACTGCCAATACAGTATTTGGATAATAGTCGGCCGGCAAAGCGGGTTTAGGCTTTATATATTTAGCATAGTATTCTTCTTTACTGTTCTCACGCAATTGAATCCCCCCGGTCACATATTGGTAAGTGAACTGCATCTGAATGAATATCTTAGTGAGATCAAGTGTTTCCCATTTCCCCAAAAAACAGTACAAAAGATTTCCATGCTCCAGCAGTGTCTTTACTGCCAGATATTCCTTTGAGGTGCTTTTCAACCTGGTGGATGCCAGTATAAAAGCATCCGTTTTTTTTTCTTCCTGTGCTGTCATAATGCTGTTATTTAAAAAAGCAAAATTAGTTACAAAACCAGACACGAAATGAAATCAAATTGTTCCAAATTCTAACATTAACATACCATACAGAATTGTACTACTGCAGAAGTACTGCGCTAAAAAGAACCTGCCTAGTATAAAATCAAAAAACAGGGACAAATTCAATCCCTGTTTTTGCATTTCTGATCTACTTCCGTCTGCAGTTCTGAAATCGTTTTGATCCGCCCGGCCTTAATCCAGTCCAAAAGCTCCGATCTTAAAAAATACAGCTGTTTGCCCTGCTTGCTTACCGGAATCTCATTGCGGCAGACTTTCGAGTATATTGTGGCAACCGAAAGCCGGATCAGTTTTGAGGCTTCAATGATGGTCATCAGACCCGCATCCTCATCCTCAGGGGAGCGGTTTTGGATCTCTTTTAAGAGACGTTCTATATTTTCCACTCGCAGGGATAGTGTTCCCAGGATATTGGGGAGATCTTCAAAAGTAAATGGTTTCATAAGAGGTGTGTTTTACTAATTTCAAAATCAAAAAAATATATTCTGCTGCCCCTGGTTTTCTTAAAGGAAGGTTCATACCGCAGATAGCCGTACTCATGCAGTTCCTGCAGGCATTTATGATAGGTTGATTTAGAAGAAATTTTAGCTGCAGGAACCAGCTCCACTCTAAAAACCTCAATAGGATTGATAAAACCCTTAAGGGAACGGTACCGCAGCAGCGCCGCATAAATGGCAATGTGCGTGCTGCTGATCCGAAAGTCCTTTTCAATTGCGGAAAAGAAATCCAGCAGGGGCTGTAAACTTTCCATCATCTTTACATTGAATGCGACTGTTTGTTTCTTTTCCTTTCCTCTTGCCCTTTCACACCTTCCACATTGTTCTTCTGTTCTCTGGATACCGATTTATCTTCCCCTTGCTGCTGTTTCTCGGCTTTGCTTTCTCGATGGTTGATGCGCTGCCTATTTGCATCATAAACATTCACGGTTTTAAAATGGGGATTGGCTTCTATATACATCTTACTTTCCACACCCGAAACCACAAAAGTGACCGACTGCAGGTTGCCTTTCTTTAAAGAGTTTAGAAGATCTTCTTTAAATTTCGGGGTCTCCAGTTCCTTGATCGAATGTTTGGACACTGCAGCTTCCAGATCATAGCCGTAATTCTGATGGTACTGGTTCATTTTGAAATTACCATTACTTTCGGCATCAGTAAAATTCAATTTTGTCCAGCAATTATACATTTCTCCTTCTTTATTTCGAAGGTCTTTATTGACTGCCCTTCCCTCGAGCAGGTTAAAAGCTTCTTTCATGGTAAAGGTATTGTCTTTGCTGACATAAAAAATCTGCTCAGGGGCATGCGATGCGCCTTCCTTCTGCAGTGCTGCCTTATAGGAATTAAAGAAATACAGCTCACTCTGGTCCGACTTTTTAAAAGACAGCTCCGAAGACAATGTGCCGCTCCCAAAGGAAGCTTCATGCGCTATAGTAAATTCCTTTTCCCCTTTTTCCATCTGCTCTTTCAGCGCAGGTGTCAACGTATCCCCGAAACCGGTGTACTTGATCTGATCAACTAAAAATTCCAAATTCTTCTGATTCATGATATACTATTTTTAAATTACTATTGATTTACAAACTATTGAGAATATCCAGATCAATAAGATCCTTATGCTTAACATCTACTTCAATCTGCCTGCCGCCGTTTTTTTCAATAAGCTGCACGGTGAGGTATTTTTTCTCGGGAATCGTAAACTTAGGTACCGCATAGACCAGCGTGAGTTCAGAGGCATCAGGCACGGCGGACAGCGGGGATGTACAGTATAAGGGCAGTATTTCGATCTCCTGCGAGGCAGTCCGTTTTGATTTTCTCTGGTCCCGGACAAAAAAACGAAGCTGATCAATATCATACCCTATTTTGGACCTGTTGCCCAGCACGAGCCTGAAATACAGCACATCCTGATGGATAAAAACTCCGGTCACACGCAGCAGCATCTCAAATCTTGACCGGCTCAGTCCGTGGATCTTTTTCTTTTTGGATAGTGCCAGTGCGGCATACTGTTCGATAGTCTTCTGGTTGTCATTGTCCTTGGAAAACAAAACTTCTTCATTCACCAAAAAAGACCGATCTGCCTTTACATTTAAATCAGCACAGGTTTCATCATACTGCAGCATAAAAACATACAGCCTGTTATCCCCTGTAACAACAGTAAGGTTGGTGGGGGTGAAATCCTGCTTTGCTGCTTTTACAAGCACAATATTCTCTACTCCTTTCGCTTTCTGGACCAAAACATCAGCGCTGCCTTTATCAATACTTTTCACTGCATAAGGAAAAACAATACTGGTTGTTTTTGAATGGGCAATCTGCACATTTTTGAGCTGCTCAGCGTTTAAACTGCATTGCTGCGTGCTGAACTGGGCAAAGGCCGATACCGCATTTAAACACAGTGCAAGAAGCAAAAACCAATTCCCTTTTATCATCCTTTTCATCTTCATTTCTTTTGGTTATTTTCAATTTTTCTGTTTCTCATCATACAGCAGCACCCGGTAGCCTGCCTTCACGACAACCTTGACCAGTTTGACTTTCCTGCTCATCAGACTTTTCGCCGCTTCAATTCCCATTCCCGCTGCCTGCGCTCCCCAGGAGCCCGTTACCCCTGTAAGTCCCAGCGTCTGGATGGAACGGTCTGCCGAAGCCTTAGCTACATCCCTGTTAATGGCACCGGGTATATAAATGCCGTTCATGCCGTCCAGATCATACACTGCAAGCTCCACTGGAAAAATCGAACCGCCGTACTGAATATTGGCAATGGTAATTTCCAGCCGTTCCCCTTTTAAAGAGGCGGTTCCGTATAAAAAAGTATTCTTAGGAACCAGAATTCCCTGCAGCATAATATCGGTAACCAGTCTGAGTTTTACCACCGATCCGTTGACAATGCTCTGGGTTTGATGCAGTACCGCTTCCAAAGCATTTTGCGGATGCCCCTCATCCTGAATCTCATCAGCGGTATAAAATGAATTGGCTTTCAAAGGAAAAATCGCGACATCCTGCTGCAGCAAAGTCATATTCTCATCTTCTTTTTTACGGATAACCGTAAAGCTTTTTTCTTTTCTAACAGCGGCACGCTGCTTTAACCTTTCCTCTACCCTTGAAGGGTGCTGGATATCGAGAATATTCTCCAGCATCCCGCCTAGCTGCTGGAGTTCGGGATCGGGTTGCTGCGATGTGCCCATGGCGGAAATCTGCTGCTCTAAATTCTTGATCTGCGAGGAAAGTTCATCAGACGCACCGTAGTTTTCAAATTCTCTCATATCCTGACCGTAATGATCCGGCGCAGCGGGCTGTTGTATTATCTTCTGTAATGCCTCAAGTTTTTCATATACCTGCCGCTCTTTTTGATCCTGAAAGGAATTCAGTCCCTGTCCCCTTTTTGGGAAGGCATTTGTTTTAAAATCATCCTCTCCCCAATCCTGAGGCAGTTCTCCCAACAGCTGCCGGCCAGCATAATTGGGATCTTTTTTTATCTGTTCCTGAAGTTTCATGGAATCGACAGCTGCCTGATCGTAATAACTCATTTTATCCAGCGCCGCATCTTCCTTAAATTTGGGAATAGGCAGCCTTACATTAAACCCTTTACGGTCAGCAGGCTCAGCAGCCGCCTGCCTGGTGCCGCCTCCCAGCGTGTAAAATAAAAAAGTGATAAAAGGAAGCGTTATAAAGGGCAGTGCCAGAAACATTTTACGCTTTTTATCTGCTTTAATGGATGGTGTTTTCTCTATCATGATTGTACTATTTAAAATTAAAAGTCCTTGTATACTGTAAAAGCCATCGGCGATCACTTCCTAACGCCCATATATTACCCGCTAAACGAGGCGTAAATATTCCATATCAGGTAAATTCCTGCAGACAAGACAAAGAAAACCAGCAGCAAAAGCAGTGTGCTTCTGGAGCGTCCTTCCGTTAAGGTATACATCCCTCTCACCCACCTGTCCTGCACTGCTTGATAATATTTATCAAATAGGAAAAGCAGTCCCGGTTTATTCGATGCTGGTTTCATGGCTCTTTATTTTCTGTTCTCTACCGTCAGATCTTTATTTTCAATGGTGCTGAACCGTTCGATTAAAAATCCGTGGGGATTGTTATCGCTTCTGGAGACATTGCGCAGGCTGCCTTGGGTAATCAGGTTTCTTTTCAGTATGCTGGTTGTCCGTATAATGTGCTGGCGGGCAAAACAGGTAAAGCGGTAGGGATAGTCTTTCACATCCACCCTGATGCTGTCAACCTGAATGGTCTGGCTTATATTTCCTGATATAATCCCCGAATAGAAGCTGTTTTCTTTCAGATCATCGTAAATCCTTTTGGCGCTGTCATCAGCGAGATACAGTGCTTTGGTGATATTGGTTTTAATCACTTTGTCATCGGGATCCAGGGTAAAGAAGAATTGATGAAAGGTTTTTACGTGATCACGCGCTTCCACCTCTACATTGTCTTTTCGTTCCGACGCGTAGGCTTCAAGCGCTTTTCCGGCGGCCAGTACATACACCTTATTCTGCATGAGTGTTACGGACTCAAAACTTTTGTAGAGCGTATAACAGCATATCACGACACAGCCCGCAATCACCAGCATGGTAAATCCTCTCACATAGCGGAATGCCGTGTCTATATTTTTCATTTTGGTAAACATGATTCAATTTGTTTAGATGTTATCAGGAATTTCCTTTCAGCCTGTCGTGATGGTAGTTCCCTTTCTCTTCAAAGTAGGGGGAACTTCCCGCCGAGGAAGCCATGCTCTGGTACATTCTTCCTGCAGTATTTCCCATAGCATCCAATACCATTCCGGCTCCCTGTGATGTGCTCGAAACGACAGAAGAAGCCGAACTGCTGAAAAGACTGGTGACTTTCTGCCCCAGTGCCCCTCCTCCTGCAGCATGCACAATATAGTTGGCTACCGAGGGAACCGTGAAGTATCCGATAATGCCGATTACCATAAAAATAAGGTAAGCGCTATCGGTGCTGCTGAAAAACGTATCGCCCGAGGACTGTACCTGGGACAGGTCCAGTTTGAGCATGAGTTCCTGGATTTTACCAATAATGCTTCCAAAAATATTAGCGACGGGAAGCCAGAGGTAAATGTTGATGTATCGGGCCAGCCAGACGGTAAGGGTATGCTGGAATCCGTCAAAAACCGCTATTCCAAATACCAGCGGTCCCAAAATGGAGAGTACCACCAATTGAAAAGTTCTTAAGGTATCAATGCAGAGTGCTGCCGCTTCAAACAATAGCTGCAGGACCTCGCTCATCCATTGCTTCACAGAATTCCTAAAATTATAAGATGCCTTTTCCATGGCAAACTTCACATCGTTGCCGATTCCTGCCAGCATGCCCTCTTGGGAAGGATCTTCATCATGGGTATATTTGTACCATTTGTCCCGGTCCCCGGCTCCTGTAACGCCCACGTACATTTTATAGGAATCGGTCTGTTGTATTGCTTTTTCCTTTTCTTTTAAAAGCACCGCCACAGCATTATTCGAACCCGTAACCATGGCAGCGGTCGCGGTAACGGCGGGCTTCATCACTGCGTTGATAAGGGCCAGCACTGATGGAAATATCATAATGCAAAACCCGATTACAAAGGGCCGGAACAACGGATAAAAATCAATGGGTTCTGCATTGGCAATATGCCGCCAGACCCTGGAAGCAATATACCAGATCGTACCGAACCCGGCTATCCCCTGCCCGACTGCAAGCAGATTACCGCACAAAGGCATCATCTGCTCATAGAGCTGTTCCAAAACAGAATGCAGGTTCTGACTATCGCCGCCCAGTGCCTGAGCCTGCATATATACAGGCAGCAGTACTACAGCAACATTAAAAAACATTCGCATAAAAGATTGATAACTGTTCATCACTTTAGGTTTTTAATTCCTGAAGGTTTCTCAAAGCATGCACATCAGCCGTTTCTTTCACTCTTTGAAGCGCCCGTACGCTGGTTTCTTTATTAAAGCTGCGCAGGAATAACAATTTTTCCTGCATCTGCAGATAAAGGCCGTCTACCGCCTGCAGTCTCTCATCATCCGACATTCGGAGTTTATCGGCCTTTACCACCATCAGAAGTTCATCCAGGTTCCTAAGGCTCTGCTGCAACAGATTACCATAGACTTTTTCAAAGTACGCGGTCTCCTGCGGACTGAAACTCCCACTGTTTACAAAGCGATTCAGACCGTTTCTGCTTTCCTTTACCAGCAGCAGCTGAAAATGGGCTATGTCCCCGATCCTTTTATAATTTTTCACCGCAGGGCTGACCTGCAGCAGTGCATCGAGAAAAGTCTTATGAAGACTGAAGTTTCCCTCAGACATCGACTTCACGGTGTTGTAGCCACCGGAGAGCAGCTCATATCCCTTTTTCATATCGCTTAAAATCTTTTTGAACTGGGACAGCTTCTCAATGTTTAAAACGAGCTGCTGTATCTCCGCTGACTGGGCCGATGCTCTTTGAGGCACCCAACCCAGGCACAGCACCAGTATTAGTATCGTAATCAAAATCTTTTTCATCTCTTTAGCTTATAGTCCATAAATGTCCTTCACAACCTTTGCAACCTTTTGATCACCTGCTTTGGAAATACAAAGCAGTCGGGCTTCATTAGTGAAGGAAATAGAAAATGTATAATCCGAAAGCATCCTTTCATGGAGCGCATCAATGCGCTCTATCCTCTGGTCGTCTTTCAGTTCCAGCCCTGCATCGATGGTAAGCACTAAAAGTTCCTCCAAAGTCCGATTGCAATTTTCAAAAAGCCGGTTAAAAGAACGCTCGATGTAATCCAGCTCATCCCCGTAAAACAGATCTGAAGTCTTTAGACCGGCTAAGTTCTTTTTACAGTTCTTCATGATTTTCAACTGCAGAGCGATAATCTCCCCAACCTTATAATAATTCCTGACCCTGGGATTGACCTTCAAAAGCGAGGTAAAATAATCCCCATGCAGTTTCAGTTCACCTTTCTTGGCATCTCCAATAAAGTTCAGGCCTTTAGACACAGCTGCATAGCCTTTCTTTGCATAATCCATATAGACCTGAAGTGCCGCAATCTGAAGGAGAAGCTCTTTTCGCTGCTTGGCCTGAGCCTGTACAACAGGCTGAAAAAACAACACTAGCAGCACTGCTGCAATCATTCTTTTCATGATTTATTTTATTTTATTTTCAATTACCGAATACCGTAAAATTGCTTCACCTGCTGCAGATCCGCTTCCGTTTTTGCCCGCTGAAGGCTCAGCATGATGTTCTGCTGGTTAAACAGTATTAAGTCATCATAATTGGCCTCGATCTGGTCTGCTGCCGTATTGATCAGTTCCAGTCTTTTCAGATCACTCATCTGGGTGGTGAAAGAATCCAGAATTAAAAAGATCTGGTCAATGTTCTTAAGGCTTTCATCCAGAATCCCCGAATAGACGCGCTCGATGTACTGAATCTCGTTCTCCTTAAAATGTTGGTCCTGTTTGAAAAGGTTCCAGGCTTTTTCATACTCCCTGACCAATCGGGTCTGCTTCACGCTAATCTCTTTTATTCTCTGGTAATAGGTAATTACCGATTTTACTTTTGTCAGTTCCTCATAATAGCCTTTGTAGAGCTCTTTCTGTTTTTGCGTCCAGTCCGAGATTTCATCAAGCTTTAATTTAGACAGCACATTTTCTACCTGCTTTTGTGCATTTTGCAGCCAGATGGTTTTGTTCTGCAGTTTCTGAATCCTCAGATCAATCGCCTTGATCACTTTTTTCGTCACCGTCTTGACTATTTCCAGTATAGGAAGTACTGCCGCAGTATTAGCGGGTCTTGCCGGACTGCCGGTCAGAAGCAGGCACACCAAACACAGTAGTATTTTCTTTTTCATTTTTCCTTGTCATTTTGTTCCGTTTCTTATATCCTGAGCCATTGCGGCGATCCCTTTTTTGATGTCCCCGCCAAACTTAGATGCATAGGCATTCATATTCACCTTCTCACTCTCCTCTGTGGTATAGGCCAAATATTCTTCCAGCGACACCTCTGTCCGGTATACTTTGGAGAGCATGCCTCCAAGAGATATAAATACCTCTTTATATTTTCGAGCCGGATCATTGGCCTTATTGACTGAAAGCACAAGTGCCTTTTCTTTCTCTGTAAGCCCGAGCAGTTCCTGTATCTGGTCAAACTTGTTCTGGTATCTGCTCTGATCCAGCAGGATCTTGCAGTCGCTGTTGTTGATAATGGCCTGTTTCACGACAGGAGAAGAAATAATATCCTCCACCTCCTGTGTCACTACGACAGCTTCTCCGAAGAACTTACGCACTGTCTTAAAAAGATACTTGATATACTCTGCAAAACCTTCCTTCATCAGGGCTTTCCAGGCTTCTTCAATGAGAATCATCTTGCGGATGCCTTTGAGTTTTCGCATCTTATTGATAAAGACTTCCATAATGATAATGGTGACCACCGGAAAAAGAATCGGATGATCCTTGATATTATCGAGTTCAAAGACAATGAACCTTTCCTTTAACAGATTAAGATTCTCTGTGGCATTGAGCAGGTAATCAAACTCGCCTCCCTTGTAATAGGGACGCAGTACATAGAGAAAATTGCTCACATCAAAGTCTTTTTCCTTCACTTTATCATCTGATAAAATCGATACAAAATCCGCTTTCAAAAAATCATAAAAACTGTTAAAGCAGGGAAAAATATCACCGTTGAGAGCCAGCTTTTCATAATACAGCTGCAGTGCATTGGAAAGCGCCACATACTCGCTTCGGTTAAAGGTTTCATCGTCTTTTTTCCAGAGTGCCAAAAGCAGTGTTTTAATACTTTCCTTTTTCTCGGTATCCAAATTGTCCCCTTCTGAAATATAAAAAGGATTAAACCGGATCGGGTTCCTTTCATCATAGGTGAAATAATAACCGCCGACCATATCACACAGCCCTTTGTAACTGTGCCCGACATCTACCAGCACGATATGGGTTCCCTGCTCGTAGTAGCTTCGTACCATATGGTTGGTAAAAAAAGATTTCCCGCTTCCGGAAGGTCCCAGTATAAACTTATTGCGGTTGGTGCAGATCCCCATCCTGACGGGCTCATCACTGATATCCACATGAACCGGTTTTCCGGTAAGCCTGTCCCCTAAGCGGATTCCAACAGGGCTTAAAGACGATCTATACCCTGTCTCCATATTCAAAAAACAGACGGCCTGTTCCGTGAAGGTGTCAAAGGTGTCGTTCATGGGAAAATCCGCCGCGTTTCCCGGCATACCGGCCCAGTAGATCTGCGGCGCCCCAACAGTTTCCTGCTTGGCTGCCGCATCCATCTGCGCCAGTGCCGAGGAAACTTTGTTTTTAATTTCTTTCAGCGCTTCGGTATCCGTGCTCCAGGCCAGCACATTAAAATGTGCCTTGACGGGAAGTCTCTGCTGCGAAAGGGCTTCATTGAGAAAATCATTTGTTGCATCCCGTGCAATCAAATTTTCCCGGCTGTATGCCGCCAAGGACTGAAGCCGCAGCCTTTTGCTTTCCAGTTTTTGCACGGTCTTCTGCGTATCTTCAATAAAGAGGTACTGATTGTAAATATGATTACAGGACAAAAGCTGTCCGAGCGTGGAAGCAAAACCCACACTGAATTTGGTTTTATCAGTCGAATACCGGTCAAAGTTGATTCTCGAGCCGCACAAACCCGGCAGATCAGCAGCATCTCCCAAAGTAAAAAGCTGGCAGTGTTTGTCCCCAACAGTCAATCCATTCTCAAAGCTCAGATCATTAAAAACAAAAGTGTTTTCCTGCTCCGATAAAAAACAATATTGCTCCACCAGTCCCTTTCTTCTGCTCTCGCTTGTAAGGGCATTATTGTTCAGACGGGTCAGTTTTACAAAACCGCTGTCTTCCATAACCCTCTTAAACTGACCGGTGCAGTCTATAAAATCCTGCAGCAGAGGCATACTTAGAGTTTCTTGCGGCACTAAGGTATTTTTAATCAGACTGGAGAATACCGAAGTTGAATTTTTCCGGCCGGCTGGTTTCTTGGTCAGCATGATGTAGCAGCAATGATCCAGAAAAGGCCTTTCGTTAAAAAAACGCTCACTGCTTCTGGTTAGAAAACTGCAGTCATAACCCGAAAAATCCGCTTTATACTTCTTTTCTAAAAACCAGTCCTGTTTATGAAAAACACTATGTTTGGGAAGCAGTTTTACAGCCTTGATCCACGACTGGTGAAATGCCTCATATTCCTGATCCGACAGCGTGAAAATCTCGGGCAGCTCCGCCTTGAATACCACCGTTACATCGCCCTGTTTTGATACAATACAGTCGTGCTCCACTGCCATAATCGGCAGTATTTCTTCCATCCTTTTCTCCATCTTCCCTCCACTTGTGTTCTTAACGTTCCGTAACTATAACTTAATAAAAACAGCCCTGCTTCTCACCTTTACATACCTGGGAACCTGCCGGGAAGCCAGGGCTTTCATCAGGCCGTATTGGCCGTACTTTCGGCTCAAACTGTAAATCTTGAATACCAGAAAAGCACCTGTTACAGCAACCAATCCGATGCACAAAACAGAAGGAAGCCCGATGATATACAGCACCGCAAACACAATCATGAGCATCACCATACCACCTGCTAAATACCAGATATACTGCGCCTTCAGCCCCTTGAATTCAATGCTTTGATTAATGCCTTTATTGATCTGGTAAATACTGCCGGCCATCAGACTCCAAAAAAGGATTTGATTACCGTTGCCACCACCACAAGAAATACACAGCTGCCAAACCAGGCGGCCGCCACCTTGCCCGTATCGGGATCTCCGGCATTCCATTTCTGATACACCTTAACCGCTCCGATAAGCCCGAGAATGGCTCCCACGGCATACATCAGTTCGGTGCCTGCATCAAAATAACTGCGTACCTTCTGGTTGGCCTCGTTGATGCCCGCAACCCCGTCCTGACTGTAAACTCTCAGACTGACCAGCAGCATAAGCAGCGAGGAAGCACCGAGATTTTTCATCCTGCTCCATACGAATTTTAATTTCCAATTCCACCTTCTCATCTCCTATCATTTAAATTAAACTGTTACTTGAAATAAAAACAGAGAACTACCGCTGTTACAACACCTATTTCCTTGTCACAAACCGCCATACCGCACTAGAGTGAACAGGGGCATTCTCTGTTTAAGATTAGTCTTCACTTTCCCATAAACCGTCCACCTCTGCCTCAGTAAGTACAAACTCTGGATATTTCCGGCTTTCCAAAACCACAAGGGAATTTATTTTCTCACGCAAAGCAGACTGCTTTACAAAAGGATATGCAGCGAATATAAACTGCAGATAATGACAAAACTCCGTTTTAGAAATACCTCGATCATTACTTTCAATAAACACCTCTAGTATTTTATGATACAATTCTTCAGCATCTTCAAGTGTGCTGAATGATTCATTGTACTGGGCAAACGGACCGGCATTGCTTTTTTTTACCTGATCAGAATCTGGCCTGCCGGCGCCTTTAAAAATGTCCTTCAGTTTCTCAGGGTAGTATCGCAAAATCACAAATCCGTACCACAAAACAACCAAAACCATAACCGTAATCCAATAAGCTTCCCATGAAATTGTACGCAGCATAACCTCTCTATTTAATCATTAAACATCCGTTCAAAAAATCAGTCTTAATTCTGATCGTTTTACAGGACAAAGGAACGTTTGAAATACAGCTTCTACAAGTACAACTTTTTCTGTACCCTTCTGTACCCATTGCAAAGTGAGCGAATCTAATGGATCACGATGTAATGCCCAGAGTGAACGCTCCTGACTGATCTATCAGTTCCCTTACAAATCCTAAAAAAAAGATGAGCGCGAGGCTCATCTTTAAATTATTCCGGATTCATAAGCAAAGGTTTAAAACTCATCTAAATTCCTTTGCCTTTTTCTGAGCAAGCGGATACACCGCTACTGCATGCTTAAATAAAGGTATCCCGCATAACTTTGCTGGTTGCTGCCAGAATCAAGATATTTGATTATGTAGTAATAGGTTCCTGTAGGAAGTCCTGCGCTCTGCTTTACAACGGCTCTACCGTTGGAATAGCCGTTAAATGCATTCCCTGCATTATCATATCCATCGGTATGGAACACTATAACGCCCCAGCGGTTGTAAATCTCAACGGTATTCTGCGGATAGCATTCAATTCCATCGATTTTAAAAATATCATTACGACTGTCTCCATTTGGTGATAATGCATTGTGGACAATTATCTGACAGCCCTGAATATCCAGTACTGTCGGGCCGTTTCCTGCCGGGGAAGAGCCGTCAGAGAGATCAGAGACTTCTTTTCCTGCCGGATCTGCCGGTGTTGGCGGCCCTGTTGCTTCTGCCAGAGCCTGATTCACTACCTGACCTTTAGCTATATCATTTGTCGTAATGGTGTATTCTGCCCTGTAAAGCCATATCTCATTCAAATCCAGACTTCCGTTTCCGTTAAGATCTCCCGTGCTGTCTGCTGTATTGGCGGGATCTAAAGCCGGGACTGATAACCCAGGCATTGGATCGTTTACCCGTATATTGTTTAACACCGTATTTCCAGCATTAGTTACCGTAAACAAGTAACTGATCCTATCTCCCGCCTTGGCATTATTAAGATCTCCGCTGAAAGCGGCTATCTGTTTTACAATTGCAATTTTGGGATTATTTGGTAATGGAACTACCGTACAGTCTGGACATGCCGGATCATAATACGGATCACCCGGCGTGGACGGATTGGTAGGATCTGTTGAAGTATCATTGACAAGAGTGCCGTCAGGATCATCCGCTTTGGAAGCAGTGTTCCCCTGACCTATTGCACTGTTGTAAATCACGCCGCTTTCAATATCAGTCTGTGTAATAGTATACTGTATCTGAGCATTCCCTGTCTGCCCTGGTTCTAGTATATCAGGCGACGTAATAAGATTTGCCACACCAATATACGCATCATTTATTTTTACATTTTCTAATCTGATATTTCCGGTATTATGAACCGTAAAGGTGTATGTAACGGTTTCGCCTGCTTCAGGAAAACCATCCCCATTTGTATCATCAGCCGCCGAAAACGCACCATCTTTTAATACCTTAAGGGAAGGCATTGGTACTATTGGCGTAATAGTTTCACTATCCTGATCGTTTTCAAACGGATCATTATTGTTTGGGGTGGAATTGGGATCAAAGTTATCTGAAGCAATAATTTGAGCCACATTTTTATACTCATCAGGACTTCCTGTTGAAGCGTTGATCTTCACTGTATACTGCAGCGCCACTGATGTTCCGGCCGTTATACTTAAAGCCGGCCATGTAATGGTGTTTCCGGTTAATGTTCCCCCGTTGTCAGCACTGACAAAAGTATATCCGGAAGGAAGTACATCCTTGGTGCTTACTCCCGCCGCGTTATCGGGTCCATTATTTGTAACGGTGATGGTAAAATCAATCTGGCTGCCGACAAAAGGAGAAAGGCTGCCTGTTGTTTTAGTAAGTGCAATATCAGAACATGGGATCACATTGATATCCACTTGAAGTGCATTTCCTATACTGTTCTCACAGACCGCGTTATTCTGTACGGTCACATAATACGATGCATTTGCAGTAAGAGAAGGCGTAACAAATACGTTTCCCGTAAAAAGCAGTACGGATAAACCGGCATCTTGGTACCAATTGAATATAGGATTGCTGATCCCGCTTGACACTGTTATGGTAGAGGTGCCTGCCGTACAAACCGAAGGATTCGATACCGACGCTGTAATATCAGCAGATACTGCTAAAGGATTTACCGTTACAGTAGCGGCCTGCCGGGTGCCGGGAAGATTCTCGCAGACTCCATCGCCGCTGACACTTACATAATAAGTGGTGGTGGCTGCCGGTACAACATCGTAAGTATCACCGGTTTTCAAAATGGCACCGCTGGTCTGATCGGCATACCAATTAAATACAGGCGTTGTCACTGTAACAGACGAGGCGGTAAGCGATGCAGCAGACCCTGAACAGATTACGGCACCCGGTACGGTGATGTCCGAAGCCTGCCCTAAAGCGTTTACTGTTACCGTTACGGCCTGCCGGGTCCCGGGAAGATTCTCGCAGACTCCATCGCCGCTGACACCCACATAATAAGTAGTGGTTACTGCTGGCGAAGGCGCATAAGATGTCCCGGTACTTAGAGCTGTCGCAGTGTTCTGATCAGCATACCAATTAAATACCGGTGTTGTCACTGTAGCAGACGACGCGGTAAGCGACGCGGCCGTCCCTGAACAGATCACGGCACCCGGTGCGGTGATGTCTGACGCCTGCCCTAAAGAATTTACCGTTACCGTTACGGCTTGGCGGGTGCCCGGAAGGTTCTCGCACACGCCATCTCCGCTCACACTCACATAATAGGTGGTGGCTGCTGTCGGTGATGTCGAATAGGATGCTCCGGTACTTAAAATAACAGTCGAGGCCTGATCGGCGTACCAATTAAAAATAGGCGTTGTCACTGTAGCAGACGAAGCTGTAAGCGACGCGGCAGACCCAGAACAGATCACGGCATCGGACACGGTGATATCGGACGCCTGCCCTAAAGCGTTTACTGTTACCGTTACGGCTTGGCGGGTGCCCGGAAGGTTCTCGCACACGCCATCTCCGCTTACACTCACATAATAGGTGGTGGTTGCTGTCGGTGAGGGAGTATAGGATGCTCCGGTACTAAGAGCTGTCGCAGTAGCCTGATCGGCATACCAATTAAAAATAGGCGTTGTCACTGTAGCAGACGAAGCGTTAAGCGATGCAGCAGCCCCAGAACAGATCACAGCATCGGACACGGTGATATCGGACGCCTGTCCTAAAGCATTTACCGTTACCGTTACGGCTTGGCGGGTACCCGGAAGATTTTCGCAGACTCCATCGCCGCTGACACTAACGTAATACGTCGTGGTTACCGTCGGTGAGGGCGTATAGGATGCTCCGGTATTCAGAACTGCCGCAGTGGTCTGATCGGCATACCAATTAAAAATAGGCGTTGTCACTGTAGCAGATGAAGCCGTAAGCGATGCCGGAGAACCTGAACAGATTACAGCACCGGGTGCGGTAATGTCTGAAGCCAGCGCCAAAGTGTTCACTGTTACGGTTACGGGTTTTCGCGTGTTAATCGCATTTTCACAAATTCCGGTTCCTTTAACACTAACATAATAAGTGGTCGTCACTGCCGGAGCAGGATCGTAATAATCGCCTACAAAAAGCGGATTGGTCGAAATCTGGCTTGAATACCAGATGAATACCGGACTATCCACTGCCGATGCCGCCAGAAGCAGTGCTGTATCTCCTGCACAAATGGTCTGGTCAAGTGTGGAAATATCTGCCGCTGCAGCGAGCGGATCCATGGTTATGGTCACTGCCTTTCTGGTACCAGGCGCATTCTCGCAGATTCCAGTACCGCTTACACTTACATAATAGGTAGTGGTAACCGCCGGAGACGGGCTGTAGACTGCCCCAACACTTAAAACCGCTGCCGTAGACTGGTCGGCGTACCATCTGAATACAGGTGCCGTAACAGTGGCAGAAGAAGCCGTAAGTACAACGCTTTCACCCGGACAGCTGGCAGCATCTGCAGTGGTTATATCGGATGCCAGCGCTAATGGATTTACAGTAACGGCTACCGCCTTTCTTGTATTGGGCAGATTCTCGCACAATCCTGTACCGCTTACACTGACATAATACGTTGTGGTGCTCAGAGGCGACACACTGTACGAAGGCCCGATACTGAGAATTGCAGCAGTTGTCTGATCAGCATACCACCTGAAAACCGGACTTATTACATTTGATGAAGTAGCTGTAAGGGAAATTGACGAACCGCTGCAGATTGTTCGATCATCAGCTGTTATATCAGATTGTGCACCTAAAGGAGTTACATTCACTATTACTGCTTTTCTGGTGTTAACTGCATTCTCACAGACTCCGTCACCGCTGACGCTCACATAATAGGTTGTGGTAACCAATGGTGAGGGACCATAAGAGGCTCCCGTACTTAAAATAACAGTCGAGGTCTGATCGGCGTACCATCTGAAAACAGGACTTGTAACGGTTGGTGAAGATGCGGTTAATAAAGCTGCAGAGCCTGAACAGACTGTGGCATCAGCGGCTGTAATATCAGCTGCTGCCCCTAAAGTATTAACCGTTACGGTTACGGGTTTTCTGGTATTGGGATCATTTTCACAGACTGCATCTCCTTTTACGCTCACATAGTATGTGGTAGTTGAAGCCGGAGAAACGCTGTAGGAGACGCCGCTGTTCAGTACTGCTGTGGTAGTTTGATCCGCATACCAGGTAAATACAGGATTGGTCACTGTGGCAGAACTTACGCTTAACACTGCTGTGCCTCCTGGACAGATCTGACTGTCTGCACCTGCAATATCGGCTGCCGAAGCAGGCGGGTTCACATTGACGGTTACGGTTCTGGTCGTGGATGCTGAAGGACAGCCGCTCAAGCCATTTACCGTATAGGTAATCGTTGCTGTACCGCTGGCATTACCGGTTATGACACCATTTGCATCCACAGAGGCGATGCCGGCATTATCAGTAGTCCAGTTACCTCCCAGATCACCATCGGTTGTAAAGGCCGTTGTTTCTCCGACACAGACATTCTGGTTTCCGGACAAAGTCCCAGGATTGGACTCAATAATGGTAACGGTTATTACTGAAGGAATAACAGGACAGCTTCCCGTCTGCGGTATGGTATATTCTATGACAGCAGTACCCTTCGCGGCGCCCGTTACATTACCGCCTGCATCAACAGTGGCAACTGCCGGATTATCACTTGACCAGGTACCGCCCGCAGCGCCGTCAGAAACAAGTGCCGATGTTCCGCCGACACATATATTTTGATTTCCCGAAAGGATGCCCGAGTCCGACGCATCTTCAACTGTAACGGTTCGCGTCGATGCTGTATTTAAACAGCCGCCTGTACCAATTGCGGTATAGGTTATCGTGGCAGTGCCGGGCATAAGCCCTGTAACTGCGCCGCTCCCATCCACAGCGGCTATGGCTGTATCGCTGCTTGACCAGGTACCTACGGCATCGCCGTCGGTAGAAAAATTAGTAGTGATGCCTTGACAGATATTTTGGGTTCCCGACAGATTTCCGGAGTTCGGCGGCGCTGTTATGGTTAACGTGACCGGTGTTCTAACCGCGCTTGTACAGGTGCCGTTATTGCCCTGTGCATAATATGTTACGGTTCCCACTGTACTCAAAACCGGAGAGGCCACACTATTTCCGCCTGACAAAGCATCGTACCATGTAACCGACTGCCCGGCAGGAACACTTGCTGTAGCTGTTAAGGCAGTCGGAGAACAGCCTTCCAATACGGCCGCAGACGCAACGGGTATGCTGGCAGCTGTCAGAGTAATCAAGGCGCTGTTTGATACGTTTCCTGCCGCATCCCTTCCCAGATAAGCAATTGGCGTTGGACTGATGACACTGGCGGATTCGGGCTCGAAACTGACCTGACCTGCCGAATTAGCTTTCCAGGTCCCTTCTCCGGGAATGGTTATGCCTACAATATCCCCAAAACCATCTATTACAATATTGGTTCCATTTCCGGGATTTACCAAACCCACCGACGCGGGAACGATCTCACTTCCCGTGGTGTCGTTTGCCAGAACATCTATAAATCCTGAAGAAAGTCCGGCATTGAAACAGGCCGTATCAGGCGTTGCAGCCGGAAGGCCTATTGCGTAATCTTCCACCTCGCCATTAATAAAAGCACCTCCGGCATCTGAGGTGGTCAGGGCTTCTGTAGTGACTCTTAGTCGTAAATATGTATGCGCGCGGCCGGCTGTATTGGTTAATACCGTATTATTCCAAGTCAGACTCACATTTCCTGAAAAAGTGCCTGCCGGTGTAAGCGCGGTTGTTCCTTCGGAAGCTTCAAAAATGCCATTATTGTTCCAATCTATCCAGGCGGCATAATGGGCCGGCAGTCCTGTATTGTTGGTAAAAGACGGGGTGACGGTATACGTGCTCATAGTCTGTCCATTATTTAGTACCGGCGGCAGTACCTGAAGGCCGTCATCATCGATAGAGGCATCGGCCAAAACAGAAGGAAGTCCGTCAGGTTCCGAAAAATTAGTATCGCCCAGCCAAAGAGTTCCCACCACGCCATGTGAAGCTCCACCAGATGCTAAAAGTGTTTTATAACTGTCCGGAGCATCCCCAAAGTCCGAACTGATGGTTATCACAATGGGACTCAGTCCAGATGCCTGTACATTGGCCTGTCCGGTAACACTCCAGATACCGGTCATTAGGAAAAAATCGGTTACCTTAGTACTGGAAGAAGGAGGCGTAAAAAGCACCTGATGGTTTAAATCATCCGGAGTGCCGGAACCGCCGTTTACGGTCTGTCTCCGGATTGTCATTGCGCTGGGAAAAGCAGCAGCGGCTGCCGAACCGATTGTATTTCCAACCAGCGTTCTCCAGCTGTGCGACGCCGAAGCAGTATTAATGGACTGATTCACCAGCTGTGTGGTGGGTCCGCTGATGGCATAGGGCACAAAAGTGTTCCCATTGTAGCCAAAAAAAGCAACCCATTCTGCATTTCCATTTGGAGTTCCATGAACCCCGTCAATATCGAGAGCCAGAAAATTAATGCTTTCGACAGGCCTGTCAAAATAGATTCTAAAACCAATGCTTGAGGAGCAGTTATTTGCCATACCGTTATCCGCATTGAGCGTATTGGCCATCTGGATTTTGGTAAAGTTAGACGGCGTGTGGTCCCCGACGTAAGCAGGGAGTGTCACCCCTGTAAACAAACCGCCAATATCAGGTCCTGCAGTTCCTGAACCTGAAGGCCCTGTAGAATGGGTTGCCCCTCCGGTGGCAATAAGTTCCGCTTTTACCACTGTACCGTCTGGAAGTCTTTTCCCTGCCGGCATTGCACTTAAAATATCAGCAATAGAAAAGCTGTAATTCGTCTGTGCCGATGCACCTGTCATCAGCAGCAAAGCCGTAAATACTAAAATGATCTTAATTTTATTTTTCATCATCTATAAATTTAAATACTAGGTATATCTCTTTCAAATAGCGCTGTTCGATATTACAATGCTGTAATAATAAATTCGCTTCGCCTGTTGGCCTGATGCTCTTGTTCTGTACAAGGAACGCCATCCGAACATTTATTCACCAATTGGTTCTCTCCATATCCTTTTGCAGAAAGCCGGCCGGGCGCAATGCCGTTTTTAACCAGCCATTGCAGGGTTGATTCTGCTCTGCGGGCCGATAAAGCTTCATTGTATTGGCGGGAGGCCCTGCTGTCGGTATGGGATCGAATATCGAGCTTCATCGTCGGATGGGTATTCAAAACATCCAGTATTTTTTCAAGATCAAGCGCTGCCTCACTTCTGATAGTAGATTTATCCAAATCGAAATAAATCATTTTAATGCCGAAACATTTTCCCAGGTCATCGCCCACCGTAACTTTACAGATTGATTTTTCCAATTGGATCGGAAGGGTAGTTTTGCCGCTTTCTGTTCCAATGACCACAATCACTTCTTTGGTGCTGTATTCTGGTTTCTCAGCCCTTACGCAATATCTTTTGCCGCAGTCCACAGAAAAACTGTAGTGTCCCGATGCATCTGAAACGACAGCATTGACCGGTGAGAGATCACTGTCCAGCAGGGTAACTTTTGTATCTGCCAGCACCACTGCTGAAACTGCATCGGTAATGATTCCTTCAAGCTCCTGAAGGCATTTCAGCCTTCTGGTCTCTAAGAATTTATAAATGTCGTCGGACCCCTGTCCGCCGTCTCTGTTGGAAGTAAAAAATCCTCTTCTGGTCTGCGGATCGATGCTGTAGGCAAAATCATCTTTTACAGAGTTGACATCAGCCCCGACATTCTGTATATGGCTTATGTTGCCGCTGTTGTCCATATTGGCGGTAAAAACATCCAATCCTCCCAGTCCGGGATGCCCGTCAGATGCAAAATAAATCTCGTTATCTGAATTCACAAAAGGATAGGTTTCCTTTCCTTCCGTATTAATACCATTTCCGAGATTCTCAGGCGTGCCAAAACCGCCGTTTGGATCTATGCTGACTTTGTACAGATCTGATTCACCGAGCGATCCCGGCCTGTCAGAAGCAAAATACAGCGTTTTTTCATCCGGGCTCAAGGCAGGATGCGCGGTACTGTAATTATCGCTGTTGAAAGGAAGTTCGGTAATGTTGGTCCATTTACCGTTTTTTCCAAGTTCAGCCCTGTATATCTTTATTAAAGTCGTTTTGTTTTCATCTCTTCCCCTTTTTCCGCCGCTATAGTTGTTTCTGGTAAAATACACTGTTTTACCGTCTGTGGTAAAAACAGGCGATGCTTCGTGGAATCTGGTATTGACCGCTGACCTGAATTTCTTTGCTTTGGAGGCGCTTCCGGTTTCAGGATCCAGATCGGCACTATACAGGTTGGTAAAACATTCACCGGTCCACGTGTGCCTGCGTTTGATAAAATTTCCCGTATCCCGAGCAGAAGCAAAATATATTTTATTATGGTGTACAAACGATCCGTAATCGGAATACTTACTGTTGATGCCCGCATCTTCAATTTTGTATCTTCCTGAATTTGCCTTAATCTGATCCATATAGTGTACATTCTCTGCGAGAAGCCGGGCTCTGCTGTCATTCTGGGACTTCGTTTTAAATTCTTCCAGAAATCTATCGGCCTGGGCAGTTTCCCCAGCCGCTTTCAAAGACTGCGCGTAACGATAGTAATATTCGGGTTCCACAGCCGTGTTCATTGCAAAGAGCTCTTTGTACCATTTTGCCGCGTTTTCAAAATCAGAATTGAAATAATAGGCATTTCCCAGTTTTGCAAACAGGTCTTCGGATTTATAGCCTTTAGCCGCAACCTTTTCATACGTCTTTATCGCGTCGATATAGGCGTAACTGTCGTACTTCCTGTCTCCGGAATCGACCTTTGCCTGCTGTGCGGCAGCCTGCAGTGAGAAACAAGTAATAACTGTAAAAAGTAGTATAGTTTTTTTCATAGTACCTGATTTTAGAAGAAACGGGGAGTTGTAATTCTGCTTTTGCCTGCCAAGAATTCATAACGCAGGAAAATTTCGTGCGAGCCTGAATTATAATGCCTTAACCGGGTGGTTTCATTGTCATATCCGTAACCGATATACAGTCCCTGGGTAATCTGAAATCCAGCCATTGCGCTTATGGCGGCGTCCCATCTGTAGGCGGCTCCCAGCGTCAGTTTTTCAAAAAACAGGAAATTGGCCGAAACATCCAGCTGAAGGGGCGCCCCTTCCACCATTTTCATTAATACGGCAGGTTTGAATTTTACTTCTTGAGAAAAATTAAAAACATACCCTCCTATTAAATAGTAATTGATCTTGTCCTTGTAAATGGCAGTATCAGTATCGTCATAGCGGTTGGTCTGAATAAAATTTGGAACTGATAATCCTACATATGCCTTATCAGAGTGCCAGTAAATACCCGCTCCGACGTTAGGGGAAAAATCATTATTGAGGTTTTGGAATTGTGGATCCCCCTGATCTGCAGGATTTAGTTTTGAGGCATCAAGATTAAAAATATCAGCCGTGCCTTTAATCCCAAACGAAAGTTTCCATGTCTCTGAAGTGGGCACGGTATAGGAAAGGTCTACAGAAAACTGATTCTCCGTTACTGGTCCTATCTTGTCATTGACCAGAGACAAGCCCAGGCCCAGCTTGCTGTTGCTGATGGGCGTGTTTACAGAAAATGAATTGGTTTTAGGCGCGCCGTCCAGTCCGATCCATTGATCCCGATGCAAAGCAAAAAGGCTTAAAACACCACGGGAGCCGGCATAAGCAGGGTTGATGTTTACGGTGTTGTACATGTACTGCGTATACTGTGCGTCCTGCTGCGCATAGACGGTGCAATACCCAAATAAAACGATAAACAAAAGTATTTTTTGACTCATATTCTTATCTTTTAAAGTTGACATATGGGCATGACGTTTCAATAGAGAACGTATCCCTGAGCATTTTAATGAACAATAGAGCATCGGACCTGGAGGTACTGTAAAGACAGCGGCCTGAAGATCGATCGTAACAAATTTTCTGTGTGGTAACCTTGAGAATAAAAAAGACCGTTAAAGGTAAAGCATGCTGCTTTACTCATCAGGCGGTGCACTAGGTTTGGCGGATAGCAGACTCAAAAACGGATCCTAAAGCGGAATAAAAATAGGGCGAAAAAGGAAAAACTGCTGCAATTGGTTTGGTAGGTCGGGCGTAGATCATTAAAGCACAAAGCAGGGAATCTCTTATATATCTTTATTCACTGATCAGATGAATTAAGATTTATGACACCAATAAACAGCTGTAATGCGTGAACAGAATTCATAACCATAAGTGACGATCAACTGGATAGTAAACAGTTTAAAAATATCAGAAACCAATTGATTTCGAAAAAATAACATTCTTACATTTTTAAAACATAAACAGTATTAAATGTCTTACAAAAATATAAAAAAAATATACAAAATAACTGAAAACCAATTATTTAACATTTATTTCAATTAATTTACAAAAGTTCTTTTTTCTGACATTTAATTCTTAAATGCTGTATCCACTCCCATTTACCATCCTATAAGACAAAAAAAATGAAGAGAATATACCAGGATTCGAGGTTGTATAGTTCCCAATACCCCCACAAAAGACCTGCGAAATATGATTTTTTATTTCTGTTTGAACTCAGTGGGCCGCATGTTGGTCAACTGGTGGAAATTATTGCTGAAAGCGGCAATATTGGAATACCCGACTTCATAAGCAATCTCGGTCATGTTTAAATCCGTATCATTGATTAATTCCATGGCTTTGATAATCCGAAGCATTTTCAAGTACTGAATATAGGTAATATGGAGTTTGGCCTGAAACAATCTTGTCAGGCTTCTGACACTCATTCCAGCGCGTTTTGCCGTATCTTCTAAACTAAGACTTTCATTGAGACGGGTTCTAATGCTATTGGTTATTGCATTGAGCCGCTGGTCATCCGTTGTAGGAAGCTGAATCGAAAATTTTTTAAGGTTCTCTTTGGACAGCACATTCTTAAGAGTGGATAAAAACTCAAACTCCCAGGAGCCTTCCGCATAATCACCCTGCCATTTTTCACTAAAGGAAAGCATTTCCGACAAAAGCTTGCTCACGGGGTAAATTCCCAGCTGATCATAAAACCCACCGGCTTTTTGCTGCGGAAAATAGATATTGATAATATACAGATCCTGTGTATTAAACATCAGGTTATGCGGGTAATTTCCCGGTATCCATATATAATGGTTGGAGGGAATGTACAAGTCTCTTTCCTGGGTCTGCAGATAGGCAATGCCGCCATACACCAGTAACAGCTGCGCTTTGTCATGCTGATGGGAAGGCAGACGCTGCTCGGTCTGCTGCCGCATGACCAAAATTGAATCAGGATTCTGATCCACGGTATCTATGAGCTGGCTTAGGGTTTCCATATGGCCAAATATAACAAAAAATAGGCTATTTATACAAAAAGACAGAGAGCCGCCCTGCATAATTTTGCTTTGTAAATAGTAAAACCGTTATGATGAAGAATACAACCCTACCCCCGGAGCAGCAAAGAAAGCCTGAAACACCAGATCCAAATGACAAACCTGCAGTATCAAGAGAAGCCGAAGAAATCTACACAACCCATATGTTTTGGTTTACCTGCTCTTACTGCGGTCCTTTTTTACCCATGATGGATTGGAACTTTGTCCTGAATGAGCTAAGAAGGCTGTTCCATAAGAAATCCGCTAAAATGAAGAACAAAAACAGTAATGATAAAACAGATGAAACACTATAAAACAGCCGCATTTTTTTGTATCATCCACCTGATGGTACTGGTGCAGCCGCTCCAAGCACAGCATACAGCAGACACCCAGACATTAAGTCTAGAAGAAATATGGAAAGCGGTCCAAACCCATAACCGCCAGCTCAAGCTTTCGGATTTAAACCTGCAGCAGAGCCAAATAGAAGTAGTAGAAGCCAAAGACCGCAGGCTGCCGGAACTGACTCTGGTAGCAGATCTAAAACTCAATTCTAAATTTTTACTTTACGATGATGGATTGTTCTCCTCACCGCAGGATGTGCCGGTGAGAAACTATGGTTACGCAGCAGGATACAGCCTGAATTTCAACCTTTTCAACAGCGGTAAGGACCGAAGAAATATCACCATGAAAAAGGAAGAAGCATCCCGCAGGCAGTATGAAGCTGATCTGCAGCGGCACAGTGTAAAATACCATGCGGCGGCCGCTTACTTTGATTTGTATAAGGCGCTGCACTTCCATGATTTTCTTACTGCTGAAATTCAAACCGAAAACAAACAGCTTACCCTTATAGAAAGCCTTCATAAAAACGGTACTGTACTCAAAAGTGATGTGCTGAGAAGCTCCGTAAAAGTAGCACAGCTGGAACTGAGCCTTTCCCAAATCGACAAGAAAATTGAAATAGCCCGACAGCGCCTCAATATTCTTATGGGACGTGATCCTGAAGCTATACTAATCATCAATTATCACGATGCCATTTTATTGGACGACATACCTCCTGCTCCCTACAGCGATTATGCCGCCGCAACGCTGAACAAATCACCTGAATATCAAATCGCAAACAGCGACATCAAATGGAGTGAACTCAATATCAAGCAGATCAAAACAACACTGCTGCCCAAAGTTTCCCTCTACTCGGCCTACCAGTATACCTATCCGCAGATCTCCTTTTATCCGTACTCCAATGATCTGTGGGGATTCGGCCAGACGGGTATCAAAGCACAGTTTGCTGTTGATAATCTCTACAAAAGCAGACATTCCATAGCTCGTGCCCAAATGATTTTTTCACAAGCAAAAGAAAAAGCGGACATGAAAAAGGATGACATCCTCCTGCAGCTCAAAGAGGCATACCTGCAGGAACAGCAGGCTTTGGAAAGTGCGGCAACAGCCGAAAAAAACATTGCAAAATCTACTGAAACGGTCCGGGTTATCCGAAACAGCTATCTGCATCAGGAAGCCCTTCTTACCGATCTTATGGAGGCCGAAAATGCTTTATTGGAAGCCAAATTTAATTTAACAACGGCGCAGACAGACCTACAACTTCATCATATCCGTCTGCTGGCCATCGCAGGAATCCTTTAACAACAAAAATTATGAATAAAAATAAAACAGATAAAAGTATCGTGATGCTGACCCAATGGCTGGGAATCGCATTATTGGCAGGAATCTTTATATGGGGCGCTGTCTATTTGGTAAAAGCGTACCGCTATGAACAGACCAACGATGCTCAAATCGATGCGTACCTGTCCCCTATAAACGCGAAAGTCGGCGGGTATATCCATGCCGTTTATTACAAAGACAACCAAAAGGTTTCGAAAGGAGATACACTGGCAGTGATCGAAGCGGACGAATACAGGCTGAAAAGGGATGCGGCGGCAGCGGAACTGCTGAGTGCCAAGGCAAAAATTCCTATCCTGGATGCCGGCGAACAGACCCAGCGCAAAAGCATCGCCGTCATAGAAGCGCAGCTGGCAGGTGCCATGGCAAAACTGAACCAGCAGCAAAAGGAATATGAACGCTATAAAAATCTGCTTGCCGATGAATCCACCACCCAGCAGAAATTCGACAACATCAGCGCGTCGTTATCCATCATACAATCCGATTACAACCAGACAAAAGCTTCCCTGCAGGTGGCCGCGTCTAAATTAAATGATTTCAAAGTACAGCATAAGGCACTTCAGGCCGAAATACAAATCAAGGAAGCGCTTCTTAAAAGACAGGAGCTCGACATTCGGTATACGGTGATCACCGCACCTTTTGACGGTCAGATCGGTAAAAAAAACATCCAGACCGGACAGCTGCTGCAAGCCGGACAGACCTTAGCCTTTATGGTCAGCACAGCCGAAGAAAAATGGGTAATGGCCAACTTCAAGGAAACACAGATCGGCAGTTTCAGAACCGGACAGAAGGTGTTTATAGAAGTCGATGCTTTTCCGGCAGAACAGTTCAATGGGGTTATCGAATCACTTTCCCCAGCGACAGGTTCCCGTTATTCGCTGCTTCCTCCTGACAATGCTACGGGTAATTTTGTAAAAATTATCCAGCGTATTCCAGTGAGGATCAAACTGACCGACACCCCTGAAAAAACCGCTCGACTTTCTGCGGGAATGAATGCCAATGTTTATGTTATAAAAAATTGAAGATGCAGGCACATACACTACCGATTTTTAAAACATGGGTGACCGAATGGACGGCAAGATTCGTGATAGGCTGCATTCTGATGACCTGCCTGTTTAGTTTCGCTTTTTACAGCAGTCCGTCTGTCGTTATGGGCTATTACGGCGTACAGCCTGCCGATGTGCAGTACGGCATGGTAGTCGTCTATGGTTCAACGGTTGCTTTTCTGGCACTGGATTTTCGCATTGTAAAATATTTTGCACCCAGAAAATACCTGCTTGCGGCACTCACCGTTAACTCATTATGTTCTGTTCTCTGCTATCATTTCAAAAACTGGACGCTGTTTGTCAGCTGCCAGTTTTTACAGGGAATTACCTGCGCCTTGATGTCTGGCATCGTACTGCAGCTTATTTTTCCAAGACTGCATGCTGCGCGCGCCAGAGTTATTGCCTACAGCCTTCTGTACGGATGCATCCAAATCGCTGTGCCCTTTTATTGCATCTGCAGCAGTATAGTACTTCACTTCCTGGATTTCAACTGGCTGTTTTACGGATTTACTATCCTGCTGATCATCCTGGCCCTTATTATACTGCTTACCATGAACAGTAAAGCTAGATTTACAAAAAAAATACCATTGTATCAGGTGGATTGGATTGGCTATATCTTATATGTATCGTTTATCCTGATTCTGGGATACATTCTGGTATATGGACGGCAGCTGGGATGGCTCGACAGCCAATTGCTACTAAACCTAAGCGGAGGCAGTCTGATAATCCTGTTTCTTTTTATAATCAGAGAGCTGAAACTCAAAAGACCCTTACTTAACCTGCGTATATTTAAGGCAGCGAATTTTGTTACGGGTCTGCTGCTGCTTTTCGCCTTCTATATATTCAAAGGAAGCACGGGGCTGGCGTACGGCTATCTTGAAGTGATTCTAGGAACTGATCCGCTCAGTACCATTCCGATTTGGACTGCGGTAATTTCAGGAACTATAATAAGCATGTTTGTAACAGCCCGCTTTGTGCTGATGGGCTACAATCTGATCCGGATTATAATAGTCGGTTTTGGCATTATGGCCCTGTATTACACCAGTATGATCCTGTTTGTTTCCATACAGGGCGAAACAACTGATTTTATTCTGCCCCTGTTTGTATACGGCGTGGCAACCGGTGTGCTATTTGTCCCTATAGTCTCTTTCACTGCCTCGTCTGCACCGCCCGAAATGGCCGTCCATGCCTCACTTATCGGGATACTGGCCCGATTCACCGGTTTTACCGCCAGCCTGGCATGCAGCAATGCGCTTCAATTATCGGCAAAAGCTGCCGTAAAGGAAAAACTTCGTGAAGCAGTAACGCAAACCAATCCCCAGCTGGCTCTTACTTTACAGGACATCCAAAGCCAGTACCTAAATGCGGGCGGTGATGCCTATGTCTCAAAAACCATGGCAGACGGCTATTTCAATCAAATGACTGCGCACCAAATACTAGCGCGTGCCGTGAGAGATTATTATGACTGGATGCTGGCCGGCCTCATCATTACGATCGTCCTTTTACTGCTGCTGCCCCACATTCAAAATGTGGTTCTGAAATTAAAAAAAAGCAATATTCCTTATTAAACTTACAGTAACGCACCTTTTTCCTGATACTAAAAAAAGCCCCTGAAAAAACAAATTTTCAGGGGCTGCATTGGTTGATAGACTTATTTTATTTCGATCTCACGGCGCGTATCAATTTTGCATTGCGTCTCTCGGCTCTGGAATTCTGAAGCGAGAGCACCGCCCAGATAGCAGCCGGAATCCAGCCGATCAGCGTGACCTGCAGTATCAGGCACAGCAGCGCAGTTAACAATTTACCGCGCAGCAAGAAAGACAAAGACGGAAAGAATATAGCAATCAAGGTCATCATAATAAATAGTTTTAGGATCTTTACAGTTAAATGCGATACCAATACAGTATCTTAAAAGATGAGTCGACACAAAACCTGTTTTGTTTCAAAAACAGTATACAAATTTACACCTCAATAGGATCTGATTTTTTTGATCATCTTCTCCAAGGTCAATATGGCAATCGTTTTATCGTTGTCTTCTGCATTATAGGACTTACTGCGAACCGACTGATACGACAAGTCCCTTTTAAAAGCCGTTGATAAATGGGGTACAATTTTTTTAAACACCAGACTCATGGATCTGGATTTCACCACACGCGCTTCATCGGCTGCCCGAAGAATAATACCGATCTGATCGGCAGACAGATCACATTCGAGCTTGTTTTCCGTTTTAGATTCTCCCACTGCCTCTTTAGAGGCAACAGACAAAAGTTCCAGCTGCTTTTCCAAGTATTGAATTTCATTTTCAAACCAGCTGCCGACGACCGTTTTAAGATGCTGCATCCCTGCCTTAAAAAACAGTTTTTCATTGGAATAAATCTGATTGAATTCCTTCCAATGAAAAGAAAGCAGACTGAGTTTTCCAGCCGTATCTTCTTCCAATTCCACTTTTGAAACCAGACGTTTGATGAGCAGATTGATATAAACAGCGCTGTTGAAATTCAATCCTATCAGTGTTTGATCAAGCGCAGAAAACACTCCCTGTACTTTGAAATCAGCGACCAGCAACAATTCACCTAAGAGCGTTCTTTCATAGAGCATCTGGCGAAATGTTATTCTGTCTCTTTCCTGCATGGAAAATGATTCTAGTATCTCCTTGATCACCACATTTAAAACCAAATTCATTTCATCATTTTCCACTTTTCTTTTCTGAAGTTTTTTTAATTTCAGCTGCAGTTCTTTTCTGGACACCAGCAGATAGGTGATCGGAACCCGCTCATCTAAACTCAGATAACTGGAAAACCGTTTCTCTAAAAATGACAGCAGCTCATCCAGACATTTAATAATAAGCTCAGCACTTACTGATACAGAAGGTAACTGGAATACCCTGTGTCTTTGATTGTCCAGCATCGTATCCAAGAGAAAAATTAAGGTCGAATGATACTTTCTCACCAAAAGCCGGATCTCCCTTTTTCGTCCCATACCAAATACCTCATTTTTAATCCGTACCTGAATCCTCCCCGACTCTTTTACAGCATATTCTGAAACAACAGCCAGCTCAGCTTCTGACAGCAGGCTCAGATCTGTTTTAGCGGGGTTAAAATGCAACAGTATCAAAGCATCCAACCATTCTAAAGGATAATTATGGTTCATCATTTTCATATTTTAATTGCAGTTAACAGTTAAGACTAACGACTCTTAAATCTCTCGATAGCATTCCTACGGTATTCAGATGGGGTACAGAGCATTGATTTTCTAAAAAAGATACTGAAAGAAGTGACCGAACTGAATTCCAGTTCTTCCGCTATTTCGGTCATAGAAAGATTAGGATTCTCCAAAAGGCTCACTGCCTCCGAAAGAACAGCTTCCGTTATAATTTTCTTGGCAGCTTTCCCGGTAACCTCCTTCACCATTTTGCTCAGATGTTCGGGACTTGCATACAGCACACCGGCATAAAACTTCACAGTGTGATGTTTGCGGCAATGTATGGATAAAACAGCCAGAAACTGTGAGACCAAACTTTCTGATCGCGAAAAATGCATGTCATCTGCCGACAGGTATTTGGCATTTATCAGGTTCAGCTCAAAAAGCAGTAAGTTTAAACTGATCTGCTTGAGTTTAATTCCAAATTCATTGGACAAATGATTATTTAATTCAGCATACAGCAGTCGGCAGATTAAGGAAAGTACCCTGTAATCATTTTCATCGAGACTGATCTTAACGGCTTCATTTCCGGCACCGGCTGATAACAAATCACTCTGGTTAAATATAAAACCATGTCCATTCAGGTCAGATGAAAAAGTAATTAAAAAAAACTGCAGTTTATTTCCTGCCTCTACCTTTGAAAAAGAGGTATTCCTGGGCATAACCAGCAGATCATGTGCTTTTAAATCCCGGTTAATCTCTTTTATCTGCATTTTAAAACTACCGGATTTCATTAGAAGCAAAACCGGATTATGAATCACAAAAGTTTCATCAGCAGACGTTTTCGCAATATACTTTTTGACAAAATAGATCTTAAACATTTCTGCGGACAATTCTATTCGGTCAATGTCAATCAAATCTCTCAGCATAACAAAAGCAGTTGTTTGGATAAAAAAATGAAACTGTCCCGTCAGTCTTCAAATCTTTTTTTTATGGCGATATAGCATAATAAATAAAGATTTGAAAGCAGGGTCACATAAAGGGCATAAAACATAAGTCTTCCGTGCCCACATCCCAAAAAGTCTTCTGCTCCGTTACAGATAAACGAATCAGCCATAAAATAGAGGCTGAGAAGATTAAAGAGGAACAATGCGATATACAAAATAACAGGCAGTTTCATTTCCAGATCAATTAGTGCCATACAATTAAATGAGTCCGTCCATCAGCGCTATTAGAGATATCAGCGCTGCCTGATTGGCTTCAAAAAAAGGCCTTGCAGGCTTCCCTCCCACATTGGTCTCCCAGTCCCTGTCCTTGCGCTCCTCAGCGGAATAAAGCGAATATCTCGCGATAGATGCCACTGTCAGGATCGTTTCCGTTTCTTCCAGCGAAAACACGGTATCATTCAGCACTTCCGCCTCGTAATCCGTAATGTAGCTATAGGTCACGCTAAATTCATCCTGTCTCTTCAGTGTAAGATTCTGAAGAAAGCTGATCAGATTGTTCTTTGCATAAACCTGCAGTGCACTGCTCTGAACAATTAAAATCATACTGCTATCCGGGTCTTCCATTATGGACTCCACCATTTCATCAGTAAATGGTATCAGCTTGGCAGTAAGGTTTCGCTGTCCAAATAGCCGCCCAGCAGCCTGCCCGATCTGAGCTGCAAGCTCCGAGACGGAATTGGGAGTCCGGTTGTTTTGATAATAAAGGCAAAGCGCTTTATATATTTCCTGTCCCCTTGCATCGAAAGGATTGGCGGCATTCGCCGGATATTGCGCTTCGGCGGCCCCTCTTTCAAAGACACCGGAAGAATTTTCTGTGGCCTCAATGCCTGAATCAGGTGAACATGAATTAAAAAAAACAGAAACGGTAATGCATAATAAAATGGTTTTCATGGTTTAATGGTTTGAAGGTGAATGGGATCGCTTCCCAGTCCTTCTCATCCGGATAAGCAGAACTATTTTCCGACACCCTGCCGGACATTTTGCTTTTGAATTCAAGGCAAAACTATTCTGCTAAAAAATCCCACGCAACCTTATATCTGCGGATTTTCGCCATTTGCACTATGGATTTTCGAGAAATCCATAGTGCATTTATTACCAATAACCTACTATAATCCAATCGTTTATATTATTTTTATATCAATTTAAAGTAAAGCAATTCATACAGCTTTAAATTAGAAGTTCACATTCCCCTAATTTAAACTTCCATTAATGCAATACCAATGAATAGAAAAAATCTGCTTTTATTATTTATGCTGTTTTTTTATATGGCCAATGCCCAGAAAAACAATTTTAAGATACCGGATTCCTTACAGAAAAAAAACTACGAATACCTGGATGATAAGATTTACGAATTCAGAAAAGACAGCATTAAGGCTTCAGTATACGCATACGCCCTTCTGAATAAAGCCATATCAGAACAGAACTTCAAGGAAATCATAAACGGCTACCAGAACCTTCTTCACCTATCCCCTCAAAGGCTTCGAATTGTTTATGCTGACAGCATGATTTATGCGGCTAAAAAATCAGATGACAACGAACTGATCGGCAGCTCCTACCTCAGTAAGGGAATTGTCTACTTCCAGCGGAGGATGCAGCGCCAGGCAATGGACAACTATCTGATCGCGAACAGCCATATCTCTAGAACCAGCAACCAGTACCTGATCCACAAGGTGAAATACAGCATTGCCCAAACTAAATTTTATATCGGATTTTATGATGAGGCCGCATCCCTTCTGCAGGAATGCATCGATTACTACAAAGGCAGACAGGCCAGGCCCTACTTAAACTCACTGCATTCGCTAGGGCTTTGCTATAACAAGCTTGGCAATTACGGCAGATGCTCTGAAATAAACGAACTTGGAATTTCGGAAAGCAAAAGGCTGAAAACTGAAGAAATGATTCCCTACTTCATCCATTCGGAAGGCATCAATGAATACTTTAAGAAGAACTACGGAGCAGCCATCCAAAACATTGAATCTTCGATTGAAGCCATAAAAGAAAACAGGGATTCCGCCAATGAAGAAATCGGGTATTTTTATATCGGCAAAAGCTACTGGGCGCTGCATCAGAAAGAAAAAGCGGTAGCTTATTTTCAAAAGGTTGATAAAATCTTCAATGAGAAAAAAATATTGAGGCCGGATCTAAGGCAGGCTTTTGAGCTAATGATCAATTACTATAAAACCACAAAAGATCTCAATAAACAGCTGTACTATGTCGACCAGCTGCTTAAAGCGGATACCCTGCTGACCGAAACCAGCAGCTACATCGTCGGAAAAATCCATAAGCAGTATGACACCAGGGAGCTTCTTTTAGAAAAGGAAAGAATCAAACTGGATAATGAGAAAATGACTGCGGAACTGCACTGGGAAAAATATTACGACTGGATATTTGCAGGGGTTATTTTAATTATGTTCATAACAATAGTTGCCGTTACCTACCATTATCAAAAAATCAGAAAAGAATATAAAAAGAACTATCAGCTGCATATCGAAGAACAGCAGGCCGTTAAAGATAGGCCAAAAGCAACAAAGGAAAAAGATCCCATCAAAAATATAAGCCCCGAAACGGTCGCTGCGCTTTTAAAACATTTTGAAAACTTTGAAAATGATAAAAAATTCCTGGAAAAAGACTGGAATCTCAGCAGCCTTTCTTCGGCCTTCAGCACCAACCCAAAGTATGTCTCCAATATTCTTGAGCATTACAGAACAAAAGGCATAAACGACTATATCAACGGGCTTCGCATTGAGTACATTATCAGCATGCTTAAAACAGAATCCAAATTCAAGCATTACACCTATGAAGCCCTGGCAAAGGAAGCCGGTTTCAGCACGACTGAACGCTTTAAAAAAGCATTCCTCTCTAAAATGGGATTCTCGCCCGCCTACTTTATCAGCAAACTGAAGAAAGAAAAAAAATAATCTTTTTTTATCCTGCATTATATTTAGGATATGGCTTGTAACTTTTTACTTTTGCCCTGTAATTAAAAAAAGACAGAAAACCATGAAAGATTTAATCGAAAAAATCAACGCTGAAATCGAAACATTCAAAACAGAATCTGAATCATTATCAGAAAAAGGAGTAAAAGCTGCAGGTGCTAGAGCACGCAAATCTAGCTTAGAAATTGAAAAACTTTTGAAAGAGTTTAGAAAAGTTTCAATCGAAGAATCAAAAAAATAATTTTTAAGACCGTTTTGAAACGGTCTTTTTTTATTTAAAAATATTTTGATTGATATCTATTAAGTGATAATTATATATTGTGATTTTATAACTCATAATCGAGTAATTGTTTTGGATGCTTTCCTAAACCTTTTGCTAAATCTAAAAGTGTTGTAAATGATAAATTTCTTTTTCCATTTTCAATATCACTTACAGTAGCTTTAATTAATTTATCGCTATTTAACACTACCTCGTCTTGGCTCATGCCAAGCTCCGTCCTAATTTTTTTAACGTGTAGTCCAAATTTCTTAAGATCTGCTCCCTTATGTTTTTCCATTTTTTTTGACTTTAAACAAAAGGCGTAATAATTTCAATTAAAAATGTTATAAGAACTTATAACAAATTAATATTTTTTGTTATATTTGTCAAATATTCTAATTTACATTACTGAATGTTGCTTTAGAATTTATAATTAAATAATTTTGCGATTCTTCATAAAAATATTTGAAGCATTCGCTTTGAATCTCGTTATCGAAAACTGGCGTTTAAAATAACCACGAGATGATAAGTGCTAATGCTCACGCCTCTTTTAGGGCGTGGGCTCACTTATTCGTGGTAGGGTACCGCCAGTACCTCGATAACGTCTAATGTGAGTACCTGCCCTTTTTTTATTTTAGGTAATCTCCTGATTCTAGCATCACTTCTTATTTTAAGGAAAGCCGCATAAAATTTAAAGTATAACAATTAAATTTAAAATTTATGGGAACTAATTCTCCTTTCATCTAGTTTAAAAAAAAAGCCCTCTATCTCGTCGCCAAACTAACATAGAGAGCCTGTAGCTAATCAAATATCCATTTAACTAACCAATCCCAATATTATGAATTATTTTTCATTTTACAAGGATGGAAAAGCTCTTTATTGCCTAATTTTTACCAGCATAATGCTAGCCTTTTCATCATCTTCTGCCAGCAATTCTAAACGGCACATCAGCACTTTTTACCAGCATCAGGTGCAGGGAACAGTCTCCGATGGCACTGCCCCTCTCCCTGGCGTCACCCTTTCAGTCAAAGGAAAACCAAAAATCTCCGCAATCTCCGATTACAACGGGCACTATGCCATAAGCGCATCCCCTACGGATTCGCTTATTGTCTCCTTCATCGGTTTTAAGACCAGAATAATTCCAGTAAACGGAAATGGCAAGATCGATATTAAACTGCAGTATGACACCACTACGCTTCAGGAAGTACAGGTGAATGCCGGCTACTATTCCGTTAGGGAAAAGGAACGAACCGGAAGCATTGCTAAAATCACCTCAAAAGATATTGACAAACAGCCGGTCGGCAATGTTTTGGCGGCCATGCAGGGAAGAATGGCAGGCGTTGAGATCATTCAGGACAGCGGTTCTCCCGGAGGTGCCTTTCAGATCAAAATACGCGGACAGAACAGTCTGCGGGCCGATGCCAATCAGCCCTTATACATTATAGACGGCGTTCCCTACTCAACAGAAACAATTGGCTCCACTGCCACTTCAGGCTCTTCACCGACAATGACCAGCCCGCTGAATTCCATCAGCCCTTCAGATATTGAAAGCATAGAAGTGCTAAAAGACGGTGATGCAACGGCCATATACGGATCACGTGGCGCTAACGGCGTTGTGCTGATCTCTACAAAAAGAGGCAGAGCTGGAAAAACAGCATTAAGCATTAATTCGTCAACATCAGTGGGACAGGTAACCAAGATGGTTGATCTGATGGACACCACGCAATATCTGAATATGAGACGACAGGCATTCGCTAATGACGGGATAACTGTCTACCCTGCCAATGCTTATGACGTTAATGGAGCTTGGGATCAGAACCGCTATACAGACTGGCAGAAAGAGCTTATTGGGGGAACAGCGCAGATCTTAAACTTGGAGGCTTCCCTTTCCGGCGGTTCAGCAAAGACGCAGTATTTTTTAAGCGGGAACAAGCGCAGCGAAACCACAGTGCTTCCCGGCTCTTTTAAGTATAACAGGGGAACGGTCCATTTCAGCTTTAACCACACTTCAAACGATGACAGATTCAAAATAAACATTTCGGCGGGCTACACCGTCCAGAAAAATTTCCAGCCGGTTACCGATATCACGCGCATCTCACGCCTTCTTGCACCCAATGCCCCTGCACTGTACAACTCAAACGGCAGCCTCAACTGGGAGAACAACACCTGGCAGAATCCGCTTGCCGCATATGAGTCGCAATTTAGCTCCCATATAAAAGACCTCAATGCCAGTGCAGTCCTGTCCTATAATCTGACATCGAATCTGCAGATCAAATCCAATTTTGGATATACTGATCTGAGAAATTACGAAACCATTACCAAGCCATCCACCCAGTATAATCCTTCGCTTGGCATTGGAAGTTCGAGCTCTTCCCTCTATACCAACCTCACTATGAGAAGCTCATGGATTGCCGAACCGCAGCTCAGCTGGAATTTCGGTCTGGGAAGGGGAAAATTTGAAACGCTTTTAGGCGCTACATTTCAAAGCCAGACCACTGACAGGCTTTTCCAGTCCGGTTTCGGCTTTGTTACTAACAGTCTGATACATGACCTTGCCTCGGCCGCACGCAAAGTAGTGGATTACAATGACACTTCAGTCTATCAATACCAGGCCTTTTTTGGGCGTATCAATTACAATTACGACGGGCGCTACATACTAAACATTACTGCACGACGCGACGGTTCGAGCCGTTTTGGTCCAGGCAGGCAGTTTGCATCCTTTGGCGCCGCTGGAATCGCTTGGGTTTTCACGGAAGAATTTTTTCTAAAAAACAACTCCGTCTTAAGTTTCGGCAAGCTGCGATCCAGTTACGGGATTACAGGCAATGACCAGATTGGCGACTACCAGTTTCTGGACACCTACGTTTCATCGGCCAATCTTTATCAGGGCATCACAGGACTGCAGCCCTCCCGACTTTTCAATTCCGATTTTGGATGGGAAACGAACCGGAAATTTGAATCCGCGCTGGAAATGGGTTTCTTTCAGGACAGGCTGTTTTTTACGGGGGCGTTTTACATCAACTCCTCTTCGAACCAGCTGGTCGGCATTCCGCTGCCGGGCACAGCAGGCTTTACGTCTCTAAATGCTAATCTTGGTGCAGAAGTGCAGAATAAGGGATTTGAACTGACTTTTAGAACTGTCAATTTTCAGCGGAACAGTTTTGAATGGACAACCAGTTTTAATATCTCAGCCAACAGAAGCAAGCTGCTTTCCTATCCCGGATTGGAAAACTCGTCCAATGCAAACCGCTATGTAATTGGCCAGTCTATAAACATCAGCAAGCTTTACCTCTACACAGGCGTAGATGAGCAGACAGGTGTCTACAGCTTTAAAGATTACAACAATGACGGACTCCTCTCAATTGCCGACAGAGAACGTTTAGTGGATCTCAATCCGAAATATTTCGGAGGCCTCCAAAATCAGCTTACATTCAAAAATTTACAGCTTGATTTTCTCCTGCAGTTTGTCAAGCAGCAGGCCTTTTCCTATTCTACGGGAACTCCCGGCACTCTGGTCAATCAGCCGGCAGGCTTGGATTATTATTGGAAGCAGACCGATGCAAGCGAGGATTTCCAAAAGCTTACAAGCGGCCAGAATAGCGCTGCTCTTACGGCCTATTCTCGTTTCAGGGCCAGTGACGGCGCTCTTGAGGATGCCTCTTATATAAGGCTTAAGAGCATCTCACTGACCTATACCATCCCATCGCAAGTTTCTAAGGATATCAGATGCAGGCTTTATCTGCAGGGACAGAATCTTTTGACCTTCTCCGGCTATAAGGGCGGAGACCCTGAATTCAAATTTGCAGGATACCTTCCTCCGCTTAAAACCTATACCCTTGGCCTGCAGCTAACTTTTTAAAACAGTAAAAAAATGAAAAAGACAATCAAATATATAATGGCATTGAGCATAGGCTGCCTGTTTATGTGCTGCGAGAATTTTGTCGATGTGCCGCTTCCCTCTTCCCAGCTGACTGGAGCGAAAGTTTTTGAAGATCCCTCTACTGCTGAAGCCGCAATGGTGGATGTATACTCAAAGCTAAGGGATACAGGAATTTTGACAGGCCTTGGAGGCGGCGCATCCGTCAATCTTGGCCTGTACGCTGATGAACTGGCCAACTACAGTGCTGAAATGCTAACCACTAACATGCACAATAACGAGCTCCTTCCCGATAACGGCATAATCCTTACCTTATGGAATGACAGCTATCATCAGATCTATTGCTGCAATGCAGTTATAGAAGGGCTTGAAAAATCCTCTTCCATCCCTGAAGCTGCAAAAGAGAAACTAACCGGTGAAGCTCTCTTTACCAGAGCCCTTATCCATTTTTACCTTGCCAATATATTTGGGGATATCCCTTATATTAAAGGCACCGATTATGAGAAAAACAGAAAATCAGTACGGACAGAATCGTCCCAAGTGTACCAGTACATTATTGAAGATCTTAATAATGCTGTCTCGCTGCTGCCTGCAGACTACATCACGGCAGAACGTGGCCGCCCCAACAAATTTGCGGCTTATGCCCTGCTTGCCAGAGCCTATCTTTACAGCAAGGAATGGGAAAAGGCCTCCAATGCCGCCTCTGCCGTTTTGAACAGTCCGCTTTACAAATGGGAAAATGATCCTGACTTGATATTTCTTAAAACAAGCACCTCAACCATCTGGCAGTTTATGCCTAAAAGAGCGGGCAACAACACCGATGAGGCCGCCATGTTCATTTTCAACTCAGGGCCACCGCTTTCCACAGCTCTTGATCCCAAGCTTATAAGCGCATTTGAGGATGGAGACCTCAGAAGATTGAAATGGACCAGAACCATAAATTCCACTTCAGGCTCCTGGCAGCATGCCTACAAATACAAAAAAAATGCTCCCACAGCGACAAGCGTTGAATACTCCATAGTGCTGCGAACGGCAGAACAGCATCTGATCCGCTCTGAAGCACGAGCAAGGCAGGGAGATCTAATCGGAGCAAAAGAAGACTTAAATAAAATAAGACGCACTGCCGGGCTTCCGAATACTCCTGCCCAGAGTGCGGAAGAAATAATCAATGCCGTGATAAAAGAAAGACGCGTGGAACTCTTCACAGAATACGGACACCGCTTTTTCGACCTCAAACGCACCGGACAGCTTGACGCCGTTTTAGGAAGCGTGAAAAAAGGCTGGAATCCCACTGACAATCTCTGGCCAATTCCGGAGAAGGAACTGATTTCCAACCCATTTCTATCAACGCAGAATCCCGGATACTAAAATGAAAATAAAAAAGCACATACAATTTGTTTGCAGAGCAGCTTCTGCGATCATGCTTGGATTAGTAGCCTGCCCCGCTATGGGGCAGGATCTAATTCAAAGACCCGTTGCTAAAGAAGATTACAAGCTATGGAGCACGCTTAAATCTGATAAGATTTCAGATGATGCGCATTGGGTGAGCTACTATCTCCGATATGAATCGCATCTGGACACCCTATTTGTTAAAAGTACCCAATCAGAAACCATCTATTCCTTTGCAGGCTCCTCTGAAGGAAGATTTGGAAGCAGTCAGCTGTTTGCCTGCATGGGCAAAAACGAGGAACTTCATTTTCTGGAGCTTTCAAGCGGTAAAACCCAGCAGATTCCAAATGTCAAAAAGTATGATTTCACAGTTCATGGCCAGCAATTGGTCACTTTGGAAAATGGCACTCCCCAAACACTGGATCTGTGCATCAGAAACAGCGCAGGAATGCTGGTGCAGAAAATATCGAATGTTACCGAGTACGCATGCAGCCCTAAAGGAGACGCACTAATATATATCCGCACTATTAACGGTGTGTCGAGTTCTGCGCTCATCACTTTCCATCAAAGCATGGCAATAAAAAATATAATTGAAAATTCGGCGCAGGAAATTAAAAACCTGACCTGGTCAGAAGACGGAACTGCCGCAGTATTTTACTTAGGAGAGACTGGTGCCGGAAAACTTCTATTTTATAACCGTGCGAAAGGAGACCTGACTGCTCTCGAGAATCTCCCGCCTGAAATATTCCCAGACAAAATTATAGCTTATAATACCAGTATACCGCTTAGAATATCTGATGACAATCAAGCCGTGTTTTTCTGCTACAGGAGCGCAAGGCAAATTGAAGCAAAATCTTCACCCTCTGAAATTTGGAACACCGCCGACAAGTATCTTTACCCTAAAAGCCAGCCTTCCAAAACCGCCTCGAAACCTTATCTTGCCGTCTGGCATCCGCTCACAGGCCTGCTTAGGCCGCTCAGCAGTGAAAAAATGAGCTGGGCCGCATTAACTGGAGACCAGAAGCATGCCGTTCTAGGCAATCCCTCCCAATATGAACCGTACTATGACCTTCATGCTCCTATGGACTATTACCTTATGGATATCAATAGCGGCAAAAAAGAACTGCTGGCCGTCAAGCTTTCCGGCCATATACAGCATATGAATTTCTCTCCAGACGGACGTTTTATCTGCTACTATAAAAACAGCAGCTGGCAGGTCTACGATATCACGAAAAAAAAGCATACCGACATTACGGCCGGATTTGACAGCAGTTTCATAAGCAGTATTGAAGATCCCTACTCCAGAAAAACGGATTCGTACATCTTTCATGGATGGTCAGCAGACAGCAGATCCGTTTTGCTTTGCGACCAATATGATATATGGCAGGTTTCCATTACGGGACAAAAAAGGTCAAGGCTTACGCATGGACGTGAAAAGCAGCATCGCTTCCGATTTGAGTCTTCCTTCATGGAAAAGTACAGCAAATCAAATTACTCAGGGGCTACTCCTGTAAGCGTAAATACCCAAAGGGCAAATCTATTGGAAGCATATGATATGCGGAATGGCGCTTCAGGATATTATTTTCTAAATCCTAACGGGGTGATGCGGCAGCTGATTTTCAGCAGCGCAAAAATCAGTTCGCCGCGCAAAGCGGCAGACAGAGACGCTTTCATTTTTACCAGTGAAAATTATGACAGTTCTCCCACACTGCTTTATAAAGATGCAAAGCAATCGGAAATTAAAGTTCTGGCAGAAAGCAACCTGCAGCAAAAAAACTTCTATTGGGGCAGTTCAGAAATGATCCACTTTGAAAATGCGTGGCAGAAACAGCTAAATGGTGCCCTGTTTTACCCCGCACAGTACGATCCAAAGCTCAAGTACCCTATGATTGTATATATTTACGATAAGCTTTCGCATATGGTGCACAATTACGAAAATCCGAGCAATCAAAGCCAGTTTGGATTCAACATCACCTATTTTACCTCCAAAGGCTATCTGGTACTGCTGCCCGATATTGCTTATGTCACAGGAGATCCGGGAATATCAGCCGCCGAATGTGTTGAAAGCGCGGTGCGGTCCGTAATTGCAAAAGGCCTTGCAGACCCTTCAAAAATAGGATTGATCGGACATTCTTTCGGAGCTTACCAGGCCAATTTCATAATGACCAAAAGCAATTTGTTTGCCGCAGCGGTAAGCGGTGCAGGAGTTTCGGATAATGTGCGCGCCTACTTCACGGTCAGCAGCGAGTATCATAATGCAGAGGCGTGGAGATTTGAAAATCAGCAGTACAGAATGGGGGCTTCATTTTATGAAGAAAAAGCTGCTTATTTCAGAAATTCCCCTCTGCTTAATGCAGAAAATATTAGGTCGCCGATTTTACTCTGGACGGGGAAAAAGGACCAGAATGTCCTGCCTGCGCAGTCTGAGGCATTTTATCTCGCGCTGAGGCGTCTGGGAAAGAAAAGTGTAATGCTCCAGTATCCTAATGAAGGCCATATCTTAAAATCTGCCGCTGCCCGGGAAGATCTAAATGATAAGATTCTGCAGTGGTTTGACTATTATCTGAAAAATTCCGCAACGCCTGAATGGATGTCAAGCAATGGCACTGAAACTGGCACCCCTGCTGATCAATAGGAATATGCGGTCTCAATTCGAGACCGCATATTTTTAAAGTATTAATTTTAATTTATTTTATAAAGAGGCACTGTACATTCTAACAAGCCTTCATCTTTCTGATAGACCTGGTTCGTATCGGAAGGATCCATACACAGCTGCCCGGTATTAAAAGTGGTGCAGTCAACCTGAACGGGACGGCAATCCTGCGGATTATTGTTAAACTGGATATAACCCGTAATAAGCGCTTTTGACGCATCTCCTTTTGCTGGCTGTGTGCTTGCCGCACCAGCGCTTGCAAGTGCAAAAACTGCCGCTGGCAGAATCATTTTTACAATAGTATTCATAATAAATAATTTTAGGTTATTGATCTACTCTTTTATACAGGTTTTCAATCGTTACCCCTGCTATCGGCCGATATTTCATTATGGTATATTTTAAGTTTTTTTCTCAGTTCATATCGCTGCAGCACCATGCCGGCAATAGCGTATACATTGTTTCCGTACACCAGCATGTCTTTCATCTTGGCCTTTCCTTCATCATAGATATAAAAACTTGACATATATGCTTTTTCATTAAGATCATAGACATCTATGACAGAGGCTGCATCCCACATTTTTTTTGATTCATAGCGTCCCATAAGCGACGAGTTCACAAACAGATGATTTTTTCTCACCGCGCTAAGCCTATTAACGGCATGGTCAGCTGAGGCAAGCTTATAAACGCTCCGGTTCCTTATATAAACTGGCTTTATATTTGCGGTGGATGTAGTGTCAATGGTATTTGCCCTATGGAGCAGATTGAGATTATTGTCGGCAGCAAGATACTGGTTGCGGTAGTAATAGAGGTATACGAATAACTGGTCTTCCTTAATGTAATTCATCATTCCGTCTGTGTCAAAAACACCGTCAATCTGTTTCTGAAGCAGTTCTTTGTGCAGGATGATTTCAGTCTTTTTATTGCGTATGGAGAATAGTCCGAGAATATTTTCCCGCGTCCCTTTCAGCTGCCCGCGAAAAATTATTCTGGAGGAATCTGCCGCCACTGCCTTAGAGAAATAGAACCCTTTATTTTCCATTACAGGCTCCGCTTTCCAGTTCCTTATTTTACCGCGGTAAATTATCGGAACCGAACCATCCATCACAAAAAAATAGGGTGGTGAAATTTCCAGCTGCACTGACCTGAACTTCCTTTGTCCGGTATCAAGCTCAATTTTAAAGCTTTCTTTGGTTTTCAGTGCGGTATCAAATGCAATTACATGCAGGGGCGACAGCTGGTTTGCTATATAAATCTTGCCTCCCGCAGCGCCGGCAAAGTACAGTGTACTGGATTCTAAAGCAGTCTGCCCCGACTTAATGCAGGATCTGGGGATAAACTTTCTCACAAATGGATTTTCCCTACGCATGAGATAGGATGAAGTCAAGTGCAGCATTGAAAAAATGCCGGCGCATACAGCAAAAAGGGCTGCCAGCCTCAAAATGGTTCTTGCTGTTTCTCCTCTATAAACTGTTATTCCGGCTGCGGCCACACCAACACCTGCGATATTAAAAACAAGATGCCCTTTCCATCCCATGCTCTCCAGAATTCCGCCGCAGGAACAAGGAACATGGGCACTGAAGTTTAGTATTATTGCAATGTAAACGGTGAATAGGGACATCAGCACAAATGAAGCAAACAAGCCTGTTAGCCTTAGCCTTGGGATTAAAAGAATGACCGACACAGCCAATTCAGCAATGATAATGCCGTATGAGCCTAAGCCTGCATAAGCCCCCAACATGGAAGACTGGGCAAGCTGTACCTGAAAATTTTCAAAATCAAGCATTTTACTGACTGCCGCATACACAAATAATGCGGCGAACAGATAACAGACCAGCTCAACTGCTGCTATTTTAATATTTATCTTTGGGTTCATGCGCTAAATTTTTATAAAATCTGCCGCTTAAAACAACAGCCTCAATTATTGATTATCAAAATTAGAGGCATACGATTGATTGTGTGGTATCCAAATCAGGGATAAATTTTTCCAAAACAGGCTTTTTAGCGTTAAAGCGTATCTAAAAAAAAAGGCGCGGCAAATCGGCTAGATTTGCCGCGCAACCGGCAGTAAAAATACAGGCAGCCTAAAACCGCCTGTGTAAATAATAAGCAGCAGCTAAATCAATTCTGCGCTACATAAGAGCTGCCCCCTTTAACGGCAAAATCAAGACAGAGATTGAATGCTGCCTGTCCTCTAAGCTGCGCCGTTCCTCCCATTAGGATCGAAAAAAGTTTTGCCTCATCATCTTTGTATTTTCTAACATTCTGAAAATATCCTGTCACAGCATTGTAGGCTCCAAAGACCGTCCCTTTAGTAGTGGCTGTCTGCTGGGTCGGATGGCTCATGGCATACTCAAAAGCATTGTCCACCATATTATTAAAACAGGCCGACAGCTCCTCATTTCTTCCTTCCTTCAGTTTTTCAAGCGCTTCCCTGCTGGGAGCCATAGCATGCTGGATGAGCTTTTTCATGTCCTTATCTGATATGCGCTTCTTTGTCCAGTAATTGAAGACGGCTTCCAAACTGCTGGACAGCGTGTCAGAAATCCCCATAACCTTATGCGCCTGCTCGAGACGGTCTTTTGCGCTTGAAGTGTGGCGGATGCGCACCGTATTGGTTTTAGACTGCATGGCAGCGTTAAGCGTATTGGCGCAAACAATGCGGATCGGCGTAAAAGCTGCCGTAATGCTTCTGCTTCCGTCATGCGAGGTGGTCAGGAAAAGATACTTTTCAATAAGATCCTCCTTTCCCACGCGAATGTAGTCAGGAAGCTTTGCCGTGATAAAGATTTTCTCGCCATTGCCTAAAGCGCTAGCGGTTTCGTATAAAATGCCGTCACCGCCCACTATGCCGTCAAAAAAAGAAAAGGCTTCCCTGTTCTGCACGATATGGTAATCCTTGCCTACCACGCCCAGCACCGTATCGTTATCGGTGCGCACCGTACTGCAGTAGTCTGGAATATCCAGCCTGCCAGCAGTTATAAAGTCCTGCGTTACAATTGGAGCAGAAGGCGTAAAAAGCCTTCTTTTTTCCACTTCAAAATCCAGCCCCGCGTGCGCTATCGCCTCGGCGCTTGTCGGATACTCCTCCACTGTCTGCCCGAGATTGTGCCACGGCTTTTCCTTAACGCTGAAAAAGCTCTGTCTTCCTGTATTTTCATTAAAATAAATATGATGTGCCATGATTTGTGATTTTTAAATTAAACGTCTTTTCAAAATGGTACTTCGTCCAATGCCTTATCTTTCTCCTTCTTCACAGCAGTTCTGCCGTTTCGTTTCTCCGCTTTCCCACCGCTTTCTACAGCATCCATGTTATCGCTGCTTCTTTTTGCAAATGCGACAAAGCTGATTTTATCGACATGAAAATCAATGCTTCCGATCGGATTTCCGTCGCTGTTGATATACACATGCATGCCCAGCCTCCCGCTTAAAAGCACCACTGCTCCTTTTTTAACCCACTGGCCCGCCTTCATAGCAATCCAGTAGGAGCAGTTAATAAAAGTAGTCACTTCCTTATACTCGGAACTTCCCGAAATCTTATAACGGTCATTAACCGCAATGGTGAAACACAAAACTTCTTTCTCTCCCGCTCTTCTTACTGCCGAATCCCTAATAACTCTTCCCGTAATTTCCATAACCTTAAAAATTTAATAGTGAATAAATAATTGCCAGCTGGCCAATACCTATTGAATGCTTAATAAAATGCTAAGCCAATAATTTCTAATCCTGCTGCTTCCCTTAACTCCAGCTCCTCCCTTTAAAAAATTGTTTTCAAAAGAAAAACGGAAAAAAGAAAGCAAGAGACCAAGCGCAGGCTAAAGGATGCGGAGTGCTATAAGTCCCGAAGTGCGGATGGAAAGAATGTGGAATCCGTTATGCGCATGCAGCAGACTTGCTGGCGCTATCTTGGCTGCCTTTTTATCCGTTTCGAATGAAAACATGCATTTGCTGAAGATTCTCATGCTCCTTATAAGAACTAGCGAAGCTTCATACCGATAGATCAAAAAGTAAAACAGCATAAATAACAAAATCAATAACAGGCAATTACACTGATAAAAAAACGGCATAAAATTGTAATTTAGAAATCTCAAACAGTGCAATCAAAACAATATGAAAAATGGCGCAGCAGAAAAAAAATATACCAAAAAACCATCACTTTGTGCCCCAGTTTTTCCAACGTTTCTTCTCTTATGAAAACAACAGAAAAACTATTGGAATGTTCCATACAAAGTTTAATGAATTTAAAACACAAGTGCCTATTCCGTCACAGCTAAGCAGCGATAATTTATATGGCAGCGATGGAGAACTCGAAAAGTGGCTTTCAAAGCTCGAAGCAGATTCAGCGCCAATCTTCAGAACAATGTGGGAAAAAGAAAAGCTTCCCATAGCACAAAGTCAAAATCATTCAAAAATGCTGCATTTCCTTATCATTTTGGATCTTCGAAACCCCATCAGATTCAAAATCCTGAACAGTTTCGAGCAGAAGCTCTCAAACACTAAATCTAAAATCAGCGAAGGCAACGTTTCGGCAGATATGGTTCCTGGATTGCGGGAACAGCAGTCTGACAAGGGAAAACTGCGTTCCCTAAAATCTGCCGAAGCATTGGTAGGGGATCTGTTAAACCTAAAATTTAAACTCATAAAAAATACGACTTCAAGCCCTTTTATCATCTCGGATAATCCGCTTATTATGTATAACCAGTTTTTAGAAAAAAGAAAACCTAAATTTGGCAGCCAAAGAGATTTTGGAACAAAGGGATTGCAATTCTTTCTGCCCCTAAACGATACATATATGTTAGCTGTATATGATTCCGAAATATATAAACTGGGAAATAAAAAAGAGCATGTAGTAACCATAAATGATAAAAGAAGCATCGACCAGCTTAATCTTCTTCAGTTTCTAAACTCTGAAACTACCGTCAACTTCAACCATAGGACAACTGAACATTATATTCGGACAATCTATGAAAAATCAAAAAAGTTTAAAAAAGCCAATGAGGACTTCATTAACGTACATGAAATGAAAGTACCAAAAGAGTCAGAAAATTTGACTGCGCAATTGATAGAAATGGGAGTGTCAGATCTGAATATTAAATTGTCTCTTCAAAAATTAAATTTTATTACAAAATCCTGTGCAATTAAACTGAATACTATTTCAGACCTATATAGAAAAGATGTCAAATTCAAAGGTTATGCACACGTAGTTTATACTATAACACCTACGTAAGAAAGTTAAGAATAATCTATTGCTAACGACCTTACAAAGAGAAAAAACTCCCAGTGTGGCAGCCCAGACTTCCATTTTTTAGATAAACGATCTGGATTACCTATGCAGTCAAAGAAGCTGAAAATAAAAGAAATGAAAAAAAGCAATACAACTTACAATCGAAGAGCAAATAATCTCAATTATCAATACAAAAAGATATTTTAAAATGGAATAACAAAGCAAACATTAACTTAATTAGATTTATTAAGTCCTTAAATCTTGAACTAGGTTATTTGTTTTATAAGAGTTAATTTTACGAATTAATAAAGAAGAGCAAAATTCTATCTTCACTTAATCTATTTAATGCAAAAAAGTTTATGATCAAACAGCAAATAATTAAGATATGATAAATATGAGTAATTCTTAAAATCATGGAAGACAATTACAGTATTAAACTTTTTTTAGACACAGTCGGTATTTTTGATACACTTAAAAAGATTGAAGGGAGAAAAACTTTTTTACTGAATTCAAATTAATTATTTAAAAACAAACCACTACATTGGTCGCAAAAAGACAATGTTTTCGAAGATGGCTCATTAAAAATCAGAATTAAAGTGATAATAAAATACTACGTAGAGATGAGGATACTCTCATTTGGTAGAAAAGCAAAAGCCATAAAACCTAATCTATTAGTAATTAACACCTTACACAAAACAAAACAAAACAAAACAAAGCAACAGCTTGAAAATTATTGACTGTTGTGCATTTATATTACAAAATATTAAATAAACTATGTCAAATAGAATTGGAAAATTATGATAGGAGCTCAAGAAAATGATAATCATTACACTAAATACATTTCAAATGGTATTTGGATGATATTCGATGGTCTGCGAGCAGCTATTCCTATTGAAGATTACAATATTATCTTGCTTTTGCTTTCAGGATTTAAAGATAATGTATTGGACACGTATGAGGAACATGATTCATATGATATTCAAAATTTTATAATTAAATCGTTTTCACAAGATATTAGATATAGTAAGGTTATTGAAATTTATGCCCCAATAATTAAATTCATCCCAAGTGAAAAGCTAATTGATGTTATTCAAGTTATTCATTATTTCAAAGATCCAGTTTTAATAGAAAAGTTTCCACAAATCTTTGACAATTTAGTTTATAAATTATCTGAGACTCAAGGGAAATACACTGGTGAATACATTCAACCCTATGAAATAACTAGATTTATTATCAATCTTTCTAAAATTAAAGACAATGATACTATTTATAATCCTTTTGCCGGATTAGCCTCTTTTGCGATTTTTTTAAATGATACACAACGTTATTATGGACAAGAAATAAATCATAAAACCTGGGCATTAGGATATTTAAGGTTGTTAGCTCATAATTTAAAGCATTTTGACTACAAATTAGAGGATTCTCTTGAAAACTGGAATAAATTTGGAGAGTTTGATCTAATAGTTTGCAATCCTCCTTTTAATTTAAAAGTAAACAATAAGAACTACCATTATAAGAATTTCTCTTTAGAAAGTATACTTATCGAAAATAGTTTACAGCAGCTTAATCATCGCGGTGAATTAATCTGTATCTTACCACAATCGTTTCTCTTTAAAAGAAATAGTAGAGATAGTGAATATAAAAGATATTTAATTGAGCATAATTTTATTGATACTATTGTTGGATTACCTCCTGGTGTATTCAAGCATACTGCTATTGGCACTTGTATTGTAATTATTAATAAAAAAAGATCTCATAAAAACAAAGTTCGCTTTATTGATGGCACAAATTTTCTTCAAAATAAATCTAACCATCGTGACAAGTCATTTGATGATTTGAGCCTAATTGAACAAATTGAGAATAACAATAAAGAACATATTCGTTTAGTCAATATAGAGACAATAATTGATAATGATTACAATTTACTTGTCAGTAGGTATTTTATCAAAGACGATTTTAAAGGTGCTCAACTGAAGGACATAACTAGTTTTATTAGAGGAGCTAGAAGTGAAAGAGATAAAATTGGTAAAATCGTAAAAATAAAAAACTTAAAGGATGATATTGTTAATTTCACTTTAGATCTTATTACAATTGAAACAAAGGAAATTCCAAATATTGGCATTAGAAAAATTGAACAAGACTGTTTACTGGTGGCATTAAGATGGAGAACTTTAAAGCCAACTTATTTTAAATATGAAGGTGAACCTATTTACATATCTAACGATATTCTAGCCTTAAAAATAGACAAAAAATTGGTCAACATTAATTACTTAATAAATGAATTACATTCTGATTATCTTCTTAATCAATTAAACAGTTTAAGATTAAGTAGCTTTATTCCTTCTTTAAGGAAAGAAGACTTTTTTGTGATGAAGATCAAAATGCTTTCCATCGATGAGCAAAATAAAAAATACATAAAAGAAGCTGATCAGTATTTAAAAAATATAATATTAGAGTCAAAACAAGATTATGACAAAACATTAATTAATGTAGAAGATGAAAACAGTTTTCTTAGGCATCAAATTGCTGGTGCTCTAAAAAATGTTAGAGGTGCCTATAAATTTATCCAACAAATACTTAACGAAAAAGTAGAACCAGAATTTCCAAGACTTTATAACCTTAAAGCAAATGAAGCCCTAAATTCTACATTAAAAACTTACTTAGATATAGTAGAAAGAGATCTGAATTCCATTACAAAATCGGTCAATCAAGTAGGTGATAAAATTGAGCTTATGGAAATGAAAGTTGAATATTTTGACTTAGTAAAATTTATGAACGAATATTATGAAGTCTTAATAATAAGAGGGAAAAATCACTACAATGTAAGCTTGTTTTTAGATGAAGAAGCCATCAAAGAAGATGGTTTTTCTGGTGTCATGATTAAGGGTGACAAAGACATCCTAAGAAAGATGCTAGATAATATCGTAGAGAATGCAGTTAAACATGCATTTACAAACAGTATTAATGAAGATTTTAAAAACAATCTTAAAATTGAATTATTATACGATTTTAAAAAGTTTAATGTTCAAATTAATATTAGTAATACAGGAACTCCATTACCTAAAGGTCTAACCTTAGATGCAGCAATAAGAAAAGGAAGTTCCTCTGGTAACAATGCTGGTGATGGAATCGGTTTATGGTATGTTAATGAAGTAATGAAAATACATAATGGCAATTTCAATATTACAGATGAAACAGAATCCGAGGAAACCGATGGAGTATTTGTAACTACAATGGAATTAACGTTCCCTTTAATCCCTGCATTATGAGAAAGTATAAAGTGATATGGTTTGATGATGAACATGAAAAATTTCAGCCAATTAAAGATGAAGCAGTATTAGAAAATGTTCAGTTAATTGGATATTCCAATTCTAGAGGTGGTCTTCCTGAATTAAGAGATAATTACAAAGAATACGATGCAGTACTTTTAGACGGATTGTTTTTTAAAGAAGAAGGTCAAAAAGGTACAGATATAGATCAAACTGCTTTTGGTGATGTTGCGAAACTTTTAGCAGAGTTAAAAGCTAAAGGTATTATTATGCCATGGTTTATTTATTCAGGACAGCCTTCTTTTGTTAAAGATAAAAATGATTTGGTAGAAGTACTTAAAGATAAAACTTTTGCAAACGGGAAAGTTTTTGATAAATCAAAAGATCATGATTTTGCTGAACTTTTAATGGAAATAAAAAAAGCAGCTGATAGTAATCCGGAACGAATAATTAAAGTTGAAAATCCAGAAATCTTTTCAATATTTGAAGAAGGAATTTTGCTAGATGACGTTGAAAGCCAATTGATATCTCTTTTTAAAAAACATTTTTACGATGACAGATCAGAGCTCAAATCAATTCTAACAAATATTAGAAGTATCCAAGAAAGCATTTTTGTGAAGTTAGAAGGAATTAATGTTTTGCCTAAAAACATGACTTTTAATAATAAAGTAAAACATTTATCAGGCAATAAAAATGCTGCTAATGGATGGAATGCAACAACACTGGAATATCAAACTTCAGAAGTTGAAAATTTGCAAAAATGGGTTTATTTAACTTGTGGTACTTACATACATCATTTAGAGCAAGCACATTACACAGGTGCTGTTATTTCCAATTATGGAGTTCAATCCTTATTTTCCGGATTATTAGAACTACTGCTATGGTTTAAAAAAACTTATAAAGAAAATTCTTAAAAAAGCTTACAACAACTCATGATCACCGAGAATTAAAATCACAAATCGATAAAATCTGGAACGACTTTTGGACAGGTGGATTTCGAATCCCTTAACGGTAATTGAACAATTTACCTATCTTATCTTTTTAAAACAATTAGACGATAAACAAAACCTGATTGAAAAACGTGCTAATATGTTGGGCGTAACTACAGATAAACAAATTTACACGCGAGAGCAAAGAGAACTGCGCTGGAGCAGTTTCAGAGACAAAGATGCTGAAGTGATGTTCGAATTATTTACAAGACCACAACATCATTTAAATGATTTAACGGTTTTTGATTTTATGAAAACGCTTGGCAAAGATGGCGGTGTCTTTACAGAATATATCAAAGGTGCTACATTTATGATTCCAACAGCTAAATTGTTGGATCGTGTGGTACAGCAAATTGATAAATTACCTCTCGACAATCGTGATACAAAAGGCGATTTATATGAATATATGTTAGGCAAAATTGCCGAAGCAGGAACTAATGGGCAGTTCCGTACCCCAACGAATCATGGTTGAAATGACCAAACCTCAAAAAGAAGATACTATTTGCGATCCTTCTTGTGGAACAGCGGGCTTTTTAGTTGGAGCCTCTCAATTTATACATGAAAAACACGAAGAATGGTTCATTGATAAGGAATTTAGAGAGCATTACAATAAAGAAATGTTTAACGGAATTGAGATCGACCCTTCTATGATGAGAATCTCTGCGATGAACTTGCAATTGCATGGCATGGAAAACCCAACTCTTATTGGGAATTCTGCGTTGAGCGAAAGCAATGACATTAGCAGTCAATATTCTTTAATTTTGGCAAATCCTCCATTTAAAGGAGCTTTAGATTATGACGAGGTAGGAAGCAGTTTATTAAATGTTACCAAAACCAAAAAAACAGAATTGCTCTTTTTGGCATTGATTTTACGTATGCTAAAGCTAGGTGGTCGTGCTGCAGTAATTATTCCCGATGGTGTCTTATTTGGTAGCTCTGGTGCTCACAAAAACATTAGAAAAGAGTTAATCGAAAACCAGCAACTACAAGCGGTGATTTCTATGCCAAGTGGTGTTTTCAAACCTTATGCTGGAGTTAGTACCGCAATTTTATTTTTTACCAAGACAAACTCTGGAGGAACAGATAATATTTGGTTTTATGATATGCAAGCCGATGGTTTTAGCTTAGATGACAAACGTAATCCTCAACTTCCTGAAGGATTATTAGAAAAATGTTTTACTAATCCCGAAAGTGTTCTAGATGAAATGAATGGTAAATGCGATATTCCAAATATTCTTTTAGATTGGAAAAAATACCAAAATCAAAAACCAAACACAACCGAAGGACAAGACAGAACTCAAAAATCATTTTTAGTTTCTAAAGCTGATATTGTTGCAAATGAAAATGACTTAAGCATAAACCGATATAAAGAAATTGTTTATGAACAAGTTATTTATGAAAAACCGCAAACCATCATAGAAGATATTAAAAAAATTGATAAAAAACGTTCACAGGCGATGGAGGATCTTGAAAAAATGTTAAGTTAGTAGAAAATACCGGATTCGATACAAAGGCTTCAGATTTATGAATCCTGCACTTGTTAAAAATTGTCGACCCAGTATGGATTCGAACAATAAACCCTTAAAAAACAGCTATTAAACGGTAAATAAGTCAGACGGTCTGCTCAGAAGACAGGTGATCTAAATTGAAACCTCGACTGGATTCACATCTTTAACCTCCTACAAATTAAACTGTAATGGCAGATACAAAAATCCGTTAGTTAATTTTTTTTAAAAAAATACAGTTTAAAATCATAAAATTAGCATTAAAAATTAATGTCCAAATGAGTCAAATATATTTAACAGACATATGCACACCAAAACAATGGAAAACTATTTCTACATCCGATTTGCATAAAACAGGTTATCCTGTTTACGGTGCAAATGGAAAAATCGGATTTTATAATAAATACACCCACGAGTTTCCAACAGTATTAATAACCTGTCGAGGAGCTACCTGTGGAACATTAAATATTAAATCAAAATGGAGTGATTGAAAAAAAACTTCTAACTCAATCCCCTTTTAATGAACAGCATGATCAAGGAATTTTTGGTATTTTCCCGGAAGAAGAAAAAATTATGGAAATTATTCAGGTTATTAATCATGTAAACGAAAATGCAATGTTTGCATAAACATCCTCAAAATATTTTTGTTAACCTACTACCAATTCAGGTATTTTTACTTAGTATATTTTCCATTTAATATTCGATGTTTGTTACAAAACAAAATTTAGTAAAGATGGAATTTTGCTTAATCTATTTATTTTATAATTGATGTTATGGTTTTCCATAATTAGTCAAATTCTCTTTTAAATATCTTTGTTTAGATACCAACGTACTGAATATATTGTTGGTTACATAGAATTTAATATTATTCTTTTTACTAATGACAACAAAAATTATAGCCTTAGAGTTTCTCGAAGAATTAGAAAGTATTCATAAGAATGAATCTTTGTCTTTGTCAATAAAATATCCTCAACTAAGAAGTTTATTAGAAAGGGTTTGTAAAGATCTTACATCAACAATCTCTCTTCAATTTTCAGATTTCTTTTCTAGATTAAGTTTTGTTTGTCAAACCTATAATACTAATAAGTCTATTCACGGACTACGGATTACGGCAAACAAAGTTTTACATGAAAGTCTTATTCCTTTGGAAGACGATTATAAATACCACGTTTCTCTTTTCGCTGATTTTCTTAAAGTTGTTTATTCTATAAATGTCCCGCAAAGTTTATTATCATCTGAAAAGAGTTTTAAAGAGTTTCCTATCATTAAAAACATCACATTAAGTGAAGCTAAAGTTTGTATCGTTGAAAAAAGAGAGAATCATTTGATTTGTAGTATTGATGCTTTAAGTATAAAAAACCATGAGTTTGCTCCTGATAAGCTAGTAACAGTTCAGATATTGGAAAATGGAGTCAACCAAATCATTGCATCATGTAAAGATTTTTGGGTAGGCGCAATTTTATATCTTGTTGACATAGAAATTGATGCCAATGAAATATTTCATCCTAAAATCATTGTATTGGAACCCGATTATCTTCTGGATGTTTCCTCTGTCGCAGAATGTATACAAGATTATGGAGAAACTGAATTACTGTTTTTCAAAACAAAGTTTGAAACTGTAGCTAACTCTAAATATATACTTTTAGGAAATTTTGCAAATTTAGTTGTAGATGAAGTTTTTTCGAATCCTTTAGCCCCTGTTGATTTCAATAATACTTTTCTAAAACATTTTAAAACAAGTCCTTTTGAGTACACTACTTGTAAGGATATCTCAGAACAACAAAGTTTTATTGAATATCATCAAGAAAGTCAGAGACAGTTTCTTAAAATTAAACAAACGATCGAAAATGATTTTTCGCAACTTGATATTGATTTAGAAAATATGTCCTTAGAACCCTCATTTTTATCGGAAAAATTTGGATTGCAAGGGAGAATGGATATGCTTGATTGGAGAAGAGCAGGTGGCTTATCTAAAATCATAGAGCTAAAGTCAGGTAGTGCTCCATTCCCAGATGATGGCGTTAGTATAAAAAATAATCATCAAGCCCAGCTATTTATGTACTATCTACTATATTCCCAGATAGAAAAACTGAATGTTGGGCAAATAAATAATAAAGTGCAAGGATTTATCTTGTACTCAAAGCCTAATCAAGGCAATTTGAGAAATATTGGAGCTTATTTGAATGGATTTCAAACAATAATTAATCTTAGAAATAAGATTGTTGCAATAGAGCACCTTTTAATAGGAGATAATGAAGAATCTACAGGATCTCTTCTGGCGATGATTAATGCTCAAAATATTATCAATAAAGATATTCACCCTAACTTTAGAGCTAAGATAGAACCTCAATTGGAAGATTTTCTCAAACCTATTGCATCTGCTTCAGATTTAGAGAAAAACTATTTCATTTCGTTTGTAAATTATATCTCTTACGAGCACTTTCTAAGTAAGGTAGGTAGTGCAGAACAAGATAGAGAAAATGGCTCAAATGGCTTGGCTAGACTTTGGTTGGATAGTTTTGAAGAAAAGAAAAGTAAATTTGAAATTCTGTATGATTTAGAAATTGTAAGCAATAAAATTGATCAGAAAGAACAAACTATTGAGTTTAAAAGAACAAATGATCAACAAAATAAGCATGTGAATTTTAGGAAAGGCGACATTTGTGTTCTATATCCTCGTAATAGCGAATCGGAAATAGTTTCTCACAGCCAGATTTTTAAATGTACGATAAAAGAAATAACCACAGATTCTGTTATCCTTTATTTCAGATACAAGCAACGCAATAAAGCATTTTTTAGTTCTTTTGGATCAAAAGCAAAATGGGCATTAGAAAGTGACTTCATGGAAACTTCCTTTAATTCTATGTATCGAAATCTTTATAGTTTTCTAGGAGAAAATCAATCTTTTAAAAATTTAATTTTAAACCAAGCAAGGCCAAGTAAATCTAAAGACTACGGTTATAAAAATCCTTCTATTTCTGGTGAGCAACAAATGGTTATTAATAAAGCTTTATCAGCGGATCATTATTTTTTATTAAATGGCCCACCAGGCACAGGAAAAACTTCCATCATTATCAAAAACCTAGTTAAAGAACTAATAGCAAATAAAAAAAGCATTCTTGTATTAGCGTATACTAATCGTGCTGTTGATGAACTTTGTCAAGCAATTAACAATGCTAGTGAAAAAAGTTGTGACCAAAATTTTATACGTTTTGGATCTAAATTGTCTAGCAGTTCGGAATACCATGATAATCTACTAGATGTAGTTCTTGAAGCTAAAGAAAGACAATTAAAGGATTTAGGAAAAAGATTTGGACGTGCAGAAGTGACAACTATAATTAAGGAAAATAATGTTTATATCTCTACTGTGGCTTCAATAGGCAGCAAAGAGCATATTTTTAAAGTAAAAGATTTTGACTATATAATAGTCGATGAGGCTTCTCAGATTTTGGAACCTCAATTAGTAGGTATATTAGGAAAAGCTACAAAGTTTATATTGATCGGTGATCACAAGCAATTGCCTGCAATTTCTTTGCAATCTGTTGAAAGATCAAAGACAAATAATAAAAGGTTGGAATCTATTGGATTATTTAATAGAAAGAATTCTCTGTTTGAACGTCTTTACAAATTCTGTGAAGATAATTCGCTTGTTGATTGTTATGATACACTAACCTATCAAGGGCGTATGCACAAAGACATTTCACTATTTCCTAATTTTGCATTTTACAAGGGCCTTTTACGTGAAGCCTATGATGCGCCAGGCATTGATGATACTTCTAAAACATCTTTACATAGACAGGTCGCAAATTTAGAGTTTTCAGAATCTAGTACTCATAGCGTTAAGAAATTACTAAGTCAAAAGAGATTAGTCTTTTTTAATAATAAAAAATCTGATGATCTTTATAAAAAATTCAATACTTACGAGGCAGATTTTGTAATCTATATTATTAAAGATATCATAGCCTTATATGAAAACAATAATAGAAATTTCGATCCCCTAACAACGATAGGAATTATTGCGCCTTTCCGAAATCAAATAGCTCTGATTAAACAGAAGATGGAAGAGGCTTGCATTCCTGATTACGAAAAGATCACTGTCGATTCTGTTGAGAGATTCCAAGGTAGTCAACGTGATATTATCATTTATTCCTTTTCTGTAAATAATCCTTTTCAATTAAAAGGAATGATTAATTTAAATGATGAAGGGGATGTAGATCGAAAGTTAAATGTCGCACTTACACGTGCCCGTGAACAGATGGTTCTAATCGGCAATGATAGTATATTATCGAATAATCTTATATACCTAAGATTGATAGAATATTGTAAATCAAAGGGGGGCTACATTGACAAGCCTCTATCTGAGATATTGGAAAATCAGCCTATTTACTTTCCTGACCAGACCACTTCTACTCCACTAATAAAGACTATTGGAATTAGTGATCCCTTTAAAACTGTATTTACAAATAAGATAGAAGCATTGGTAAAAAATGATAAACGTACAAAATGGCCAAATGAAATATTAGGATTAAATACGGATTTTACACGCAATAATCTTATATGCTATGGAATGGCTGATTTTGACAAACAGATTGATTTGAATTATCAACAAAACTTAGGAGGACTCATCGATAGCCAAAGTTTCCTGACTTATTATACGCCGAAAGAAAACGTTTTGCTATATTGTTATTGGAACATGAGAAAGCACTTTGTTTCGGTACAGCAAATTTTTCTTAATCACAAAGAGTTCTTTTTGTCTAGGTTTCAGAATACAGAAGAAAGAATAATGTTTATTGACTTCGGATGCGGACCACTAACCGCTTCTCTAGCATTTAACAATGTCTTTAAAACTGAGATTAGTAGAAAAATACATTATTTAGGAATTGATGTTTCAAAAACAATGCTTGAACAAGCTAAAGAATTTACCAAATCAGGCGCGTTTAAAACTATTGATACTTTTGATTTATGCGAGGAGTTGAAAAATAATAATTCGGTTTACTACAAAGATGAGTTTACATTATCACATACGGTTATAATAACTTGTGCTAATTCATTATCTAATTTGAATCTTGAGGATGTAAATGAAATAGCAAATTTTCTAAACTATCTTATAGATGAATATCCATTAAATAACTACATGTTAGTTTATCAGAATCCTATAAATCGCGACCAAAATTTAAGAAAATTATTAGATAAAGCTCCAAAACTTAATAAAATTCTAGTGGCTAAAGATGAAACAGTGTCATATAAAAGTGAACACCAAGATTGGTATGCAACAAGTGAACATTTTAGTTATGAAATTATTACCAATTAAACCCACAATTATGTGTTAGATACTATAAATTCTTTTTAAGTATGAGATTACATTAAATAATCTCTCTTGACCTATGCTTTTTAGCATTTCATATCCTTCTTTATGACAATACCTAAACTTTCGATCACTTCCGCAAAAACATTTTGAGGTACGTTGTGGCTTATTATTTTCATAAATATATACAAGTATAGAATAAACTTTGATTAGATCATTAACTTGTAAAATATCGTATAGAGATTCTAAGATTCCCATTGAGCCATGAGACCTTTCATTTAGAAAATAACCTTCTTTCTCTCTAAAGCTTTGATTGTGCAAATAAGGAACAACTTGATTTTTGATGAAACTTGTAAGCATAATTCCTTTTGCACAGTAAATGTATTCTTCAATTGGCGTGCAGATACAAAAATGACCATCTCCATAAATATGCCAGTCAATATTGTGCGGTAACCTTTGGTTTGTTTCATAAACTAAAGGAAAACTATTTGGGTAGTCATTCGGACATTCTATTCTTATAGAATATTTATCATACATGACATCGTTTTCATCGAAAAGAAAGAGATCGCCAATAAGGTATGGAAGAGAATCTTCCCGAATACATAATTGCAAATCGGGAAAACTACTCATCGCTTCACGAGCTTCTTCAGCGAATCTATCATACAACTTATTCATAACAAAATGGATATGAAGTCATTGCACCAGTAGCCGCTGCTGTATTACGAGAGACATCTTCTTTATCCTCACCAACAGGGAATCTATCACCTAAATTCTTACGCCATAATTTACTGGCCTCTTTTTGATTAGTATTACGAATTGCAGAGTCCGCATCCGCTATAAATTTGTCCAGAGCTTCTAAAAACTTTTCTTTGTTTGCATAATTTTCTAGCAAATTATCATTTGGTACGGCTGGAACTATACATTTGAAATCTTTATCAAGTTCTTTTTTTATTTCCTTAAGAATATCACGTGTTGTGATATCATCACGCTCATTTAAAACAATTAATTCTTTAGCATTAGTAGCTAAGATCGTCAGAGCTAAACCACTAGGCATTTTAAAACTTTGATTATCAGCCCATCCTTTAAGATATTTGATGTTTCTTAATAATCGCCCATCTTTATCCTTTTTGGAAGCAAACCAAGTTACTACTGCTTTAGGATCGCTATCCTCAAAACCTATCCCATTGACTGCTATCTGGTATTCTTTTCCATCCTCTTTGCAATAAACTGGATGGTCTATTTCATAATCATTTGAAAAAATTGTACGAACGCATTTTTTACGATTCTCCGGAGCAACATTAGTATAGCCATCTACCGCTTGTTTAACCCAATCTTTAAGGGTTGAGGCGGATACATCAGGTGCTCGAAAGAAATATACACCATCATCTAAGTCACAAATGTCTTCTGCTGTGCGGATGCCATTTTTCATTTTATAAGATCCTTGTATATAGAAATATGGTACATACTCGGAATGATTTGCTTTAAACCATTCCCTAATTCTTTTACGAAGCCCTTCTTTCGAGTTTTTCATTTTCTCGTTCTTTTTCGAACCTATTGATATATCATTGTGATATTCCTGAAATAAATTGTGACAGTTTGCCATTTTGTTATTGTTTTAAAAAATTTAAAATTTCTGTTAATCTGTTTTTTGCTAATTCTTCACCGATAGACTTCATACGGTCTATGTGTTTTTGTTTAGAGGAATTGAGTTCGATGCTGTCGCCTTTCATATCGTGCTGAATACGTAAATGATTAAATGTATTGCCTATTTTACCTAACGCTCGCTGTAGAAAGAGTAAATATTGCTCCGTAATCTGTGCTTGTGTATCCAATACTAAGTCTACCAGCTTAGGATTGGGAAAGAGCCAGTCGAATACATTCTTTGGACGCCATGTGCGTTTTATTATTTGTTTTCCCTGGCCTGTACCAAGCGATAAAACTGCTATATTCCCGATCGGTACATCTAGTTTGTCGGTTGCTTCAAACACGCCTATCAAAGCGGGATTGTTGGCAAATATTCCACCATCGATCATGTTGATATTGGTCCCTTCTCCAAATTCATTCTTAAATGAAAAGGTATGGGGCGGAAAATATACCGGTGCAGAGGCACTAGACATTGCAACATGGTATGCCGGGAGTTTATAATCTCTCCTATATTCTGGATGATGTTTGGTTTTAAGCACATTTATAGCACCGTCATTTCCATTAAATGCTGGTATGCAAACTTTGCTTTTAAGATCGTTCATGAGGGGATCCTGGCCTCCATTTGCTTCTGCATAGACTTCTCTTAGTTTTTTTAGCAATTGCTTGTTGCTATAGATCGCATTAAAGAAGGCTCTGCTTTTACGAGGTAGAAAACGAAAGACAAATCTTGGAAAGATGATTTTTGCATGATCTTCATAGAATTTTGCAAGCTCTTTCGCTGGTATACCTAAAGCAAGACCTATTGCCAAGATAGCTCCTGTTGAGGTGCCACAGATAAGATCGAAATGTTCATGCAGCGACTTGTTGGGTTCTTCCTTTTGCAATTCTTCTTCTAATTCGGCCAGGACTTTGGCAGGGATAAGACCTCTTATCCCGCCTCCATCAATAGAGAGTATTTTGAATTTTTTATTTTTCTCCATATAGCTGTTATTTTAATGGTGTTCCATAAATAGCAGCCCAATCTTGCCCAAACTGACTCGATATGCATCTTTCAAGCGAGATACTTAAGATTAAACATATTCTTTTGGCATCGTCTCTTGCTTCTGTCGCCGTCTTTGTTTGATGTAAAAGAGTTGTGTTTGGTAAATGTACATCAAGCCCTTTTTGGTCTTTGAAAAGCTGTTTGTAGCCTAATTCAAACATCTTTTCTTTGAATTCCCGATGTTTAGAAGGAATGTCGTAAGTGATTACTATTGCCATATTCTAAAAATTTATTATTTAAAAAGATTTACCGTCTTCAGCGGAATACAGTTATTATTTGGATTTTTTTACTGTTTCCTTAACAGTTGTTTTGGGATGTTTGTCCGCATAAAGTTTCGTTACAAACTTTCCTGTTCCTGCATCTCTATGCACTGATTTTTTCTTTGTCATTTTTATACACCTCCTTTCTTCTTTCTGATTTTAACTGCCTCATATATGGCGAATAGTATGCCAGACGATATTTCCTTAATTTTTATTTGTTTTTACCAATAATTATATCAATATTTGATTTATAATTATCAAAAAATGATATGAAAACATTAATTTCATGGGTCGCTACCATGCATGATTTTACCAGAAACTCGTCAACAAAACAGATTATAGGGATCAATGAAAATGGTCCTACCTTTAATTTTCACAAAGATTTCTTTGACCATGACAGACATATTATTTTATCGTCCGAGAAAGGAGACGCCCCTGATCCATATGTGGAAAAACTAAGGACTGTTTTAGGCGTAAAATATTCTGGCCGAAATATCGAGACTAGATATTTGGATGTCACAGATGTTATTGATATACCTCAAATAAAAACCAAAGTTGAAAGCTTATTACTTAGGGAATGTAAAGATGATGATATTAGTATCTTTTATTCTCCCGGTACCTCTGCAATGCAAATTTCCTGGTATTTGATTCATGCGTCAGGTTTATTAAACAGTAGACTATTTCAAGTTCGTCCCCAAAATCATTCTAAAACGGGGAAAGCTGAATTGTTGCAAATGCAGATTTTAAAATCCACTATTCCTAGTGGAAGTGTTATAAAAGAAGAGAGTGTCGTAAATCACAAAGAAGAATATTTAATCACAAATACGTTAAAACCAATTTACGACAGAGCTGAAATGATTGCAAAAGCAGATCAAGTAACTACTTTAATTTTTGGCGAAAGTGGTTCCGGTAAAGAACATTTGGCAAATTATATACACAGGAATTCAGCAAGAAATGAAAAGCCGTTTATTGCCATCAATTGTTCAGCTTTTACAGATGAACTTCTTGAATCGAGATTATTTGGACATATAAAAGGGGCCTTTACTGGTGCAGTAGCTGACCACAAAGGCTTGCTGGAAGAAGCACAGGGTGGCACCGTTTTCTTAGACGAGATCGGAGATATTTCACCTTATATGCAGCAGTTGTTGCTAAGGGTGATTCAGGAAAAAAAGATACTAAGAATAGGAGATACTAAGGAGAAGAAGATTGATCTAAGAATTATAGCTGCTACAAACAGAGATCTTCCTCAGCGATGTGCGGAAGGAAATTTCCGATGGGATTTATTCTATCGCCTCGCAGTAACTGAACTTACTTTACCTCCATTACGAGATAGAGGTATCCTTGAAAAAAAAGAATTAATTGATTTTTTCATAGAATCTAAAAGGAAATTATTTAAAAGATCTAAAAAATTGCGATTAGGAAAAGATATAGAGCAGTTTATCTTAAATTATCCATTTCCAGGAAATGTTCGTGAAATAGAAAATTTAATTGAAAATCTCTATGTTTTTAACAGTGATATTGTTTTACAAGAAACTCTACCTACAAGGTTGTTAAACCCAACAGATGAATTTAAGTTAGATTTAAAAACTGCTGAAAAATTGCATATTACAAAAGTTCTTAAAATAGCAAAAAATAAGCAACAAGCATCAAAGATGTTAGGCTGTGTAATAAATACTTTAGAGAAGAAGATAAAAGAGTATGAAATAAAAATTTAAAAAGGTTGATGACTACTAAATTAAACAAATAATCAATTTTAAAAAAGATGTTTATATATAATTTTAATAGTTAGATAATATAAACATTCCACTCTAACCAACTCTCCCTTCGCCGGCCAAAACAACAATTAAAAACAATCTTGAAGAAAAAAATACAAACATAACTAACTAACTAACTAACTAACTAACTAACTAACTAACTAACTAACTAACTAACTAACTAACTAACTAACTAACTAACTAACTAACTAACTAACTAACTAACTAACTAACTAACTAAC
>PJUA01000075.1_pt1 | contig 112406 bp, 81 predicted proteins | sample 1512151 | NCBI WGS metagenome assembly PJUA01 (sample SAMN08177678, study PRJNA422409) | Soil metagenome, whole genome shotgun sequencing project. | isolation source: Soil enriched on filter paper: beechwood xylan treatment | place: USA: Madison | collected 2015-01-15 | reverse complement strand
TGAAAAAGCACCGCTTGTTTTGGTATATGTAACAGTTCCTCCGCAGTTATCAGTAGCAGTCGGCGCTTGGTTTTGAGCCGTTGCCAATCCTGCTGTATCACTGCATTGTAATGTAACATTTAACGCATTTGCCTGAGTTGTCCAAGTCGGTGCAGTAGTATCTTGAATCGTAATTATCTGAGTAAATACAGTTGAGGTATTATTACAGATGTCTTTTGCAGTCCAAGTGTTAGTATACGTTCCAGAATTAGAACAGTTTCCTGCTGAAAAAGCGCCGCTTGTTTTGGTATACGTTACGGTTCCGCCGCAATTATCAGCTGCAGTCGGCGCTTGGTTTTGAGCTGTTGCCAATCCTGCTGTATCACTGCATTGTAAAGTGATATTTAAAGCATTTGAAGCTGTAGTCCAAGTTGGTGCAGTAGTATCCTGAATTGTAATTGTCTGTACAGCTGTAACATTTCCACAGCCAGTAGTAACTTTAAATGTTCGGGTTACTATTGTTGGACATGTTCCTGATGCACTATCAGAGTAGGATATCGTGTAACTTCCAATTGAAGAACTGTTAGACAATGATCCGCCGGCGGTGTTTAATTGTGCAAGAGTAATATTACTGCTGGCTGTACTATACGGAAGTCCGGTTATTGCTGCTGTGCTGCATCCAGAAATATTTGCATTTGCAGGCGCGATAAGCGCAGCAGCCGGACTTATTGAAACAGTAGAATCTGCTGAAGTTAATTCACAATTCGTAGTCCCATTTTTCACCTTTACTTTATAAACCCCGCTCGCAGTTACTGTAAGGGTAGAAGAAGTTTGTCCCGGTAATACAGCATTGTCTTTATACCAAACATAGGTTGGAGAAGAAGCGTTTGTAGAAGCTGTCAAAGTTGTAGATCCGCATGCTGTTAAAACACCCGTGATTACGGGTGCACACGGAACAAAATAACTTGGACTGCTGATCGCCTTTGAATCATTAACACAGGACGAATTTTGATAATTCAAAGTAGAAGTGCTTACAGTTTGATTGCCGCAGGCACTTCCCGTTGGAGTCAGCTGATACGTTAAAGAAATAGTTTCAGAGTTTAAAAAATCAGTATTCCATGTAATAACTTGTCCAGATAACGAAGCTGTTCCTTTTGTTGATGTTATTCCTCCAATAGTAAAACCGGGAATAATAGTTTCTTTTGCAATTAGACTTTGGGCAATCCATGAAATCTGAGTAGCAATCTGATTGTAGATTGCAGTCAAATTAGCACCGCTTTGTGTAATGTATGCGGCGCTTCCCTGAATATTGTCCAGAGTATACTTAGCAATATTCTGATCGCTGTTGTTAGTGTTAATATTACCGCTGATACCGCCAAAAAGGCCTACAGAAAAAACCTGATTGTTATAAACAACACTGGATTTTGTAGTTGTTTTGGCATTTGTTGCCGCATTTATAGCATCGGTAACACATTGCGATGTTTTACTCACATTACAGTTTGTATTACCACTAGTGCCTGTTACGTTTGTAACTCCATCAGTCAGTAAAATTATAGCTCTTGCAGTGCTGCAGTCAAATCGGCCGTTAGTTTCCAATTCAGTTTCAGATCTCACAATTCCAGCATAAATGTTGGTAGAATTAGTGGCCTGCAAAGCATTAATCTGATTTGTTATCTGTGTTACACCTGTTGCATTCAAATAAGTTAAACCTATTTTTAGGCTGGCAGTTGTACTGTAAGCAACAATTGCAATTCGGTTTTGCGGATTTGCTTTTGCCTGATTTAGAAATGCCAATGCGGCATCTTTAGCATAATCCATCGAGGTTTTAAAATCTCCCGAAATAGTATTACCCATACTTCCGGATATGTCAATAGCCAGAACTACATCTGAATTTCGGGTAATTGGGTTTGCGCCTGTAATATCAACTTTAACATCAATAATACCGCAATTGCCAGCATTTGCCGTTACAGTTTTGTTTGTTGTTATCGTTTGTGCTAAACCTATCGATGATGTCAGAAGAAATAATACAACAAATTGTATTTTTTTTATATCTCGTAAAAAATTGTTTAAAAAAAGTAATTGTTTTTCCATTTTAAATCATTTTAAGGGTATACTTGATATATCTTGTTTAATCATTAACCGGATTAATGATGTAAGTATGTAAAACAGCATCAACTGAATAGTTGCTGCAATTTTTTGAAGCAGCGGTAATCTTATTGCAAGACCATTTTTGTGTCGAAGTACCCGCAGGAATTGTAACGTGGATATAAAAATTTACAGATTCACCTGCGATTAGCGTTATTTCACTTAGAGAGTTTCTTTCAGAATTAATAAAATCAGTATTGATTATGACATTTCCAGCTGTAGAACTTCCGTCTGTATTAGTACAAGAAGCATTTATATCCTTAGAACTTAAAACAAAAGTGTCTGCAGAAGAACTGTTGTTGGTAAGAACCATTGAGTAATACGTTCCATCGAGAGGAGTGCTCCTGATATTGCCATTATTTTCAACAATCAAAGATGCGCTGCACGAACCCGATTGAGCAAATGAAATTGTTGTAATTAAAAGAAAAAGTACAGTCAATAAATTTTTCTTAAAAATATTTTTGAAAGAAAAAATGAACTTACAATTATTAACAAATTTCACCGCTTTTTTAAGATTAGTTGTAGTTCTCATAATTTAGGATTTTTGTTAGTGGTATTTCTCAAATTTTAACAGAATCAAAATTATATGAGAGTTTTTCTAATTAAATTTTTTTATCTGCAACTAACCTAAAAACTCGTTTAACTACTCTTTTTTTATCAAAAATTGACTCAAAAAAATATTTTTTTAACTTATTTGATAAAAATTTTAGATTGATTTTTCTTTCATTTTTAATGAAAATGATGCAATTTAGTTTTGTTTAAATAGTTAATAATCAAGTATTTAGTTAATTTATTGCTGATTTGCAAAAATCGACTAAATGTACATTTCGACGGATGAAGTACATTATTTTGAAAATGGATAATTTCAATTTTTTGGATTGTTAAAGTTTTGCGGATAATTCATACTTGTTAAAATTTCACCAGAATGTTAACAGAATTAAAAAAAAGAGTAGTATTAAAATATCTTTTGTAAATTAGAACTTCAATAAAATTGCAGTAGTTTTCTGCGGTTTTTAAACCCTTTGTTTATGAAAAATTTAATTTTAATACGTCATGCAAAATCAAGTTGGGAAGCACCTTTAAAAGATTTCGACAGACCTTTGCAAAAAAGAGGAATCTTAGATGCGCATGAAGTTTCTACTCATATTTCAAAATACCTTCCTAAAACCTATATAGTATGGAGCAGTACTGCTGCACGTGCCTCAGAAACAGCTTTAATCTTTGCTCAAAACATTTCATATCCTATAGACAGCATAGTTTACAGAGATGATTTGTATACTTTTGATGAAAGACAGCTCGAAAAGGTTATTAAATCTTGTGATAATAGTTTCGAAAGCGTTATTCTTTTCGGACATAACGAGGCTATTACAAATTTTGTTAATAAATTTGGAGATGTTTTTATTGATAATGTTCCAACTTCCGGCTTTGTATCACTGCAATTTGATTCAGACAGCTGGGACACAATCGATAAAGGCAAAACCAATAAAACTATATTCCCCAAAGACTTAAAATAATTACAGTGTACGAACAGAAATATATCGATAGAGAAAAAAGCTGGTTAGCGTTTAATGCAAGAGTACTTCAGGAAGCGGCAGATAATACCGTTCCTCTTTTAGACCGACTGCGATTTGTTGGAATTTTTTCAAACAATTTAGATGAGTTTTTTAGAGTTCGATATGCTGCTATTCGCAGATTAAGTCTTTCCGGTATTTCCGGAGAAAAATATTTAGGCGGAATTTCTGCTCACCAATTAATTAAAGATATTACCGAAATTGTAATTCAACAGCAATCTGAAAGTTTACGCATTCTGGGTAATATTGAAAGTGAGCTCGAAGCCGAAAACATTTTTATTATTAACGAAGATCAGGTAACACCAAAACAAGAATGTTTCCTAAAGGACTTTTTTATGCAAAAATTAAGTCCAGAATTGGTAACCATTATCTTAAATGATTTGGCCGTTTTTCCTATTTTAAAAGATACAGCAGGATATTTAGCAGTTCGTTTAGAATTAAAAACCGATGAGGTTCGTTATGCGTTGATAGAAATTCCTAAAACCATCAACAGATTTGTAGTTCTTCCTTCTGAAGATGAAAAACAATACGTAATCTTAATTGATGATGTAATCCGTTTAAAACTAAAAAATATCTTCAATATATTTGATTATAAGAGTGTTTCGGCACATATGATCAAAATTACCAGAGATGCACAATTGGATATCGATAGTGATTTGAGTAAAAGTATGCTCGAAAAAATTGCTTCATCAGTAAAAGACCGCCGAATAGGTGAACCAGTTCGTTTTATTTACGACAGTCTAATCGAAGAAGATACTCTGCGTTTCTTTTTAGATAAAATGAAGATTGTAGAAACCGACAGTATAATTCCGGGAGGAAGATATCATAACCGCCGCGATTATATGGATTTTCCAAATCTCGGACGTTACGATTTATTGTACAAACCAAACGAGCCATTGCCGGTTCCGGGTTTAAGTCTTGATGGAAGTATATTAGAAAAAATCTCTAAAAAAGATTATTTGGTGCATGCGCCTTATCAGTCATTTGCTTATCTAACAAAGTTTTTGCGTGAAGCCGCCTTAGACCCAAAAGTAACCAGTATTAAAATTACACTTTACCGTCTGGCAAAAAACTCTCAGATTATCAGTTCATTAATAAATGCTGCCAAAAACGGAAAACGTGTGGTGGTACAAATTGAACTTCAGGCACGTTTTGACGAAGCTTCGAATATTTCTTATGCTGAGCAGATGCAGACCGAAGGAATTGAACTAATTTTTGGAATAAAAGGATTAAAAGTACATAGTAAAATTTGTGTAATCGAAAGAACCGAAGATGGCAAAAACCGTCGTTACGGATTTATTTCTACAGGAAACTTCAACGAATCGACTGCTAAAATTTATACCGATGTAACACTTTTTACCTGTCATCAGGGAATTTTAAAAGATACCTCTAAAATATTCGAGTTTTTCGACATCAATTATAGAGTACACCGATACAAACATTTAATTGTTTCGCCTCATTACACAAGAACCAAATTTGTAAAATTAATAGATCGTGAAATTCTTCATGCTCTGGCCGGAAGAAAAACATTTATTAAGTTAAAAATGAATAGTTTGTCAGACTTTAAAATGATTGATAAATTATACGAAGCAAGTAATGCAGGAGTAAAAATTCAGTTAAATGTAAGAGGAATTTGCTGTTTGATTCCGGGAATTCCGGGAATGAGCGAAAATATTGAAGCGATAAGCATTGTCGATAATTATTTAGAACATACAAGAGTATACATTTTTGGAAATGCCGGCCTAAACGAAGTATATATTTCTTCTGCCGATTTTATGACCAGAAATCTTGACGGAAGAGTAGAAGTAACCTGTCCGGTTTACGATCACGAAATCAAAAAAGAATTAATCGACAATTTCAATATCGCCTGGAAAGGAAACGTAAAAGTAAGATATCATTCATACAAATTAGATAATAAATATAAGCCTCGAAACCATCATGCCCCATTTAGAGCACAATTTGAAACCTATAAATATTATCAAAATAAAGTAGCACTACTGGAAGAGGTTCCTCAAAAAGTAAACTAAATAATAAAATCAAATACAAAATCATAAGTGAGCATGATTAAAATTAGGAAATTTGCAGCAATAGATATCGGTTCAAATGCCATGAGGCTGTTGATATCGAATGTTGTAGAACAAGATGGGAAAGAACCCCAGTTTAATAAAAGTTCGCTTGTTCGTGTGCCAATTCGTTTGGGACAAGATGCCTTTACAGTAGGCGAAATATCACCAGAAAATATAGATAGAATGGTTGATGCCATGAAAGCATTTAACCTTTTAATGAAAGTACATAAAGTAGAACGCTATATGGCATTTGCAACTTCGGCAATGCGTGAAGCGTATAATGCTAAAGAAGTTGTGGCTTTGATTAAGAAAAAAGCCGACATAAAAATCGAAATTATTGATGGCAAAAAAGAAGCTGCAATTATTGCTTCTACAGATTTACATCATTTAATAAAATCTGATGAAACTTATCTTTTTGTTGATGTTGGCGGAGGAAGCACCGAATTTACGTTGTTCTCTGATGGTAAAATGATTAATTCAAGATCATTCAAAGCAGGAACCGTTCGTTTGTTAAATAATATGGTTCACGATGTGGTTTGGGATGAAATTGAAAAATGGATTAAAACCAACACAGCAGATTATGAAGAAGTCACCCTGATTGGGTCTGGAGGAAATATCAATAAATTGTTTAAAATGTCTGGAAAGCAGCAGGAAAAACCGCTTTCGTACATTTATATCAACTCACAGTATGCCTTTTTAAATTCATTGACTTACGAACAGAGAATCGCCGAATTAGGTTTGAATTCTGACCGTGCCGACGTAATTATCCACGCAACCCGTATTTACTTAAATGCAATGAAATGGAGCGGTGCACGCCAGATTTATGTCCCAAAAATTGGACTTTCAGATGGAATTGTAAAAGCAATGTATTACGGTAAAATTTAATATTAGAATGTTTTTTGCCGCGAATTACGCGAATTTGCACGAATTATTTTTAAGAAAAGAAAAAGTGTAAATTCGTGTAATTCGTGGCATTTTTATTTAAAATAATATTTATAATGAAATCAGTTTTTCAGTCCATACAAGATTTTTCCAAAGATGAATTGTCTCTTTTAGATAATTTGATAACTTTTCGGATGCTTAAAAAAGGAGAATTTTTACTGACTGAAAATCAGGTTTGCAATGAAATAGTATTTATAAAAAAAGGAATTTTACGTTCCTTTTTTTTGAATCATAAAGGAGACGAAATTACGAACTGTTTTGCTTTCGAAAATGAATTTATGGCCTCATTCGCCAGCTTTATTACACAAGAGAAAGCAGAAGAAAATGTTCAGGCTTTAGTCGATACACAATTGCAGGTTTTAGATCGAAAAGCTTTAGAGAAACTGTATCAAGTCAGCATTAACTGGCAGGAAACCGGAAGAAAATTGACGGAAATGGAATTTGTAAATCTTCAAAAAAGAATGGTTTCATTTCAAAAATTATCGGGCGCACAGCGTTATGAAGAGCTGTATAAAAATCATCAAAAATATCTGCAGTTAATTCCGCTGCAATATCTGGCTTCTTATTTAGGTGTTACACCAAGGCACTTAAGCCGAATTCGAAAAGCAATGGTTTGATTTTTTGTTTTCCGCTTATTTAGAAGTTTTTTTTGTAAAAATATTCTTTAAAAATAAATCTGCTAAATCTACGTTAAACATTAAAATTTAAATAAGTTTTTTAGGACATTTGTCCAGTAGAATAAATAAGCCGAGTGGTATTTTTGAAAAAAAATGATATGAAAAAGATCTTGATCATAAACGGGCACCCGAACCCAGACAGTTTTAACTTTGCTATTGCAGAATCGTATAAAAAAGGTGCAGATGCTTCTGGAGCACAAGTAGAAACAATAACAATTGCGGATTTAAACTTTAATCCCAATTTAAAATTTGGTTACCAAAAACGAACTGAATTAGAACCTGATTTACTCGAATCATGGGAAAAAATAAAAAGAGCCGATCATTTAGTGTGGATTCATCCCGTTTGGTGGGGCGGACTTCCGGCAGTTGCAAAAGGATTTATTGATCGTTTGTTTTTACCCGGAATGGCTTTTCAGTATCGTGAAAACTCCGTTTGGTGGGATAAATTGCTCAAAGGTAAAACGGCACATATTATAACCACTTTAGATCAGCCAGGATGGTTTTATAGATTGTCTTTTGGCAGACCAAGCGTAAATCAGTTAAAAAAATCAACTTTGGGATTTTGCGGTGTAAAACCCGTAAAAGTCAGTTACATCGGAATTATTAAAAATTCTGATGAAAATCAAAGAAAAAAATGGCTCGAAAAAGTATACAATTTCGGTGTCCGAAATAAATAAAAAAGCAGTGTAGAATTAATCTTTTAAATCCAATCCAAATGTTGAACGCAAAAGCTCGATGTTTGGATTGATTTCTAAGAAACGATTGTAACGGTCTTGATTATTGTAACTTCTTTTAGCCTCAACCTTTTCGTTTACAATTACTTCTATCGTAATGTCGTGATTGTGTAAATGTCCTTTTAAATGCCCTAATAACCCGTTCATCTGACTTTCAAATTCCAGTTTCGATCCTTCGTTTGGCAGCTCGTAACTAATTCTTGTTCCTTCTAAAACAGGATCGCTGATAAGTAATATCGATTCCATGATTTTCAGGCCTTTTTGACCTAAACGCTCAGCATATTTATTCCAGTGAAGACGCATGTCAGTTTCGTTAAATTCCTCTGTAGGTAATACAGACGATGGTTTAACATAACTCTTACTGCTTTCTTCCATTTCTTTTTTCTTTCGAATACTCGCTAAAGAAAATGCAGAAACTTTAGGCTCGCCGCCTATTTCTGCTCTTGGAGTTACAGGAGTTTCAACTTTTGGAGTTTCTACAATAGGAGTTTGCGCTGCAGTATTTACAACAGGCGTATCATTGTCATTTCTATTTTGAGTGACATTGCTATTTTCTTCCTTATTTGGAGTTTGAGATTTTAAATTTGGAACTTCAACAATTGAAAAACTTCCATTTTTATAATAAGTGGGCGGAATTATGAATTGCTCAACTTTTTTTTTTCTCCATCAAAGTTGATAGAGGCCAATTGCATCAAACATAATTCAACTAAAAGGCGCTGATTTTGACTCAATTTGTATTTTAGGTCGCAGTCGTTTGCTATGTCAATTCCTTTTAATAAAAATTCCTGAGAACACTTTTGAGATTGTACTCCGTACATCTGCTGGGCTTGCTCTCCAACTTCTAATAAAGCAATAGTCGAAGGTGTTTTGCTGACTAATAAATCTCTAAAATGAGACGCTAATCCGGCAATAAAATGATGTCCGTCAAAACCTTTTGCAAGAATATCGTTGTATGCAATTAAAAGATCCGGAATTTTATTTTCAAGAATTAAATCTGTAACTGTAATATAGGTTTCGTAATCTAAAACATTTAAGTTTTCAGTAACAGCCTGACGTGTCAGGTTAGTACCGCAATACGAAACGACACGGTCAAAAATAGATAACGCATCACGCATTGCACCATCTGCTTTTTGAGCAATAATGTGTAATGCATCGTCTTCAAAATTGATTCCCTGACTTTCAGCAACATCTGCTAAATGTTCTTTAGCATCTTTAACTGTAATTCGTTTAAAATCAAAAATCTGACAACGTGATAAAATCGTTGGAAGGATTTTGTGTTTTTCTGTTGTAGCTAGAATAAAAATAGCATGTTTTGGCGGTTCTTCTAATGTTTTAAGGAAAGCATTAAAAGCGGCAGAAGACAACATATGAACCTCGTCAATGATATATACTTTATATTGTCCTGTTTGCGGCGGAATTCTAACCTGATCGATAAGATTACGAATATCATCAACCGAGTTGTTTGAAGCAGCATCCAGCTCAAAAACGTTAAAAGCAAAATCTTCTGTAGGATCATCATATCCAGGCTGATTTATTTTTCGAGCCAAAATACGAGCGCAGGTTGTTTTACCAACTCCACGAGGTCCCGTAAATAAAAGAGCCGAAGCCAGGTGATTGGTTTCGATAGCATTCAACAAAGTGTTGGTAATGGCTTTTTGTCCCACAACATCCTTAAATGTCTGCGGACGGTATTTACGAGCCGATACTACAAATTGTTCCATATTCTTTTTTATTCGATAGCAAATATAGGCTGAAAATTACCAAATCACAAATCTGAAAATCATAAATCTTAGAGAAGATTTTGAGTAGTTTGAATCTGAGCAAGTAACGTTATTTTTTAATTTCGAGTTTCAGAAATGAAAATAACTCATCATAGTAAACTTCATTTTTTTGTAATAATTGTATTTCTTTTTCATAAAGAAATCTTTAAGTTTGATAAGGTTAGTATAGATGTATCGCTAATCCAAATTATATATTAAAATGGAAGTATGTCTCCGAACTTAAAATCGCAGTCGAATATTCTAAAGAGAATCAAGTCATGAAAAAACTGATTTCACAAATAATTATTTTTTTGCCTTTAATAATCTGTTCTTTACAAGTTAAATCTCAAAACATGAATTTTAATCAAACTAATTTTCAGAAAATAACAAATCAGTTTTCAGTAGAAGATTTTGAAAAAGTCAAAAGGTTTATATTGAAAAAAGGAAAGAGAAAAACGTATCGAAATTACGACAACAATAATCCGTTTTATGATTTTGGAAAATTCCAATCGTATTTAGGCTCTGATATTGGACAGCAAAACATTAATAATGATCCCAAATTGTCTGATTTTAATGAACTGACTTTAAAAGATAATAATCATTACTTCAAAATTCTGATTGTTAGAAAAGGAGATACTCAGGCTTTAAAAAAAGGTATTCAAAATGGAATGCTGGAAAATGAAGTATATTTTGTAGACAATTATCAAATTGGATTTACTAAAATTTCAGATTTGCTTACCAATTATTTAAAAATTCTTCAAAGTGCAGATTAATTCATTTGCACTGTAATTCTTCGTCTAAAATTCTCTTATAAGAAATTGCGGCTTGTTCTTTTACTGGAAAAGATATAAGAACCACAAGCACATCATATAAAGTTTTAGTGGTTAATCTGTTTAATTTTAGATAGTTAATTATTAAAACAAATTGTTATGAAAATCAAATCAATTTTATTGGGAACGGGACTTGCCTTTTCTTTATTGGCTTGCAGTGCTAAAGATGCTGATATTGAAAAAGAAATCAATGCTAAACTAAATGATACACCCGGAATACATGTAACAGTGCATGAAGGTGTTGCGACCATTGTGGGAACTTGTGACGATGATGCTTTCAAGAAAAACATTGAGAGTTCTGTTAAATCAGTTAAAGGAGTCAAAACTGTAATAAACAACTGCCAGATTCCAGAGCCAAATGTAGAACCAGCGGCAGCAGCTGTAATAATTAATTCTGATGCTGATTTAGATAAATCGGTACATAAAATTGTGGATGCTTATGATGGTGTCAGCGCAACAGTTGTGGGTGGTGTAATTACGCTTTCAGGAGAAATAAAAAGAGATAAACTACAGCCATTGATGCAGAGTTTACAAGAACTGAAACCCAAAAAAGTTGATAACAAATTAACTATTAAATAAAATTGTTATGAGTTTACAAGATAAATACAGAGAACTGACCAATTTAGCCGGCGATTTACAAATAGTCAATTTACAGGTTAGAGAACAAGATAATGTGCTGTATATTGACGGTACAGCAAAATCTGCAGCAGATAAAGAAAAACTTTGGAATGCTTATGGAGAAATTGATCCGGATTATCGTTCTGGAGATGTAGTAATGAATATTGAAGTTGAAGAACGCGCTTCGAGAGAATATACAGTTGAAGCTGGTGATTCTCTTTCTAAAATAGGAAAAGCATATGGAGTTTCATGGCAGGATATTTTTGAAGCCAATAAAGACATTATTTCAAACCCCGATTTGATTCAGCCGGGCTGGAAGTTGAAAATACCAACAGTATAAAAGTTTTTAAAAGTCCAATCTTAATTGATTTGGACTTTTTTATTTTAATTAGAAAAGTAGCAACTCGATAAGTTTTTTGATGTTACCAATTTTTGGTAACTTTACAGTCTTAAAAAATAATTATGGGACGAAATACTTCAATATCACTGGGAAATCATTTCGAAAACTTTATTGAGAATAGTCTTTCTGAAGGAAGATATAAAAATGCGAGCGAAGTTGTGAGAGCAGGATTACGCCTTCTGGAAGAAGAAGAAAATAAATTGTTAGTATTAAAAAAAGCAGTTCAGGATGGAATAGAAAGCGGGCGTGCTGAAAATTTTGATTCCAAAAAACATCTTGAAAGTTTAAAAGCAAAGAAAAAAAATGGCTAAATATCATTTGACAAATAAAGCTGTCGAAGATTTAGCTGCTATTTGGAATTATACTTTTGATGAATGGTCAGAAAATCAGGCCGATAAATATTATCTTTTACTTTTAGATTCCTGTCAGGAAGCTGCGGAGAATCCCAGTCTTGGAAAGAAATATGATATTGTAATAGAGAAATTACTAGGTTATAAGTCTAATGAGCATATTCTTTTTTATCAGATTATTTCAGAAAATGAAATTGAAATAGTTAGAATACTTCACGGAAAAATGGATTTGAAAAGTAAATTTTAATTTTATCATTTCGACGAGAGAATAATACTATTTTCGTCGAAATGATAAAACTAAACACAGAGTATTAACTATCTTCCTCTAATACTCAAATCAAATAAAAATTGAGCAGTTTCCTGATCTGAATCTGCAGAAAACCCCGCAACATAAACGCCCTTTTTTCCGCTGCTGGACTTAATTCCGTATACAACTGCCTCATCTGCCGGGTCTGATTCCCCTTCGTATCGATACACATGAACAATTTCGAATTTTTCAGGATTTTTTTTAATCAAATCAGCATTTCGATTAAAATCGCAAGTAAATCCTTTTTCATTCAATTGATCTAAAGCCTTTGAGACAGTTGCGTAATGATACATTCTTTTCATGATAACTGAATTTAAAATTATAGATTTTTAAAGATAACTATTTTAAAATTAAAATGTTATGATAAAACTCATAAAATCTGAAATTTAAAATCAATATAGTTAGGTGATAAAATTGTACTTTTGCCACGCAGACCGCCTTATCGCCGTTCCGATTCATTGGGAGGGAGGAAAGTCCGGACACCACAGAGAAGCATAGCGGGTAACGCCCGTCGGTCCCGATTTCAATCGGGATTAGGACAAGTGCAGCAGAAAGTATGTACAGGTAATGCTGTAGTGAAACCAGGTAAACTCTATGCGGTGAAATACCAAGTATATCAGCATTTAAGGGCTTCTCGTCCGTTGTTGAAGGGTAGGTAGCTTGAGTTCCGGAGTAATTCGGAATCTAGATAAATGATAAGGCCTTGATTTATCAGGGACAGAATCCGGCTTATAGGTCTGCATTTTTTATATATTTGTGAAACTATCTTAACCCTTTTTCATGAATATAAACACTCCAAATCCTTCATCAAAAGCCAATAAAAGCATTTTTTATGCTATAATTACCAACCTTACTTTTTGGGTTTTGATTGCTATTCTTGCCGGTGTTTTACTGGGACATTTTTCGCCGGAAAATGGTATAAAAATGGAAATCGTGGGAAAAAGGTTCGTTGATCTTATTAAGCTTTTTATAGGTCCTATTATTTTCCTTACCATTGTTTTGGGAATTTCAGGAATGGGAAATTTAAAAAAAGTAGGCCGAATTGGTGTAAAAGCCCTAGGTTATTTTGAAGTAGTTTCGACAGTTGCTTTAGCAATTGGTGTAGCTGTAGCTTATATATTTCAACCCGGAAAAATAGACAAATCAGGATTAAGTTTAGGAGATGCTAGTCAATACACAAATGGAAGTGCCAAAGATTTTTCGTGGCTTCAGTTTTTCTTTTCAAATTTTACGCTTCAGGTTTTATTGGCAGCAATTGTATGCGGAATTGCTTTGAATTTTTACCAAAAAAGAGAACAGACTATTTTGGTTTTAGAGCGATTTTCAAAAGTTGTTTTTACAGGTTTAAAATATGTTATGTATCTCGCACCAGTTGGTGCTTTTGGAGGAATGGCCTATACAATAGGCAAGTTTGGATTAGCTACTTTAATTCCGCTTGGAAAATTAATGCTCTGTGTTTACCTTACAATGGCGCTTTTTGTGTTTTTAATTTTGGGCAGTATTTTGAGATATTATAAAATAAATATTTTTTCGATTTTAAAATACATCAAAGAAGAACTTTTACTGGTTTTAGGAACTTCATCTTCTGAAGCTGCTTTGCCCAGTATTATGGTAAAACTCGAAAAAATGGGTTGTAGTAAATCAGTTGTAGGATTGGTAATTCCAACAGGATATTCATTTAATCTCGACGGAACTTCCATTTACTTGTCAATGTCTGTAATATTCCTTGCACAATTGTATGATGTACATTTGAGTTTCTTCGAAATCCTGACTGTAATAGGTATTTTGATGATTACATCAAAAGGAGCAGCGGGAGTAACCGGAAGCGGTTTTATTGTTTTAGCGTCTACTTTAACAGCGTTACATAAAATTCCAGTTGAAGGAGTGGCTTTTTTACTGGGAGTTGATAAATTTATGAGTGAAGCCAGAGCCATTACAAACTTAATAGGAAATACTGTGGCAACCATTATAATTTCTAAAACAGAACGCGATTTTACGGAGCTGAATCTTGATCCGGTTTTGGAGTAGTTATTTTTTTAGGTGCAAAGGTACAAAGATGCAAAGAGAGAGAGCCAGAGTTTTAATAACTTTGTTTCTATGAACCTTTGCACCTTTGTCACTTATTTTTAAGATTCATCCTTTGTAGTTCGCACAAGGCTTATTCCTGATGTGAAAAAGACAATTCCAAGTATTCCGTAAATAATAAGCGATTTAATATCTCGTGTTCCGCCGCCAGTGTTTGCAAAAATAACGGCTGTATAAATAAGTCCTACAATTCCGAGAATGGTAAGTAACCCGCCGAAAAATCTTTTTAGGTTCATGATTTTGAATTTTAAAGTTACTCAAATGTATAATTGTTTTATTCTGAATGTATTATACAATTGATTTTAAAACTTATATCATTTTCACGATCCTTATTGTGTTTTTTCTATTTTAAATTCTAATCCAACATTTCGAACACTTTCAATGCTGATTTTTGGATCTGAATTAAAATATTTTCTAAGTCTGCTGATAAAAACATCCATGCTTCGTCCGGAGAAATAATCGTCTTTTTTCCAGACCGACATTAAAATCTGATCTCTTTTTAATAACTGATTATGATTTAAATATAAATACTCAATAAGTGAAGCTTCTTTCTCTGTAAGCTGTTGAATATGATTTTTAATATTAAGGGTTAAACGCTCGTTATCAAAAATATACGATCCAATTTCAATTGTATTATTTCCCTCCAGACTTCTCTTTTGTTCGATTCTCTTTAGGATATTCTGCAGGCGCAGCACCAGTTCGTCGACTTCAAAAGGTTTTACAATATAATCGTCTGCGCCTAGTTTTAAGCCAATGATTTTATCTTCTTTTAACTTTCTGGCCGTTAAAAAAATAAAAGGAATTTCGGGATTGATTGTAATTATTTTTTCGGCCAGTGAAAACCCGTCCAGTTTGGGCATCATTACATCAAAAACGCAAATATCAAAAGTTTGGTTTTTAAAATAATCTAAAGCAATTTCGCCATTTTCTGCCCATATAACTTCAAATTGATGCAGTTCTAAATATTGTTTTAAGATTGCTGCAAAATCAAAATCGTCCTCGGCTAAAAGTAATCTTTTCAAAATAAGGTAATTAAACTTTTAATAAAATAGTAAATCGGGCTCCTTTTCCAAGGTCGCTGATAACGTTAACAGAGCCCTGATGCGCTTTTACAATTTGTGCCACATAATACAGTCCCAAACCTAAACCTTTTGTATTATGAAGATTGCCTTGTTCAACGCGATAAAATTTTTCAAAAAGAAGTGCTTGTTTATTTTTAGAAATTCCAATGCCGTCATCTTCAATACTAATAGAAAACTGATCCTCAATTTGTTTCGTTTTTATTGCAATAGTATTTGAACCATATTTTACAGCATTTTCCAAAACATTTAAAAGAGCCGTTGTTAAATGAAACTTATCTAAAACGAGGTTTGTTTTTTGAGTTTCAAAATGCGTCTGAATATGTATTTTGGGATAACCGATTTTAAAATCATTTACAATAGTCTGTAGAAAAACTTCGGTTTCGATTTTCTCCTTTTGCAGTTCAATTTCATTTTCTGCCAATGAATTTGCCATAACCTGATCGATCAGGCTTTGAAGACGGTTGTTTTGACGTGAAATGGTATTGACAATACTATTAAAACTTTCGTCATTGTCGCGAATATTTTTCTGTTCCAGAATTTTAGTAGAAATTCCTAAAGTTGCCAAAGGCGTTTTGAGTTCATGGGTAATATTATTGATAAAATCGGTTTTTACATCGCTCACTTTTTTCTGCTTAATTAATGCTTTCAGCGCAATAACAAACAAAGTTATAAGTGTAAGAATCGACAGTAAAGACAAAACAAGAACAAAAGCCATTCGTTTTAAAATAATCATCTCCCAATCGATTACCGAAACGTACATCGAATCTTCTGTCAATAATTTATAATCCTGATTTTTAAAAGTTCCGTTTGTCGTGCCTACATAATTCCGAACCAAAAAGGCATGATTTAACGAAGCCAGATTTCCGTATAATTTGTTTTGAATAAAAGGCTTTTCAGAAAAAATAGTATCGGCCTTTTTTGTGTTTTGGTACAAAATGAATTTGTTAAGCACAATTGCAAAATCAATTTTAAAATTTGGCAGGTCTCTTTCAAATTTTCGTTGAATTTCTGCTGTTAATGCACTTCGGTATTCATTTTCTAAAATTCCGTTTTTAATATCAGTTTTAGATTTTTTTCCCTGAAAATATTTCTCAGATAAATTCGTATAAAGTGTTTCTTTTCTTGAAACTAAAACCGAATCAATATCGCTGTAATTATTTGAAATCTGAGCAATTTCATTTTTGATCTGAGTATGAAACTGCGCCACTTTATAATCGTAAGTGGTTTTTACCAAATAGCATTGCACAGCAGACAGAACGACCAGCGCCGCAACTGAAAATGCTATTAATAAATTGATCCTTTGTTTCATATAGCTCACTGATTTTACTGATTGAACGGGTTTGCACAAATTATATTTAAACTAAATTTTAAAAAATAAACCGGCGTAAACCTGTTTAATCCGTAAAATCCGCGGCCCATTTCTCAATTCAAAAATACTGCTTTTGAAACACAAAAAAGCCGTTAACGCCGCATTAACCTTCAATTAACCTACGCAGGGCTTTTTTAGAAGCATTTTTGCATCATTATAAAATCAAAAACTTTTAAAAATGAACCTTTACCTGCCCTTAAAACTTCTTCTTATACTTTTGCTTTTTTGTCTTTCATTTGCCGCAAAGGCTCAAAATGAAATGCCAAAAGATTCCATTTCAAATGAGCAGTTAAATGAAGTTGTCATCACTCAAAATAAAAAAACGTTTACCAATACAAACGGAAATATAAAAGTAGATGTTGCCAATTCGGTTTATAACTCAATTCCCAATACAGTCGACTTACTATCAAAACTGCCAACTGTTCAGGTTAGTTCAGATAAAGAAAATATCACAGTGATTGGTAAAGGAAGTCCGCTGATTTATATAGACAGCCAAAAAGCAGGCATAAACGATTTGAATGCATTAGATCCTGCTGATATTAAAACAATTGAAATTATACAAAATCCATCTTCTAAATATGAAGCCGAAGGACGATCTGTAATTTTAATTACCAGAAAGTTCAGCAAAAATGACAGTTTTAAAACAGATATTTCTGAAACTGCTTCTTTCAAGAAAAATTTCAACAATTATTTGGGAGTTAATTCAACTTTCAAGAAAAATAAATTGGAATGGAAAGCCAATTTTAATTACAATAGACTCAATCCTTGGGAAAGTCATAGTATTGATTATCAAATTCAAAATGCAGCTATTGCTTCTAAATATGATGTTTCGGCAGTTACAAAACGGAAACAATACAATTTTGGAGGCGGATTGTTTTATAAAATAAACGACGACGATTATTTCTCGTTTAATATCAATGCCAGACTTCGTGACGATACTTTTCCTATCAATACATTTACTTATAATAAAAATCAGGATCAGGAAAACAATGTTTTGACCCAGAGTGAGAATTCGAGCAAAAAGAATTTTGTAAACTCGTTTCTTAATTATTCTAAGAAAATAAAAGCAATTAATACCCAGCTTTTTGCAGGATTTCAATATTCTAATTTTCAGCAGACTTTGCTGACGATGGTCGAAAATAATTATAATGAAACGGCATTTAATCTGGCTCAAAACAGAAAGCAAGACTTTAATGTTGATGTTTTTTCCGGAAGAATTGATCTGGAAAAAAAGTTTAAAAATGAAATGAGCCTTGAATACGGCGGACTTTATTCAGCAGCAAAATCAAAATCAGATACTAATATTTTTGATTTTGAAAGAAATGAAAACACAGCTTTATATTATGATTTTAAAGAACAGAATACAGCCGCTTATACCCAGTTATCCGGGAAAATTAAAAAGATCAGCTTTTCTGCCGGATTAAGAGCCGAAAACACAAATGTTATCGGAAAATATAAAACAGATTTTTCACCTTTAATTCATAAAAATTATACAAACGTTTTCCCAAAAGTACAGTTTTCTATGGCAGTTGACAGTACAAAAAACATCAGCTTAAATTATGCTAAAAGTATTTCGAGGCCTAATTATTCGTCATTAAGCAATATTGCGACGTATATAAATCCGTATTTTATATATGCTGGAAATATTAATTTAGGACCTGCATTTGTAGATGAAATTTCGTCGACTTTTCAATACCATGATAAATCGGTAAAACTGAGTTTGTATCAGGTTAAAAAACCGGTTTACAATAGTTTTTTATTTGATAAAGAACGAAATATAATGACTTTTAAGGATATAAATTTTGATAAGGAAACGGGTTTAAATGTTGATTTTGAACTTCCTTTTACGTATAAATTCTGGACAACAACTAATTCTGTTATTTTTATTTTGGAAAAAGTACAAGATCCGTCGGCAGACTTTTTAAAATCAAAACCATATTTATATTATTATTCCAACAACGAATTTAAACTTCCAAAAGACTATACTTTTGTTTTAAGTTTTTGGGGGTTGACCAAACAATACAAAGGTGTTTTTGAAAGAAACCCAAGATTTGTAGTTGATATGGCTCTTTCGAAGAAATTTCTAAAAAAATGGAACTGCACTTTGAGCTGCAATAATGTATTTAAAAATGTAATTGAAACAGAAGAGTTTACAATTAATGATACGAGTTCAAAAGCACGCTATATAGTTGATGGGCATGAGGTTTCAATTTCGGTTAAATATTCTTTCGGAAAAATTAAAGAAAGCGGTTTTAAAGAAAAGAGTGTAAATGAAAATGAAAACAGAATAAGATAGAAACAAAAATTCCCGTGAATCTCACGGGAATTTTTTTATAATGGTTAACCTTCGTCTTCTTCTTCGGCAACTTTCAAAGGTAAATCGCCTTCAAGTTCTTCATCATCGTCTGTAGAATGCAGTTCGAAGAAACTAAAAAATGAACCTCCATAACTTTTCTGGAAAGAAAAATTACTTAAATGCTCCATTTTAGTATACTTTGAATGTTCGATAATCATCATACCGTCTTCAGAAAGCAGTTCTTTTTCAAAAACAGTTAGAACTATTTTTTCAAACGCTGCCTGATCTAATCCGTAAGGCGGATCGGCAAAAATAATATCGTATGAAGTTTTGCAGTTTTCCAGAAATTTATAAACATCGCTTTTAGTAGCGGCAATGTCAAAATCGTATTCTGATGAAACTTGTTTAATGAATTTTACGCATCCAAAATCCCCATCGATAGAGGTAATAGGAGCGCTCCCGCGTGAAGCGAATTCATAACTTATATTGCCGGTTCCCGAAAATAGATCTAAAACCTTTAAGCCGTCAAAACTAAAATGATTATTCAAAACATTAAACAATGCTTCTTTACTCATATCAGTCGTGGGTCTTACAGGAAGGTTTTTTGGTGGAAAAATCCGGCGTCCTTTGTATTTTCCTGAAATGATTCTCATGATTGAAATAAGATATAATGTTTTTGATTCTGAGCAGTTGTATAGTTGTTTTTTTCTTTTAAAGTGCTTACATCAAGAAAAGAAATATTACGAATGTATTTATAAGCAATGGCGTAAAATGGATCGTTTTGCTGTATTGTTCCCAGTAATTCCAGTTGAAAAATCTCAGGATTTAAATTTAACTGCTCGGCAGTAAAAAGAACGTAATAAATAAAATCCTCTGGAGTTTGGTATTCAAAAGAGTTGAATAACAATAACTTTTGATTTTGAACTACGATAATTTCAAAATGATCCGGATTGAAATTTACGACCATTTTTTTCTCGTCGTTGTTTTTTGAAGCTTCGAGAACTTTCTCAACCAAAATACTGTTTACGTGTTTGTAATCAAACGAGCCGACATTGTCAATTAAAAAGTTATTTATGTTGATGTACGGAATGTAAACCGAATGCATTTCGTAATTTAAAATTTGATCGTAAGTAAAAAAATCAGTGTCAAATACTTTTGTGGTGTATTGCAGATAACTTCCTAAATAATCTTCATCAAATAAAGCAGTAGGCACAAAAGTCGAAAGATTATTGTTGTGAATAACTAAAATATCATCATACGTTTCTTTTAATTCCGGATGGTTTGTAAAAGCCGATGCATACAAATCTTCAATTTTGTTTTGCTTTTGAGTATCAAAAAGCACTTCATTAAAAGCTGTAATCGTATTGTTTAAAGTATCAAAACAGCAAAATGAAAATCCGTTCAGTGAAACCTGAATCGAAAGCTTTTTATAATTTTTTGATGTGATATTTTTATTGTGTATTGACATAATTGATTTACAATTTGTTACCTTTTTTGTTTCAGGAATGAAATTTAAGGCGACCGCAAACTTACAAATAAAATAAATAACAATGTCAATTTCACTTTCAATGACAATTGTATCAATTAAATGCAATTTAAAAAATTAATGTTATACTAAAGTTAGTAAAATATTATTATTGTACTTATTATCAATTGTATATATTGATTTAAGTTTTGGAATTTGTTTTTTTATTCTGATACTGAATTTAACAATTGCATTTTAGTTTAAGTTCTAATTGACTTTTACAATTGTTATTGCGATTAAAAAGAACGAACTTTGTGTTTCAAATTTACCTTATGAATTCATCCGCATTTTACGGCGTTTTGCAAAGAAGATTTCCTTTTGCACCGACTTACAAACAGGACATTTTTTTTCAAAAAATTGCTATTTTTCTAACAGAACCGGCCAACGACACAATTTTTGTGCTGAAAGGATATGCGGGAACAGGAAAAACGACCGTGATTTCGACCATTGTAAACAATCTGGGTGATATTAATAAAAAGTTTGTCCTGCTGGCACCAACAGGACGCGCGGCAAAAGTAATTGCCAATTATTCGAATACGGCTGCTTTTACAATTCATAAAAAAATATATTTTCCTAAAAAATCATCGGGTGGCGGCGTGGCTTTTACCAGACAAGTCAACAAACACAAAAACACCATTTTTATAGTCGACGAGGCTTCGATGATTTCAGACAGTACCTTAGACAGCGGTTCGCTTCTGGATGATTTGATTTCGTATGTGTATTCTGGAAACAACTGTAAAATGATTCTTTTGGGAGATACGGCACAGCTTCCGCCGGTAAATTTAGACATCAGTCCGGCCTTAGATACCCATACTTTGGGCGTTCATTATGACAAAGAAATCGAACATATCGAACTTGATGAAGTTATGCGTCAGGAAGAAAGTTCCGGGATTTTATTTAACGCAACCGAATTAAGGGAATTATTAAAAGAAAGTTTTATTACTGAATTCAGATTCAATGTCAAAAAGTTCAAAGATATCGTTCGGTTAACGGATGGTTATGATATTCAGGATGCCATAAATACAGCCTATAGCAATTATAGTATTGAAGATACGGCTTTTATTGTTCGTTCTAATAAAAGAGCAAACCAGTACAATGAACAAATCAGAACCCGAATTTTGTTTAAAGAAAGCGAACTTTCTGTTGGTGATTTTTTAATGGTTGTAAAGAACAATTATTTCTGGCTTAAAGAAACTGATGAAGCCGGATTTATTGCAAATGGTGATATTATTGAAGTTTTAGAATTATTTGGAATCAAAGAACTGTACGGATTTACTTTTGCGAAAGTAAAAATCAGAATGGTTGATTATCCTGATCAAAAACCTTTTGAAACAGTTTTGATTTTAGATACGATAAAAAGTGAATCTCCATCGTTAACATACGAAGAATCAAATCGTTTGTATGAAGAAGTGATGAAAGATTATGAAGATGAGCCAACAAAGTACAAAAGATTTCAAAAGGTTAAGGAAAACGAATATTTTAATGGTTTACAAGTAAAGTTTTCATACGCAATAACGTGTCATAAATCGCAGGGAGGGCAGTGGAATACGGTTTTTATAGAACAGCCGTATCTGCCAAACGGAATTGACCACGATTATATTCGATGGCTTTACACGGCCATGACTCGTGCCAAAAATAAATTGTATTTGATTGGTTTTAAAGACGAAAGTTTTGAAGAATAAAAGACAGATTTCACAGATTTGCACGAATTTTTTAAGAATAGATTAGTTTAAATCTGTGGAAATATTGTCGTAATATCCAGAAGATTTATTTTCCTTTTTGCAGATTATAAGCATATAGAAAACCGTCTGCACTTCCAAAGTAAATCGTGTTGCTGCTTACAAAAGGAGAGGAAACAATGGGGCCTAATCTATAAAATTGATCCATTACTTTTTTGTTATTATCGTAAAATGTCAAATCTTCATTTTGGGCCGTATATCCAAAATCTAAAAGATCATTTTTTAGAGTTGCAGATGCAAATTGTTTTCTGTTTTCAGTACTTACAGAATTGAATTCTTTTCCGTTTGAAAGTAAGTTTAGAGCAAAGAAATTCCCTGTAAAATCTCCAAAATAAATCGTGTTTCCGGCAATTGCAGGCGAAGAATAAACATAACCGTTTGTTTTAAGACGGTATTTTTCTTTTCCGGTTTTTAGGTCCAAAGCTAATAAAGCATAAGTATCAGAAGTTCCTACATAAACGGTGTTGTCTTTAACGACAGCAGAACTCAAAATCCAGGAATTCTCGGCATCGTATTTCCAGATTAGTTTTCCTGTTTCAGAATCCAAAGCAAAAAAATGAGGATCACGCGCTCCAAAAAGCACTTTTCCATCACTAACAGCCACAGAAGATTGAATTCCTTTAAAACCTGTTTGAGTTCCCAATGCAAAGTGCCAGATTTCTTTTCCGGTTTCTACATTCAAAGCATGTAAAACAGCATCCCAGCCGCCAATGTAAATTTTGTTTTTATCAATTACAGGAGTTCCGTGAACAGGACCATCTGTTTTAAATTTCCATTTTAGATTTCCGGTTTTGGCATCAACAGCATAAATATTTCCGTCACTGCTGCCAAATAAAACTAAAACTGTTTTTCCGTTTTGGTATACAACGGGAGATGATAAATAGAAACTCCATAAATCTTCCATATATTGATTTACTGGTTTAAAACCCCACATTCCAATTTCGCCCAGCCAGTGTTCACCTCCGGTTTTGAATTTCCAGATTTCTTTTCCGGTTTGGGAATTTACAGCGTAATAGAAACCATCAAAACTGCCAAAATAAATTGTATTTCCGGATATACTCGGAGAACTGTGAATAGCTCCGTTGGTTTTAAACCTCCAGTTTTCTTTCCCTGTTTTTTCATCAACAGCATATAGAAACCCGTCTTCACTGCCAATGTAAACCGTATTATTTTGAGAAATGGGAGAAGAAAAGATTTTGCCTTCGGTTTTAAATTTCCATTTTAAATTGCCTAATGGCTGGTATTCTTTTCCATTAAAAACCCGATCTGAAAATGCATTGATTGTTTTAAATTTGTTTTGGCCTAAAACCCAATTATTAAAAATAAAAAACAATAAAAGCGGTATCAAAAACTGTGGTTTTTTCATGATGTTTTTTTTCCATAAATATAATGTCTTTTTTAAAATACTGCCATTCAGTTTTATAACGATCTGTTTCGATTATGTTTTTTATCTAAGTTTTGAATACTTACATTTGTTTTGCTAAAATAGATTTAAAATGAAAATAATAGCGGTAATACCGGCACGATATGCCTCAACACGATTTCCTGCAAAATTGATGCAGGATTTGGGAGGTAAAACAGTAATTCTAAGAACGTATGAAGCTGCGGTTTCGACTAAGTTATTTGACGATGTTTTTGTTGTAACCGATTCTGATTTGATTTTTGATGAAATCGTTTCTAATGGTGGAAAAGCCATTATGAGCATCAAAGAACACGAATCTGGAAGTGATAGAATTGCAGAGGCTGTTGCAAATCTTGATGTTGATATTGTGGTAAATGTACAAGGAGACGAGCCTTTTACAGAAGCGGGCCCTTTAGAACAGGTTTTGTCTGTTTTTAAAAATGATCCAGATAAAAAGATTGATTTAGCTTCGTTAATGCGTGAAATTACAAACGAAGACGAAATCAACAATCCAAATAATGTTAAGGTTGTGGTAGATCAATCACAGTTTGCGTTGTATTTTTCAAGATCAGTAATTCCGTATCCAAGAGAGAAAGATGCCGGGGTTCGTTATTTTCAGCATATCGGAATTTACGCTTTTAGAAAACAGGCTTTATTAGACTTTTACAGTCTTCCAATGAAATCTTTAGAAGCTTCAGAGAAATTAGAACAGCTGCGTTATTTAGAGTTCGGAAAACGTATTAAAATGGTTGAAACAGCTCATGTTGGAATTGGAATTGATACTGCTGAGGATTTAGAAAGAGCCAGAGCGATGCTTAGGGATATTTAACTCGTCATTGCGAGGAACGAAGCAATCTCACGACGTTTATCCTGTTAGTGTGATTGCTTCGTTCCTCGCAATGACCTTGACTTCAGATAATAATAAAAAAAGCTCCAAAATTTTGGAGCTTTTTTTATTATCTAAAACAGTTTAAATTACTGGTATAAATTTGGAAATTTAGAAGGATTAACTTCATTCATCATGCTGTACACTTTCTCAAAAATATCTTCGGCAGAAGGTTTAGAGAAATAATCGCCGTCAGTTCCATAAGCAGGTCTGTGGGCTTTTGCAGCAAGAGTCTGCGGTTTGCTGTCAAGATATTTGTAAGCATCTTGTTCTTCTAAAATCTGTTGTAATATGTATGCTGAAGCACCGCCTGGAACATCTTCGTCGATTACTAAAAGACGATTTGTTTTTGCGATACTTTTTACAATATCTTTATTAACATCAAATGGAAGTAAAGACTGAATGTCAATAATTTCACAGTCGATTCCTAAATCTAATAACTCAGTTGCTGCCTGCTGAACCAGTCTTAAAGTCGATCCGTAAGAAACTAAAGTAATATCTGCCCCTTCTTTTAAAGTTTCAACCACACCAATCGGCGTTTTGAATTCACCAAAATTTAAAGGTGTTTTTTCTTTTAAACGGTAACCATTTAAACATTCAATTACTAAAGCAGGTTCATCGCACTCTAAAAGAGTATTGTAAAATCCTGCAGCTTGTGTCATGTCTCTTGGAACCAAAACATGAATTCCGCGGATAGCGTTTATAATCATTCCCATTGGAGAACCAGAATGCCAGATACCTTCTAAACGGTGTCCGCGTGTTCTGATAATTAATGGTGCTTTTTGTTTTCCAACAGTTCTGTATTGTAAAGTAGCCAAATCATCACTCATGATTTGAATCGCGTACAATAAATAATCTAAATACTGGATTTCAGCAATTGGACGCAGACCTCTCAAAGCCATTCCAATTCCCTGACCAATAATGGTTGCTTCACGAATTCCGACATCGGCAACACGAAGTTCTCCGTATTTTTCCTGCATGCCTTCAAGTCCTTGATTTACGTCGCCAATGTTTCCAACATCTTCGCCAAAAATCAATAATTCAGGATATTTATTGAATAAAGCATCAAAATTATCACGAATTACCATTCTTCCGTCTAAGTCCGGTTTTGCATTTTTAGCATATTTAGGAAGTACTTTTTGCACAGAAAATACATTTTGTGCTGATTCTGAATGCAGGTTGCTGCTGAATTTTTCCTGAGTTGCTTCAATAAAATTCGTAATCCAGTTTGACAGAATAACTTTGCTGTTTGGCACTTCTATAAAGCGAAGAATTTTACGGGCATAAACCAGTAATTCTTTCTTTAAAGGCGCTTTAATAGCTTTTAATTCTGAAATATATTTTCTAATTCTTTCTTTATGGTTGATGCTGGCTTCAGCAATCTGCTCCAATAAATCTAAAAGATTATTTTGTTCTTCTATAATTGGATTAATAAAATCGTTCCAAGCCTGTTTTTTAGCTTCAAGAACTTCTTTTTTTAATTCAGCGTCAAGTTCTGCTAATTCTTCCGGAGAGGCAATATTGATGGCAATCATCCATAAACGCATTTGACGAATACAGTCAAAATCTCTTTCCCAGGCAAGTCTTTCAGCACTTTTGTAACGTTCGTGAGAACCAGAAGTTGAGTGGCCTTGCGGCTGTGTCAATTCGTTTACGTGAATTAAAACTGGAATATGTTCTTCGCGTGCAACGGCACCGGCTCTTTCGTAAGTCGAAACCAACTCGGCATAATCCCATCCTTTAACTCTAAAGATTTCATATCCTTTAGAATCTTCATCACGCTGATAACCTTTAAGTATTTCAGAAATATTTTCTTTTGTAGTCTGGTGTTTTGCATGGACCGAAATTCCGTATTCATCATCCCAAACGCTCATTACCATCGGAACTTGTAAAACTCCGGCAGCATTTATGGTTTCAAAGAACAATCCTTCAGAAGTACTTGCATTTCCTATTGTTCCCCACGCAACTTCATTTCCGTTTACAGTAAATTTGTCTTTGATTTTTATTCCGTCAACATTTCTGTAAATCTTTGATGCCTGAGCTAATCCCAATAATCTTGGCATTTGTCCTGCAGTAGGTGATATATCTGAACTTGAATTTTTTTGTTTTGTCAAATCTTTCCAGGATCCGTCTTCATTTAAACTGTGCGTTACAAAGTGTCCGCCCATTTGCCTTCCGGCAGACATTGGATCATAATTTAAATCGGTGTGGCCGTATAAACCTGCAAAAAATTGTTTTGCGTTTAATTCGCCAATCGCCATCATAAAGGTTTGATCACGATAATATCCAGAACGAAAATCCCCATCTTTAAAGGCTTTTGCCATAGCAAGCTGCGGCACTTCTTTTCCGTCTCCAAAAATCCCGAATTTAGCTTTTCCTGTTAATACCTCTTTACGGCCTAATAAGCTGCATTCACGGCTTGTTACGGCAATTCTGTAATCATTCAGGACCTCAGTTCTGAAATCTTCAAAGGTTAAAGTAGTATTGCTTTTTTCTGTTATCATAATCTTGTAGGGGTCATGTTGAGTCTGCGAAATTACTTAAAAACAATCAATAATCATAATTCTTTAAAATAAATATAATTCAATTATTTGTATTTAAAACCAAAAAACTATGTATTTTATTTGTGTTATTTTTATTGTTTTTATTCTTTTTCTGATAATTATTTATGTTTTTGATTAAAATTTATTCAATTAAAACCATTTTCGAGTGAAAAGAGTGACTAATGTTTTAGGAGAAAAAGTTATCACAAATCTAATTTTTTCGTTGTATTTATTTTGTGATATTTCCCATCCGTTATTTGAGTAAACCGGAAAATAAAGCTCAAAATAATCAGGAACAAGGTTTAAGCGTATGCCGCTGTCGTAAGCAAAATACTCTGTTTGATGTTTATTTTTTAAAAAACCAGCATCGCCATAAACTTCAATCCAGTTCCATAATGCGTAACTGGCATTTACAGTCGCCATCCATTGATTTGCAAATGCAGGATTCAGCTTAGATTTAAAACCTCCTTCGGCAATTACATACTGCTGGCTGAAAATACCTGTAGTTTCTGATCTTCCCAGAATATTGTAATCAAATAAATAATCAGTCGGTTTGTCTAAACCAAAACTAAAATAATCTGAATTTGTTGTGTTGTAAATAAAACTTCCGGCAAATACTCTCAGGTTTAACTTTCTGTTGTTTTCAAATAATCTTCTGTATTCTACTTCTGCGGAGACTTTACCAAAACCACTTGAAAACTGAACATCGGTCATGAAATTAAAATGATCGACCAATTCTGTTTTAGTATTTGCATACCGCGCATTGAAAATAGAATAATTTGGTTTTGAATTGTCTGTAATAAATTCGCTGGCTTCACGATTTACAATTACCTGACGAAACATAATAAGCTGTTTCCTGTTGTCTCTAAAATTCTCCTCACGAATTCGAAATTGCACCATAGGATTCAGTCTCAAATAAGTTGCATCCGGCGCATAATGGAAATAGTTCTGGCTTAGAGAATATCTTACATTATATAAAGTACTGTTTCGATAATACTGACTCCATGCAAAAGCAGAAGAACCAGATAATGTTCCGGCTTTTAAAGAATAAGCAGGATTAATATCAAACGTAAACGGTTTATCTAAAATGGTTTTGTTATGAAAACGTACTCCGGGCGTAAAACCATCGTAGTAATTATAGGTGAGGGTTGGTATATATAAAATCTGATTGTAATAAGGATCTTCTAAATCTTTTGCAAAATTAAATTTGATTGGGCGATTTGTGATTACCAAGCTTTTTAATGATTTCCAGTTGTTTCTTTGATTGAATTCTGGAACTTCGTTATCGTAATTGATAACTAATTTATCAGCATTTTTTCGGCTGAACTGGTAAACAGAATCTGGTTGTTTCGGTTCAATCCATTCTTTAAAAACGATTTTGTTTTTTTTAAGGCCATAAACTGGAATAGGCGCGTAAATGTCAGTTTTGCTTTTTATTGAAAACTGAACGCTGTCGGCAGTTCTCGATACATTTGTAAATTTATAATCTATAATTTCTCTGGAATCAATTATGGTATTAAAGAACCAATCGAGATTTTTAGAGCTTTTTTTAATTAGGATTTTTTCAAAATCATAACGATTTGTCTGCTGTGACTTATTAAGATTGTAAAATTCCTGAACACTTTCAGGAACAATATTATGGTTTAAGTAATCGTCTAAATAACTTAAGCTTAAACCAGCGCGGTATTTGCTCGCAATCTGCTCGTTAAATTTTATTAAAGTATTTTTTGGATCGCCAAGCGGCTGATCCAGATTTTTACGTGCCATAAGCATATAATAATAGCTGTATTGCTCGTTAAAAGTCAAATTGGTGATATTGTAACTTTTAAAAAGTTTCATTTTAGAAAGTCTGCCCAGCATTTTTTCATCCAGATGATATTCTTCCATGTATTTCATCATGGCATAGATCTGGATTCCGTCATAAACCCAATTGTCTTTTCGTGGGTCAAGGCGGAGGGAGTTTTTTAGATAATTGTTGAGATAGGTTTTGAAAAAAGTAATTTCAAACATAAACTCATCAGAAAACGGACTAATTATAGAAGGAAGCTGATTTAGTCCATAAAAAGGATTTCGTTCATAATCTGCCTGCGAAACTGTGATTTTTTCATGCGGATATTTCCCAATAAATTCATTCGCAAACGCAGCAACGCGATTAATTACAATTGCTTTTTGAATCTCGGTTATTTTCTTGTTTTTCAAGTCAGTTAAAACCTCAATTGTCCCGTTGTTATAACTTCTAAAATTGTTTTGTTTTTCAATAAACAAATTAAAATCAGTTCTGTTATTTCCTGCAAACGAATAGGTGCTGTAAGCAGCATTAGTACTGTCTTTTGAAACCGAATTTAAATCGGTTATAATAGAGTAATTGTTTGGGACTTTTATTTCAAGTTCATAATCAGCTTCTGCATTTGCAATATCGTCAAGATTAAAGTTGTTGTATTTTACAAAATCATGATTTTCAAAGCGGGCAGGGGTCAGGAACCAGTTTTTTAAGTTCATCCCGTTTTGGTCAAATCCATAATGGGTGAATTTATCACTCGGAATTTTTGAAATGTAGGTAATATGCAGATCAATTTGTTCGCCAGGGAGAAGTTTTTTATTCAGACGTACAATGATAAAATCCGGATTTTTCTCTGCTCTTTCCCATTCAAGAGCGGTAAAGTTTGAATCGGTCAGATTTAAAATTGTAGTGTTTCCTTTTTCTACAGTTTTTGCCAAATGAAAACCGCGATAAAATTCATCAGAAAAACGTTTTGCCAAAGGTGTATTTCTATCTGAAAAAGCATTGTTCCAGTCGTTCAAAACAATTGAAACCAAAGTATCGTTTGAAGTATTTAAATAGGTAATATCCTGTTTTACGTTTAGTGTTTTGAGTTCAAGATTAACCGCCACTTCCATCTTAGACTGATGTTGTGCATATTGCTTTATTGAATTGAATAAAGCAAAGATTATGATTATAATTTTATAGAATGATTTCAAGAATTGGCTTAAAATTATATATACCTTAAGTTACGTGTGTAAAGCTGTTTTGGTTTTTGTAAAAATAGCATAAAAAAAGCTGTTTTTTAAACAGCTTTCATTTTTTGTGATAATATGCGATTTAATTTTAAAAGTTTGGGCTTAAATCGTATTTCTTGTAGAATTTATCTAAAACATCAACTACTTCATCTTCAGTATCTACGATCTTAAATAAGTTTAAATCTTCTGGGCTTACAGTATGCATTTTTTCTACCAAAACTGTTTTTACCCATTCGATTAAACCAGACCAAAATTCTACACCAACTAATATAATTGGGAATTTTCCAATTTTCTTGGTTTGAATTAAAGTGATGGCTTCGAACATTTCATCAAGTGTTCCAAAGCCTCCCGGCATAACCACAAAGCCTTGTGAATATTTTACGAACATTACTTTTCTCACAAAGAAATAATCGAAATTCAGGTTTTTATCATGGTCAATATAAGGGTTAAAATGCTGTTCAAAAGGTAGTTCGATGTTTAAACCAACAGACGTTCCGCCTCCCATATGTGCACCTTTATTTCCAGCTTCCATAATTCCCGGGCCTCCTCCCGTAATTACGCCATAGCCGGCTTTACTGATTTTAAAAGCAATTTTTTCTGCCAGTAAATAATATTTATCGTCTGGTTTTGTTCTCGCAGATCCAAAAATAGATACACAAGGACCAATACGCCCCATGCTTTCGTAACCGTTTACAAACTCAGACATGATTTTAAAAATCGCCCAGCTGTCATTGGTTCTAATTTCATTCCAGGTTTTTTGTTTTAAACTGTCCTGGATTACTTTGTCCTCATCATTATCAAAATCTTCTAATCTCATTTTAGGTATTTTAATTATTTATATTTTTATTTAAGCTGTCGTTGCAATGATATATCTAGGTCATTTGTTTTCAAACAAACAATTTGTTTTATCTGAAAAAAACTTTTCTTAAAAATTTGAATTTTTTTAAAAAAGCGGATACTAAATTAACTCTTTTTTCTAGAATTGTTACAAAAAAGAAACTTTATAATCTAAAAGTAATATTAGGATAATGTTAGATAATAGTTTTTTAATTCATTGTCAGATGATTACAATGAATGTGGTGTTTAATAACTAATTAGAGTTTGAGGTTAATATATATCGTTCCTACGGAACTGTGTGACGTTTCAAAATCATCAACGGATTAAAATCCGTTGCTGCAATATGCATCATTCCTGCGGAACTTTTTATTGGTACGCATCAATATTTTGAAAAGATTAAAAAACGTTGCTATTGATCAGTCGTTCCTGTAGAATTTTTTTAAGAATCAATTTATAAAGAGCCTTTGGCTCGACTCATTTTGTAGCGACGGATTTCAATCCGTCAAAAAAGGATTACAATACACATAAATAGATCCATAGGATCGATCTATATGGTTGGGATGGATTTAATCCATCCCATATGAAAATTTCGTTATTCCAATTCTTTTTTCAAAAACTTAGCCGTATAGCTTTTTTTATTTTTGGCTACTTCTTCCGGTGTTCCTTTGGCAATTAATTGTCCGCCGCCTTTTCCGCCTTCAGGTCCAATATCGATAATATAATCGGCAAGTTTAATAACATCCATATTGTGTTCGATAACCAGAATTGTATTTCCTTTGTCTACTAATTTATTGATTACGTCCATTAAAACGCGAATATCTTCAAAGTGTAATCCGGTTGTAGGTTCGTCCAGAATATAAAACGTATTTCCGGTATCTTTTTTAGATAATTCTCCTGCTAGTTTAATACGTTGTGCTTCACCTCCAGAAAGCGTTGTACTTTGCTGTCCAAGTGTAATATATCCTAAACCAACATCTTGAATTGTTTTTACTTTTCTGTAAATCTTCGGAATATTTTCAAAAAACGGAACCGCCTCGTCAACCGTCATGTCCAAAACATCCGAGATTGATTTTCCTTTGTATCGAATTTCAAGTGTTTCTCTGTTAAAACGTTTTCCCTGACACGTTTCGCATTCTACATAAACGTCTGGTAAAAAGTTCATTTCGATTGTTCTAACTCCAGAACCTTCGCAGGTTTCGCAGCGTCCGCCTTTTACGTTAAAACTGAAACGTCCGGCTTTGTAACCGCGAATCATACTTTCAGAAGTCATTGTGAACAAGTTTCTGATTTCTGTAAAAACTTCGGTATAAGTTGCTGGATTTGAACGCGGTGTTCTTCCAATCGGACTTTGGTCAATATCTATAACTTTATCTATATGTTCTAAACCTTCAATTTTTTTATAAGGCTGTGGTTTTTTTACGCCATTAAAGTAATAAGCGTTTAAAATAGGGTAGAGCGTTTCGTTGATCAAAGTCGATTTTCCGCTTCCTGAAACTCCTGTAACACAAATTAACTGGCCTAAAGGTATTTCGATAGAAACATTTTTAAGGTTGTTTCCTGTTGCTCCGGTTAGTTTTAAGAATTTTCCATTTCCTTTGCGGCGTTCTTTCGGAATCTCTAATTTCATTTTACCATTCAAATATTGAGCGGTAATAGTATCTGATTTTAAAGTTTCTGCAGGAGTTCCAATACTGATGATTTCTCCTCCGTATTTTCCGGCTTTTGGACCAATATCAATTACATAATCTGCGGTTTCAATCATGTCTTTGTCATGTTCTACCACAATAACCGAATTCCCAATATCACGTAATTGTTCAAGTGAATGAATTAGTTTTTCATTGTCTCTTTGGTGTAAACCAATACTTGGCTCATCTAAAATATAAAGCACACCAACTAATTGCGAACCAATTTGGGTTGCCAGACGAATACGCTGTGCTTCACCTCCTGAAAGCGATTTTGAACTTCGGCTTAAAGACAGATAGTTTAAACCAACGTTCATTAAAAAGTTCAAACGGTCTTTAATTTCTTTAACAACTTCAGAGGCAATCAAAAGCTGTTTGTCGGTTAGGTGGCTGTTTAAATCATGGAACCATGCAGTTAAATCTGAAATATCCATATCACACAATTCAGTGATATTTTTTTCATTTACTCTAAAAAATAAAGCTTCTTTTTTAAGGCGTGAACCTTCACAGACCGGACATGGAATTTCGTCCATAAAATCTTTTGCCCAGCGTTTTATGCTGGTTGTTGCGCTTTCATCATATTGATTTTTGATGAAGTTTGAAATTCCTTCGAAATCAATTTTATAATCGCGGGTAACACCAAGATCTTTAGAACTTACAGTAAATTTATCTTTTCCGCCATGCAGAATCATGGTCATGGCTTCTTCAGGAATTTTCTCGATTGGATCTGTAATTTTAAATCCAAATTTCTCACCTATGGTTTCTAACTGTTTGAAAATCCATGATGATTTGTATTCGCCAAGCGGAGCCAAACCACCGCTTTTAATCGATAATTTAGGATTTGGAATTATTTTTTTAACATTAATTTCGTGTACAGTTCCTAATCCGTTACAATGCGGACAGGCGCCTTTTGGAGAGTTAAAAGAAAATAAATTCGGTTCTGGATTTTGATAGGATATACCGGTTGAAGGACACATTAAGTTTCGGCTGAAATAGCGTACTTCATTTGAATCCTGATCTAAAATCATCAATACGTTTTCACCGTGATGCATAGCAGTATTGATACTTTCTGCTAATCGTTTTTGATTATCCGGATTATCTTCAATAACCATTCGGTCCACAACGATTTCAATATCATGTGTTTTATAACGATCCAGTTTCATTCCGGCTGTTAAATCCTGAACTTCTCCATTTACGCGGACTTTTAGAAATCCTTGTTTTGTAATTTGCTGGAATAATTCGGCATAATGACCTTTACGGGCTTTAATTACCGGAGCCAGTATATTAATTCGTTTTCCGTTATAATCCTGAATAATCAAATCTTTAATTTGTTCATCAGAATATGAAACCATTTTTTCGCCTGTGTTGTAACTGTAAGCGTCTGCACCACGGGCATATAAAAGTCTTAAGAAATCGTATATTTCAGTAATGGTTCCAACGGTTGAACGCGGACTTTTACTGGTAGTTTTTTGTTCTATGGCAATAACGGGAGAAAGTCCGTCGATTTTATCAACATCTGGACGTTCTAAACCGCCAAGGAATTGTCTGGCATAAGCCGAAAAAGTTTCAACATAACGACGCTGGCCTTCGGCATAAATAGTGTCAAATGCCAAAGATGATTTTCCCGAACCTGATAAACCGGTAATTACCACCAGTTTTTCACGCGGAATTGAAATATCGATATTTTTTAGATTATGAACTCTTGCGCCAAGAACTTCAATAGTGTTGTCTTTATCTAGCATAAAAATGAGCAAAACGCAAAGTTACCACTTTGATTTGTTCTTTTTGTACTCGAATGCAAAAGTTTATGTTACAATTAATAACAAATTAACGCTAGTTTAGAACTAGCGTTTTCTTTTTCTTGTGGCCATATATTCTTCAATGGCTTCTTTGGTTGTGTACCAGTTTCGGCCTTCTTTATAAGCATCTATTTTTCCTGTTCTGGCCAATAAACTAACATATTCCTGACCATATGGAGATTCTGGCTCGCTTACGATATTTTGTATAGGCTGATAATCGTAAGTGCTTCCGGGCATTGCATTTAAATAAATATTGAGTGTACGCTCAAGTGCCTGACACATCAAAAGCGTTAGTTTTTGGTAATTGCCATTATTGGCTTGATTTAATGCTTCGTAATACTTTTTTCTATCGTTTTTTAAAATAATAGCCGGAGGAAAACCACAACGCATTAATAATAAATTCATACTTAAACGAACTGTACGGCCGTTTCCATCAAAAAAAGGATGAATCCAGACTAATTTATGATGGTAAATTGTTGACAGCTCAATATCATTTAAACCTAATGGATTTGTATTGATAAAGTCAATTAATTCATCTAGATAATCTGAAACTTTATTAGCATTTGGAGGCATAAAATTCGCTCCTGAAATACGAACACCTCCGTTTCTAATGCGGCCAGCAAAATCATCTTCAATGGAACGTAAAACTAAACCATGAATAGTAAGAATATCAATACTTCTAAGTTTGTAATTATCATCAACAATTGAATATAAATAGTCAATTGCTTTGTCGTGATTATGGGTTTCAAAATGCTCTCGAAGTGATTTCCCTTTTATGGTAATTCCTTCCTGGATAACCATTTGGGTTTCACGTAAGCTCATTGTATTTCCTTCAATACTATTTGAATTGTAAGTCCATTCGAGAGATAAACTTTCGTGGATTTTATGTAAAGCAATATTAGGCAGTGGTCTGCTGGTTTGCAGTTCCTGTCTTTTTTGGTACAATCGATCAAAAGTTGATTGAAATTCGTCTCGGTATGTTAAGTCAATATTCCACATAATCCTACAAATTTACTTCATAATATCGGTTATAGCAAATTTTTAACTTATCCGATATTAAGCTTATTCTATTGTCATAGAACGCAGTTTCATTCTGTAGGCTTCAAGTGCAATAGATTTTGAAATGATGCCGAAGTATTTGTCATTTCTAAGTACAGGAAGAAAAGCTGATTTTGATCTTTCGAATTTTGTCATGACAATTTCCATACTGTCATTTGAAGAAATGGTTGCTGCAGGCGTTTTCATTACGTCTTTAATTAACGTATATTTTACGCGGTAAGCATTAAAAATGATTTCGCGGATATCATTAAAATGTACAATTCCAACAAGATCTCTGTCATTGTTTACGACAGCAAAAACAACCTGATTAGAATGCGAAATAAGGTCGACTAATTTGCTTAGATGATCTTCTGGGGAAACGGTTAAATAATCCGTTTGGATAATCGTATCAATATCCAGAGTCGATAGAATATTAGAATCTTTATTACTAGTAAAGGCGTGTCCTTTTTTTGCAAGATTTTTTACGTCAAGCGAATATTTTTCAAAACGTTTAGAAATCGCAAAACTGATTGAGGAAACAATCATAAGCGGAATCATCAAGCCATAACCTCCTGTAATTTCGGCAATAAGGAATATTGCTGTTAATGGTGCATGAAATAATCCGCTAAGGATTCCAGCCATTCCAACCATTGTAAAATTAGTAATAGGCAGTTTTGATAAACCAGTAAGGTTAACAAGTTTTGAAAAGAAATATCCTAAATAAGATCCTAAAAACAGGGAAGGAGCAAAATTACCTCCATTTCCGCCGCTTCCAAGCGTAAGTCCGGATGCAAAGACTTTTACCATCATTGTGCATCCAATAAAAAGCAGTAAAACCCAGTTGTTATTTCTCCATGTGGCAAATAAAGTATTGTCTAACAATTGTCCGGGATCACTTTCAGATAATGTTTTGATGCTTTCGTATCCTTCACCAAAAAGAGTTGGAAAAATAAAAATAAGAAGTGCTAAAAGCGAAGAACCAATCAGGGCTTTTTTATAAGGTCCCATTTTTAGTTCTGAGAAATAATGTTCTACTCTTTGAAAATTTCGGGCATAATAAACAGCCATAAAACCAGTTATTAAGCCTAAAATTACGTAAAAAGGAATATTATGATAATCAAAAGTTTCTTGTTTTTTAAAAGATAAAAGAATGCTTTCGTCTAATACAATTGCCGATACCAAAGCACCCGTCGCTGCTGAAATCATAATAGGTGTAAAAGCTGAAATGCTGACGTCTACTAATAAAACTTCAATAGCAAAAAGAACTCCGGCAATTGGGGCGTTAAATGCTGCTGAGATTCCAGCTGCCACACCACAGCCAATAAGTAAAGTACGGTCTTTATAAGCTAATTTATAGTTTTGTGCATAATTAGAACCAAAAGCGGCTCCTGTAATTACAATTGGACTTTCTAAACCTGCAGAACCTCCTAAACCAACAGTTAACGAGCTTGTTACAATTTGCGCGTACATTTGCTTTCTCGGAATTATACTTGCCTTTTTAGCAACTGCGTATAAAATTTGAGAAGTTCCTTTTTGAATCGATCCGTTTAGAACCTTTTTTACAACCAAAACCGTAAGCAGAATACCAATTATAGGCAGGATACTATTAATAAAACCTAATTTTAAAATTCCGCTTATATAAGTTGCAAAAGAAAAAACATTATGGGCAAAAGCTTTCAGGATAATTACTGCAAAAGAACAGGAAATACCCACTAAAACACTTGATAAAAAAATGAATTGTTTTGGTGTCAAAATAGATTGAGCCAAAGCAATAATACTTTCCAGTCGACGAAACAGTTTTTTTATCATTAGTATTTTAAAAAATTACGGAGAATGCAAATTTAACTCTAAACATTCGTTTTTATCAAATTTTTCTACTTAAATCTTTTGAATTTAAAATCCAGCCGCTTTGTCGTCGCCTCTAAAATCGGCACCTCCTTCAAGTGTGTTGTCAGGATAAACCAGAATTGCATCTACTTTTCCAATTACAGGTGTTGTTTTTTCGTTAATTAAATATCCTTTAGATTTTAAGCCTTCCAGCGTTTTATTATCGAAAGTATCAGGTTCAAAAGTTATAAGATCGGGAAGCCATTGATGATGAAAACGTGGTGCATTTACAGCATCCTGCATACTTAAATTATATTCGTAAACATTTAAAATAGTCTGAAGCACCGATGTGATAATAGTCGATCCGCCTGGTGAACCTACTACCATAAATAATTTTCCGTTTTTTTCTACAATAGTTGGAGTCATGGAGCTCAGCATTCTTTTTTGAGGTGCAATACTGTTGGCTTCATTTCCAACTAATCCAAACATATTTGGAGAGCCTGGTTTTGCGCTGAAATCATCCATTTCGTTATTTAAAAAGAAGCCTAATTCATCGCAGTAATATTTTGAACCAAAACCGTCGTTGATGGTTGTTGTGGCAGCAACCGCATTTCCAAACTGATCTACAATAGAGTAATGCGTAGTTTCGGTGCTTTCGTTATAGGTTACTTTTCCTTCTTTTATGTCTGATGATAAAGTAGCTTTTTCTGAATCAAAATTTGACATTCTTTCTTTTAAATATGAATCTGATAAAAGTCCTTTAATTGGAATTTTTACAAAATCTGGATCGCCTAAAAACTGGCTTCTGTCTGCATAAGCTCTTCTTTCTGCTTCTACAATTACCTGAATGGATTGTTCAGAATTATGTCCCATTTTAGACAAATAAAAAGGAGAAATCATTTTCATGATCTGAGCCAGACAAATACCGCCGCTGCTTGGAGGCGCCATCGATGTTACTTTCAAATCTTTATAATCAAACTGTAATGGATTTCTCCATTTTGCTTCATAAGATGCTAAATCTTTCAGAGTGATAATACCGCCTTTTTTCTTTAGATAATCTACCAAAACCTGAGCGGTTTTACCTTTATAAAACTCGTCTTTTCCGTTTTTTGAAATTCGCTTTAAAGTGCTGGCAAGAGCCGGATATTTAATCGTATCGCCTTCTTGAAATTTTCCTGCCATTAATGTATTGGGCCCATTTGCTTTTACTATGGCATCGTGATAAGCTTCTAATTGTTTTTGTTGTTTTTTGGTTACAACAACACCTTTTTCTGCAAGGGCAATTACAGGTTTTAAAATTTCTGACATTGGCAGAGATCCCAGCTTTTTCTGAACTGCAAAAACTCCGGCAATAGTTCCCGGAACACCAATCGCTAAAGGCGATTCTGTACTTTTGCCTTTTATTACATTTCCTTCTTTATCCAGAAACATATTTTTTGTTGCAGCAAGAGGTGCTTTTTCGCGATAATCCAAACTGCCCACTTCGCCGTTTGCTTTTCTGTAAACCATAAAGCCGCCTCCGCCAAGATTTCCAGCGTATGGATATGCTACTGCAAGTGCCAGCTCAGTTGCTGCCATAGCATCAAAAGCGTTACCGCCTTTTTTCATGATTTCAACGCCAATTTTTGAGGCTTCTTCGCGGGCTGAAACCACCATTGCTTTTGAGGCAACTAATCCTGTTGGTGGTGCCGTATGCTGTGCGAAACTATAAATTGAGATAAAATAAAATAGAAGTGAAATTTTTTTCATAATCGGTTTTATTTATAATGAGAGTAATTTTTGTTTGGTATGTAGTTGGAGATCTTCAAAAAACACAGTGAATTCCTGTTCAAATTCGTTGTAAAATTCTTTTAATTCCTCGCTGGCAAACTGCATTTTTGAAATGTTTTTTGATCTTCTGTCCATCTGGGTTAAAATCTGATGGATGCCATCGACGGTTTTATAACTTAAAAGCCAGTTTCTTTCGATCATATAAGGCATTAAGCCCTGCGTTTTTTCAGTTAAAATAGAATAATTTTCATGCAGGGAATTGTAAAACCGGTTAATGAAATCTTCGAGTTTTTCATCTGAATAATTTGTCCAGTTTTTGGCTAAAAAATGATCGTAAACAATATCAACGATTACGCCTGAATAGTGATGGTATTTTTCGTGCAGCCTTTTTGTGCTTTGTCTGAAAATATCGTGCGAATCGGTATAAGTGTCAATAAAGCGATGTAAAAGAATTCCTTTTTGAACATCATCCGGGAATTGTTCAAATTGTTTTCCGCGAATTCCATCGGCCATAAAATTGCCAATTTTAATTAAGTCATTTTCACCGGAAAGATATATGTGGGCTAAGAAATTCATTCTTTTTAAGATGCTAAGGTTCTAAGTTGCTGAGACACTAAGTTTTTATTACTAACAAACTAAGTGGTTAAGACTATAAGCTTATTTTAGTAAAAGTATGAAAGTAAAAGTATGAAAACTTTTTGACTTCATTTCAAGCAATGAGAGATAGCTTCATTCTTCATGCCAAAAAATCTTAGGATCTTTTCTGAAAAATCTTAGCTGCTTAGTATCTTAGAACCTTCGTAACTTTTCTATATTTGTATTTGGTAACCATAACTCACAAAAATGACTTTAATAAAATCGATTTCAGGAATACGAGGAACTATTGGTGGAAAAGTTGGAGATAACCTGACTCCTGTTGATGCTGTAAAGTTTGCATCGGCTTACGGAACTTTTCTAAAAAACAATACTTCAAAAGAAAAACTAACGGTTGTAATTGGCCGTGATGCCAGAATTTCCGGACCAATGATTCATAATCTGGTAGTAAATACTTTAATAGGTTTAGGGATTAATGTAATTGATCTTGGACTTTCGACAACGCCAACTGTAGAAGTTGCAGTTCCGTTAGAAAAAGCAGACGGAGGAATTATTTTAACAGCCTCTCACAATCCGAAACAATGGAATGCTTTAAAATTGTTAAACGAAAAAGGTGAATTTTTAAGCGGTGCCGATGGTGCTAAAATTTTAGAAATTGCCGAAGCTGAAGCTTTTGATTTTTCTGATGTTGACAATTTAGGAGAAATTACTCCAAATGATACTTATATGGATATTCATATTGACGAGGTTTTAAACTTACCTTTGGTTAATGTTGAAGCTGTAAAAGCTGCAAAATTTAAAGTAGTAGTTGATGGAGTAAATTCATCAGGAGGAATTATTATTCCAAAATTATTAAAACAAATGGGCGTTGAAGTGGTAGAATTGTACTGTGAACCAAACGGACATTTCCCGCACAACCCGGAACCTTTAAAAGAGCATTTAACGGATATTTCTGAGTTAGTTGTAAAAGAAAAAGCACATTTAGGAGTTGTTGTTGATCCAGATGTTGATCGTTTGGCTTTTATCAGCGACGATGGAGAAATGTTTGGTGAAGAATATACTTTGGTAGCCTGCGCTGATTATGTTTTGAGTAAAACTCCGGGAAATACCGTTTCAAATATGTCGTCTTCGCGTGCATTGCGTGATGTGACAAATGCACATAACGGAAACTACGAGGCAAGTGCAGTAGGAGAAGTGAATGTTGTAGAATTAATGAAGAAGAATAATGCAGTTATAGGCGGTGAAGGTAACGGAGGAATTATTTATCCTGAATTACATTACGGACGTGACAGTCTGGTAGGAGTAGCTTTATTTTTAACTCATTTAGCAAATAAAAAAATATCTGTTTCTGCTTTGAGAGCTTCTTATCCGGAATATTATATGAGCAAAAACAAAATCGAATTAACACCGCAGATTGATGTTGATGCGATTTTAACAGCCATGACTGAAAAATATAAAAACGAAGATATTTCGACAATTGATGGTGTAAAAATTGATTTTGCTGCAGAATGGGTTCATTTAAGAAAATCAAATACAGAACCAATTATTCGTATTTATACTGAAGCACCTTCGCAAGATGCTGCAGATAAACTGGCTCTTCGAATTATTGATGAAATAAAAGTTATTGCAGGGATTTAATTTTAAGATTGCAATACATAAAAAAAACAGCTCTTTCATATTTCTTGAAAGAGCTGTTTTTTTTATGATTCAACTCGATGTTTCCATCTTTTATGAGTCCACAGATAATATTCTGGCGCTTCATAAATTTGCTTTTCAACTTCTTTTAAATACTTTTCAGTGATGTCGAAATTTTCATATTCTTTAGGATCATCTGCAATGGTTAGAAAAGTTGCTTCATAATAACCTCTGGCTACTTTTTTAACTTTTACCATAATTACGCTTAGATCGTATTTTTTGGCCAGCATTTCGGCGCCTGTATGTACAGGAACTTCAATACCCATAAATTTCATCGAATGAAAAATTCGGTCCAGTTTTGGCGATTGATCGCTTGCTAAACCGTACATGCTTACAAATCCTTTGCGCTGGTTTTGTGCCATTGTGGGAATTGCTTGTCTGGTTTCGATCATTTCTGTATTGTATTTTGAGCGTATTTTTCTAATCAGCTTATCAAAATAACGATTGGCTAGTCTTTTATAAACCGCAACGCCCTGAAAACCTAATTTTGGATTTATGGTTAAAAGCCACTCATAACTTGCATAGTGGGAGGCGACAAGAATAACGCTTTTGCCTTTTTTATAATAATCCTGTACCAATTCGATATTCGTTACATGGAATCTTTTTTCCATTTCTTCCGGCGAAATACTCATCGTTTTTACCATTTCCAAAAACATATCGCACATGTGGTGGTAAAATTTCTTTTCGATTTTTTTTCTTTCAGCATCACTTAAATGCGGTAAAGTAAGAGCCAGATTTTCGCGTACTACTTTTTTGCGATACCCAATTACTCTGTAAACTAAAAAGCAAACAAAGTCAGAGAATAAATAAAATAAGCGGAATGGAAGTATAGAGATCAGCCATAATAATGGGTAGGCTAATATATAAACGAGAAATTGCATGTATATTTTTTTTACAAATATAAAGCAAAAATGAGAAATGATCGATATTTTGTATTCTCATCAAGATATGTTCGATATTGACTATATTTACATTTCACATTAAATATTATTTATGAATACCATTTTAATTGGAATTATAGTAGCCAATGTACTTATAAGCTATAAAGGTTTTAATGATTATGCTTTTTTTAGAAAATTTGAATTTCACGTAGGAAGTATTCGCGCCGGCGAACAAATTAGAATGCTCACATCTGGATTTTTGCATGCAGATATGATGCATTTATTTTTTAATATGCTTACACTTTGGTTTTTTGCGCCAGTTGTCATTGATTCGCTCGGAAATTTTTCTTTTGTTTTGGTTTATTTCGGAAGTCTGATTTTTGGAAGCCTTCTTACTATGCTGTTTCATAAAAACGATTACAGTTATCGTGCAGTTGGAGCTTCTGGAGCGGTTACCGGAGTTTTGTATTCGGCTATATTACTGCATCCGGATATGATGCTGGGAATATTTTTTGTTATTCCAATACCAGCCTATCTTTTTGGAATTTTATATTTATTGTATTCAATTTATGGAATGAAAGCCAAAAATGACAATATTGGTCATACGGCGCATTTTGGAGGCGCAGTTGGCGGATACTTAATTACTTTGATAAAAGTACCTTCATTAATTGTAGATCATAGTTTGATGACCATTTTACTGGCAATTCCAATTATTGTACTTTTTGTATTGGCAAAATCAGGAAAAATATAATGCTGGCATAACTTTTGAAATGCCTTTATCAAATAACTTAAAATATCACAAAAAATGAAAAAATTAGTATTATTTTTAACAATCATGTTTATGACTATGTCTTACGGCCAGGAAATTAAACAAATACCTCTAATTAACGTTAATGGAGAAGGAAAAGTAAAAGTAGCCCCTGATCAGGTTTGTATTTCAGCTACGGTTGAAACTAAAGGGAATAATGCTAAAGACGTCAAAAAACAAAATGACGAAAAAATGGATGCGGTTTTAAAATTCATTAAAAAAATGAATGTTCCAACAGCAGATTTTAAAACAAAACAAGTTGCTCTTAATCCGCAGTACGATTACGAGAAAAAGAAAACAAGCTACAATGCTGCTCAAACAGTTGAAATCGTATTAAAAGATTTAAACAAATATGATGAGTTGATGGAAGGTTTGGTACAACAAGGAATTAACCGTATTGATAATGTTTCTTTTGAATCTTCTAAATTAGCACAATACCAATCTGAGGCAAGAAAAATTGCGATGAAAGATGCTAAAGTAAAAGCAGAAGAATACGTGTCTGTTTTAGGTCAAAAAGTAGGTAAAGCATTTACAATTTCTGATAACTCTCAGGTTTACCACCCAAGACCAATGTATGCTGCAATGAAAACAGAAATGATGGATGCTTCTGGAGCTTCAAATCAAACTCTTGCAATTGGAGAAATCGAAATTACAGCTAATGTAAGCGTGAGTTTTGTTTTAGACTAAGTCTATTATAAATATCTAAATATTTTAAAATCCAAATTCCAATTTTTAAGGAATTTGGATTTTTTTGTCTTCATTTTTTTTAAGATTTACTCTTAAATAACGCCTAATTTCTGTCTGGAATTCAGGCGTTATTTTTTTAAAAACACTTCATATTTTTGATTTTTCGGCATTGAGTTAAAAAAAATCTTACACGATGTGTAAAAAACACTTATTTTTTAATCGTCTTATTTTTAGGTATTTATAATTACTATAACAATTTCGTTAACATTTTTTTTGCAAAAAGTTCTCTTAAAACTTTTTGATTACTGTTTTTAAATATATCTTTGTTCTATCAAATTAGTAGAGTTTAAAAAATAGTTAAAGATTAAAGGCCTTCAAAGAGATTTCAATTTTGGGCAGGCGAGTGATCATTTGCAATTTCTGTTAAGAATTTTCACTGTCAATAATTCTTCAATCACAAATTCATACCAATTTTTAGTAAAAACACTGCCTTACATTTTAGGGCTGAAATTGTATAAAAGCCAATTCAAAATAAATAGTAATCAAAATAAAAAGAAAAATGAAAAAACGAATGTGTTGCAGATAAATAAAAAACCATTTCTGTTGCAGCAGAAATGGCGAAGCTTAAAGAAATTGTACATCTCTTAGAAGGAAAGCGGGAATGGAGTATATCCGTTTGCTTGCCTTGATTTATTAAACTAAAACAAAGTAATGAAAAAAATATTAAATAGATATACATGGTTATGTATTTTGTTGATTTCCATAGGGATTAACGCTCAGGAGACCAAGCCGTTGATCCAGTCAAAACTCGTAGGAACGGTGGTTGATGCTGTTACAAAAGACCCTGTTATTGGTGCTTCTGTTGTTATTAAAGGCACGACACATGGTGTTCAAACAGATTTTGACGGTAAATTTTTCTTTCAAACAGGACAAAAATTTCCTTATACTGTAATAGTAAGCTATCTAGGTTATAAAAAAGCAGAAGTTGTAGTTAATGATAATCCTGTTGTTATTGAACTTACTGAAGAACAAAATCAATTATCAGAAGTTGTGGTTACTGCGCTTGGTATTTCAAAAGAAAAGAAATCTTTAGGATACACTACTCAGGCACTTAAAAACAAAGATATTGCTGATACAAAAGAAACTAACTTTTTAAACAGTCTTAGCGGTAAATTAGCCGGGGTGCGTATTACGAACTCTCAGGGAGATATGGGTTCTTCACGTATTATTATTCGTGGAGAAACTTCTATTGCAGGAAACAACCAGCCTTTATTTGTTGTTGACGGAGTTCCGGTAGACAACTCACAGTTAGGAAGTGTTGGAGGAGCAACTCGTGATTTTAAAAATGCAATTGCCGATTTAAATCCGAATGATATTGAAACGTTAACTGTATTGAAAGGTCCTAACGCGGCGGCACTTTACGGATCGCGTGCGGCGCATGGTGTTGTGCTTATTACTACAAAATCTGGAAAAAGCCAAAAGGGACTTGGAATTACCTTTAGTTCTGGTATTACAATCTCTCAGGTAGCTACTTTACCAAGTTTTCAAAATTCATACGGACAAGGTTCAAACGGAAGATTTAGTTTTGTTGACGGAAAAGGAGGTGGCGTAAATGATGGAGTTGACGAAAGCTGGGGACCAAGGTTGGATGGACGTTTGATTCCTCAATTCTACTCAAATGGTGAAGCTGTACCTTTTGTGGCTCATCCAAATAATGTGAAAGACTTCTTTAATACTGGTGTTACGTATGACAATAGTATTTCTGTAGCGAGATCAGATGAAAAATCAGATTTCCGTTTAGGAGTAAACAATCAAAAACAATTAGGAACAGTGCCAAATAGTGAAGTAAACAAAACAAACTTTACTATTAATACTAATTACCAAATTTCAAAAGGTATTAGAGTTGGTGCTACAGCTAATTATATTACAACTAATGCTCCGGCTTTACCAGGTGGTCCATCTGGAAACCGTGCTGCTGGTGTAATGCTTCAGTTCCTTTGGTTCGGACGTCAGGTTGATATCAATCAGCTTAGAAATAACAGAGATGTTAACTGGAACAACAGTTACTACAGCAACCCTTACTGGAATGCTTATTATAATACTACAAGCCAGCAGCGTAACCGTATTATTGGTGATGTGCATTTGGATGCAAAATTGGCTGAGGGGCTTAACTTTAAATTCCGTACAGGAGTTGATTATTATAATGACAGAAGAAAATACACTATCAAATACGGTACAAACGGAACGCCTTTTGGTTCTTATGCAGAAGATGCTTACACTGTAAATGAGCAGAATACTGAAGGTATTTTTACTTATACTAAAAAATTAAGTGATGATTTTACTGTTGATGCACTTGCCGGATTTAATATTCGTAACCACAGTGATGCAAACAATTATCAAAAAGCACCACGTTTAGCTGTACCTGATTTGTACACTTTGACGAATTCAAGAGATCCATTGACATCATCAAATACATTGTCAAGATTGAGAGTTTACAGTGCGTATGCTTCGGCACAATTTGGATATAAAAACTATGCTTATTTAAACCTTACAGCTCGTAATGACTGGTCATCTACATTACCAAGCAGTAACCGTTCATATTTCTATCCATCTATTAATGGTAGTTTAATATTATCTGAGGCTTTAAAATTAAAAAGCAATACACTTGATTTCTTAAAGTTACGCGGTGGATGGTCTGAAGTTGGTAATGATGCAGATCCTTATCAATTGTCAACAGTTTATAATTTCCAGACTGCATTTGACGGAAATCCAATTCAGACTTCTTCACAAAAGAAATTGAATGAAAACTTAAAACCAGAAACAACTCGTTCAACTGAAGTTGGTTTAGAGGCTTCTTTCTTTAAAAACAGACTTCACTTTGATTTTGCTTATTATAATACAAACAGTTTCGACCAGATTTTGGAGATTAAAACAACAGCTTCAAGCGGATATAACTCTCAGTTAATCAATGCTGGAAAAGTCAACAATAATGGTATAGAAATTCAATTAGACGGAACTCCTGTTCAGACTGAAAATTTCAAATGGAATATTGGAGCGAATTATTCTAGAAACAGAAGTAAAGTAGAGATTTTAGATTATGCAAAACAAATTCAAAACTATACAATAGGTTCATCAGGCGGTGTTGATGTATTAGCATCTGTAGGACAGGCTTACGGAGCACTTTACGGAACAGCTTATCTTCGTGATGCAAACGGAAATATTGTAGTAGGAGCAAACGGATTACCAAAAGCTGATCCGACGAAAAGAGTTTTAGGACACTATACTCCAGATTATTTAGCTGGTGTTACTAATACTTTGACTTATAAAAATCTTGAATTATCGTTTCTTGTTGATGCAAGTGTAGGAGGTGAAATTTTTTCAGGAACTAACAGAACCGGAACTTATACAGGTGTATTGGCTTCAACACTTCCGGGACGTGGCGCTGAAAATGGCGGTTTGAGCTATTACTTAAATGGTACTACAAAAACTTTAGTAAACGGAGCAGCACCAGGCGGAGCAGCAGTTTATGATGACGGTATGGTTTTTAACGGAGTTTATGACAATGGAACTCCAAACACTACTATAATCAGTGCGCAGGAATATTACAAAGCATCATACAACATTAGTGAAGCTTACATTTACAGCTCAACTTTTGTAAAAATGAGAGAAATTAAACTGGCTTACAATTTCAACAAGTCATTTGCTAAAAAACTAGGATTAGAAGGGGCAAGTATTACTGCAGTAGGACGTAACCTTTTCTTTATCTACAAAGATGCACCAAATATTGATCCTGAAACGGCTTTCAATACTGGAAATGCACAAGGTTTGGAGAGTTTAGCTTTACCAACAACTAGAAATTTCAGCCTTAACGTTAATCTTAAATTCTAAAAATAAAGAATCATGCTAAAAAAAATAGCCTATATAACTCTATTTGCATTAACGTTGACCTCTTGCAGCGATACGCTGGATGATATCAACAAAAATCCAAATGCAACTGAAACACCATTGGCACCTTACTTGTTAACAGGAACTTTAAAACAAGGAGCTGACTTATATTGGGGAGATGCTAATAATTTTAACTCATCTTTGCTATTTGTACAGCATTGGGCTAAAATTCAATACACTGAGCCAGACAGATATGATGTTTCGAACACATCTTTCACTTCTTTATGGAATACAGGTTATGCGACCTTAATTACAGATTTGAATACCATTATTAATTTCCCGGATGCTCAGGCCAATTCAAATTATAAAGGAATTGCTATTGCTTTGCGTTCATGGACATTTTTATTGTTGACAGATGCTTACGGAAATATTCCGTACAAAGAGGCAGGTCAAAAAGTAACACCAGCATACGATACTCAAAAAGATGTATACACAGGTCTGCTTGAAGATTTAAAAAAAGCCCAATCTTTGTTAGGAGCAGCAAACGGTACTGTAACTGGAGATTTAGTTTACAAGGGAGATGTAGTAAAATGGAAAAGATTTGTGAATTCACTTCGTCTGAGAATTGCATTAAGAATTTCAGACAGAGAACCTGTTTTAGCAAAACAAGCTGCTATTGATGCAACAAGTGATGCTGCTGGAGTATTAGCCAGTAATGCAGATACATTTAAGTTTACTTATATCAGCTCACCTCAACAAAACCCTGCATCAGCCTGGTTTGAAACTCGTGATGATTTCCGTATTTCAAAAACTATGGTAGATAAATTAAAAGAATTTTCAGATCCGCGTTTACCGGTTTATGCACAATTGCCATCAGATGCAAGTGTTGGTACATATGTTGGCGGCGGTAACGGATTATCAAATAGTGATGCCAACAGCCAGGGTTTTGCCAAAACATCAAAACCAGGAACTTATTTCCTGACTTCAACATCACCAGCGGTAATTTATTCTTACTCTGAAGTATTGTTTAATCTTGCTGAAGCTGCAGCTAGAGGTTATATCTCTGGAGATGCAGAACAGCTTTATAAAAATGCAATTACGGCATCGTTTAATCAATTTGGAATTACTGATGCTGCAGTTATTTCTAATTATTTGAATCAGGCAAACGTGAAGTACGATGCGGCTAATTATGCGAAATCAATTGGTACTCAAAAATGGATTGCTTTCTTCGGACAAGGTTTAGATGCTTTTACAGAATGGAGAAGATTAGATTATCCAGTATTAACAGCGGGGCCGGCTACCGTTTTAGACGGAAAAATTCCTTCTCGTTTTTTCTATCCGGGTACAGAGCAGTCACTAAATGGTGTAAGCTACCAGGCGGCGATAGAAGCTCAGGGAAAAGATTTACTGACTACAAAATTATGGTTTGATGTAAAATAATCTGCATTAGAACTAATTTTTAAGCTGAATATAAAGAAAGGCTGTCTCACAATTCGTGAGGCAGCCTTTTTTGTTTTACTGCAAAACAGCAATTAGAAATGCACAAATCTCTCTGAATTTGTGCATTTTTTCTACTTCAATTTTTCATCCTGTATAAAGCATGTTTTGTGACCAATAATTTCCGCTTTGTGTCATTTTTTTTAATTCGGTTTTATGTCTGCAATAATTTAGACTCAAGACAATGCCTATGTGTTGTTCTAAATTCATCCCAAACTACTATAAAATTAAAAACTATGAATACAGAAAACTACGATGTAATTGTTATTGGCGGAGGTCCTATAGGTCTGGCCACAGCATACCATCTTGGCAAAAGAAAAGCAAAAACTTTAGTGCTGGAGCAGTTCACGTTTGTGAATCAGCTAGGAAGTTCTGCCGGGGTTTCGCGTCAGTTTAGAATTCCATATCCGCAGGAATATATGGTACAGATGGCATTAGATGCACAGCCGTATTGGGATGCTTTAGAAAAAGAAGCAAATACCTCGCTTCTTGATAAAGTGGGAACACTATGGTTTGGAGATCCAGCCGTACATTCTACAGAAGGGAATATTGCCGAAGCCGAACAGGCATTAAAAGAATTAGGAGTTCCTTATACAACGCTCACAGCAAAAGAAATTGAAGCAAAATATCATTTCAAAAATTTACCCGAAACTTATACCGGATTGTTTCAGGCCGATGGCGCCAGCATTAATTTTAGGGCGACAAATGAAGCGCTTTTAAATTTATGTAAAAATGAAGAAACCGTTCATTTACAAGAAGATTCTCCGGTATTGGATATTAAACAAAATGGAGAGCTTTTTGAACTTACTACTCCAAACGGAATTTACATTGCCAAAAAACTGGCAATTATTCCCGGACCTTATATTAACAGCGTAATCAATCTGCTGGATTTTAAAATTGAAGCTGCGTATTGGAATATGTCTTCGGCTTATTTCAAAAAAACCGATCCTGCTATTCAATATCCAACCTGGTTTGTATTTCAAAATGCTATTGGCGAAAATGGAAATCAGTTTTATGGCTTTCCATCTGTCGATTGGGATAATCCAGAATACATTCGCGTAGCGCCGGATTTTGTTATCAATCCTCTTGAAGAACCGAGCGACAGGACATTAATTCCTAATCCGCAAGAATTAGGATATACTTCTGACTGGGTAAGAGACCACATGACAGGACTTAGCACAGAACCAGAATATACTTCAACCTGTTTGATTTCGCTGAGTAAAATTGCAAATAAGGAATTACTGATTGATTTTGCTCCAAGCTATGTGCCAAATCACAAGAATATTGTGTTGTACGCAACAGGATGGGCGGCAAAATTTACTCCGTTTTTAGGAAAAATCATGTCTGATCTGGCTTTAGACGGACATACCGATTTTGATATCACTCCTTTCCAATTAGGATACAAATACTTTAAAGCATTTTAAAAACCACAAAACTATGAATAAAAATACACCTTTAAATTCAGGAATGCAGCCTGATTTAAAAATCGAAACAGCTATTATTGGTGCCGGGACTTCCGGATTATACACCGCTTATCGTTTGGTAACAGATAAAAAATATACTGCAGATCAGGTGCAGATTTTTGACCTGAGCAGTAAACTGGGGGGAAGACTGGAATCTGTTATTATGCCGGGAATGGATTTCTGGGGCGAGTTAGGAGGAATGCGCTATCTGACTTCTCAGGAAATCGTAACTACTTTAATTGAAGGTTATATATCTCCAAAAGATCCTAAAAAACGTATTCCTGTTTTAAAAGATAAAATGACTCCGGTTCCGTTTCCAATGGGCAAGTCGTCAAAACTATTAATGTATCTTCGAAAAGAGCGTTTTAAACAAGATGCGTGGGATGAAGCTCAGAAAAAAGGTAAAAAACTGCCAACGAGATATTATCTTAATGAGACTGATTTAGGCTTTAGTTCAGACCAGCTTTTTAATAAAATTATTTATGATGTTTTAATGGCAGATCCCTGGGTTGCTAAAAAATATCAAAAGAAAATCAAAAAAGGACATAATGTATACGACTATACTTTTGAATTAACCAGTGAAGATTGGGATGAAATCAAACCAAGACTGGTTTACAATTTTCCAAAATCGCCTTATGATAAAAGAAAAGTAAACGATCTGGGTTTCTGGAACTTAATTAAAGATCAGGTTTCGCAGGAAGGATATGAGTTTTTAGCCAATGCGGGAGGTTATTATTCAAATACCATCAACTGGAATTCTGCCGAAGCTTTTCCATATATGGTTGGCGATTTTACGGCAGGAACAATTTATAAAACTATTGAAGAAGGTTATGACAGTATTGCTTATGCGGTTGCCAATTCCTATATGGAACACAAAGGTGCCTGCATTTGGTCTGAAAATAAACTGGAAACTTTTACCAAAGAACATTCGGTAAAAACACATAAATACCAGCTTACTTTTCTAAATATAAAAACCAACAGCAAATGGCATGTATATGCTAATTCTATTGTTTTGGCTATGCCGAGAAAATCTTTGGAACTTTTAGACCAGAACAATTTCTTTTTCAATGTGAATGAAAATTCGGTTTTAAATGAAAATATCCGTTCTGTTATTATGGAGCCGGCTTTCAAAATATTAATGGGCTTTGAATATCCGTGGTGGAAAGAATTAGGAATAGATTCAGGACATTCGATTACCGATTTACCAATGAGACAATGCTACTACTTTGGAACCGATAAAAAAACGAAAAACTCCATGCTGTTAGGAAGTTACGGCGATATGGAAACCGAAACATTCTGGAAAGCGCTTTCTGATGATAAAGTACTTTTTGAAGTTAAAGCGGCTAAATCGGCTTCGTTAAAAGAGCTTCACCAGTTAAATGATGTACAGGCTGCAAAGCTTATGGTAGACGAATTGATGAATCAGCTTCGCGAACTGCACGGTAAAGATGTAACCATACCAGAACCTTATGTAACCTATTTTAAAGACTGGACAGATGAGCCTTTTGGGGCAGGTTATCATGCGTGGAAAGCAGGATTTTCTGTTGGAGATGTAATGAAATATATGAGAAAACCAAAACATGATGAACAGATTCATATTTGCGGTGAAGCATATTCTGATCAGCAGGGCTGGGTTGAAGGAGCATTTTGTGAAGCAGAGAAAATGCTGCAGGATTATTTTGGGCTGAAACGTCCGTTCTGGCTTCCAGATAATTACTATTTAGGATGGTAAAAAGAAGAAGTTTTTGTTAGTAATTCAAATCATTAATTTAAAAAAGTAATAGTATGTTAAAACGTAACGGCTTTGATGATGAGTTAAATTTAACTCATTTAGCCTCAAATATAGATTCAAATCAAAATGAAATATCATTTAAAGGAGCTCCCGAAACCGAAGGTATATTGGCGAGTATGATGAAGGGATATTCAAAAGTTCAAATTGAAACTCCAATCAGGCCTTTTCACGAAAGTAATCTGCAGAAAATTCTAGACAATGTAGATTATGGTATTTTAAGAGCATTACAAGGAACCTGGGTAAGCTATAATCATAATGGAAATGGTTCAAGAGAATTAATAGGAAGCGGTATACACACTACAATTATGCCTTCGCCGGGCACTAATGCAGGAACGATTCCCGGAAAATTTAGTTTTGAATGTGAAGAATATATCGAAAAACTCACTTTTGATTTAGTTCCTGGCGGAGTTCGTAATCGCGGAGGCGCCAACGAGCAGTTTTGCGGTGCTGTTAAATACGAACAAAGTATTAAAAGTGTAAATGCTGTGCCGGGAGAATCAGCTTTAAAATATACTCCAATTCATGAAGAAAACGGAATGTATTTGTGGCTGAGCGATATATTTAATTATGCTGCCACAGAAAAAACAATTGAAGAGGACCGAGGTATACATGCATTAGAACCAGATGCTCCTAATAGAGATTTATATAAAAGCGGTTATCAGGACGAAACGGTTTTCTTGATTATAAATGATTTAGGTGAAAAAGAATATGTAACTCTCGAAAATTTAAAAGGAAGACCTTATCTTTCTATTGTTCCTGCTAAAGAGTTAAAACCAGGAGCAGGGCAGACAGGACCTTACTTTATACCCGACTATTCTATTTCACGAAGCGGCGTAATTCCGCACGGAAGCACCATAACATTGTTAGGAGATCTAACTAGAGGCAAGTCAGGTTATTTAATTAATACTGCACCTGAATTTCCAGAAGGTAATGAAGCGTGGGAATACGATCACCTTTCTATTTCAAAAACTATGGGAGGTGCAGGAGCAAGTAAAAAAGAGCCTATAAATCTTGATAAAGCCCCGCCTGCATGGGTATTTGAAAAGCTTAACAAGGATAATGACCCTCAGGAAAACAGGATTTATACACAGCGAATTCTGGCACATCCGTTATATCCGTATTCAGTAAGACCGGACTTAAGACTGCGTGATTCTTTAAAAGGAGAAACTATAAAAAACCACGTACTTATTCAGATGTCATCTAAAAATAAAACGGGAGCGCAAGGCGGAATATTAAATGTTCCGTTTGTAAATCGTTTTGTTACTACAGTTGAAATGAACATGCGAATGTGGATTGAAACTGTTGAAGAAAATGGAAAAGAAATTCTGCAGCTGCAATACGAGCAGATCATATTTTTTGAATTTGATTTTGGAGATGACGGCGGTACAACAAGCTGGCCTCATATACAAGTAAATACACTTCGTAAAATCGAAGATGTTTCGCCAGAACAGAGACAATTAATGGAAGAACAGTTTCCATCTTCTCATAAAATAGAATCTCCTGCTTCAGGATGTCCTTATCATAAAGGTTAAAATTATTCTGGAGAAATAATTCAGAAACAAAAAAACACAAGAAAAAGAAAAGCCGATGAACAACTCATCGGCTTTACCAGTATTTGTCTATCCACATTCAACTTTGCATTAAGAAAGTTTCATCTGCAGTATCATCTTCCTCAAAATTTTCTGCTTCCTCTTCTTCCCAATCATTTTCGTCGTATTCTGACTCCATATCATCCTCAAGAAATTCATCTTCTAAATCGTCTAACTCAAGATTGTAATGATTATTAGCTGATAGTGTACTGGAAAGATTTCCCTGCAGATAATCATCATAATTCAATAAAAGCTGTTCTTCGTAAGCGGTTATATCTCCTGAATATTCTTCAGAATTATAATAGTAATTGTCAGAAATCATAATATATAAGTTTTAAATTAATAGACTGAGTTTTATCTAATTTTCTCAATTAGAATTATTTAAAAGTAAAACTTTTTATTTCTGTTAATTTATATAATTATGAAAATGAATTGCTTAATTCTCATTTTAGAAGAGGGCTTTCTATATCAATTTATCTTTGATTTCTTTATATTTAGAACGGCCTACAGGTAGTATTTCTCCATTTTTTAGTAACATCTGATATCGGCCTCCGGCTTCTACAACGAGCTTTTCTGCTTCATTCCAGCAGAGAATATATGATTTGTGTATTCGTTCGAATGTTATTGGCAGCAGTTTTTCCAGCGATTCCAGCGATTTGTCATGTAATTCTATGCGGCCGTCATGTAAATGCAATTCTGTATAAATACCGGCGCCTTTTATGTATTTAATATCTTTGATAGTAATGAGTTTAATAGTTTTTGCTTTTTTTACTGCTAAAAACTGGATATCACTTCCCGCTTTTCTTTCTGGTGCAGTATAACGGATAAAGGCCTGTGCGAGTCTGTTTTCGTCAAATGGTTTGGGCACAAAATCTAAAACGCCGTAATTAAATGCAGTAATAGCCTTGTCTGTATATGCTGAAATAATAATGGTTTGAAAAGATTTTGATACAACAGTCTGCAGGACATCAAATCCATCTTCACCATTTAGGTTTAAATCCAGAAGCAATAAATCAATTTCATTTTGATCGATTGTATTTAAGCCGTTTTCAACTGAATCAGAAAGAAAAATCTGGACATCTTTATTAAAAAAGCCTCTTGTCATTCTTTCGATTCGTTTTGCAATTCTCGCTTCGTCTTCAATAATTAGAATTTTCATTTTGTATCAAAAATTTTAATTTCTGTGAGCCATCCTTCTTCAACAGCAAAAGAATCAAACTGCCAGTTATTGCCATAACTTTCATTTAATCGGGCTTTTATATATTTAAAACCTGTTCCGCTGAGGTCGCTTTTCTTTTTATTTCGATTTTTTGCCACGGTGCGCAAAGTATATTGTTTGTATTTTCTTTCTCTTATAAAACTTAAACAGAAAGTAATCGAACCATCGTTTGAAGGTAAACTGTGTGTAATGCCATTTTCTATAATGGTGTGAATAATGGCAGGCGGAATCTCTTCATTTTCATCAATATTTTTTTCTTCCCATTTGTAATTCAATTCTTTTCGAAAAGACATTACTTCTAAATGCTTTTTGCATAATTCAATCTCTTGTCTTACAGGAATTAAGGTTTCTTCAGAAATGGAATTCATAATATCAAATTCGTCTGCCAGCGCCCGAATGAATACAATGCCCTGCTGCGGTGATTCTTCGATCCAGTCAATGAGCGAAGTAAGGGTATTGCGAAGAAAATGCGGCTGAATATTTTTCTTAACAAGTTCAAGCTGTAATCTGGACGAAAGTAATAACGATGCATTATGAGCTTCTTCTAAAGCTTTAGTTTTAATGGTATGCAGGTAAAGCATTGACAATACGATAATGGTAAAAGAGATAAACAATCCAAAATCATAAAATATAAATTTATTTACTACAATGCTGGCCAACAAGCCCGCAACTACTATTACTCCGCCTTTAATTTTTCTAAATGCCGCATCGACTGCAATAATAATAGAGACAAAACACATTACATAGCTAAAATATATGGCTGTTTTGTCGTAATGACCGTAATGTTTAACATAGATTATTACAAGACCTGCAAATAAAAGAAATAAAAATAACCGCTTTCTTTTAAAGCCAAACTGCAGCATAAAATACCATGGAACCAATATAGAAATTATAAAAGTAAGCAAGCCTACAATTTGCAGCCGTGTATAAAAGTGGGTATACGGAATGTCGATATAAAATTTTATGTATTCTATAATAAGCAGGCAGAAAAAGAGCAGACAGATTATTCCGAAAAGCAAAACTGTTGCTTCTTTGCGAGTGCTGTTGATGTATAGAAAAAAATAATAAATTGATGCAATGAGAAAAGCCCCGGCCATGAGGTTCATAAAAGACATAACAATAAGCGGTGCGCGGTGCAGCCTTAAATAACTTTCGAGTTTTACGTCTATACCGCGCAGGGTTTCTCTAAGCTGTGTTTGTGTTCCTGTTATGGTTACAATATGTTTGCCTTTACCAGCCAGTTTTTCGGGTATTTGGTAATAGCTCATTTCTGTTCCCGGTACTTCGCTCTGACCAGATTTTGCCATTTTACCGTTGCTTCCCACTAATACACCGTCCCAATAAACGTCAAAAGCACCAAAAGCATTAATCTGCAGTCCCAGCGGAGCAGAGGGATTTTCTCGTTTATAAAGATCAACATCAATATTAACCTTAAATATAGAATCTGGTGATGAACCCAGATAATCATGTGGTTTATCATCATCTTTATAATAAGTTACATCAGATTTGACGAACTCCGTATACTGTTTACATGATGTAAACAATAGCAGTAAAAAAATGGTAAAAAAAGCTGATCTATACATAGGATAAAGATAAAATAAATATCGAATTGCGAAGTGCATTTCAAAAGCTCTTAGAGCCGTTTGAATGTTTTAAAGAACACTGGTTTGTTTTATAAAGTAATCTTGTATCATAAAACCAATAAACATGAAAACAGTAATAACCAGTATTTTAATTTTATTAATTCCTATGCTTGGCCTTTCACAGCAAACAGTTGTTTCGGGTAAAGTTCAGGATAATGCAAATAAAGAAGCAATTCCTTATGCAACAGTGTCAATACAAGACAGCACATTAAAAACATTGGCAGTTGGTGTAACGGATGATAAAGGTGATTTTGTTCTTGAAAAACTGCCAAATGGCAAAATGACAATCACTTTTAGTTACATTGGATATCAAAATTACAGCCGAACATTTGAAATCATTTCGGGCAGGCCAAAAATTGAATTAGGCACAATTGATTTGCATTCTGATGCAGTTCAATTAAACGCCGTTGAAATTACAGGACAAAAATCGAGTGTGAGCTTAAAACTTGATAAAAAAGTTTTTGAAGTTGGTAAAGATGTGCTTTCGCAGAATGGTTCTGCACACGATGTTTTAAATAGTGTTCCATCTGTAACCGTTAGTCCGACTGGCGGTGTTAGTCTTCGCGGTAACAGCAGTGTATTGGTGTTAATTAACGGACGACAGTCTGGTTTAACACAAAATAATGCCCTTGACCAAATTGCTGCCGATCAGATTGAACGTATTGAGGTAATAACCAATCCTTCATCTAGATATGATGCTTCCGGTTCGGCAGGGATTATTAATATTATTTTAAAGCGAAACAAAAAAAGCGGTTTTAGCGGTCAGGTTCGATTAGTGGCCGGATCTCCAAATGACAGCCGTCTAAATCCAAGCATCAATTTTAAATCAGATAAAATCAATATTTTTTCAAATTTTGGAATACGTTCTTCAGATTATGTTGGTTTATATACCACAAACCAGACTACTACAGATAATGGCAAATCAAATTATTTAAACCGAGTGCAAAACGAGGATCGTCATGACGATGGAAAATTAATGTATTTTGGAGCCGATTATTATATAGATGAACATCGAACTATTACAGCTGCGTTTTTAAAAAATGCTACAGAAGATGATGATAAAACTCATTTATTATACAATTACAGTCAGGCCGAAAATGTAAAAGACAGTGTTTTAGCAAGAGAAGGCAAATCATTAGAAAAAAGAGATTACAACCAATTAGAATTTAATTATACCCAGACTTTTAAACGTCCGGCAAAAAAATGGACAATTGACGTTCAGTATGATTGGTGGAACAGCGATAAAAACTGGAATCTTTCGACACAGCGTTTGTATCCAGAAACATTGGCTTATCCCAGTATTCGGACTAATTCAGTAGGAAATAGTAAAGATCTGCTGGTTCAGAGTGATTTTGTACAGCCAATAGATACAATTTCGACATTTGAAGTTGGGGTTAAAACGGAGATTCGTAAAGTTTCCAGTCAATTTTTGGCAGAACAGCAAGAAGATGATATTTGGAAAATCTATCAAAATATTGATAACGATTTAAAGTATACAGAAACAATTGCCAGCGGATATGCGCAATACAGCAATAAAATTAAACGATTCAGCTATATGTTTGGACTGCGTACCGAGTTTACCAAAATTTCGATTACAGATAGTAAAAACACATATAGTGATGATAAAAATTATAATAGACTATTTCCAAGCGTTAATTTGAGCTATAAGTTTGATGCATCAACTTTACAGTTAAATTACAGTAAGCGCATCAATCGTCCGCCCTTATATGCTTTATACCCTTTTAATGAAGTAACAGATTTAAATGCACAATATGTTGGAAATCCAGATCTTAATCCATCTTATACAGATGTTTTTGAGCTGGCTTTTCTTAAAACATGGAAAAAATTTACTTTAAATCCGTCTGTTTATTACCAGTGGGAAAGCGGTTATATACAAGATTTTACCTATCGCGAAAACAATATTTTTTATACAACACCTATTAATATTCAACATGAAATACGAAGCGGTATTGAACTTTCAACCTTATATAATCCTGCAAAATGGCTTCAGGTAAATATGGAAATGAATTTTTATCATTTTAAACAAAAAGGAAGTTATCAGGATGAAGACCTTAATTATGAAGGAAAGACTTTTACCGGACGTTTAAACACACAGATTAAACTGCCTGCAAAATTTAGTTTTCAGGGACGTTACAATTTTCGCGGAGCGCAGCAAAATGCACAAACCAAAAATGATCCGCTGCAATCGCTTGATTTTGGGTTAAGTAAAGTTTTATTGAAAGATAAAGCGACTATTGTATTTGATGTTACAAATGCATTTGATCTGCGTCAAAACAAAAGCACTACAATTGGTGATAATTATTACCTAAATGTGAATAGCATACCTAATGCGGCCCGATACAGACTTAGTTTTGTGTATCGTTTTAACTTAACGGATCCAAAAGGAATTAGACAAGCAAATAACGCGAATCGCAATTAATCTTTCAGGTTCATAAAAAACATGCTTAATTTTTTAAGCATGTTTTTTATTTAGTTAAACTCCTGTTTTAACATTTATAGGAGAGGTGTTATTAACCTTTGCCCATTTAGTATCATTGACTTTATTTGTTGCTATTACTGAATGATTGAATCTTAAAATATCATTCCAGTCTTTCTCTTTGTCAACATCGTACACACGCGTAATGCGGGTTGAAGGTCCGCTGTAAGAATACTTTAAACCTTTTGATTTTGACATATTATAAACAACAATATTATTAATATCCTTTTCATCATCAATATCTATATCACTAAAACAGCGTCGGTCTAAAATATCAGTATTAGAGTATCTTTTTTTCCATCCCTTGTTTCCGCTCAGGCAAAAAATAAATTTGCCTAACATATCACCAATTTTATGCCAGCCGTAAACTCTGGCATTATCATATAATCCGGCTTTTCTATCTGGCATCATAGCATTTGGCATAAAGATTTTATCATCTCCAAAATACTGCTGCAAATACGTATCGATTTCTTCATGAAATCTGGCATATCCTCCGAATTTACTTTTTATGTCTATAGTAACAAAAACCGGGTAATGTAATTTATTGGCTTCGTGCCAGGTTTTTAGAATGTCAAGAAAATATTTCAATTTGGTTTGACGTCCATTTGAATGACTTACAGTAAAATATCCTTCCTGTATAGAGCTATACGGAACATATTTTGAGGAATGCCTCCAAATGTCGAGTTCGAGTCCCAAGCATCCATCTTTTGCAGGATCATTTGGATCAAACAATAATTGAGTAGGCAGAGCCGGCAATGCATCAACATAACTGTTATGTGAAGCCTTAATTTGAATTTGATTATAAAGACGATCTTTTAGTTCCATAGTTTTTTTATTTAGGGGTTAATAGAATAATAAAGAGGAATGAAGTTCGAGAGATAAGCATCTTGCTGCCGACTTAAAAAAAGTCCGCACAACTTCTTTAGATTTCTATAGTTTAAAACTACTATTTTTCGTTTCGCTGGTTAAAAAAAATGTTCTAAAGCACCATTTTTTTGTTATGAAACCCGATAATTTTCTTAAGATTTTGAAAGAGGAGTTTTGGCAATAAATAAGGAGCCGTTTTTTAGTTCAATTTTAAAGAAGAGTGTTAGTAACTCATTCGGTTAATTAAATACCTATTATTTACCGTCTTTTTTGGTTAATATGTTTTTTTAATACTAAAATACTGCGTTTAATGTATTTTTAAGACTTTAGTATACCCAAAAACGTATTTTAATATCCCTGCTTTAAATCAAATTTGCGGTGTAATCATAATGTGATTCAGCCAGCACAATAATGATTTCCAAAACTAACTATCAATAACCAAAATTTCAAACCAAAATGAAAAATCACTTTAGGATTAAAAAAGATTCTAATTGTGTATCTGAATTTAATTTGAAAAAGAAAATGATGATATTATCGCTATTGTTTTCTTTATTTCAAGTTTCTGGATACGCCATTAGTTCTACAAGTACAACTGTATCTTCAAATGTACTTCAAACAGAAATTAAAGGACAGGTAAATGACGAAAATGGTATGCCATTGCCGGGAGTTACTGTTTTAGAAAAAGGAAGTAAAAATGCTGCTTTAACAGATTTTGACGGAAAGTTTTCTTTAAAAGTAGAGAATCCTAATTCTGTATTACTAATATCTTTTTTAGGCTATACGACTGCCGAAGTCAGCCTAAAAGGTAAAACTTCAATTACTGTAAAAATGCAAAAAGCAACAACTTCATTAGATGAGGTAGTTGTAGTAGGTTATGGTAAAATGAAGAAAAAGGATTTAACGGGAGCAATTGTTCAGGTTTCGCCTGATAAATTAGTGAACCAAAATCCGCAGACGGTTCAGGATATCTTAAGAGGTACTCCCGGAGTAAGAGTAGGGTATGATCCTTCTGCAAAAGGAGGCGGGAGAATACAAATTCGTGGTCAGACTTCTGTATATACTGCCAGTAATAATAAGGATGATAAATACGGACCTCATAATGACCCGCTTATTATTTTAGACGGAATGCAGTTTTATGGTGAACTTTCAGAAATTAATCCTGATGATATTGCACAGCTTGATATTTTAAAAGATGCTTCGGCAGCATCTGTATACGGATCGAGAGCAGCAGCAGGGGTTATTCTTATTTCAACTAAAAAAGGTAAAACGGGTAAACCTATGGTTAGTTTTACTACCAACACAACGATCAGCAATAAAAGTGCCTATCGTAAAGTGTATTCTCCAGAAGGATATTTAAAATATCGTGAAGACTGGGAAACTGCCCAAACGTATGGTGTTAATACTGCAACTGGCCAATACGAAGCCTTTATAACAGGAACAGTTGCAAATGGCAGACCCGGGTATTTTTCAAATCCAAATGATTTATCAAAATGGGGCATTACCGAAGCACAATGGCTGGCTTATCAGCCAACAGCTCAAACAGTCGGGAAAAGCAGTAAAGAAGTTTGGGGAGCCCGTTTAGGACTAAATTTTGATCCTTCGCTGATGGCAAATTTCCTGGCTGATAAAACACACGACTGGAGTAACAGTTCTTTTAGAACAGGAATTAATCATGATAATAATTTGAGTATTTCCGGTGCAGGTGACCGAGTAAATTATTATATGTCTTTTGGTTATTTAACTTCAGAAGGAGCGATTGTTGGAAATGATTACAAATCAGCTCGTTCTAACATGAAAGTTGATGCTAAAGTTACGAACTGGCTTGACCTTGGATTAAACGTTAATTTTCAGGATCGATCAGATGGAGATATAACTCCTTCTTTAGGTACAAACGCTGGAGATAATAATATGATGAGAACCAGCCCGTTTGGAACTTTTATAGATGCAAATGGCAACTACGAAAGACAGCCGATGGGAAAAAATGTCTCAGGACAAAATTATAACTATTACTACGAGCGTCAATTTATTGAAAAAGAGACAGGATATACAACATTAAATACCATTTTCAATGCTAAAGTAAGTCTTCCTTTAGGTATTACTTATACTTTTAACATTGCGCCTCGTTATCAGTTTTTTCATGATCGTTATTTCAGATCTACGCAGAACCCAAACTGGCCTGCAGCTACTACAGGTGTAAACAGAAACAATTCAACAAGATTTGATTATAACCTGAATAATAACTTAACATGGGATTACACGATTGCTCAAAAACATCATATTATAGCCACTTTTGTTCAGGAAGCTGAAGAACGCCGTTTTTGGTCAGATGGAATGGATGCTTATAATATCCAGCCTTCAGATGCTTTAGGTTTTCACCTCGTGAATACAGCCACGATGGCGAATAGTGCGCTTAGATCAAACGATACACATGAAACGGCAGATGCGTTAATGGCAAGACTTTTCTATTCGTTTGATAATCGTTATATGCTTACAGCGACTATACGCCGTGATGGATATTCGGCATTTGGAGCTTCAAATCCTTACGCAGTTTTCCCTTCTTTTGGGGTTGCATGGAACTTTAAAAATGAAAAATGGTTTAACTGGGATGCTATGAGTACTGGTAAATTGCGTTTGTCTTGGGGTAAAAATGGAAACAGAACACTTGCTGATCCCTACATTTCTTTGGCAAACCTGGTAAATACCGGAACAATGGGGTATTTAGATCCTTCTGGAAAAGCACTTGAATTGAAATATTTAGCGCTTGACCGTATGGCAAATCCAAATCTGGAATGGGAAAAAACAACATCAACAAACATTGGTCTTGATTTAGGTTTCTTAAATGACCGTATTACTGCTACTGTAGATGCTTACAGAGCCTCTACACGTGATATGATTATGAGTCAGTCATTACCTGGTTTCACTGGATTTTCATCAATTGCTACCAATCTTGGAGAAGTTCAAAATCAAGGTATTGAATTGAGTCTTAATACGCTTAATATGAAAAGAGAAAATTTTGAATGGCGTACTACATTTGGAATATCTTACAACGAGAACAAAATTGTGTCATTGTATGGCAATATGGTAGACATTAAAGATGAAAACGGTAATGTTATTGGAAGACAAGAAGGAAATGATTCTGCAAATGGATGGTTTATAGGAAAATCAATTACTCAAATTTGGGATTATAGAATAACTGGAATCTGGCAGAAAGATGAATGGAAAGAGGCTCAAAAATACGGACAGCGCCCTGGAGATCCAAAAGTTGCCAACAGTTATACGGCAGATGATGTAGATGCGGTAGATACAGATGGAAACCCTTATAAAAAAGCAGTTTATAATGAAAAAGACAAACAGTTTTTAGGAAACTCAAATTCTCCTGTACAATGGTCGCTGCGCAATGATTTCAAGATTTATAAAAATTGGGATTTGGGTATCAGCATGTATTCTAATATGGGAGGAAAGTCTCTTAACTCAAATTATATGAATACTTTCAACGATGCGAGTTTATATAAATTCAATTTCAATCCTTATGTAAATCCGTATTGGACACTTGACAACCCAACTAATGAGTGGGCGCGTCTTGATGCTAAAGGGCCTGCTGGAACTCCGGTTGCGCCGGGAAGATTGTACGACCGCAGTTTTATTCGTCTGGATAACATCTCGTTAGCTTACACGCTTCCTAAAGATATTTTAGATAAAGTACATATTAAAAGTATAAAAATTTATGCTTCGGTTCAAAACGTTGCAACATGGTCTGCTTCTAAAGAATGGAAATATTACGGAGATCCAGAAACAGGCGGACTGGCTACAAGACAGTTTAATTTAGGTTTTAATTTCCAACTTTAAAATTACCCAACAATGAAAAAATATATAAAACATAAAATTACAAGACTATTGTCTTTCGTAGTATTGGCAGTGCTTTCCAGCTCTTGTTCAAAAGATTTTCTTGACTCAGATCCGCTTTCGTTTTACGAACCGGGAACTACATTTTCTACAGAAGCCGGATTACAGGCAACTTTAGCATTGTGTGACAAACAGCTGCGTAATAATTATATTCACTTTGGTTATTCTGGTGTGAGTGTGCCAATTGGTACAGAATATCTTTTTTCAGATATGGCACAGTATGGAAAAACTGACACAGGCAGTAATATTGCTGATTATGCCAATACTATCGTTCCTACTGGAGATTTTAGAAGAGATGCAGGCGGTGAATCTATTTATCTTGGATTTATGTGGACAGAAGCCTATACAGGTATCAAAAATGCTAATACAGTATTAACCTATATTGGTAATGTGACAAGTTTATCTGAAGAGGTTAAAAATAAATATATCGGTCAGGCTTATTTTCATAGAGCATACCGATATCTTAATCTAGTGTATCAATTTGGTGATATTCCGTTGATCACTAAAATTTTGGAAGTTCCCAAGCAGAGTTATTATTCTACAAAAAAAGAAGCCATCATAGAAATGATTACGGCTGATATGGAGAAAGCTGTAGAATGGGTGCCTGAACAGGCAAAAATAGGTTACGTGGGTATGATTAGTAAAGGTGCCTGCCGTCAGTTATTAATTAAATGTTATTTAGCATCTGGAAGATTTGCTGATGCTGAAGCACAAGCCAATATTTTGATTAATCAATCTGGTTATTCTTTGGTGCAGAATACTTTAGGAATATTTGATCCAGGAGGGAACCCAACGGCATGGCCTATTACAAGAAATGTAATCTGGGATTTGCACAGACCTGAAAACAAAGTGATTTCTGCAAATACAGAGGCTATTTTGGTAGCACCAAATGGAGGAGCTCAGTCATTTTTAGCGTTTTCTTCAATGAGAATTTTTGGTCCAAACTGGAATGATGCCAACTTAATTACTCCTGACGGAAAAACAGCAGCGCCTCGTTTTCCATTGACGGATAAAACCAATTATAACGCAAAGTATGATTATCAAAGAGCAATTGGACGTGGTATTGGTACAATCAGCGGTTCTTATTACTCACAGCATCCTATGTGGGTTGTAAATGGTGTTGAAGATAAGGTAGATCTTAGACATAACAGTACTGTTGGTAACTGGGTAAATATGGAAGATCTTAAATATGCTCCGGGTGCTGGCGGAAGTGCAGCGTGGGCTGGCCAAAATTTTAGAATGAAAGATGCATCTGGCAAGTTGTTAGCGCAGGATTCTATTCGTGACTGGTTTGATTTCCCGCATTATAAAATCTTTTATCACGATGTTGTGGCCGAAGCTAATCCGGCAGCAAATGATTTTCAAGGAGCTACTGCAGGAGCAAGCGCGCACATGTATATTTATCGTTTAGCCGAAACTTATTTGTTACGTGCCGAAGCTCGTTTTTATCAGGGCAACGTTTCAGGGGCAGCTCAGGACGTAAATGCTGTAAGAACAAGAGCAAAAGCTTCACAAATGTATACTACAGTAACTATTGGTGATATTTGTGCAGAAAGAGGAAGAGAGCTTTATATGGAAGAATGGAGAAATGTTGAGTTAAAACGTATTTCACATTGTCTTGCGCTAAGCGGAAAACCAGATGAATGGGGAAATACGTATAACAAAGACACTTGGGATAAACAAGCTGGGAAAGACGCATCTGGAGGAAGTTATTGGTGGCAGCGTATTGTTCATTATACCCTTTACAACAAATATCCGGGAGGTATTTCTTTAAAACCAGGTGTAAAGTTTTATTCTATGGATAAACGCAACAATTACTGGCCAATTCCATTTAGACTTGCAATAGAGCCTAACATTAGAGGCCAGTTAAGCCAGAATTTTGGTTATGACGGATACAATGCAGGAGTAAAAGTTTGGGATAAATGGCAGGATGCTGTTGATGACGAAAGTAAAATTTAAATCTCTTTACTTAAATTTTTTAAATACCATAAATAAAGGCGGCCAATTGGCCGCCTTTATTTATGGTATGGAAGAATTTTTAACTGAATTATTCTTCTGATTCTGTAAATTGGTTAAGTCCGTATTATAAAATACCATAAAAAGTAAACCTGCAAATCGTAAGGACTTGCAGGTTTTATGTTGATTAAGCAGAATTAAAAAGAATCGTTTTGCAGCGAATATAAGAAACCAAAAAAAGTGTGTTTATTCACGAATTGATGTTTTATCCTGAAGCGTCATTTTGGCAATTTCATCTTTTCTTTTAAAAGTAACGCCATTATGTTTTTTGATATACTCTATTAAATCAGAAGTAGTTTTAACCATTTGCGGTGTACCGCCAATTCGGTCGTGAAAACTGATAGAAAGCTGTCTTCGCTTAAATTCACTTTCTGCATAAAGCTGATCAAATTCTGCCTTAACCTGATTAAAAAATTGATCTGAAGAAAAGTTTTTGCCCTCAATCAAAACAATATCATTGCAGCGAATTGTATAAGGAACAACTGTAAAATCTTTTTTATTAACCTGAATAATGAAAGGCTCATCTCTGCTTAAATCATCTATATGATAGGTAAAACCCAACTCCTGAAGAATTTTTAAAGTGTTTTCTCCGCGTCGAAGCCAGTTGGCATTGTATCCAACGGCAGTAAAACCCGTAACACTTTTTATAGCATCAGCTCCGGCTTTGATGAACTTTTTTTCTTCGTCGTAAGACATGGCATATTGCGAACTCCAGTTCATTCCGTGAGCAGCAGCTTCATGTCCGCGCTGTACAATTTCTTTTGCCAGCTGTGGATTTTGCAAAACAGCTGAGCCCACCATATGCGAAGTTACTTTTATTCCGTGTTTGTCCCAGTTGTCCAGCATTCTCGGAATTCCTTCTTTATAACCGTATTGATACCAGGTTTCGGCAGGAAAGTCATTATAGCCTTTCTGCATGTTCTGCGGAAACGGACTTTCAGCATTTTGAGGCTGTCCGCCCGCTTCAAACTGCATAGAGACAGAAACTACTAATCTAGATCCGTCTAACCATTTATTTGGTGTTTCTAATTCCATTTTTTCTTTATTTATAGGAGTTGAAAAAGTCTCAACAGGATTTGCCATCATCGCTGCACTTGTCAATCCCGCCATTTTTATAAAATTTCTTCTAGTTGTCATTGCATGAATATTTTAATTGTAAATAATACTCTAAGTATATATTATTGAAAAAGTTTTAATACATAGAAACATAGATTTTGATATAATTTGAGAATACGAAAGAGAAATATATCTCTGTTACATAGTTCCAACAACACTTTTGGATGATTTTTTTGGTTTCACGCAGATTCGGCAGATTTGAGCAGATTAAATATTTTGAAATCTATGTTAATCTGCTTAAATCATTTTAAATTTGCGTGAAATAATTCAATAAGCTATGTTTATTTAAACAAGTGAAACGCCTTTATAGATACAGTAAACCTATGTCTCTATGTGTTTAAAAAATGATGTGCAAAGAGTTGTTAAAACTTGATCTGTGCTGTAACCCCCGTAAAAAACATATTTTTTCCAGTTCCAGCAGCTTTTAGAAAATCCCCAGCTTTAAACCAAGTTGCCTCAATACGGAAATATAAATATTGATTAGGAGTGTAGATAATTTCACTTTCTAACTGTTTTCCAATCTCTTTGGCGTCGGTTGCGTCGCCAGGATAAATCATAATCGTGTTTGGACCATAAATTCCGTCCTGATTGCTGTATCTCCAAAACATATCATAATCAATAACCCAATCGATATTTTTGGCCAGTTCAAGACTAATAGAAGGATGGAAGTCAACCAAGTTTGAAGGCCCGATAACCGAAGCCAATCCAAAATAAGCACCTCTAGGAAACAACGGATTAAAAGTATTTAATTGATTATCTCCATTTGTTTTATCACCGCTGATTAATTCTACTTTAAATCCAAATTCAGGTTTTAAAACTACCGATGTAAATCGGTATCCGGTATTTAGAGAAACCGTCCAGGCCTTAATATCTTTAGATTCAATATTGCCAAACTGATAAACCGCTTCGGCATCATAACGCCATTCATCATATTTTCCCCAAATACGGGTTCCAACAGAATGTCGTAATTCTTTTCCGCTCGCATCATCAAAATTCGCATTTGCCCTTTGATATCCCAGATAATACAAATCAATATTTTTGATTGCCGGAATTTTATTGATAACAAAATAACTTCCCCAAAACTGTCTTTTTTTATTCGAGTAATCATCAAAAATACCGTCTTGTGCGACAACATAATGACTGTAAAATAAATCGGCTCGATAATTATTGAAACCTAAAACAGTTTTCACGGCATCAAACGATTGACGGTTATTTGGTCCATCCCGAACTGCAACTAAACGTTGAGAACCATAACTCAATTCCTGTCTTCCAGCTCTAAAAATCAATTGTTTATTTTTTTCTGAAATAAGATTAATATCTACAAAACCCTGATGCACTTCAAGCGGGTCGCTGTCAACCGGACTCGGATCAATTCTCCCGTTGGCATTACTGCTTTGTAATTGGATAAATGCCCTGAAATATTTGCTCGAATGAAAATCTGCATGAAGCAGTAAACGATTTAAAATGTAACCGTCTGGATCTTGTGGATCATCGCCCCATTTTTCATTTTTGGCATAGAAATATTGATACCGAATCTCTCCTCCAAAACTCAAATACGTTTTCCCCGAGGAGGAGAGCGGCAGGTATTTCATGGTTTTATACCAATTATTTTTAACCGTATCTTTTTGCAAAACTTCATAATTTTCATCAAAACGCAGTGGTTTAAAATCAGGATAATGCTGCGCCTGAAGCTGTATGCAAAAAAGAAATAATAGGATATTTTTTTTCATGGCTATTTGCCTAAACTGTTTTTCTTGATATCGTTGTAAGCGTTCGGAATATTGAAATTGTAATGCAGCCAGTTAAAAAGCACATAACCTTTATCAAATTCTTTCATTGTAACAGCAGCTTTAACTTCGTCTAATGTTTCACTTTTTTTAACGGCATTTTCAACATTAGTTTTCAAAGCGTTTACATAATCAATCGTATATTTTATGCCTTTTTTGTTTGTAATTCTGCCGTGGCCCGGAACCACAACATCATTGTCGCCAACCATGTCGTAAATTTTTTGAAGATTGCGGACTGGCTCTAAAAAATAACCGTCAAACAGCCACGGAATCGCTGGACTTTCAGCAATAAAAGGATTTCCAGCCCACAAAACATTCTTATCTGAATCTTTCAGAAAAACAAACAAATCTGCGGGAGACTGTGCTGTGCCAACATTAATCATTTCTACAATTTTACCACCGCCCAAATCCAGTTTTAAGCTTTGATTTACTGCAATGGTAAGATCAGCAGGACGATATACACTTTGCTCAATACCGCGGTCTTTTCCAAAAAGCATGATCATAAATTGTTTAATTCCGTCGTAGTTCTTGGCGAGATTTTCTTTACAGAATTCATTTTGAATCAAAATAGTTTCTTTTGGAAGAAGGTAATTTCCAAAACAATGATCGCCGTGATCACTAGTATTTACAGCATAAACAATAGGTTTTGGAGTAACAGAACGAATTAATTTATACAATTGATCGTATAATCTTTTGCTCAGCATCGTTTCGATTAACAAAACGCCTTTATCACCCACAATAAAACCCGCAGAAGTAGCCTGCGGAATTCCCTTTGTAGTTTCGGTTTCGGTAGTTGCTGGTGAAACCGCATACACATTATCCGAAATTTTATGCAATTGCAAAGTCACTTTGTTAGCATCCCAAATTGGCACTTCTGGCGGCATTGGAAATTGTGCATACGTATGCTGCACTAAAAACAACAGCAGTAATATTATAATAGGGTTTATCTTTTTCATGGTTTACTATTTATAATGTTTTAAAAGTTGGTCCAAGGATGAAAAGAATTGAAACGGATTTTTGCTGATGAATAAAAAAATAGTCAGTGACAATCCGTTTAAACCTGCGTCATCTGTGTGCTGTCATCTCTGATATCCACCAAAATATTTCACAGGAGACCAATCCGGAATTACGGCTGGAATCTCAGGATTTAGGTCTTTATATTCCGCGGAAGCGTAAACAACTTTGCCATTCACAACAGTCAAAACCGATTCTATTTTTCGAATATCATCGGGTTTAACCGAAAAATAATCATCAGAAATAATGGCTAAATCAGCATACATTCCTTTTACCAGTTTTCCTTTGTCTTTTTCTTCACCCGAAAACCAGGCACTTCCAGAAGCATACAATTGCAAAGCTGTGAATTTATCTAAAACCTGATCTTTCGGCCAAAACTGCATACCGCCAATTGTTTTTCCTGTAAGAAGCCAATGCAAAGACATCCACGGATTGTAAGTTGAAATTCGGGTTGCATCGGTTCCCATTCCCACAGGAATTCCCAATTCCAGCATTTTCTTGATAGGAGGAAGCTGGGTTTTTGGAGCTCCGTACATTTTGTTGTACAATTCTCCCTGATAATACATTCTAAATTGCACCGCAATGCCGCCTCCCAATTTTTTAACACGTTGCAGTTCAGATGGCGTAATCGTTTCGGCGTGATCAAAAAACCAGCGTAATCCGTTAAACGGAATTTCCTTGTTCACTTTCTCAAAAACATTCAGCATTCTGTCAATCGATTCGCCGTAAGTGGCGTGAAGTCGGAAAGGCCATTTGTTTTTAGCCAATAATCTGATAATAGGTTCCAGATCTTTTTCCATTTCATCAGATAAAACAATTCTCGGTTCCAGAAAATTTTCAAAATCAGCTGCCGAAGCTACGATGTTTTCTCCCGCGCCTTCTTCTACATAACCATTTGGAACTATTAAATTGTCATTTTTATTGATCTGAGTTTCAGCTGCCCATTTCTCATAATCCTGTAATTCTTTGCCTTTTTGCTGAGCGAATAAATAATATGAAATTCGCAGGCTCAGTTTATTTTGTTTCGCCAGTTCTAAAGACGTAACATAATCAGCAGGAAAGTTTTGACTTCCTCCGGCAGCGTCAATTATACTTGTAAGTCCAAAACGGTTTAGTTCGTGATTAAACTGTATGGAACTGTTAATGCGTTCTTCTGGAGTTAATTTTGTGGTCAAGCCTAATGTAGTATAAATCGCTTTAGGTGTTTCTTTGGCGTACATTAAACCAGTTAAATTTCCGTTTGCATCCTGTTCCAGAAGACTTCCTTCATATTTAGTATCTTTTGTGTATTTTAAAACTTCAATCCCTTTTTTATTCAGGAAAGCTTTTCCATATAAATAGGTTATAAAAACAGGTTTATCAGGAACGGCAGCATTGATTTCGTCAATTGTAGGCTGTCTTTTTTCTTCAAACTGAAATTCATTCCAGCCGCCAATTACTTTAATCCAAACGCCTTCTGGAGTTCTTGCTGCTTGTTCTTTCAGCATTTCCATAGCACGTTTTAAGGTTTTTACACCATCCCAGCGCAATTCAGAATTATAATTCAAACCTTCACGAATGACGTGCATATGACTGTCATTCAATCCCGGAATTACTGTTTTTCCTTTGGCATCAATTAATTTTGTTGCTGAGGATTTATAAGCCGAGAGAATATTTTTCTCTGTTCCCGTATCCAGAATAATTCCGTCTTTTATTGCAATTGCCTGAACAAATTCGTTTTGTTTCTGCATGGTTGCAATTTTTCCGTTGTAGATAATCAGATCTGCTTTTTGCTGAGCTTGAGATGACAAGCCCGCAGAAAGCAATAGAATTAATAATATTTTTTTCATGATTTTAGTTGTTTAATCCTTTGCGGGTAATTTTTCAACACATAGAAACATTCCCGATAGCTATCAGCATTGAAGGTTTAAAAAGGCGTTTCACTTGTTTAAAAAACATAGTTGGCTATGTGTTAGAAACTAGTTTCTTTTTAATCACTTTTCTATAAATAAAAATCTATGTTTCTATGTGTTGAAATAAAAAACACAACGGGTTATTTAGCCAAGAAAAAGGCAAGTAAATCTTTTTGTACCTGAGCAGTATTTTCCTGAACAAGCCAGTGTCCTGCGCCAGCAATTTTTGATTCTGTAACATTTTCTGCAACTAATTTTGAATGGTCTTTAAGGAAAGCTGCCGCAAAATATTCGCCGCCCATTGCTAATAATGGCATTTTTAGTTTTTTCTTTGCGAAAACCAGATTGTCTTTTCCGTCTTGGTCAAATGCGCCAAACCATTTAAAAGCAGCAGTTGTACCTCCTTCAACAGCATAAGCTCTGATAAATTCTGCAGATTCTTCTGGAGTAAAAGGATCTTTTACGTGACCTACAACCGGCCAGAAATTAGTTAAGAATTCTTTTTCTTTTCCTTTTACAATATCTCCCGATGCCTGCCATGCAAAAAATCCAAACCACCACGCAGAACCTTTAACATTCGACCAAACTGGCTCAATTCCAGGTAAAAGAGCATCCATTAAAGCTACTTTTTTTACGCTGTCGCCATATTGTGCTGCATAAGCGTAAGCGACCATAAGTCCGATATCATGTCCGGCCAGATTGATGTTTTTATAGCCAAGCTGATTTACTAATTCATGAATATCAGATGCCATTGTTTTTTTATCGTAACCGCTTTCTGGTTTGTCAGATTCACCAACACCTCTTAAATCTGGAGCGATAACGGTAAAATGTTTGGATAATTCTGGTAATAAACGATTCCACATATACCAGTTCTGCCCAAAACCGTGAACTAAAACTAACGGATCTCCTTTACCGCCAATTACGTAATGAATTTTGATTCCGTTTACAGTGGCAGTGGCATGTTTAAAGTTTTCCGGAGGATTTGCCGGTGCTGCCTGCGCTGTTTCGGTTGTTTCTGCAGCTTTAGATTCTGCTGCGGGAGTTTCTTCTGTTTTTTTGTTACAGGAAATTAATGTCAGCAGTAAAATTGCAAAGCCAAATAACTGTGCCAATTTACTTTTGAAGTTTAAGAATGACATGTTTAATAAATTCGTTTTCATGATTTTAAAATTTTAATTAGTTAAAAAATAATTGGTTATTATGAAATTTGTACCGGAAGTTTTTCGATCCAGTTTTGTATGTAAAGCGCGATTTCCTGCCAGCCCGGCTGATTTAAAACAAAGTGGTTTCTTTCTGGAAAAACCTTGTAATCTGTCACAGAATTTTTGTCTGTGTATTTTTTGTAGTTAGAATAGTTAAGAGATTCAGGAATAGTATGATCGATTGATCCTGCAATTAGTAACAATGGTTTATGCGGAGCATTAAAATCTACTCTTGCTGTTGATGTAATGGTATCCCGAACGATTAATTTTGATTCAGGAATTGCAAAATCGCAATAGGCTTTTTCCTGCCATTCTTCGGGCATTCCGTTTGTAAAAGCATACTGCCACTGACTAAAACTCATCATAAATGTTTTTTTAGTCGAAGTAAAAAAGCCAAGCGGACCCCAGCCTGCTTTTAAAAAGGAGAATTTAAAAGTCATAATTCCCTGCGGAGGAACCGAATGTATTGCAATTGCAGCCGATGCGAGATTACGCTGCAACAGTATTTGTGCTGTAAGTCCGCCAATAGAATGTCCTATGATAATAGGTTTTTGAGGTAAATTTTTAGCGATATCTTCAAAATATTCGATCAATTGAGACAATCGAAAACTGGCAACCTGCGGATCAGGATGACGTTCGCGTAAAACTTCTACAGGAGCGTCTTTGTAGGGCCATGAAGGAGCTAAAGTTTTAAAGCCTTTGTTTTCGAAAAAAACTTTCCATTCGTCCCAGCATTTATTACTTACAAATGCACCTGTAATAAAAAGTATCGTAGTAGGGTTTTCAGTCAGCATAATACATGTTTTAGTGTTATGCCAAACTGTAAACTAAAATCAAACCTGTTTTGTAACTATTTGTTTTCTAGTTATTTATGTGTTTAGTGCTGATTTTAAGCGAACTATATTTCGTCGTACAACGAAAAAAGAGCAACGTAATACCGTTTGTTTAATTAACAATTATCAATTAACAATTATCAATTAACAATTATCAATTAACAATTATCAATTATCGATTATCAATTATCAATTAACAATTATCAATTAACAATTAACAATTAACAATTAACAATTAACAATTAACAATTAACAATTATCAATTCATAATTCACCATTAAAAATGGCTTCTTTTGATGCCGAGTTTTTGCATTCTGGATGCCAGTGTAGTAGGAGGAAGACCGAGTATTTCTGACGCTCCGCCGGCACCTCTGATTCTTCCATTGCATTTTTCTAAAACATTGATGATGTGTTCTCTTTCGTTTTCCTGAATCGTTTTAAAGAACCATTCAGTAGATTTGTTATTTGTTTTTATTTCATCAAAAGCAGGAAGCGGAATATGTTCAATAGTATCCGTTTTTGCTAAAAGAATACTTCTCTCAATAAGATTTTCGAGTTCTCTAATATTTCCGGGCCATTGGTAAGATAAAAGACTCTTTAATGCGCTTTCTGCTATTTCGGTTACATTTTTTCCCGTTTTAGCGCTATATACTGCTATAAAATGACGTGCCAAAAGTCCAATATCTTCTTTGCGTTCTCTTAACGGCGGAAGCTGAATAGGAAATACATTTAATCTATAATATAAATCAAGTCTAAAACGGCCGTCTGCAACTTCTTTTTCCAGATTACAATTGGTTGCCGCAATTATCCTGACATTTACTTTTATAGGCATATTGCCGCCAACACGTTCGATTTCTTTTTCCTGAATGGCGCGCAGTAATTTTGCCTGCATTTCAAGAGGCATATCTCCAATTTCGTCGAGAAATAAAGTTCCGTTATTGGCTTGTTCAAATTTACCAATTCGTTTTTCTGTTGCTCCTGTAAAAGAGCCTTTTTCATGCCCAAACAATTCTGATTCGATAAGACTAGGAGGCAGAGCAGAACAATTAATTTTTACGAATGGGTCATTTTTTCTGCCAGATAATTGTTGGATACTGTTAGCAATACTTTCTTTTCCGGTACCGCTTTCGCCTGTAATTAAAACAGTTGTATCTGCCGGAGCTACTTGTATAATATGATCAAATAATTTTAAAAGCATGGGACTTTTGCCCACAATAGATTCAAATCCGGATATTTTTGCACTTTTTTCGGTATTATTTGCAGAAGATTTTTTTTGATCTAATTTTTTATCAGCATGTATTAAATTTTCAATAGCATAAATTAGAGGTTCCTGAAGTCTTTCGCAAAGTGTAAGATGATTTTTGTTGTAATTGTTTGACTGCCTGCTGAAAAAAGACAAATAAAGTCCGCCGTTTTCATGAAGCGATAAAGGAACAGGCAGCATCAAATTGGACTTCATGTTCATAGAATTCGCAATCATTTTTTTGATGGGTGTTTTTTCGCATATTTTTACAAAATCCAGATCATTATAAAATGTTGCATTGGTTTCTACCTTACTTTTATTTCTTAATTCATTAATTTCAGATTCTTTTAGTGCTGTAATATTTTGCAGTTCTTCAATTCCTATTTTTTGATATTCATGTAAACCTGTTCTCGCATATCCTAAAACTCGATTTGATAATTTATTATCGATATAAAAAACGGCCATTACAAGATCAAAAGAAATAAGTGACTGCAAAGACGTAATAATATTTAGAACACGATCATCCCAGGTGCCGCTTTTTTTGACTATTGATTTTAATTGTTTCTGAAACAAAAGTTCTTTTCTAATAGAAGATTCAATTCCGTGCTCTTGATGATATTCTGCAATTTCGATCGTAATCAATAAATCTTTTTCACGAAAAGGTTTTACCAAAAAACCATACGGATGTGTCAGTTTAGCTTTATTGAGAACTTCTTCGTTAGAATTTGCAGAAAGATATATAAACGGGATATTGTTTTCTTTGAGAATTTCGGCAAGATCTATTCCGGTTTCTTTTCCTAAAAGAAAAATATCTAAAAGAACCAGTTCTGGTTTTTCCTGAGCAATATAATATTTAGCATCAGAAACTGACCGGGCCATTCCTATAATAGAATGTCCTGCTTTTTTGAGCATCAATCGCAAATGATTTGCTTCTACAAACTGATCTTCAACAATGAGTATTTTTAGAGGTTTTGCCATTTTATAGAATTAAATTAATCAAGATTACTTTCGTTAAGAGTGAACTCCAAAGTTATTTTGGTGCCGTTTGCATTCGATATTAAAAACTTTCCTTCAATATCAGCAGCCAAACCGTGCATTAGTTTTATACCCAAAGAAGGGTTATTATATGGATCGAAATCGGGAGGAAGCCCTATACCGTTATCATGAATGATTAATATATGATTACCTCCTTCATTTTTTTTAAGTGTAATATTTATTGTGCAGTTCTCATGTTCAGGAAATGCATATTTTATTGCATTTGTAACTGCTTCATTAAAAATAAGTCCAATGGGAATGGAATGTGATAAAGGAAGATTAAAAGTATCTATGTCTAAAATGAATCGGATGGTATTTCGTATTTCAAAAGAATCTTTTAGATATTCTGTTAATTCAAAAATGTACGAAGGCATATCAATAATCGACAAGCTTTCTGATTGATATAATTTTTGATGAATTAACGACATTGCCTGAATTCTGTTTTGGCTGCTGTTAATTGCCTGTACTGCTTCTTCATTCTTTAAAAACTCAGTCTGGCTTGCTAAAAGACCAACCACCATATGCAGATTATTTTTTACTCTGTGATGAATTTCACGCAGCAGCCATTCTTTTTCAACTACAAGATTTTGCAGTATCGTATTTTTTTTATTGATTTCGTTTTGCTGGGTTTCGAGTATTTTATTTGTTTTTTTCTTGAACATGAAACTTTTGTACAGCAAACCAAGAATTATAAGTAACAGTACCACAAAGATGCACATGGAATTGCGCAAAAATACTTCGTTGTTAAGTCTGCTTTGCTGTAAAAGGGTTTTGTTTTTAAGCCTTATAATGTCCTTATTTCTCTTTTCTGCTTCATAAATAATGTTAAGTCTTGTTGAAATAGGATAAATAGCTTCTTCTTTAAGATTTGCGGCTCTATAATAAAATATCGCTTTTTTGAGGTAGTTTAAGGAGCTGTTAAATTTAGAAGAGGAAAAATATAATTCACTAATTTCCCTGTAACAATCACCAATCCTTTTATAATTTCCTGTTTTTTCAAATAAAGCAGCTGCTTTAAAAATGGGTTCTAATCTCTGAGCTATAGGTGCGTTGGTTCTCATTTTTGATGACCAGACCATTACCCAGGATTCTGCTAAATCATCTAATTCGTTTGTTTGGGTTAATACTGCTATTGCTTTTCTGGCTGTAACTTCTATCATCGAATTGTGGTTTCTCAATTCATGTATCATTGCAAGCTGCAGATAACATTTACCGGAATAAATGTTTGAATGAATTGCCTGGCTTATCCTTAGGGCATCTTCGGCATATTGAAAAGCCTTTTCTAATGTTTTAGGATTGTTATAAGAAGCTTCATACCAGTCGCTTACTTTTAATAAAATTTTGATTTTATCTATGTTTTCAGGTAAACTGTTCAGCAGTTTCTCAGCTTTTTTAACTTGCTGTTCGCTGTAAGGCGGTTCTTGATTTGTATTATGCTTTTGAATCGGCAGGTTTTTTTCTGCGGTTTCAACTTGTTTTCCATTTTTAACAGAGGCCCAGACATTTTGGTCCCCAATTGTAAGTATAAAAAGGAGAAACAAAAGTGCTTTGGATTGGTTAGGAAACATCTTTCGTATGATTAAACTGGCTTTGGTTATACGAAGGTATTGATAATTATGTATGTAAGTCTAAAATTTCAGAAAATTGACGGCCAACGATATTTCGTTGGTAAATCTGGAAAAGTAAGCTCAGAAAAAATTTTTAATGTGGCAAGATTTACAGACATAAATATAAAACCTGCAAATCTAAAGACTTGCAGGTTTTGTGAGGAAAAACAGGATTCGAACCTTACGCTTAAAACTTGGTATTTCCTGCATTTTGTTTTATTCTTTAACTCCACTTTAGATAGGTGTAGTTTACGCCTGCTTTATTTTAGAATTGGATAATGCTCTCCAAATTTTTCTTTAAATCTACGGCTCATAGATACAGTTTTACCAGATAATAATTCGATATGACAATCTGAAATATGGATTCTTTTTATGACATTCAAATTTACCATATGATTGCGGTGTATTTGTATAAACTGTTTGTCAGGCAGCTTCTGCTGAATTTGTTTTAGAGATATTTCGACCAGGAAAGATTCATCTTTAGTGATTATTGAAGTGTATTTTCCTTCAACATAAATATACTCTATACAATTAAATGCAACTTTTACCAAAGTGTCCTTTTTTTTAATCAGAAAAAAACCTTCCAGCATAATTGCTCCAGATTCATTACCGGAAAATACACCGCGCATTCCCATAAATTTTTCAATGGCAAGTTCAATAGCAAACTCTAATTCGAGAACATTAAAGGGTTTAATTAAATAACAATATGGATTTGTAATTCTGGCCTGTTCAAAAGTTTTTCGGTCTATAGAACTTGTTAAAAAAGCAAAAGGTTTTAGTGTAAACTTATTTTCATTTATTCGCTGGGCAAATACAATCCCATCCGGTTTACCATTCAGGTACACGTCTACAATTACAATATCTGGTTTTTGTGCATAATAGTATCCTAATGCATCTTTTAGATTATTAGCTACAGCTGTAACTTCATACCCTCTTTCTTCCAGGGCTTCTTTTAAAGATTGTGCCTGCAAAGCTTCATCTTCTATAATTAGTATTCTTATTTTCATAATTTTTGTCTTTGATTGTTACAAATACATAGATTATCATACCTCAGATCTTTAAAATCTGCCTTAAAATTTCGGCTGATTAAAAAGTTCAGGAAGCATAAATCAATGCCTTGATCTCATCTATTTCTGGGCATAAGATTTTAAAGCTATTTTTTAAATAATTTAAAAATCAGCATACAAAATCTCTCACCAAAACTATTGATGAGCTTGAAAAGTAAATAATAGAAAAAAGCCTGTCGAAGAATCTCAAACAGAAATGAAATTAAGCTTTAAAAAACGGAGATATCAGTAACAATCTCCTAAAAAAATTATAGCATCATTTTTTTAGGGAATTGGTATAGATTTATGATTGAATAATGACAAACATTATTCGGGTTAAAATTTTTGTATTTGGTAAAATATCATTTCAGAATTCAATAGTCATACTATTGAAATTAAACAGCTGATTTCAATTTCAGTATTCATTAAACAATGAAATATCGAATCTTCAAAGTTTTCTCTTTTCATGTCTTTAATCACAAACTATATAAATCAGGAATAAAACTTCTTTTAAGCCTATTCTATAAAGTATATGACAGTATTTTTTATTGGTTCTTAAATCAATCTATTAATAAAATGGGCGAGGTAAACCAATACAGTTTGTCATGATGCGGGATGTTTTATTTGCTGTTTTTGTTTTTAAGTGCATACAATTTCTGCTCTTAATTACCCTGACCACATTGCTTTTATAATACTGATCTGATTGGGATACAGTATTAAAAAAAACATTCTGGTTCAAATCCTTCTTTTTTTTTGAGAATGTTTGAACTCTTTTTTCAACACTAATTTCTTTAATAGTCATAATTATGATTTGTTTTTGGGGTTATACAATGATCAAAAATAAGGAATAAAATCCTACATAATTGATTTTAAACCGTTCATAACTAAAACTTTACCGCTCATGCCATAAAACCGAAAAAGTCTGTTAGACGGCAGTAATATTGCTCTGTAAATAATTGATAATCAAAATATCAAATAAAAAATAAGGAATATGAAACCATCTATTAATGAAATCCAAAATGTTTATGCAAAAAAAGGATATACTTTTTTTGACACAAACAAACCTTATAATCTAAACATTATAGGCATTAGAAGTAAAAATGTAATCGCTAACTCTTTTGATGATACATTATGTTTAATCTACAGCGACGACAGTCTTACTCCGCAAGTATTCAGTTTTGCAGCTACTACAGATCCAGGATTATTCTGGCTGAAAAACCCTTCAAACGTCAGCGGTACCGCTATTCTGGTTCCGGGTCAGTATAAAGGATCACATCAAGTTGGACTGCACAAAGGGCAATATGAAGCATTAGTGCAAAAAGCTCCTTTAAAAGTATGGAGAGACGGTAATAAAGACGGTAAACTGGACTTTTCAGGACCACAGTATGAAGGTATTTTCGGAATTAATATTCACCGCAGCAATCCTGACACCGAGTCTCAAACGGTCGAAAAATGGTCTGCCGGTTGTACCGTTTTCAAAAAAGCCGCCGATTTCAAATTCTTTATGGGAATATGCAACAGATCAAAAAGTCTATATGGCAATTCTTTCACCTATACATTGCTTGAAGAGTCAGACTTTACTACTTAATTATTAACACTTAAAATAATTTATTATGAACATTGGAGATCAATTTAAAGGCCTTCCTATGGAAGATCTGATTGGTGGACCGTTATCTGCCGCTGTAAAATCGAATACCGATTTGGCTAAGGCTACAGCAGCATTTATTAACGACATCGGTTTTGAAAAAGTAAAAGATGCAGAAGGGACTATTGTTCCCGGTCCTGCACGAATGGTAGATTTTGTTTTTGAACGCCCAGGGCTTGATAAAGACGGAAATGCTACAGTTGAAGAGGTTAAGATGAAACTGCCAATGCTTGCCATTGTACCCATTCCTAACCTGCAGGTAGATTTGGTAGATATCACTTTTGACATGGAGGTTAAAAGCTCTACAAAATCTGTTGAATCATCTGCTTCTAAAGGTGAATTTAGTGCATCAATGAGCGCAAAAATTGCTTTTTTTTCTATCAATGCAAGCGTTTCGGGTTCTATTTCATCAAGCAAAGAAAACACACGCTCAACAGATCACTCTGCCAAATATCATGTCGAGGTAAAAGCAACCAATCATGGTTTACCGGAAGGTTTAGCAAGAGTGCTTGATATCATGAATGATGCTGCAAAACCACGTCAGGTTATGGCTTACAAACCAAATGCTGATGGTGAAATTGAAAGAGGCGAAGACGGTAAACCAAAAGAACCGGGTAAACTAGTGAGTGCTGATGGTTCTGAAGCAGCCTCATCTGCAGAAAACGAGTAATTAATTAATCTAACACCAACTGATATGCTGCCAGATAATTCACAAAAGATCACTATCGCAGATATACGATATATAAAAAAGATAACTATTGGTTCTATTAATCCGAGTGCACCTTTTACCGATGAAATGCGGGAAGATCAGTTGGTGTTGCTTAATAAATGCCTTTCGCAGCACCCTAAGGGAATTATAATAGGGAAAGATATCTCTATTGGAAGTTTTAAACTGGGTGAGCACGAACTCAATATGCAAAGTACAACCTATCACATAGGTTTTGCAAGAAAGCCATACTGGCTGGATGAAAAATAACATTTAAAAATTGAAACCATGTCACAACAAAGATTTGACCATTTATTACAGGCTATCCACAGCGCGGTATTAAAAGCTCAGGAATTAACAGAGGAGCAACATATCATGCAAATCGCAAAATATTTTGACGAAGATGGAAAACCACTTGTACAAGAACTTTATGTACCAACCCTTGATCCTGATGATGATCCTGCAGCTATGACAACGCTTAGTGTTCCGCTTTTAAGCCTTTTGCCGCCATCTGCAATCAAAATTAAAGAACTCAAACTTAAGTTTAAAGTTGGTCTGGGCAAAATTAAGGTAGAGCAAACTGACAGCAAAAATGGACCAAGTCTGGATATTGACATGGGCGGCGGCGGCGGAATTTTTGGAAAAAAACAAGCCACTGCAAACGTAGAAATCACTTTTGAAGCTGGAGATCCGTCTGAGTCTTTTTTAAGAATCAATGACTATCTGGTAAAAAGTGTGGTATAACATGAATTATTAATCCTTTAAATATATACATTATGGCACTTAATTTTAAACCGGGCTGGAACATCGCCTTAGCAAAGTATGTTAGTAAATATGGTTCATATCAAGCTTTTCTTGATACGTTAACACCATTGTTAATTGAGCAGGCATTTAGTGATGCTAACTCTCATTTCACAGATCCTTTAGCTGCTGATTTTATTAGAACTGTTGTAGCTTCGGCTGACGTCTATACAATTGAGCAAGGCACGCATCAGGCAGAAGATTTACCAGGAGGCGGATTCTGTCTGCATTTTACAGGGAGAAACTCTGCTAACTTGGCATTCCACTTCTACATCGTTCAAAACCCAGATGGAACGCCAAAGATTATCAAGATTACTTATTACGACAAAAAAAGCAAACAGCTAGTGACTAGTAACAGAGCTTAATTTTCAAAAAGTAATTAAAATTTAAAAACTCCTTAGGGAGTTCCTCAAAAAAACATCCGGATGTAAAAGAGGTTAACAGAAATCTATTCATTAAAACTATAATGATATGGGAAGTATAATTATTGTGAAAGGAAACAATAAAGAAATACAGTATAAAACCTGTATTAACAGACTGTCGCTTGATGATGAATTGTGCATTTATGCCATAGCCGATTTTGCTCTTAAAAATGGAGTTCCTTATCCTAGCTGCGAAATCAAACAAAAAGTAGACATCAGCAGGTTAAATCTTATTAACCTCGACGAGTTAGCGAAAAACTAGTTTTCATTTAAATCATTTATCATGAAAAAACGTATTGCATTAATTTGCCTGGCCTTGCTGTGCCTTGTCCCAAAATTAATGGCTCAAAAAACATGGACACTTAAAGATTGTATTGCTTACGGCAGAAAACGAAGTTTTAAGGCCGAAGAGAATACGATATTAAATGCCGTTTACAGAGAAGATAAAAAGAATATTGAAGGGCTTTATCTTCCTCAATTTAGTGCCGTGTTAAATCCTTCTTATTCCAGAAATCAGGCAGGCTATTCATGGTTCTCTAGTTTTGGAGTAGAAGCCAACACCATTCTATATGACGGATTCAGAAAAAAATACGAGCTTGAAAAAGCCAGTATGACAGCCGTAAAAAGTGAATACAATATTGCAAGTGCGCAGAATGATATTGAACTTCAGGTTTTATATGCTTATACAGATGCACTTTCTAAAAGAGAACAGTTTCTGGTTAGTGTTAGATTCTATCATAAGGCGCTGCAATTACGCTATGAATTATCAGTTAAAAATTTATTTAAAAGCACAGATAAAATTTTTTTTGAAGCATTGCTGCAGCAAGACCGGCATGAAATCGAATCTTTGAGTATGCAGTATGAACTGGCTTTATTAAAAATATGCCAGATCATTAATCTGAATACAACATCTGATTTTGATATTGAAGAAATTCCTCCTTTTACCCCGGCATACAAAGAACTTACAGAAGCATTTCCTAAAGCAGTTCTGGCAGATCCCGGGATAAGCAGTAATCAATTGGAGACAGCAGTTGCAGCAAAAAATATTGCTATTGCAAAAAGTTTTCGTTCTCCGGTTTTAAGTTTTCAGGCAAGTTCATTTTATGCATTTAACAATGGGAATAATTTATCAGGAATTCAGTATTACTTAGGGTTAAATTTTGCTGTACCTGTATTTAATTTAAAAGCCCAAAACGCTGATATCGAACGTGCAGTTATCAATTTTAATTATCAAAAAACACAGCTCGAAAATCAAAAAAAGACTTTACTAAATACTGTGGATTTTATTATAAATGAGTTGAAAAATAAAGAAGCTGTTTATCAAAATGTACTTCTTAATCTTGATAAAACAACACTCTTATTAAATGAAAGCACAAAGAATCTGGAAGATGGAAACTCTACTTGCGAAGCTTACTTGGTAGTTCGAAACTGGAACAGGAATAATGCATTGCAGGCTGTTATACGTAAATATGAAACTATTACTCAGGCAAAACTTCTTGACTTTTATACCGGAACAACTTTATAACTTTAAAACAAAGATTATGAATGCAATATTTGATAAAATAAAAAATCGTTCTGCTTACACTTCGGAAACCTCTGAACTGGAATTAGAGAATGCTCCTGAAGAGATTGTAATTGCAAAACCTATAGAAGAAGATGCTTTTATTCCGGTTGAAGTTAAAACACTGCCTACAGCTGATACCAAAACATCTTTTGAAGCTCTAATCGAAAAAGAGATCGAAGTAATGCTGCAATTCAATGTTAGAAAAGGTAAAAAAATAACATCAGACATTGGCTCATTGGCTCAAACTAAAAAACTATCTCATAAAATAGTTTTACATGAAATGCTAAAAGATACTGTACATCCTGCTACGCCAAAAAGCATACATTATATCAATCAATATCGGGATAAATTAAATTCAAGGGTTGTTTTATTAAGAATCAAAATATTCCGTCAATTTATCGTAATTGCAATAATCAGCGCTCTCTTTTCAGGTTTAGGATATGGTATAATTGAATTGGGCCTTTTTACAGATGAGTTCATTTTTACAGATACTGCTTTGTTTACCATAAACCAGCTTTATACAATTGCAGTTGCTTTTTTAGGTATAATGTTATACTTCATTCCAAAATTGATAAAACAAGTCGACAACAGCACTTTAACGACTCATAAAATTCCATTTTACTGGATGGCAGTTTTACTTGGAAGTGTAAGCGCCATAATTTTAATCAATACAAAAGTATTTGCTCCTTATCTTATAGATGATACACTTTTACACAATCTTTTTATTGCTGCAGTATGTGGTTTCATAGCAGATATTCTTTATGGCAATATTCAGGCAATTGCACAGCTGTAGCTTTCAAATCAAAAACTAAATTTAGACCAAACCCCATATTCTCATGAAAAAGAAAAGCCCTGATTTGTTATACAAATTTCCGAAAAAAGGAAAGCAGGCAGTAAAAGTCTATAATAAGATATGCTCTGAACTTAATATGGATGGAAATGTACATCTCGATCTTGGAAGTTTCAGTACAACTACGATGAATCCTTATGCCGATAAACTCATTATTGAGCAATTAGGAAAAAATTTTATTGATTATGGTGAATACGGACAAACCAAAAAAATTCATGATAGGATTATTGCCCTGCTTTCAGGATTATTAAATGTACCCAATCGCAAATCTATAAACGGGACAGCAACTTTAGGATCTTCTGAAGCCATACATCTTGCTTTGCTTTCACACAAATGGTATTGGAAAAAAAGACAGCAATCCTTAAATCTGAATACTGCAAAACCTAATATTGTTTATACTAGTAATGCTCATGTCTGCTGGGACACATTTGCGTTATATTTTGATGTTGAACCAAGGAAAGTTCTGGTTTCATCTTTAAATACTTATCCTTTAGAAGAAATCCTGAAAACCATAGATGAAAATACCATCTGCGTAGGTGCAGTCGCAGGAAATACATACACAGGAAGCATTGATCTTATCGAGGAACTTAATAAGGAAATCGTTGAAATCAACTCAAAAAACAATTGGGATATTGGTATACATGTAGATGCAGCCATTAGCGGATTTGTGCTTCCTTTTTTGAAATTAAAAGAATCGAAATGGGATTTTCGACTGTCATTAGTACGAAGTATTAACCTTTCCGGACACAAATTTGGTTTGGTATATCCTGGAATTGGCTGGCTCATTTTTAGAGACGGCTTTTTTCTGTCTAAAGAATTGATTTTTTCTTCACATTATTTAGAAAAACCAATAGAAACTTATACGCTAAACTATTCTAAAGGTGCTTCGATGATTTTGTCGCAATATTTTTCTATCCTTCAACACGGAATTTCAGGCTACAAAAAAATAATTAAAAAATGCTGTAAAACCGCTGAAGTCATTAGAAAAAGACTGAAACAATCTGATTACTTTGAAATTGTAGATGAAGGCATTTTACCAGTTGTAGTTTTTAAATTGAAAACAGCAGATGCAGTAGATCTTGATGAATTTCAATTACATCTTAAAGCAAAAAACTGGATGCTTCCGGTTTATGATATCCCTGGAAATATAGACCCAAACAAATTTATGCGAATAGTTATAAAAGAAAACTTAAATCCTGCAATGGCATCTCAGTTATGTGATGATCTTATTAGTGTATATCAAAAATTAAACAATTATCGTTTATGAAACAGTTTTACTATCTCATACTGCTCTTTTTAGTATCCACATATTCTACAGAAGCTAAATTGTATAAAAAAGACATAAAACCGTCAAATCCATTAGTAGTCAGCGTATCGATTCATCTTAATAAAATTTATGATATCAATTCAGTCGACAAAACTTATTTAATAGATGCTTATTTAGTTCTTTTATGGCATGATCCGTCTGTTCATGATTCGGTTTATGGAAATGATGATATCAAAATTATATACGAAAATGAAAAATTTCCTAAAGGTGTAATGGTTCCCTCATTTGAATTTATCAATATTCTGGGCAATCGCGAAATCATTGACAGACAATTAATAGTTAATCCCGATAAAACGCTGATTTACAACGAGCGTTTTCATGGAAGATTTACATCTGGAATGGATTTTCATAGATATCCAAATGATAAACAGTGTTTCATGATACAGTTGGAATCTTTTTCGATGCAAAAAAAAGATTTGATTTTTACCAATCCACAGCTTTTTCCAAAAGTTTTAGATGCATCTTATATTGAAGAATGGAAAATTTTGGGAAAAAGAGATTATGTAAACCAAAAGACTTATTATCATCTTAGTACAAGTAAAAAAGGTGAAGAATTCTCACGCTGTAATTTTGAAATTTATGTACAGCGAAAAATAGAATATTATCTCTGGAAAGTAATGCTGCCTATAGGAATTCTTGTTGTGGCCTCATGGCTGGTTTTTTGGGTAAAAGATTTTGCAAACCAGTTAAATATTTCTTTTACGCTGATGCTTACAATGGTAACTTTCAATTTCTATACTTCTTCATTATTGCCCACATTACCTTATAACACCTTTATTGAACTAATAATTATATCGGGATACATATCTATCTTTTTAACATTAATAGCGATAATTTTCACATATGCTTACTCTAAAAATGACAAGACAACGTTTAAAATAAATGGGTTCTTTAAAATATTTTTTCCTCTGCTTTACATTCTTTATATAATGATCTGCATATTTATTATCTTTTTTTAGAATGTATTTCAATGTATTCAAATAGAATAAAAAAACAAAAAGATGAACAGTGATGTTCATCTTTTTGTTTTAATCCTGCCTTAAATAAGCTGAAATCAGTAAATTTAAAGCATCACGGATTTTGGTAAAAATGATATACCGTTAAAATGAAATTATTTTATTTCAGTAATGAATTCACTTTGCGGAGTTCTTACTTTTTTTAGGTTCACTAACCAATCGTTAGAAGCATCTCTGTAACCCAAAGGCAGTACTAATACACTTTTAAGACCAAGCTCGTTTAAACCTAATAACTTATCTACCTCGGCTGGGATAAAACCTTCCATTGGTGTAGCATCAACCTCTTGTTCTGCAGCAGCTGCAATTGCTAAACCAAACGAAATGTACGCTTGTTTTGCTGCATGATTGGCATGCCATTCCTGACCAAGATCTTTATACATACCCCAAAGTCTTTCTTTATATTCATCCATAGCACTTGCCGGAATTCCTCTTTCAGCAGTTGTTCTTTCAAAAACTTCTGAGATTTTTTCTAAAGAGTATCCATCCCATGCCGCAAAAACCAATACGTGAGAAGCATCCACAATTTGGCTTTGTTCAAAACCTACAGTTTTGATTTTTTCCTGTAATTCCTTATTGGTAATTACAAAAATTTTATACGGCTGTAAACCAGATGAAGATGGAGCTAATCTTGCAGCTTCCAGTATATAATCGATTTTTTCCTGCGGTACAACTTGTCCGTTCATTTTTTTGGCTGCGTAACGCCATTTTAGTGCATCTAGTAATTTCATTTTCTCTCAATTTTAATTCTATTCAAAAGTAAAGACTTTAAATATATTTTTATAATCTCAAAAGAAAATCTAATGTTAATATAAAGATAATCTTATCCCAGCTGACAGTCATTTAAGAAGAGCTGCTTAAGGTAAAGGTAGTTTTAGTTTCTTGAAGAGACATATTCGTGTCTCTTTATCCATTTAGTGTCTCCAGAAAATAAAACGTCTTTGCGTATAGAAAATGCAGTCCTGCTGATTGAATTTTTCTGAGCATTTGTAGAATATATAACAAATAGAACAATGAGATATTGTTGTATTTAAAAATTGAGAAAACTGGCATAATAAAAAACCTGCAAATCTAAGACTTGCAGGTTTCTCAGTAAGAGCAGGATTCGAACCTTAAGCCCGAAAACCGTAATCCCTTTTGAAATAAAGTTTTTTTATTTATGAATTTCCATACAGGTTGGATTCACCTCCATCAATTGCAATGGTCTGCCCATTTACATACTGACATTCATCGCTAAGGAGAAATGCTACCAGATTACCTACATCTTCCGGTTTGCCTAATCTCCTTGTGGGATTTCTTTGTGCATAAGTTGTTTCCGCTGCTTTCGGATCTTCAGGGTTAACTTGTTTAAAAGCTTCAGCTACCATTGGCGTAAGTATAGCCCCTGGTGCAATTGCATTGGTAAATATGCCATCTTTACCATATTCTATAGCAGCATTTTTGGTCATACCAGATACGGCGTGCTTACTTGCTACATAAGGCATCTGATTAAGAACTCCCCTGATTCCGCCAACAGAAGCTACGTTTACTATTTTTCCTCCGCCTTGTTTCTGCATTACAGGTATTACGTATTTCAAGCCGTAATATACCCCCATAAGATTGATGTCAATTACTTTTTTAAATATATTGATATCATAGTCTACTAATGGTGCCTGTTTACCTTCGATACCAGCATTATTGTAGAATCCGTCAATGCGCCCAAATTCGGCAACTGTTTGGTCTACATAGTTTTTAACTGCCTGTTCATCAGAAACGTCAGCAACTATAGTGATAATTTTAGCACTGGGTGCGGCTGACAGGATTTCTGCTTTTGCTTTTTCAAGTGCTTCTGAGTTGTAATCTATTATAGAAAGGTTCGCTCCTTTTAATGCGACAGCTTTACTTGCAGCCAGTCCAAGTCCCATAGCTGCCCCGGTAATTATAATCGTTTTGTCTTTGAAAATGCTCATAATATATAGTATTAAAATATGTTAATTGAAAATTTATTCATTTAAAAGTTAAATTAATTAGATCATGCCTCTCCATACCATATCAAAGCAGTCATCGATAAGCTTCTGGTTCAATGGAAAGAGCTTTTGAACAATGCCTGTGGAGCAGGAGCGTACCGCACCATCAAAAAAACTGATGAGTATAATTGCATCAACTGTTTTTATGATTCCTTCCTGCTGTCCTTTTTCTAATAGATCGTACAGAGGTTTATTCTGTTTTTCATATTCGGCCAGCTGTTTTGAGAAATTTATCTGTATGTAACCGGACTGCTGATACTGATCGATAAATACAGTTTCATCATAATTTTTGAGCCTGTAATTAAGCATATTGATGTAAATCTGCTTAAGTGACTGCCTGATGGGGGTATTAATGTCAAAGCCTGTATACATTGCATTCGTCATTTTATCCTCTACTGCCGCATAAGCTAGCTGTACAACTTCTTCTTTATTTTTAAAGTAGATATACAGCGTTCCTGCTGCAATTCCTGCTGTTTTGCTTATGCCTGAAATAGTAACACTTGCTAATCCGCATTTTCCAGTAAGGGTGTATACAGATTTTAAAATTTTCTCTCTCTTGTCAGGATCTATAGGTCTCATATTATAAAATTAAGTGAAAAAATATTCATTTAAAAAAATAAATGTAAATTATAACTTTTATTTAAGGTAAATAGTTGAGTGTGTTAAAATGTACTTAAATAACTTTTCTGCATAGGCTTCCTAATCTGCTGTAGTTTTTTTGGGTAAAATAGGAGCAAGCTCGAGGGAAGACGTGATGCATTTTTACTTAGCTTTTATAACTTTATTTATATAAAAAAACTGCTGAACTTATCAGGTTCAGCAGTTGTATTTTGTAATTCTGTAAAAACTATTGATTATTTTTTAACCATTCTAAACGTCTTTGATCAGGAAGGTGCGTAATTTTAAAATCTTCAAAAGTTGCCGTAAATCCTTTTCCATCTGGGCTTGCAGCCATCATCCCAACTTGTACTGTTTTAAATTCTGGAAAATATACTGTATTCGTCATTGTATAATTAACCCCGTCAATAGAATAAAAAATCTCCAAAGCGTCTAGTCGGCGTACGGCTTTCATCCAGACATTTTTAGGTTTTTCTTTTAAGCCCAAAACACTCCATGAACTTTTATCAATAGTGTGAACAGTACTAATATTGTAAACTCCATCTACATATTCTACACCAGTTTTTACATAATTATTTTCATCAATGCGAAGCATAAGGCAGACTTGATCGAATCTAGTTTTATAAGCACCGCTCATTTTTACAACAACTTCAAATTCGCCGCTTCTCTCAGTATGCAAAAATGGCCCGTCGTAAACTGTAAATCCATAATGACTTTTGTTCCAATAATCAGATTGTGGTGTAACCTGCATAATAAGTTTATTGTCTTTTATTTCCCAGTCAGCTGGTTCATTGAGCCAGTTCATAGCAGTTAATTTTTGAGCATTTCCTTTTACAGTCATTATGCATATACATATTAAAACTAAATGAATTCTCTTCATGATTTCTTTAAATTTGAATTTTATTAATAATTTACAAAGAATGTAATTTGAGTTTTTTACGGCAATAGTTATATATAACCATTTTTTAAGTCACTCTAATCTCTTTCCATATAACTTAGCATAGTAACTAACGAATTGCAGTTATGAATCCTATTTCAAACTTAGAAGACAAATTTTCTTTTGAATAAATTGACAGTCCTGAAAAGCGTAATGCAGCATTAAATGAGGTTTTAAAAATGATGGAAGCATATGTAAATTAGATAATTCAGCAGCTGTGCTGTCAGATTTAGCAAACAATAAGAGCTATATATTTGCGGATAATTTTGGACGTTTTTTTATATTTCTAATTCTGGATTTACAACAATTGATTCTATTGGTAAGATGATATTTAGAATTGTATTCATCCCTGTGATCCTTTTCAGAGGCATGTCAAACTTAATATCAGTATTACTACTGTAAACAGACACAGAAAAATATTTTGGAAAAACTAAATGTAAATAATTCTATTGAAGCGGTTCGAACAGCAGAAGCTTTAGGTTTGTTGTGATAAAGTATTTTTGGATGTTTTTGTTTTTTTATCAAATTTATTCTATCAGTCATACTGTTAGATAATCTTTTTTTCCTGGATTAGCGGCAGAGTGATTGTAAATTCGGCGCCATCATTGTCTTTTCCAGCGGCAGTGATAGTTCCATAATGTCTTTCTGTTATTTTTCTGCATAAGGCAAGGCCCAGACCGGTTCCTTCATAATCATCTTTGGAATGCAGTCTTTCAAAAGCATTAAATATACGATCTGCATAAATATCATTTAGTCCAATACCATTATCTTTAATGATTATCTGAACATGTTTCGTACCATTTTTATCTAAAATATTCGATGTAATTATAACTCTGGGCGGTTCATCTGCCTTGGAAAATTTTAAAGCATTGTGTATTAAATTATAAAATAACTGGTGTATTAATATTGGAGCTCCTTCTATTTCAGGGAGTGCACTTGTAATAAGAATTGCATTCTTTTCTTGTATAATAAGTTCTAGATCGATTTTTATATTTTCAACGATCTCATCCAGATTTATTTTCTGGACTGGCTGAATTGATTTGTTGAGAGTTGAATAGGCTAATGTACCTTCTATTAATGTCTGCATTCTTTCGGCAGACTGATCCACTTTATCACTGTATTTTTTTATATTTTCAATTCTTTCAGCTTCAATTTCTTTTTTTAATAAACCATTAAAAGTTTTAATTTTTCTTACAGGCTCTTTTAAGTCATGAGTAACCATATTGGCGAAATGAATGAGATTCTCGTTTGACTGTCTAAGCTCTTTAGTGTTTTCGTTGATTTTTTGCTGAAGCTCTTTTTCAAACTGTCTCTGATCGCTGATATCCTGTATAATTCCAATAATGCTGGAAGCATTCCCATTTTGATCTTTTATAATTTTCCCGTTCACTTTTACCCATCTTTCAGATTGATTATCATTTACGATCCTTGCCTCATACACTATTTTTCCTGTAATTAATGCGTCCTGATGTGCTTTTTCTCTTACTGGTAAATCTTCGGGGTGCATTCTTTTAAGAAGCATTTCAGTATCTGATGCGTCATCAACTGACCATAATTCATTAAAATTTCCAGAAGTAACAGTTTCCTTAGTAATTAAATTTATTTCGTAAGTTCCCATTCCGGAAGATTCAACTGCTATGCGGAGTCTTTCGTCTGCACTCTGTATCTTCTGCTTTATGTTATGCATGTCTGTTATATCGGTTCCATTTTTTAACAGACCGTAAATTTTTCCATCTTTGCCATAAAGAGGAGTAAAACTGTAATTAAAATAATGGTGCGTTATTTTTCCATCAACTATTAAATCTATCAGTTTATCCTTTGCATAAAATGGTATCCCTGTGTTTAATACTTCAAGAGCCTGCATCATTATCTCATGTCTGGGTGTTTCAGGAATTACGTCAAAATAGTTTTTTCCAATTACCTCGTTTCCTTTTCCCCATACGGAAATCATTGCAGGATTAGCAAGCTCTATTTTAAGTTCGGGACCAATTAAAACAGCTATAGGAAGAGGTGTGTTGTCCACAATGTTTTTTAACAGCGATACATAATCATACATGGCGGATATTTTTTGGTGTTTACAAATTTAAAATCAAACAAAGTGTAGATGTTATATCAAGGCTGGCTAATATTTCATAATTTCAATGAATAATTTTAAAAAGATAATTCGTTTTTTCTTGGTTATTTGGGTACACTATGATATTTGGAACAGAGAAAACTCTTTGTTAAAAGCCATTAGCTGTCTCAAAATTTTCAGTCGCATTATGGAGGAGAGCTTCCTTCTCATATACTGCGTTATAAAGCATCTTTTTTTGTCTTGCCAATGCTATAAGGTTATTTTGAGCATCCTTTAATTCATTGTTCTTTAATGTTTGCAGGAGCGCTTGCTGCTCTATTTCTTTTCTATCAAATATATGAAGTCCTTTAAGGGACTTATAGTATTCAAGCGAGGCAGTTTTAAGCGATTCACCTTTTGGAATGCCATAAGTAGAAAGTTTTTTGATATCACCTATAAGCATATCAAACTCTTTACTCTGTTGATCCACGGCTGCTAAAGCTCCTTTGTAATCATCTTTTGCCAGACAATTAAGCTTTTTCTCTCCAGAGCCTTTTTTTCCAAGAATAATTTCAAAGGCTCTTCGTTCCAATTTATTGAGCGACTTTTTGAAATCAGCTACCTTTGAGGATTCACAGGAACTCATTGTTATAAATAAAAATGCTGTTATGTAAATACCAAACCTACTCATAATAATGGTTTTATGGATGTTAACTTAATACTGAAAATTACTCCTTTAAAAAACTTCAAATGACTGAAGCAGGAATCTGAATTTTACGAAATGCTTTAGACACTAATTTACATATTATTGAAATCGTATGAAAAAAAATAATCTAAATTTTAAAATCATTTGTAAAAACTCATTTTTCTTTACAGCCAGACTTTGAAGAAGTTGTAAGAGCCATTACAAAGTTGGGGGTACAGCATAGAAAATAAATACGAAATTTATTTAAAGAGTGAGAGTTAGATTTAAATTTTAATCAGCTTTCTTAAAAAGTTAATTCCATAATATCTTATTATTTATTATAATAAGACCTTTTATTGTTATTAAACTTTGGTCAGTATCTGAATTAAGAAAAATGTAACCTTCAGAGTTCATAAAAACTAAGGCATCCAGCAGTTTTGCCTGATTTTCCCTTTCAGCGGCAATATCATCATCAAATTTTGAAACATTAGGCACAGATGTTACAAGCTTTGTCAGCTCTTCAAAAGTGCAGCCCATGCTGTATTTTCCAGCAAGTATCAGAAGAATTTTTAGAAAAAAGACAGAAGATGGTTCCATATATAATTGCTTTAATTATATATACGAAGATTGAGCCATTTTAGATTATTCTTTTTTCTTAAGTTGTTTAATATATTAGAACCAATTATTGTTTCATATACCTCATAACGTAATCTGCAGCTTAAACCTGCAAGGTTATAATATCTTTAAAACCGCTTAGCTTTTGTGGCAAAATGAAAGGCATCCCCAATAAGTATTAAAGGATGGTGATAAAAAGAGAGTGAGTTTAAGGAAATATAATTAGATGTTAAGTGATTCTGCTATATGCTTTATTTTAATTATGTTTTTAGAGCAGCCCTAACTTTTTTGCTTTTTCAATTAAATCTTTATCACTGCCTTTTTCTTTTAAAAGCTGGTCTTTTATACTGGCTTTTCTTTTTTCGATGGCACTCATTGAAAGCGGAATATAATCTGGAAGATTTACCGTTTTTACACCTTGGGAAATTAAAAGCAAGATTTGATTATCATGATTGTCCCAATTTATATTTTTTTTGAACAAGTCTCTCTGTGACTCTATTATGGCTTTACTTTGAAGTATTTCTCCATTTAATATTCTTTTGCAAAAAACAGGAAACAGTTCAAAATTTATATCACTTTTAGATATAAAACCTTCAGGTCTTACACTTTTAATTATTTTATCGACTGTCAACGGCTCACTGTGCATTGTAAGTAAAACTATTTTACAATTTTTAAATTTCCCTCTAACAAGTAATGCAAGATCGATACCATTACTAATATTAAGTTTTTTGTAAGGAGGAAGATTAATATCCAATAAAGCAAAATCAATATTCTTGTCTTGCTTTGACATTAACGTTATTTTATTGTAAGCATCTTCGCAATTGTAACTGGTTATAAAATTTGGCTTTGTTGTTTGAAATTCTGCATCAGATAATAGGTTTATGTAACTATCCACTGTCATAGGATGGTCGTCTACCACTAGAACGTTTAGGCTCATAATTTTTTTGTTTTTGGTACATTTTCTACAAATCTAACGAAATATTACGGATTTACCGTACAATTCAGCTAAAGTATAGTTGTTTTTTTGCTACTCAAGATAGATAATAACTTAAAAAATTAAATCTTATGAAAAGAAAGTTGTATATAGTTGGGGTAGTTTTTATTTCTTTATTAGCATTTTCATGCTCGAATGATGATTTTGAAGATTCTAATGAAGGAGGTAATGTTGTAAGAACTTCAGGTAAAGAATTGATAAATGAATTAAATGAAAAAGAATTAATAAATGAATTAAATGAAAAAAACATTGATTCAAGCACAGTAGTAAAGCCAGTAGATACTAATGCAGATGCAAGTGCAGATTCAGATGGAGAACCTAGTAATCCAAAACCCCCTAGAAAATAACAAAAGGAAAAATCTTATGTTTTTTTTGGATAATATGTTTTTTAAATTTCAATATCATATATTTGAAATCCCTAAAAACCATTTGTACATTGAAAATTCTTGCCAGAAAAATACTCTTTTTGTCTTTGCTAATTCTTTTTTTTTCATGTAAAAAAAGCGATCCTATTTTATTTGATTCAAATCACATTAATAGTCTTGAAGAATATGAAAAAGGGAAGTATCTGGATTCAATAGTAGATTTGCTAAAATATAGAAAGAACGATTCGATTACCAGAGATTTGTATTTAAAGGCTGCTTCGGAATATTATTTTATTAATAATCTGAAAAAATCACTGGAAAACAGTCAAAAAGCGCTAGACCTTTCAAAAAGAGTTAACGACAGTATAAGAATGGCAAAAGCATACTATTATGCAGGCGATTGTTATGAAAACTCAAAAAAGGACAGCGCTTATTTTTATTATTTAAAAGCAGAAAAAATCTATCATAAAATCCATGATTATAATAATGTGGGCAGAATGTTGTTTAACAAAGCATATGTTCTGTTTTATGATGGCAATTATGTTGAATGCGAAATAGAGGTTTCTAAAGCATTACAGTACTTAAAAAAATCTTCAAATCATGAATTAATATATTCTTGCAATACCTTAATGGGTAATTGTTTAGAAAAATTAGTAGACTATAATGAAGCGTTGAGTTATCATAACCTGGCGCTTGCTGAAGTGAAGAAAATGAAAGGTGATGATGAAATAAACAACTATAAAGTTAGTTCTATCATTAATATCTGTAATCTATATGACCTAAAAGGAGAATATTCTAAATCTATAGAGCAGCTGCAGGGATTACTTTCGAAGGATTTAAGAAAAAGATGGCCAAGATTATATGCAAATGTTTTAAGTAACCTGGCCTATTCAAAAACAAAAAATGGAGATTATAAAAATGTTGAATCTATGTTTTCAGAATCCTTACGGATTGTTGACAGCATTGGTGTTGAATCTGATATATTATACAAAAAGATTTATATCGGAGAATATTTTTTGACTCAGAAGGACACTGCCAAATCAATTAGTAACATAAAAGAAGCTAATGATCTTGCAATTAAACTAAACAGCAGTAATGAAATTTTAACTTCGTCTAAACTGCTTTCTAAAATTGATAAAAAAAATGGACTCTATTATACAAATTACTATATAAAAGTAAGTGATAGTATAAACAGAGTGCAAAGAAAAGCCCATGATAAATATGCAAGAATTGAGTATGAAACCTCAAGGATTGAAGACGAAAATAAAGTTTTGACAAAAAAAAATCTATACATATTAATTATCTCATTTGTACTAATACTTTTATTTTTGGTTATTCTGATTTTCAGATATTCTAAATATAAAAATAAAGAATTGCAGTTTTTGATTAAACAGAAAAAAGCAAATGAAGAGATTTACAGATTGTTAATCGAGCAAAATGAAAAAATAAATATTGCGAGAGAAAACGAAAAAACCAGAATAGCCAGAGAATTGCATGATGGAATAATGAACAAAATTTATTCGATTCGAATGAATTTAGGCTTTTTTAATTCTAAAACCGATCAGGAAATAATTGAGAAACGCAAAAGTTATATTTTAGAATTACAAAATGTTGAAAACGAAATTAGAATGATTTCGCATGAGTTAAATCAGAATCCTTTTTTTGAGGCAAATGATTTTAATACATTGCTTATGAATCTTATTAATAATCAAGCGGATATTACAAAAACACAATTTAAATATGTTGTCGATGATTCTATAAATTGGGCAGCGGTGCAAAATATCTATAAAATAAATTTATACAGAATAGTGCAGGAATCAATTCTAAATGTGAATAAGTATGCAAATGCAAAGAACTGCCAGATAAAAATTCAGAAAGTAAAAAGCAATTCCTTGAAATTAAGTATTACCGATGACGGTGAAGGTTTTGATACTAAAATATCTAAAACCGGAATTGGAATCAACAACATGAAAGACAGAACTATTTCCTTAAAAGGTAAATTTAAAATTAAATCAAAAATAAATAAAGGAACCAAAATTGATATCACTTTTAACCTTGATACTATTGTAATCGAAGCTTTAGAATAAAAATCAATCTTATAAGGTGGCTTTTATGGGTTATTTTTTATCAAATAATCCCGAGCTTCCATTCCCCTTATCTTCAAAAAATGTTTAAGACGTTTTATTTCGGTCTTAAACAGCTATTTCAAAACTTTAGATACTTATCTTTTTTAAATCCGGATTATTTTATGATCTGGAAAATTTATATGCGAATATTTTTCTGATATTCAGTACTTATCTAATTATGGATACCGTAATTTTTATACCAAAAGTCCGTAATTTTTTTCTCAAAATCACTTGTATTTTCGTTGCATCACTATTGAAGCTAAGCTAAATAGATACTGTTTAACATTATGACAAAGTGATTTTTCTTCAAACAGGTTTTATCACAAGGCCTGAAAAACTGAAAAATAGTTTTTGTCTTTAATTTTTAAAATTACCATATAGTTTTGATTTATATCTATTACTCATATATCTCTGAAGATAATTGTGAAAGCTTGTTCGAAAATGAACTTCCAAAGTTTTCACCAGATTATCAGGACAGAATAAGAAGCTACAGAAGATGGCAGGATGCCCAATTGTCTCTTTTGGGAAGAGTGATATTGTTTAAGGCAATTGAACAAATTTACAATTACGATCCTTCAAGCAAAGAGATACTGCAGACAAAGTACAATAAGCCATATTTTAAAGATGATCCGGTACAATTTAATATTTCCCATTCGGGTGAGATTGTTGTTTGTGCAATATGCGAAAAATCACTAATAGGAATTGATATTGAAATTATCTCAGAAATCTCAATTGAAGATTGTAAGTGGCAGATGAGAGAAAATGAATGGGATACAATCATTTCTTCAGACAAAATAGAAGAATCCTTTTTTAATTATTGGACACAGAAAGAAGCTGTCATTAAAGCAAACGGACTTGGATTAACAATACCATTGACAACATTCGAAGTTTTAGACGGAATAGCACAGATTAACGATCAAAAGTTTTTTTTGAAAGAAATAAAAATAGATGAAAGATATAAATGCTACATCTCATCAGATCGCGATATAGATGAGTTTTTTTTAAAGAAAATATAAATATCAGGGTTTTTAAATTTCCCAAATTATTAATCATTTTTAAAAATAAAGTATGAATAAGAAAATTTTAGTTATAGGTGCATGCGGCCAGATAGGTACGGAGCTCACCTTGAGATTGAGACAAATATACGGAGTTGAAAATGTTATTGCTTCAGATATAGTAAAACCTGATAATGATGTGGTTAATCAAGGCTGTTTTGAAATTATCGATGCGCTTAATTTTGATCAGGTTGAATATTTTGTAGAGAAATATAGTATTGATGAAGTGTATTTACTGTCTGCTTTATTATCTGCTTCGGCAGAAAAAGCATATGCTTTTGCATGGGATTTAAATATGAATTCGCTATTTCATGTACTTAATTTAGCGAAAGAGAAAAAAATAAAAAAAATATTCTGGCCTTCCAGCATAGCCGTTTTTGGAAATAATACACCACGCGAAAAAACACCTCAATATACAGTTATGGAGCCTTCTACGGTATATGGAATAAGCAAACAAACTGGAGAAAGATGGTGCGAATACTATCATAAAACTTTTGGTGTAGATGTTCGAAGTGTAAGATATCCCGGAATCATCAGCTGGTCTGCGCCGCCGGGTGGAGGAACAACAGATTATGCAGTCGATATTTTTCATTCGGCACTAAAAGAGCAAAAATACCATTGCTTTTTATCTCCACAAACCAAACTGCCAATGATGTACATTGATGATGCAATAGATGCAGCAATCGATATTATGGATGCGCCAGGTGATTTAATAAAAATTAGATCCTCTTATAACTTGTCGGCAATGAGTTTCAGTCCTCACGAAATAGCCAGTGAAATTAAAAAGCACATTCCTGAGTTTGAAATAACTTATAAAGAAAACGATTTTCGACAAACGATTGCAGACAGCTGGCCGGACAGCATTGACGACAATAATGCCAGAACAGACTGGAATTGGAAAAATAAATTTGATCTGCAGGACATGACTTCAATAATGCTGGAAAAATTAGAAGAAACAATCCAAAATCAAATACTTCTTTAAATAAAATCAGAGGATAATTTCATTTATAAATGACGGCAGATTTTTAAAATCACTAAGCATAAATTACTATTTTTTTTTGTTTTGATAATCAGTGGTTTAATTAGCGAAGGCTTTTTTTAAAATTATAAAAATCCGTAATTTTTATATCAAAAGTCCGTAATTTATAAATGAATCTTCCTACTATTTTAGCATATCGTCTAATGTGTCTTACATATTAAAATAATACATAGTCAGCTACTCTTACAATCTTATAAATAAAGATAAAATGAACCACATCAATGATAAAATAGCAAAAGATTACTGGTATAAAAAAAACAATAGAATCGTGTATACAAAAGAAGGCTTTTCTGAAGATGCTTCTGTTGATTTTACCATTGTCGATGCCGGCAGGCTCTCTTATTTCTATAAAGTAACAGGAGAAAATACTGATGCAGAATTTACAGTTTTAATCGCACTTTATAATTTACTGCTGCAAAGATATATTGCTGATGGGAATGTATTGTTTTTGAAGTCATTTTTAGATGTTCAAAATGAATTGTTGTGTTATGAGTTCCAGCCAATTGGAAAAAGAACTATAAAAGAGTTTATACAAGACACAAAAGAAGAAATTAAGGAAGTCTATAAGTATGCCCCTTATTATAATCTTGAAAAAGAGAAATCTAATGTCGAATTTATTCCTTTTGAGTTTAAATACGGATCAGGAAATAAAATAAATAAAGCCTGCAGCGAATTGTCAATCCATATTGAAAAACTTGAAAATAAAGATTTAAAAATTGCATTATATTATCCTGAAAAATTTGCAGAAAATAATCTTGCGCAGCATTTTCTAAAGAGTTTTGGAAGATTACTGGAAGAATTAGAAGAAAATATCAATCTTCCGGCCGTTACTATTTCTTTGCTTTCCAATGAAGAAAAGAAAGACTTACTTTATAATCTAAACCCTCAAAAAACAGATTATAACCATGCTTTAACTCTTATAGAAATTGTAGAAAAACAGGCAGATAAAACACCTAATGATATTGCAGTTGTCAGTAAAGACAAATTTCTTACTTACAGAGAATTAAATAAACTGGCGAACCAGCTTTCAAATTATTTGACAGAGCAAGGAATATCTAAAGGTGATTTTGTTGGAGTTAAATTAGAAAGAAACGAAAAACTGCTCGTGTCTATATTAGCAGTTTTAAAAGCCGGAGCGGCTTATGTTCCACTTGATATTAATTACCCTGAAGAAAGAATCGCATATATTGAAACAGACAGTAACTGTAAATTAGTTATTACGGATACTGTATATAATGACTTTCTGGAAAACCAGGAAAAATATAATATAGAGAATATCTTCTTGGAAAGAAAATCAGATGATACGGCATATATTATTTATACTTCGGGAACTACTGGAAATCCAAAAGGTGTAATGATAACACATCAAAATGCTGTTGCTTTAATTCATTGGGCACAAGAAGAATTTAATCCGGAAAATTTTGATATTGTATATGCAGCAACGTCACATTGTTTCGATCTTTCGGTATACGAAATGTTTTATCCTTTATCTGTTGGAAAAAGAATCAAAATATTAAATAATGCACTGGAGATTGGACCAGAATTGACAAAAGATAAAAAGATCTTATTAAATACAGTTCCGTCAAGTATCCGAAATATTTTAACTGAAGGATTTTCTCTGGAGAATGTCACAGTAATAAACCTTGCCGGAGAACCATTTCCGGTAGATATAGCTAAAAAGTTATTGCAGACCAATGCCGAAATTAGAAATCTATACGGCCCATCTGAAGATACAACTTATAGTACATGCTATAAATTATCTTCAGAAAAAAATTATCAGACTATACCAATTGGTAAAGCTATTTTAAATACTCAGGCTTATATTCTGGACGAACAACTGCAATTGACACCAAAGGGTACAATTGGAAAATTATACCTTTCGGGAGATGGAATTGCAAAAGGTTACCTTAATCAACCGGAACTAACTGCAGCAAAGTTTATAGAAAACCCTTTTGCAGAAGGACAGAAAATGTATGATACAGGCGATCTTGTAAAATGGATGCCTGATGGAAATCTGGCTTTTCTTGGCAGAAAAGACCATCAGATAAAACTTCGCGGTTATCGTATCGAGCTTGAAGAAATAGAAAATGTAATCTCTTCCTTTTCTGAAAATATTGGACAGGCAGTTGTTGCAGTAAGAAAAAATAATGGAGAAGATTTTTTAGCAGCCTATTTTACAGAAAATGAAAATATAAATAAGACAGATTTAAGAGCTTATTTAGAAAAGCAGCTTCCGGCTTACATGATTCCGTCTTATTTTACAGCAGTAGAGGTAATTCCGTTAACTCCAAACGGCAAGATAAACAAAGATGCCCTTTCTGAAATTACGGATGTTTTTATTGTGAAAAATGAATATGAAGCGCCTTCAGATGCTGTTGAAAACGAATTAGTTCAAATTTGGGAGCAGACGCTGGGAATTTCTCCAATTGGGGTAAATGATCATTTTTTTGAATTGGGAGGCCATAGTTTAATGATTTCGCAAATTATAAATGCGATTTATAAAAACCTTAATAAAAGCGTTCCATACAAAGTTTTTTATACTAATCCTACAATTAAAGATTTAAGAAAGTCGTTAAAAAATCAGGAATATTTACCAATTCCTTTAACGCCTTATTCTGAATCTTACTCATTAACCCATTCTCAAAACAGATTATGGATGTTAAGCCAGTTAGAAGGAGGAAACGAAGCCTATCAAATATCCGGAGCTGTAGTTTTAAAAGGAAAATTAAATGCTTATAATTTTTGTAAAGCATTTGATCATGTAATTACACATCATGAAGTGCTCAGAACCATTTTTAAGAAAAATGAAGAAGGAACTGTAAAACAATATATTATTCCTGATAATGAATTTCGTTTTGCAATAGAAAAGAAAGATTTTTCTATGCATAAATCTCCAGATCAGGAGATACAAAATTATATAGGACAAAAAAATAAAGAAAGTTATAATCTGGCAGAAGCACCTTTATTTAAAGCATCTTTATTGAAAACTGCTGTTGATAGTTATGTGTTTTATTTGTCGATCCACCATCTTATAAGCGACGGATGGTCATTGAAAGTTTTAACCGCACAAGTTTTAGAATATTACAATATTTTAGAATCTGGCAATACTATTCCATCTCCAGAACATACAATTCAGTTTAAAGATTATGCTGCGTGGACACATGACGAACAAAATAAGGAAAACTATCAGCTGGCAGAGGAATATTGGCTGCAGCAGTTTAAAGAAACTGTACCTGTACTTCAATTACCGGGATATAACGGCCGTCCATCTGTAAAAACTTATCAAGGAAGTCAATACCGTCATGCATTTTCAAAAGAATTGCTTACAGAATTAAAAAATCTTTCTAAAGGGTATCAGGTAACTTTATTTACGGCATTAATGACGGGTGTAAAAGTGCTCTTATCAAGATATTCTGGACAGAATGATATTGTTATTGGAACTCCGATAGCCGGAAGAGAACATCCGGATTTAGAACATCAAATAGGTTTATATATAAATACACTTGCTGTAAGAACTTTATTGAACCCAAAAGAAGCATTTTCGGCATTACTTCAAAAAGAAGGTAAACAGCTTTTAGAAGCATACGAACATCAGAGTTATCCATTTGATGCTTTGGTAGAAAAATTGAAATTATCGAGAGATTCCTCAAGATCACCTTTGTTTGATATTATGGTTGTTTTGCAAAATCAGCATCAGGTATCTGGTTTTGAAAACAAAAAATCTTCAGGTATAACTATTGAAGATTTTGAAATTATAAGTGAAGTTTCTGCTTTTGATATTGTTTTTACTTTTACAGAAAGAGAATCTCTGGAGCTTGAAATTCTCTATAATACAGATATTTATACTGCCGAATATATTGCGGCGCTATCTTCTCATTTAGAAAATCTGCTGCAGCAAGTTGTTCAAAAACCTCAAGTGCTTTTAGAAGATATAGAATTAGTATCTGAAGAAGAAAAAGTAATCTTGCTGAATGAATTTAACGATACAGATTTTGTTTTTGATACAGATAAAACCGTTATCGATCATTTCCTGGATCAAGCCCGAAAAACTCCTCAAAAAACTGCTGTTATTGTTGATGATCAAACTTTGACCTATGCTGAATTGGATGAAATGTCTAATAAACTGGCCAATTATCTTATTGAAAATTATCAGCTTGCAAAAGGAGATTTTGCAGCAGTTAAGCTGGAAAGAGGTTTATATTTGATTATATCTTTATTAGGAATTTTAAAAACCGGTGCTGCTTATGTTCCTGTAGACATAAACTATCCGGAAAACAGGATAAAAGATATTCTTGACGACGTTTCTCCAAAAGCAATAATAGACGACGCATTTTGGAATGACTTTGATTTTAATGAAAGTTCTTCTTCACAGCCTAAAACGCTGCCAAAAGGCACAGACCTGGCGTATGTAATTTACACTTCCGGATCTACAGGAAAACCAAAAGGAGTGATGATTGCACATCAGAGTTTGGTAAACTTATGTTTTTGGCATAAAAAAGTTTATAACGTCAATGAAAACAGCAGAGGTACTTTATTTTCCGGAGTTGCATTTGATGCGTCTGTTTGGGAAATATATCCATATCTGATTTCAGGTGCATCACTTTACCCAATTCAAAAAGATGAAATACGTCTTCAAATACCTGAATTAGTTTCGTTTTTGGTAAAAAACGAAATAACACATAGTTACCTTCCTTCAAAAATCTGTCAGGATCTAATGGCTGAAACCAATTTGAAACTCCCAGCTTTAATTCTAACCGGAGGTGAACGTTTAAATTATACCGTAGATACTTCTCTTCAGGTATTTAATAATTATGGACCAACAGAAAATACTGTTGTAACAACTTATTATGACTGTAAAAAAGCTCTGAATGAAAAGGTTTCTATAGGAAAACCTGTTGCCAATACGCAGGTTTATATTGTGTCTGAAAATTTAAAATTACAGCCAGTTGGCGTAATTGGAGAATTGTGTATTTCTGGAATTGGACTTTCAAAAGGATATTTGAATCAGCCCGAATTAACAAAAGAAAAGTTTATTCAAAATCCATTTGAACCTGAAGAAAAATTATATAAAACCGGAGATTTAGCCCGATGGCTTCCAGATGGAAATCTTGAATACATAGGAAGAAAAGATAATCAGGTAAAAATTAGAGGAAACAGAGTTGAATTAGGAGAAATTGAATATGTGATCAGAGAGTTTGATTCAGCGATTTCCAATGCTGTGGTTTTGGTAAAAGAAGTAAAGAATGAACCGTTTATAATTGCTTATTATACATCGACAGAGTCTGTTGACAAAAAAGCACTTAGAAATTATTTAAAAGATAAGCTGGCTGATTATATGATTCCTTCATATTACGTGGAACTTGAAACGCTGCAGCTGAATGCAAATGGAAAAGTAGATCTTTCTAAACTGCCTGCCATATCAGAATCAGATATTATCAAGAAAGAATATATAGCACCAGCCAATGAAACAGAAGCAAAAATTGCCGTAATCTGGCAGGAGCTTTTAGGACACCAAAACATTGGTGCCGCCGATGATTTCTTTGAGCTTGGAGGACACAGTTTACTATTAACGAAGTTATTGAACGAATACCAGAGAGTATTTAAAATTGCAGTCGATCTAAAAACTCTTTATACAAATTCAAGTCTTAAAAGCCATGCAGTGCTTTTGATAGATTCAAAAGAAGAAATCGCTGTTATTGAAAAATTATCGTATCAGGAATTTTATGATTTATCTCCTTCGCAGGTTAGATATTGGTTATTGTATAAAATAAACGGAAAATCAAAAGAGTTTAATATTTACAGCACGTTTAATCTACCGGAAAATTTAAACACGGCAGTTTTTGAACAGGCATTTAATATTCTTTTAGAACGACATGAAATTTTAAGAAGCTTATTTGCTGAAGAAGCCGGAATGCCAAAACAAAAAATAATACAAAATCTGGCGGTGCGAATTCCTGTTTTTGAGTCAGAAACAGAAATTAAATTACATGTATTTGAGTACGAATTTGATCTTGAATTAGATTTATTGTTTAGAGCAGCGGTCTTAAAAAAAGGCACAGGTTACAGCTTATATTTTAATATGCATCATAGTATTGGCGACGGCTGGTCTATGGGAATTATTTCCAGAGATTTAATGGAAATATATAACGCTTTACTAGAAGGAAAAACAGCTCAGCTTCCGGAACTAACCATACAATACAAGGATTATGCACAATGGCAGAATAATGTATTGCAGTCAGAAGAAATCAAAATCCAGAAAAATTATTGGAAACAACAATTTGCGGGAACGCTGCCGTATCTGCAATTACCATCAGATTATATTTCAAAGCTGAAAAAAGCAGAAACATCATCTTCATATACCCTGTTTATTTCTGAAGAAAAGAAGAAGAAAATAGAAGAATTATCAAGAAAAAACGGTGCCAGTGTATTCGCAGTATTTGCTGCGGTTTTAAAAGTTTTATTGTACCGTTTAACTTCAGAAGAAGATATTATTCTTGGAATTCCAACGGCAAACAGAAATCATTATCAATTAAAAAATCTGGCGGGGTGTTTTATCAATACACTTATGCTTCGTGATACAATAAGCGGTAATTTTTCTTTTGAAACCTGGCTGGCAAAAGTCAACGAAACTTTGATTAACGCTTTAACACATCAAAATTATCCCTTTGAAAAAGTCTTGGAACTAATTGATGTTCCTCAGGAAGATAATCGTTTTCCGTTAAGTCCGGTTTTCTTAAATATGGTTGATTTTGATGTCAAATCACTGGATACAATAACAGCATTCACATCAACTCATGAAATATTAAATACAGCTCCTAAATTTGATTTTGAATGTTATATAAAAAGTTTTGAAAATGGTTACAGTATTAACTGTGTGTACGATCATGAACTGTTTAAAAAAGAAACTATTCAATATTGGATAAATGCTTATTTGTCGATTATAGATCAGGTTATAGAAAATGATAAAAAAGCATTGTTTGAAATTAAAATTTTTGAAGACTTTATTTATCAGGAAAACGATCTAAAACCAGTTAATGATTTTGCATTCTTTGAAGAAAGCGAAATACAGCAGAGTATAGCACAACGATTTGAAAAACAAGTAGAATTGTTTCCAGACCGCGAAGCCGTTGCATCAAAACATACCGTGCTTACCTATAAAACACTTAATAATTGTGCGAACCATTTAGCAAAACAAATCAAAGAAAAAGCCAATACAAAAACTAAACGAATTGCATTGCTTTTAAATCATAACGAAACCTCAGTAATAGGAATGCTGGGAGTGCTGAAAGCGGGTTATGCTTATGTTCCGATAGATGCAAATAGTCCGTTGAGCAGAATTCAGTATATTATTGAAGATTCTGGATGTGATCAATTAGTTTGTAATGAAGTTACTGTAGAAAAAGCAAATCAGTTGCAGAAAGAATTACCGCAATTGTCAATTACAAAGCTTTCTGAAAATTACAATCTTCCAGAAATCTTAAATCCAAAACAGAGTTCAAGCCCTTTGGCAGAAGCATATGTTTTGTATACATCAGGATCTACAGGTATGCCGAAAGGAGTTTTACAGATCCAGAAAAATGTTCTTCACTTTATTCGTGTATATACAAACAATGTTCATATCGCGATACAGGATAATTTAAGTGTTTTTTCGACTTATACATTTGATGCTTCTGTAAAAGATATTTACGGAGCTATTTTAAATGGTGCCAAAGTAAGTATCTATGATATTGTAGAAAATGGACTTGATTCACTTTCGGACTGGCTTCTTGAAGAAAACATCACAATTATACACATGGTTCCTACCATTTATAGAAATTTCTTAAAAGGCCTGAGAAAAGATGAAGTGCTGCCAACAGTTAGATTAGTCGATTTGGGAGGAGAATCCTGCCATAAATCTGATTTGGAATTATTTAAAAAGTATTTCCTCGAAGGCGCATTTTTGGTTAATGATTATGGTCCGACAGAATCTACTATCGTGGCCCAGAAATTTTTGACACACGAATCTGAATTGACAAGAAATAATATGCCATTGGGTAAATCTGTAGAAGAAACGAAGATTCTTTTATTAGATGAAAATAATAATCCGAAAGGTATTTATCAAACAGGGGAAATTGTTTTCAAAAGCGATTATCTGTCTCTAGGATATCTAAACAGACAGGAATTAACAGATAAGGTTTTTACAACAGATCCATTAACCGGAAACGGCAGAGTTTATAAATCCGGCGATATAGGGATGATGCTTCCTTCCGGAGAAATTGAATTTTTACAGCGTAAAGATTCTCAGGTAAAAATTAACGGATTGCGAATTGAATTATCTGAAATAGAATATCAATTAGAACAGATTGAGTTTATAAACGAAGCAGTCGTTCTCTTGAAAGAATTACAAGGAAACAGCTATATAACAGCTTATGTTCGATCTGAAGAAATTCTGGATGTGACCAAAGTAAAATTGCTTTTAGGGAAAATTTTACCCAAATACATGATTCCGGCAATCTACATTTCAATGGAAGCTTTTCCATTAACAAGAACTGGAAAAATTGAAAGAAAAGCATTGCCAGACCCTCAAATGTCTGATTTAAAAACAGTTCCTTATATAGCTCCTGTAAACGATGTAGAAAGTAATTTGGTAAATATCTGGGCTGAGGTTCTCAAACTTGATCCTGCCGTAATTGGTACAGAAGATAATTTCTTTGAATTAGGAGGAAACAGTCTGCAAGCTGTAGTACTGATTAATAAGATCAATAAAATATTTAATACAATGTTTTCTATAACAAACCTGTATGATACTTTAAACATAAAAGGATTATCAGTTTTACTGAACTTTTATTTAATTCAGAAAAACGAATTCGATATGATACTTCAGGAAGAAGATCAAGACGAAATTGTTCTGTAATGTTTCTAAGGCCAAACCAATCATTAACAAATAAAATAAAGATCTGGTAATCCCGGATTTAAACTAATTTTTATGAAAAATGACATCTTAAATAAACTTCTTTCTCTTGGAGTTCAGCTGAAAATAATCGATGGTAATCTTAAACTAAATGCACCAAAAGGAGTGTTGACAAAAGAATTATTAGAGGAGATTAAGGAACACAAAACCTATTTAATTAGTTTAATATCCTTTAATAAGTCTATTCCCAAAACTGAAATTAAAGAAAATTATGCCTTAACACCAACGCAATATTTTATGTGGTTTACACATGAATATTTGGGCGGAAAAAGAGCGTATAATATAACTTCAACATTAAAATTGAAAGGAAAGCTGAACGAGTTTCTTCTTGAAAAAGCATTTCAGAAGGTTATAGCCCGTCACGAATCGCTTAGAACAATTTTCAGGAAAGATGAAAATGATCAAATCCAGCAGTATATTTTAACATCAGATGAGGTTCATTTTAAATTGCAAAAGGCGTCATTACAGCATTTTTCTGTTGAACAGCTTCATAATCGTATCAAGTTAGAATACCTAAACACGTTTGATCTGGAAAAAGGACTTTTATTACGTGGTACTTTGTTAAAAACCAATGAAGAAGAACATATTTTAGTGTTTGTTTTGCATCATATTATTGGCGATGGATGGTCATTACAGCTCTTGACCCGTGAAGTTATGCTTGCTTATAACAGTCTGGCAAGTGCAGCGGAAATACATTTGCCAGAACTGCCAATACAATATAAAGATTACAGCGAATGGCTTAATAAAAAGCTTATCAGCGATGAATACAACGAAAAACTGGAGTTTTGGAAAGAACAGTTCAAAACCAAATCTCCCGCCCTTGAGTTAATTATAAATAAACGTCCGGCTGTAAAAACGTATAACGGATGCATTCATAATCATGAGTTTTCTAAAAAGTTTTTAGGAGAATTAAATGCATTTGCAAAAGAACAGCAAATGACTCTTTTCATGCTCTTAATGGGCAGTCTTAACGGATTATTTTATAAATACACAGGTCAGACCGATATTACATTAGGAACTACAGCAGCAGGAAGAGAACATACTGATTTAGAACATCAAATAGGATTGTATTCGAATGCATTAGCCATACGCACAAAATTTGACAAAGGAGACAGTTTTTTAGAGTTAATGCAAAAGCAAAAACATACTCTTATAAAAGCGTATGAAAATAAAGAATATCCTTTTACAGCACTTGTTAATCATTTAAAACCGGCAAAAGATCAAAGCAGATCGGCATTGTTTGATATTATGGTTTTACTGCAAAACCATCAGGGGCTGGAAATCAATGACCAAAAAGGAATCAGCGGAATTACAGCATCTGAATATAATGAAATAGAAAGAGGTGTAAGCCAGCTGGACATTAGTTTTGTTTTTGTAGAAAAAGAAAACGGACTTTCCTTAAGCGTAGAATACAATACAGATATTTATAACCAAGACTTTATTACAGCTCTTTTATCTCATTTTGAAGAATTTGTAAAATCAGGTTTACAAAATCCAAATCAATCCATAAATGCTGTTGAGATTGTAACTGCGGCAGAGAAAAATAAAATCCTTACCGAATTTAATAAAGAGAATGTTTCTGCTGAAGTTTCATTAACGGTAATCGATTTAATAAAATCGGCGGTTGCTGAAAATCCAGATAAAACAGCACTTATTTATCAGGAAGAAGAAATAAGCTACAGACTTTTAGATATATACAGTAATAAATTAGCAAACTACTTACAACAAAACCGCAATGTAAAAAAAGGAGATTTTGTTGGAATAGGACTGCAAAGAAATTCCTGGAGTATAATAACTATTCTGGCTGTTTTAAAAACAGGTGCTGTATATGTGCCAATAGATCCGGACTATCCAGAAGAAAGAAAAAAATATATAGAAAAAGACAGCGGCTGTAAATTTACAATAACAACTGCTGTATTAGAAGAATTTAAAAACGTTTCGGATAGTTTTATCGAGGAATTTGAAGCTGAATTTACTTCTAATGATTTAGCCTATATTATATATACTTCGGGATCTACAGGAAATCCAAAAGGTGTACAGATAACACATGCATCTTTGGCAGATTATGCGATGACCTTTAAAAACTATTTTCAGTTAAACCCGCAGGACAGCATAGTACAGCAGGCTAGTATTTCTTTTGATACTTCGATAGAAGAGATTTTCCCAATCCTTATAAGCGGCGGAAGTATGGTGGTTTATGATGGAAAAGGAGATTTCGAAACATTATTCGGTCTATGTGAAAATCACAACGTAACAATTTTAAGTACAAATCCATATGCATTACAATATTTAAACGGATCATACGACAAGTTTAATCTTAAAATAAGAATATTAATTAGTGGTGGAGATGTGCTGCAACCTGATTATATTCATAATTTATGGAATCACATCGCAGTCTATAATACATACGGACCAACAGAAAGTACCGTATGTGCCACTTATTATCAGGTAACTGAGAAGCAAAATTCTGTTGCAATTGGAAAACCAATTTCTAACAGGAAAGTATATATTGTAGAACCTGAAAGCATTCAATTAGCACCTGTTGGTGTAGCTGGTGAACTGTGTATTTCAGGTAAAGGATTATCAGCCGGTTATTTAAATCAGCCTGAACTTACCGCTGAAAAGTTTGTACAAAATCCTTTTAATAAAGGAGAAAGAATGTATCGTACAGGCGATTTAGCATACTGGCTTCCTGATGGGAATATTGAGTATATAGGCAGAATCGACAGTCAGGTTAAAATTCGTGGATTTAGAATTGAGCTGGGAGAGATTGAAACGGCCTTACTTCAATATTCACAAAATGTAAGACAGGCAGTTGCCGCTGTAAAAGAAATCAACGGCGAGAAAGTACTGGCAGCTTATTATGTGAGCACACAGGAAATCGACAAATCTGATATCAGAACCTATCTTCAGGGAAAACTGCCAGAATATATGGTTCCTGGTTTTTATATAACCTTAGAGGAACTTCCTTTAACACCTAATGGCAAAACCGATCGTAAAGCGCTTCCTGAAATAAGCGGGGAAGACCTTATCAGAAAAGAATATACAGCTCCAAGAAATGCCGCAGAGCAGAATCTGGCTCAAATCTGGCAGGAAGTACTTGGCGTAGATCAGGTTGGTATTACGGATAATTTTTTCGAACTCGGCGGACACAGCCTTGTTGCGGCACAGGTCATTAACCGAATCCAAAAGCAGTTAAACAAAAAAGTTTCCTTTAAAGATTTCTTCTCAAACCCAACTATAGAAGCCTTATCAGCACGATTGAGCGATGCAGGTTATTTATCTATAACACCTGCGCCAATTCAGGAAAGTTATCCGCTGACAGCTTCACAAAACAGGCTTTGGCTTTTAAGCCAGCTCGACGGCGGTTCTCTGGCGTACAATATTCCGTTTGCTTTTGAATTATCAGGAATTTTGGATAAAGATAAATTTGAAGCCTCGGTTGAAAAAGTAATCCATCGCCATGAAATATTACGAACTTATTTTAAACCAGACGAATCAGGAGAGGTTCGCCAGCATATTATTGCGGCAGAATCAGTTGATTTTA
>PJUA01000074.1_pt1 | contig 112701 bp, 103 predicted proteins | sample 1512151 | NCBI WGS metagenome assembly PJUA01 (sample SAMN08177678, study PRJNA422409) | Soil metagenome, whole genome shotgun sequencing project. | isolation source: Soil enriched on filter paper: beechwood xylan treatment | place: USA: Madison | collected 2015-01-15 | reverse complement strand
CTGTGATTCAGCAACATTAAATGTTACAATTACAGAACCAACAGCTCTTGCAGCGACAGCGGTATTGACTCAGGGATTAACTTGTGGAGCAGGAAATGCGGCTCAGGCAGCAGTTGTTACAATAAATGTGACAGCAGGAACAGGAACATCTCCTTACCAATACAGTTTCAATGGAGGAACAGATTACAGTTCTACAAACACATACACTACTTTAACAGCAGGAACAATTACTGCTCATGTTAGAGATGCTAATGGATGTGTTATGACAGCACCAGTATCGGTTACTATTCCAGCGTTAGATCCGCCGGTAATTAATACTGTTACAGGAACACCAATTTATTGTGCTCCAGCGGCGAGTACTACTAGTACAGTTACTGTGACAGTTTCTAATGGAGTTGGAACATTACACTATGAAATACTTTCTCCTGCAAGTGCAGTAGGAAATGTTACAGGTGCTTCTAATGGTATATTTACAGGTTTAACAGCTGGTACTTACATTTTCCAAGTAACAGACGCTAACGGATGTACAGATAAAGCTGCTTATACAGTAGACCCATTAGTAAACATTACCATCGCAGGTCAGTTAATAAACAACGTGAGCTGTAATGGAGGTTCAAACGGATCTGTGAAATTTGATGTGGATAACTTTAATGGTGCTTATACTGCAACATTAATCGGAGGTCCAACAACAGGAACTTTAACTCAAACAGGAAAAGTAGTTACATTAACAAACTTACCTGTTGGAAATTATACAATTGAAGTTGTAGATAATACAACACAGTGTAGAGCTTCTGCTTCAGTAGCAGTGACGCAGCCACCGGTATTAACTTTAACTCAAACAACAAACGTAAATGCAAATTGTAATACAGGTGCTAAAGTGAGCGTAACTGCTGGCGGAGGAACTCCAAATTATATGTATGCATTTATGCCAGGAACTGCAGTTCCAGCATCTACGGATTATACAAACAGTAATAACGCTGTATTGAATCCTGCGACAAATACAAGCTGGAGAGCTTATGTGATCGATTCTAAAGGTTGTGAAACTTTCATTCCAATTACAATTGCAACTGACGCGTTACCATCAGCATTAACAGCTAGTGTAGCAAGTCAGTGTCCAACAGCAGCGGGTGAATATACATTCACGGTAACAGTTGGAAGTGGTGTAGGACCTTACGAATATAGTATTGGAAATGGTTTCCAAACTAGCCCAACGTTCACAGTAAATGCTGCAGGAACTTACGATGTAACAGTAAGAGATGCTAACGCATGTACAGTAACAGTTCCAGCTTTAGTAACTATTTCTCCAGCGTTACAGCTTGAGGCATTAGTGACTGCATTACCAAGTTGTACATTAAACAACGGTGTAATTAGAGCTACTGCTACTGGAGGTTCTGGAACAGCAAATTACAGATATACTCTAGATGGAGGTGTTATAGTAACAACAACACCAGCAGTATTTAATAATGTTACGCCTGGTACACACATTATCCGTGTGAGAGACGTTGTTACTGGATGTGTATTCAATGCTACAGTAGAAATTGCTCCTGCAACTGTTATTACAGGATTTGCTTTAACAGGAACTCACGTTTCTTGTAGAGGTGGTTCAGACGGAACAATTACAGCAACTCTAGCACCAAATGCACCAGGAGTAAATGATAATCCTGTTTACACGTACACATTAACTGGAACTTCAGCGACAGGTGCGGCAGTAAATAGACCAGCTCAGACAAATAATGTATTTGCTAATCTTGAGGCGGGTGATTATACAGTAACAGTAACTTCAGGAAGAGGCTGCGTTGATTCTGAAGATTTCAGAGTTACTCAACCACAAGTAATTACTGTAGGTGCTCCAGTTATCGCTCAGTATAATTGTGCTTCTGGAACTAATACTTCTAGATATGCAACAATCACTGTTAACACAGTTACAGGAGGTTCTGGAAACTATGTTACTTATGAGTTCTTTAAAAATGGTATTTCAGTTCAAAGAGGTGCAGAAAATGTATATACTGAATCTGACTATACAGGAGGTACTTATACTATCAATGTATACGACGATAAAGGATGTATGGGTTCTTCAACAGGAACGATCAGAATTAATCCATTTATCAGTTTAGATGCTGTAAATGTCACTGTAAATGCACCAATGACTTGTATCTCTAATGAAGATATTACAGTTACGGTAACAAGTACAGGTGGAACACCAGCTCTTTTAAATTATAACATTGCTGGAACTGACGGTAATACTTATAACCAATCTAATACAAGTGGAGTATTCACTGGATTAACAATTGGAAACTATGTAATTACAGTTACAAATCCTGCAACAGGATGCTCTATTCAGAAGATACATTACGTAAACAATGCGAATACTTTTGAAATTAAAGCCGCAGCTGTGAACGGAAAAATCTGTTACGGTACTGCAGACGGAATTGTTGATCTTACTTTTGTCGACAACCAGTTAGATCCAACAAATGATGCAGGAATATTTGATTATGTAATTACTGGTCCTGTTCCTAGTTCAGGAAGATCAACAAATGCAGGTCCGGTTACTATTTCAAACCTAACTGCAGGTCAGTACACTGTACAGGCAACATTAGTTGGAAGACCATACTGTACTGTAACAACGGTATTCTCTATCGAACAGCCTAATGCACCGTTAAACGTAACGCTTAACAAATCGAATATTACTTGCGTAACTGGAAACAGTGATGGTGAGATTTCGGCTGCAGCAACAGGAGGATGGGATACAGATTATCAGTATCAGTTAATGAATGGAACTACGGTTGTTGTAGATTACTCTACTCAATCTACATTCAGCGGATTATCTGCAGGTACTTACACAGTTAATGTGAAAGATGGTAAGGATTGTACTGTAAGCGCAAGCGAAACACTAGTTATTCCAGCTCCAATTACGGTATCTGCTTCGGCAAATGTATCTGTACTTGCTTGTTATGGTGATGATAGTGGAGTTATCACAGTTGCACAGCCAACAGGCGGACAAGGAAGTAACTACTTATACACATTAACAGTAGTTTCTGATGATCCAGTTAGTATTGTAGGACCGCAAATTGATCCGGTATTTACAGGATTAAAAGCGGGAAGATATGTTGTTACTGTAACAGATGGATACAGCTGTCAAGCGGCTTCAACTGAAATTACAATCAGCAACCCAACAAGAGTAGAAGGAGATGTAAAAGTGACAAGAAATCAAACATGTTTGACTTTATCACAAATTACATTGAGTGCTACAGGAGGAACAGGTTCTTATACATACAGCTTAGACGGAACTACAGTGTTAGGTTCGTTTACATCAACTTCTCCTGCAGTATTTGATGTACCAGTTGGAAAATACAAGTATTACATTTCAGATACTAATGGATGTACTTCATTTGTAAAAGAAGTTGAGATTCCAGCATTGATTCCGCTTAATCTTGATATTAACACTTCTAGTGCGATAGTGAAATGTAAAGGAGAAGCTACAGCATCTATTCTTGCAGAAGCGATTGGAGGAATTGGTAACTATGTTTACTCATTACTTAACACTTCTGGTGGAATTGTTAGACCAGATCAGGCAGACGGTAGATTTGATGACTTGTTAGTTGGAACTTACAGAGTACGTGTGGTGAGTGGTGATTGTAATTTCACTAGTGACGTAGTTACTATTGCTGAACCAGCAACGCCTATTGATGCCAAGTTTAATCCGCAAAATGTAACTTGTTTTGGAGCAAACAATGGTCAAATAGAAGTAATTGCTTCTGGTGGAACTGGAAAAATACAATATGCAATTTCTCCGGATCTTGATAAATTTGATTCTATCTTCGTGTTTACTAAATTAGAACCAGGAGAATATCAGATAGTAGTGAAGGATGATAATGGATGTAGTATTGTTGAAACTATTACAATTACACAACCAGAATTGCTTAGAGCTTCTGAAATTGCAGGCTCTATAATTCCTGAAATTTGTTCTGGTGACAAAGACGGTGCTTTTGCAATCGAGATTAAAGGAGGTACTGCACCATACAGCGTAAGTTTGGATAATGAAAATGGTCCGTTTACTGCTGGTATAGTTGGTCAAACAGAATTTGAGTTTAATGGGTTATCTGGTGGTAAACATACAGTATATTATAAAGATGCAGTAGGTTGTGAAAACATGATCGATGTTATCTTACCAGACGCTGTAACATTAAATCCAACAATCCAGGTAAGCTATGACTGTGTTAATAATCATGCAGCCAACAGAGTTGAAGTTGATCCAGGTTATGCAGATCATAATGAAATTGATTACAGTCTGGATGGTGTTGGAGCGTACCAGCAAAATAACATCTTTGCTGATATAGCACCAGGTAAGCACTTCATTAGAGTGAGACATACAAACGGATGTTCTGCTGATACTGCTGAGTTTGAAATTATTGCTGTTGCTCCATTACAATTAACATTAGCCGAAGAAAAAGGTGTTTGGAACGTAATTACAGCTTCAGCTGTAGGCGGCGGAGGTGAATATGTATACAGTATTGACGGTGTAAACTTTAGTTCAGAAACTAAATTCAAAATTTACAAAACAGGTACTTATACAATTACAGTTAGAGACAAAAACGGATGTACAGATACGAAAGATTACTACATCGAATACGTAGACGTTTGTCTTGACAACTACTTTACACCAAACGGTGACGGAGTTAACGATACTTGGGGTCCTGGATGTACAAATATTTATAACCACCTTAAGTTCTCTATCTTCGACAGATACGGTCGTGTAATTGCGAAATACACTTACGGTCAAAAATGGGATGGTAGATACAATGGCGAGGAATTACCTTCAGGTGATTACTGGTATGTTCTTAAACTAAATGACGAGAATGATGGAAGAGAGTTTGTTGGACATTTCACTTTATACAGATAACAAAATAATAGCCCCTATGATGTTATCTAAAAAAATTATTACAATGAAAAAGTTTATTTTATCCTTAGTACTCATGGCTGTAACAACAAGTTACAGCCAAGAGTTAAACCTACCAGTGTTTACTCAGTATTTAGCTGATAACCCTTTTGTACTTTCTCCTGCTTATGCAGGTATTGGAGATAACCTTCGTATTAGAGCCAATGGATTAACACAATGGGTCGGAATTAAAGATGCACCCCAAAACCAGTCTCTTTATGCTGATTTTAGAATCCTGGACCGTTCAGGTGTTGGTATCTCTATGTACAATGATAAAAATGGATATACTAAACAAACAGGAGCCAAAGTCTCTTTTGCACACCACCTTATTTTAGATTATTACGGTGAGCAGTATTTGTCATTTGGTCTTTCGTATAACTTTAATACATTTAGAATTGATATCGATGAGTTCAACAACACAATCGAACACCCAATTCTGGATCCGTCTGTAACTGATAACCGTTATACAACAAATAATAACTTTGATATTAGTGCTTTGTATCGTAACAAAAACTTCTATATCAGTTTTAACGCAAATAACGTTTTAAAGAAAAACACAAACAAATACCGTGGAGTTGAGCCAGACCTGCTTTCAAACTATCAGGTTTATACAGGTATGATTTTCAAAGATGCTGAAAACAGACGTATCGAATACGAACCATCTATTTACTACCAGTATTTTGCGAGTGATAAACGTTCTACTACCGATTTTAACTTTAAATACAGAAGATACAATCGATACGAAGATTACTATTGGATTGGAGTTTCGTATCGTTTCCTAAACGACCAGTTTCCAAAGCCTTTATCAGTTGGGCCAATGGCTGGTTTCATGAAATCTAAATTCTATTTTGGATATTCATATCAGGTTATGTTTAACGATTTGGGAGCCTACAATACAGGTACGCATGTCGTAACTATTGGATTTGATTTCTTACAATCGATTAGTAACTGTCCTTGTACGCAAAGTCCGGTTCACGATTAATAATTACAATTAAAAACTTACTGTAGATCAAATACAGTAAGTTTTTATATTTTATAGAAGATCGATTTTTTTCTTTATTTCCTAAATTTTTGTTTTTTTTCAGTGTTTACATCGTTTTCGTTGTAATGATGCACTATTTTTCGTTTTTTTCGAATTTAACACAAGCCGAAATGTTCTATATTTGTTTTTCTTTCAAAAAAACTAAAAAATTATCAAATGAAAACTCTAAACGATTTCGACTTTAAAAATAAAAAGGCAATTATCCGTGTTGATTTTAATGTGCCGTTAGATGAAAATTTTAATGTAACAGATACAACACGTATTGAAGCTGCAAAACCAACTATCGATGCTATTTTAGCTCAGGGCGGAAGTGTAATTTTAATGTCACATTTAGGAAGACCAAAAGGTGCTGAAGAAAAATACTCTTTGAAACATATTTTAAAAACAGCTTCTGAAATTTTAGGTGTTCAGGTTAAGTTTGCTGAAAACTGCGTTGGAGAACCAGCTCAGACAGCGGCTAAAAACCTGCAGCCTGGAGAAGTTTTATTATTAGAAAATTTACGTTTTCATGCTGAAGAAGAAGCAGGAGATGTTGCTTTTGCTAAAGAATTAGCTTCACTGGGAGATATCTATGTGAATGATGCTTTCGGAACAGCACACAGAGCACACGCTTCAACAACAATTATTGCACAGTTTTTTCCAAACGACAAATGTTTCGGAACTTTATTGGCAAAAGAAATTGACAGTTTAAACAAAGTACTTAAAAACAGCGAAAAACCTGTTACTGCAGTTTTAGGAGGATCTAAAGTTTCTTCAAAAATTACAGTTATCGAGAATATATTAGACAAAGTAGACCACATGATTATTGGTGGTGGAATGACTTTTACGTTCATTAAAGCACAAGGCGGAAAAATTGGTGAGTCAATCTGCGAAGACGACAAACTAGATTTAGCACTTGAAATTTTGAGATTGGCAAAAGAGAAAAACGTACAGGTGCACATTCCTGTTGATGTTGTAGCGGCTGACGATTTTTCAAATACAGCAAATACACAAATTGTAGACGTAACTGCAATTCCTGATGGATGGCAGGGTCTTGATGCAGGTCCAAAATCTTTAGAAAACTTCAAAAAAGTTATTTTAGAGTCAAAAACAATTCTTTGGAATGGTCCATTAGGAGTTTTTGAAATGGAAACTTTCTCAAAAGGAACTATCGCTTTAGGTGATTTTATTGCAGAAGCAACTAAAAATGGAGCATTTTCTCTAGTAGGAGGAGGTGATTCTGTTGCAGCAGTAAAACAGTTCGGATTTGAAGATAAAATGAGCTATGTATCTACTGGCGGCGGGGCTATGCTGGAAATGTTAGAAGGAAAAGTTTTACCTGGAATTGCTGCAATTTTAGACTAAAATATCACAATTAACATTTTTTTGCATATTTTTAATGCATAAACTCTTTAAGTTTGCAAAAATACAAGTCCTGTAATTGTTTGAATTATAGAATTTTAAAAAAATGTTATATGATTGTAAAGAAAATCTCCTTAGTGGTTACAGCTTTGTTTTCAATGTCGATGTTTGCGCAGGAAACTGCAGAACATTCAAAAGAAATAAAGCCAGAAGTAAAGTTGTCCTATTTAGATTCTATTAAAAGCACATTCAAAAAAGACGATCTTGCTTCAAGAGTAGACAGTCTTTGGATGAATGAGTTAGTAAGCTTAGACATCTATGATGATTTGACAAAAGATATTCAAACCATTAATAAGGATGTGACAGTAGACGAAGAATTGCCAACAGAACTTTTAAAACAGCGCTTGGCAGCAATGAATGCTAAATCTCCTTTTGAGATAGAATACAATCAAGGATTAGAAAATATAATAAAGTCATTCCTTAAGAATCGTAAAAAATCGTTTTCTCGATTAATGGCTTTATCAGAATACTACTTTCCAATATTCGAGGAAACTTTCGCTAAAGAAAAAATCCCATTGGAAATAAAATATTTAGCCGTTGTAGAATCTGCTTTAAATCCTAAAGCAGTTTCTAAAATGGGCGCCACGGGACTTTGGCAGTTTATGTACGGAACCGGAAAACAATACGCTTTAAAAATTGATTCCTATATCGATGAAAGAAGCGATCCTCTTAAAGCTACTGCTGCATGCTCAGATTATATGACAAGAATGTTCAGCGTTTTTAACGACTGGGAATTAGTTTTAGCATCTTACAACTCAGGACCAGGAAACGTTACAAAAGCAATTCGCCGTTCTGGAGGTAAAACAGGATACTGGGATATTCGTAATCACCTTCCAAAAGAAACACAAGGATACGTTCCGGCATTTTATGCTACTATGTACCTTTTCGAATACCACAAAGAACACGGAATAAATCCGGAAAGAGCAGTGGTTAAAAACTTTGAAACAGATACTGTTGCCATCAAAAATCAAATCTCATTTAAACAGTTAGCAGATTTATTAGATATGCCGCAATCGCAGCTGCAGCTTTTAAATCCATCTTATAAACTGAATATAGTGCCGGCTTATCATGGAGAAATGAATTTCCTTCGTCTGCCAAAAGATAAAATTGCAGCATTTGTTTCAAACGAAGATAAAATTTATGCTTATGTAGAACATGAATCTCTGGTTAAAACAATTCCAACCCGTTTGGCAGCTAAAATTGCTCCAAAAGGAAAACCAGTTAGAGAAGCTGTAGAATCTTCAAAAGACATTCAGTTTTATAAAGTTAGAAAAGGGGATAACTTAGGTACAATTGCAGATAAGTATAATGTGAATATTTCAGATTTAAAAAAATGGAATAATCTTAAAACAAATGCAATAGCATTAGGAAGAACCTTAAAAATTAAATCAGATATAGATGCCTCGGCAAAAGTGGTTAAAGAACCTAAATCTATACCTGCAATCGAGAAAAATACAGAAGAAGCAATTGCTTCTAACGATGATAAAGATAAAGTTTCAATTCAAACTGTGGAGTATGTTGTTGCTGCCGGAGACAATTTAGGAAGCATTGCTAAAAAATTCGGTACGACTATTGCGGACTTAAAAGAGTTAAATGATCTTACGTCTAATAATATTGGTTTAGGAAAAACATTAGTAGTTTCTAAAATAGTTACAGAAATTCAAGAACCAGTTGCAACAGCTATTGCTTCAAACTCTGTAGATGCTTTCAAGAAAAAAGCTCCATCGGCTAAAAGTGCAACCGAAGATTATTACGTAAAAAAAGGTGATTCTTTATACAGTATTTCTAAAAAATATCCTGGAGTAACAATTTCAGATATTAAAAAATGGAATGGTATTAAAGATGAAGATATTAAACCGGGAATGAAACTTAAAATAAACGGATAATAAAAAAATCTTATTTAAATTTGGGTTTTATTTCATTAAATCAAAAAAATGAATAAAACCCATTTTTTATTTCTAATACTTCCGTTTCTGTTGATTTCTTGTTTAAAATCAGACAAGCAGTCGCAGCCCGTTTCTGGAAAAACAAATACCATTTCCATAATTATCGACGATCAATTATGGTATGGAGAAGTTGGTGATACCATCCGGAATAAATTTGCCTCTCCTGTTTTAGGTTTAACTCAGGAAGAACCACTCTTTACAATTAATCAATATCCTGCCAAACTTCTGGAAGGATTTGTAACCGACAGCCGAAGCATTATTGTAGTAAAAAAAACAGCAAACGAAAAGTTTGAAATTACCCACAGTAAAGCTTTACCTCACAACACATTTCGCATTTATGGAAAATCTATAGACGATATTATCTGCAGTATCGAATTGAATTCGGCACAGATTATCAAAATGATCCGCGATGCCGAAATCGAAAAAATTCAGGAAGATAACAGCAAATCGCTTTTAAATCCTGCTGTTATAAAAAACAAATTTCACATCGATATTCAAATTCCAACAGGATATGAATATGTCTTGCACAAGAAAAACTTTATCTGGCTAAAAAAAGATATTATTAGCGGCAATACCAGTTTATTGATATATCAAATTCCATTGCATAATTTTAAAACAAAAGGCAATGTAGTGGGCAATATTATCAAAATGAGGGATTCTGTAGGCCGTTACATTAAAGGCCGTGAACCAAACACACCAATGATTACCGGCGAAGCTTATGCGCCTTATTTCTCTGCCACTCATTTAGACGATAAAGAAGCTTTTGAGACCAAAGGTACATGGGAGCTTAAAAATGATTTTATGGCTGGTCCTTTTATTAATTACGCGATTGTTGATCCTCTTTATAACCGAATCCTCGTTATTGAAGGATTTTGTTATTCTCCCTCAAATCAGGAACGCGACCTAATGCTCGATCTCGAAGCAATTATTAAATCAGTAAAAATAGACAAGCGATAAAAATCTGTATCAGGTTTTCGAACTGCAGCTACCTGAAACCTGAACTTCAAGCCTGAAACAATTCAAATTAATATATTTCTTACTTTTGTTTTTATAACAAACATAAAAACAAAGACTTATGAAAAAATTAACCACAGCATTAGTACTGTTTGCAATGTGTTTTGTTTCTTGTAAAAAAGAAATAAAGACAGAAACAGTAACAGAAAAAGACTCAGATACTGTAAAAACAGAACAAGCTGAAGCAGAACCAGTCTTAGACTCGGCGGCACAAATGAAAGCCTGGCAGGCTTATGCAACTCCGGGAAACCCGCACAAAATGATGGCAGATGAAGTGGGAACCTGGAACTGCGATATGACTTTTTGGTCTGAAGCAAACGGAAAATCAGAAAAAGCAGCTTCTGTAGCAGTTATTAGAATGATTTTGGGCGGACGCTATCAGGAAGCCGATTATAAAGGAACCATGATGGGACAGCCATTTGAAGGCAAAAGTACTTTGGCCTACAACAATGCCAGTCAGGAATACACCACAACCTTTATAGATAATATGGGAACCGGAATGATGGTGGCAATGGGAAAATACGATGAGAAAACCAAAAGCATGGAACTAAAAGGCGAAATGGTTAACCCGTTAAACGGAAAGAAAACACCTTACAGAGAAGTTTATACTATTGTTGATCCCACAACTCGAAAAATGGAAATGTTCGACACTAAAAACGGAACAGAATATAAAAGCATGGAAATTATCATGAAGAAAAAATGATGTGCTGTTTACTAGAAAAATCAAAAATCCCGATCGCATTTTACGATCGGGATTTTTAATTTTTAAGGGTTTTATATTGAGCAACAATGTTGCAACAAGTAATTTTGTGCTTTTAATTTAGATTTATTTTTTATATATAAAACATTTATATACAAACAAGTAATAACTATTGTTTAAAGTATTGGTTAAGACAAAATAGAATTTGAAAATCCAAATACAATTAGAATAATGGTTTAGATTTTCGTAATCAAAAACTCTACCCGCCGATCGTAATTATCACCCATTCTTAAAGGAAATTTATTCCCACAGCCTTGATACCGCATTCTGTTTTTTGAAACTTTTTTAGAACTCAGGTAATTAAAAACAGTTTTTGCACGGTTCCATGAAAGTCTTCTTTCTTTAGTATCTTTATCAATTCCGTCACTGTAAATTTCAGGAGTGCAGCAAACGTGCCCGCGTATTTCAAATTGTAGGTTTTTTTGCTTTTGAAGAGTCAGCGCAATTTTATCCAGTTCCTTTTTAGAATGATTAGTGAGTCTGGAACTTCCCATATCAAACAAAATGCTTTCAAGATATATTTTGTCGCCAACCTTTAATTTGTCTTTGAAAGAAGAGTAAATATCTTTTCCAAAACTGTTGCGTTTTACCACAATCAAATCAACGCGTCTGTTACGTAATCGGGTTTCATAAAGATTTTCGACTGTATCAGGTCTTACTACAACACGGCCTTTTCCTTCAAGAATAACAATTTTACTTTCCTTAAACCCTGATGAAACTAATAAATTTTGTATCGTATTAACCCGGTCGTGAGACAAACGAAAATTATAATCATCAGTACCGCGGTCATCACAGTAACCGTAAATTTGTATAGATTCAACTTTTGCCGTGTCTATCGATTTTATAAAATTATTTACAACTTTGCTCTGCGATTCAGTAAGATCATATTTGTCGAAATCAAAATATACGGTTTCGATTGGTTTTTGCTGTGCCGCTAAATTGTAAATAATAAACAAAAAAAGGACCCGGAAAAGTTTCATTTTCTACATTTTTAAAATCGTTTTATATTCAGTTTGATTATTCAATACGTTTACTGCTCTCTTAATTTCTGAATTGTTCTTAATGTAAAACTGATACAAACCTTCCTGATATTGGTATCTTTTAATAAGCTCTTCCTGAATTAAACCTCTAATTTCTTTTTGGTTTTTGTCAAGGAGCGTATTCTCACTTTTCTCTAATGCGGCTAATAATTGTTGATATTCCGGAGCAATAGTCTCTTCAATTTTTTCATTTTTGGCTGCTGCCAAAGTATTTTTTAAAGCAACTTCAGTTTCGGTATCAAAACTAATTTTGTTCGCTTTTAAGTATTGTTTGAAAGCCGAATAATCAGCATCAGTAACAACTGGTATTTTTTCGCCCAGATTTGGGTTTTTATAGTAATAAGATGTTGCGTAGTCAAATATCCCGTCATTTTTCAACAGAGCGGTCGTAATTGGGCTCATTTTGGCTTCTTCAAGTTCAATGTCGGGTAAAACCCCGCCGCCGTCATAAACCGTTCTTCCTTTTCGGGTTTTAAAAGCATTAAAATTTTTGGCATCTGTTTTTTGGGCAACGCCGTTTTTATCTTTGTGCGCATAATCAAGTGCCTGTATGCATCGTCCAGATGGAGTGTAGTAACGGGAAATCGTAACCTTCAACTGAGTTCCGTAAGTCAAATCGACAGAACGCTGTACTAATCCTTTACCAAAACTTCTGCTTCCTAAAACAACAGCACGGTCTAGATCCTGTAAAGCTCCCGATACGATTTCAGATGCCGATGCACTTCTTCCATTTACCAAAATAGCTAGTGGAATCTGAGTATCAATTGGTTCTTTTGTTGTTTTATAAGTGTTATTGTGTTTTTCAATTCTTGATTTTGTCGTTACAATAACTTCATTTTTAGGAACAAACAAATTACAAATATCAATAGCTTCATTTAAAAGTCCGCCCGGATTACCTCTTAAATCCAGAACAATTTGAGTGGCACCGTCGGCTTTTAATTTTTCCAATGCATCTTTAACTTCGGCAGAAGCCTTTCTGCTAAAATGCGCCAGAACGATATATCCGGTTTTGTCATCGATTTTTCCATAAAACGGAACCGATTTAATATCGACTTCGTCCAAAACCAATTCTGTCGTATACGTTTTTCCCTGACGCAGGTATTTTATGGTAATTTTTGTGTTTTTCGTTCCTTTCAGCAACTGCGAAGCATCATCTTTAAAATCAGCAATTAGAACATCGCCAATTTGTATAATTTCGTCACCTGCTTTTAATCCCGCTTTGTCTGCCGGATAATTTTTATAAGGTTCACGAACAATCAATCGGTCTTTTTTGCGGGCAATCATGGCGCCAATTCCCGTATATTCTCCCGTATTGTTGATTTTAAAATTTACAACATCCTGTTCGTTAAAATAAACCGTATACGGATCTAAACTTCCCAGCATGCTTTTAATGGCTTTGTCCATCAAATCACCCGGATTGGTTTCGTCTACATAATTCGTGTTTACGGCTTTGAATAAGGTTGTGAAGATTTCAATTTGCTTGGCAATCTCAAAAAAGTCCTCTTTGAAACTGGTTCCAATAAATAAAAAACCTGCGGCAACAGCTGGTATAATGAATTTCTTTTTGAAATAACGATTCATAATTGTTGTTTTTTTCTTTTAAATCTTTTTCTAATAAAATAGGCTAATACACAAAATATAATAATAAACGGCCAAACGCTGATCAGCGAAATTAAGAAATCAGATAAACTAAAGAATCCTGATTTTACTGCTGTCCAGATTTTTGAACCGTAGGATATTTTTACACCTTCTTTTTCGGCGGTTGTTTTGTAAAATTCTATGGTAACAGTGCTTTCAGAAACACGGCTCTGCAAATATTTTAATTGGCCTTCTTTGGCTTCTATTTCCTCGCGAATAACTGAAATTTGTTTTTCAATTTCTAAAATCTCACTCACTTTAACCGCTTTCTGCAAAATTTGAAGATAACGTTCTTCAAGTTTTTTCTTAGTATTTAATCTTGAAGTTAAATCTATAAACTGCTCTGTAACATCCTGTGCAGAAATATTTTTAATTTCAAAATACGATATACCTTTTGAAATATCATTTATAAAACGGTCAAAATTCTGGCTTGGTACTTTTACCGTAAGGTTTCTAAAAACGGTTCCATAATCTTTTCCTTCAGAATCGTTTATAATTGTGGCTTTGCCTGCCGTAACCGCTTTTTGAATTTGATTGAAAGTATTTTCTAAATCATCGGTTTCAAATCGTAAAGTGGCTTCTTTAATGATTTTCTGTTCAATTTTTGGCGTAGACAAATTAGGATTGTGATCATAAGAATCAGATTCTGCATTTACATTTGCATTTACATTTGCTTTTGCAGGTAATTTTACAGCAGAAATCATCATCGATTCATTCTGCGGTTCGTTAGATTTACTGCATCCGGAAAAAATCAGAAAGAAAACAGACAAAAAGAAAATATTTCGCATAAAATTTCAATTTAAAGCTAAAACTACGATTTTTTTATCTAATCTGATTAATTATCTTACCTTTTGAGAGTCAGGGCTTAGTTCTCTTTTTCAGAATCTGCAGGTTTGTTAATCTGCAGTACAAATTTCTCAAACAGCTGAATTGTTTTAGTATTAATTTCTTCATAAGACAATCGGTCTTTTGACTGATAAAAAATCATGAAAGAATATGGCTGATCCAGATTATCCAAAAGCAAATGTTTGTTAAGCCTGTAAGTTTCTCTTAAAACTCTTTTGAAATAATTTCTGTCAACTGCTTTTTTAAAGTATTTCTTAGAAACTGAAACGCCCACTTTAGTATTTCCCTGATATGCTTCTTCCGCTTGACGGTAAACCAAACGAAGCGGATATTTTGAAACAGATTTTCCTTCAGAAAACAGTAATCCAATCGTTGTTTTGCTCTTTAAGCGTTCATTTTTAGGGTATGTGAAGTTCATTTAATTCAGAAAAAAGTTGCAATTTCAAGGGCAAAGGTACAATTAAACCATAAAAACGGTTATTGTTTTCAAATTTTATACCGCTAAAAATATATTTACTACTTTTGGCGTTAAATTTTTTCAAGCATGCAAAAGATAATTTCATATCCAATATCGGTAATTTATTATTTATGTTTTGGATTTTGTCTGGCAGTTTTTCACCCAATACAGTGGATCTGCCTTAATCTTTTTGGATATCAGGCACACAAAAAAAGTGTCGATTATTTAAATTTCTGTCTTTTAAGATGCACCAACCTTGTTGGAACTACTTATAAAGTTACAGGCGTAGAGACTATTCCTGCCGGTGTTCCAATTATTTTTGTTGCCAATCACCAAAGTATGTACGATATCGTGGCAATGATTTGGTATTTTAGACGTTTTCATTGTAAATTTGTAAGTAAGAAGGAGTTAGGAAGCGGAATCCCAAGTGTGTCTTTTAATTTACGCCACGGAGGTTCTGTTTTAATTGACCGTAAAGACCCTAAACAAGCGATTCCCGTAATCAAAGGCTTGTCTGAATATATAGAAAAAAACACTAGATCTGCAGTAATTTTTCCGGAAGGAACCCGCAGTAAAACGGGCAAACCAAAAGAATTTGCCCAAAGCGGTTTAAAAATCTTATGTAAATATGCGCCATCAGCGTATGTTGTACCTGTCAGCATTAATAATTCATGGAAGATGGTTCGTTACGGAATGTTTCCGGTAGGTTTAGGAAACCATCTAACCTTTACAGCTCACAAAGCTCTGGCTGTAAAAGACTATAAGTTTGAAGAATTAATGGAAATTACTGAAAAAGCAGTAAAAGAAGGAGTAAATGAGTATAAACAGGTTTAAGTTTTAGTCCGAGCTGAAACGTACAACCCAAATTTAAAATAAGTAATGTCTATAAAAAACATTCGATTAGAAGTGATGCAGTTTTTGGAAAAAAACGTGGACAGCTTCGTTGAACAGTATTTAATTCCGGTGGAAAAAATTTGGCAGCCGTCAGATTTCCTGCCTAATTCTGAAGGAGAAAACTTCTTTGAGGAGGTTAAGGAACTACGCGAAATTGCGAAAGAACTTCCATACGATTTCTGGGTAACTCTTGTAGGTGATACAATTACCGAAGAAGCTTTGCCAACATATGAGTCTTGGTTAATGGATGTAGAAGGAGTAGATCAGGTGGAAAACGGCGGTAATGGATGGTCTAAATGGATTAGACAATGGACCGGCGAAGAAAACCGCCACGGAGATCTTTTAAATAAATACTTGTATTTGTCTGGTCGTGTTAATATGCGTGAAATCGAAATGACAACACAGCATTTAATCAACGACGGTTTTGATATTGGAACTGGAACTGACCCATACAAAAACTTTGTATACACTAGTTTTCAGGAATTAGCAACTTATGTTTCTCACAACAGAGTATCGCAGATTGCGAAAAAATTTGGAGATAACAAGCTGTCTAAAATGTGTAAAATGATTGCAGGTGACGAAATGCGTCATCACCATGCTTACAGTGAATTTGTAACCAGAATTTTCCAGGTTGATCCTAGCGAAATGATGCTGGCTTTTCAATACATGATGAAACAGAAAATCGTTATGCCGGCTCACTTTTTAAGAGAATCGGGTCAAAAGATCAGTTCTGCTTTTGAACAGTTTTCTGATTCTGCGCAGCGTATTGGAGTTTACACAGCGACTGATTATGTTGAGATTATGCAGAAGTTAATCAACAAATGGGAAATTGATAAAATCTCGAACTTAACAGACGAAGCCGAAAAAGCACGTGATTACTTAATGAAATTACCTGCCCGTATGGCTAAAATTTCAGAAAGAATTGTAATTCCACAAGAGTCACATATCTTTAAATGGGTTGAACCTGCTAGATTGTAGATTTTAGATTGTAGATTTTAGATTTAAAATTGAAATTGATTTTAGATTTAAAATTGAAATTGATTTTTGCCATTGCTATTGATATTGAAATTGCCATTGCCATTGAAATTGATTTTTGCAATTGATATAGAAAACATTGTTGATTGTTGAAGTTTAAAAGCTTTAACAATCAACATTTTTTATTTAAACTATAAAAAATACCAGTGTAAATCTGCTGCATCAGTAAAATCAGCGCGCCATTTCACGACAAAACAAAATATTTATGAATAATTCTGAACTTATAATTAAAACAATCGCTTTTGTAAAAGAGAAATTAAACGATGCCGAAGGCGGACATGACTGGTTTCATATCGAACGTGTTTACAAAAATGCACTTTTAATCGCAAATGATACCAATTGCGATCTTACTATTGTTCAGTTAGGTGCATTGCTGCATGATATTGCCGACAGTAAATTTCATAACGGAGATGAAACCATTGGGCCGAAAACAGCACGTTTGTTTTTAGAGTCAGAAAACGTTTCAGAAGATATTATACAGCATGTGGTTAATATCATTGAAAATATCTCTTATAAAGGCGGAAATTTTGAAAAGAAATTCTCATCTGTCGAATTAGATGTTGTTCAGGATGCCGATCGCTTAGATGCAATAGGTGCAATTGGAATTGCAAGAGCGTTTAATTATGGCGGATTTAAAAACAGAACCCTGTACAACCCAGAAATTGCTCCGGTAACTAATATGACCAAAGAGGAGTATAAAAAAAATAATGCTCCAACAATTAATCATTTCTACGAGAAGCTTTTACTTTTAAAAGACAAAATGAATACTGAAAAAGGAAAACAAATCGCCGAAGAACGCCATCATTTTATGGAATTATTTCTCGCTCAGTTTTATGCAGAGTGGGAAGGATTAAAATAAGCTTTGTTCTTTTATAAATAAAAAAACGGTTTCATATTTTGAGACCGTTTTTGTTTTCAAACGTTTATTTGGATATAATCCTGTAACTAACCTTTTAAAAGGGACATTATTCCAAAAGCACATAAAAATCCTATTGAAAACCACAGTAATCTGGCAACCCTGTTGTCTCTTACTATTTCTTGTTTTTCGAAGTTTGTCATTTTAGATAAATTTTATCTTGCAAAAATAAATTGTGTAAAACAGATAAACAGGCCGTAAAAGTTTTTTTAGCATTAAAAAAAGACATTTTATTTTCTCTAAAGATACCGTTCTGCACAAAATTATACTAGTCAGGAATTAATGTTCCCGTCATAGACGACGGAGCAGTAAGACCATTTGATTCATACGTTCCAACATAACCTCCATAAACTCCTGATGCTTGACCTTCCATTGTTCTGGCTTGTACTGTTATAGTATAAGTTGTGCCTTTTGTTACTTTAAATTTGGTAACTATATTTACTGGTGTTGCCCAGTTTAGCACTGTTCTGGTAAATAAACTGGAGTTTGGTGTTGCAACAGAAGCTGCTCCATATGAAACCGGATTTCCATCTATAAGAACCATCATGTGGTTTCTGGTAGCCGCGGCAGTTGAAGTTGTTGATGGACCAACCAGTATACTGTATAATTCAGTTTGAAGCAGTAATGTACCGTCTTGTGGAGCAGTATACGAATAATCAGCCAGTCCGGGAACATTATTAAACGTGGTGGAGAAATAATCAGAATGTCCTGTACTTTCAATATAAAATTGATGTAACATAACACCCTTAATGTTTACGATTTGCCCGTTCTTAGTTACAACAGGTTTCTCTTGAGCCATTGCAGTAAAGCCGATACTTAGCAATAGCATGATTATAATTTTTTTCATTTTTATATTTTTTGAAATTTTTAATATTAGTAGAGAAAGTTTTTTAGTTTACGATTAAATACTGAACAGAAAAAGAAGTTAATGGAAGGGTTTTAATAGAAAAACTAACACCAGGAACACGAGTTCCTATTTCCATTAATGAAGAATTATTACCATTATTTGTAGGATTTAAGTAAGTGAGCATCACAACTGATGTTGCAGTTATGTTGGGATCGTTAATAGTCAGTATACCTGTTGTGTCGCATTGAACAATTCCTTTGCTAAAAGATAAAGTTTTATGTACAACACCGTTATTGTCTACTGTTAATACCTTTTCAGTTGTTGCTCCTGCTTGTAAACCTGTAAGCTTAAGCGGGTCAGCTGTAGCGGCAACTTCTAGCGCAGCGCCTGGATTAATTGTTCCAATACCAATTCGGTTGTTAAGAGCATCTACATACAAATGGTAAGTTCCAGAACCACTATCTGCTAGTCCATAATTCAGTACATCAGTTTGCATAGATTTTAAAACAAAAGCACTTTTTTTGCCGCTACCATCGATCGCTGAATTGTATGGTTTACCAAAAAACCATTCTCTTCTTAATCCGTTATCTTGGCCATCAAGCATATATATCCCACTACCTTGAGTTCCTCCCCAGTCAACTTGCGCATTTTCAAATATTAATCTTCCTGATGTAAAACCTACTCTTTTGCTGGCAATATGCACATCGTCTACAACATCGAGCATATATTTTGGTGTAGCGCTATATTCAGGATATTTCTGTAATCCGATACCAGTAAAACCAGTAATGCCACCAATACGGATTCGTTCTGTATTATCTGTTTTAAATAATAAGTCAGCCCCATCTGTAGTTCCAAGAAAATCGGTAGAAGGATTTGTTCCTACGTTTCCTTTTACACTCCAGTAATAAGGTGTAAATGCTAGAGCAGAAATTGTTCTTATTACTCCATTAGCAGGATTTGTAACCAGTATATTGTCAGATCCCACACCTGTCTGCAGACCTGCTAAAGCTAAAGTAAAAGCTGAGGTTGTTGTTAAAACAGATTTTTGCGTAAGCGCACCCCCTAATTGTATAAAGCCATTAGTGGCAGTTAATCCATTGTTTACATTAGGACTAATAGTTACTTTTTCTCCATATTGAGTCACTACTGTTTTTGTTTGTGCTCCAATGAATCCACAATTTAATAATAGTAATAGTGCAATTTTTCTCATATTTAAGTGTATCTAAATGTTTAATTAAAGTGCACAAAAATATTTTGAATCAATTTGTTTAATGTCCCATAGAAGTTTTATAAGTATTAAAAAAAGACATTTTTTATTTTTTAAGATATTTTCTAAAAAAAAAGCTCCACAGAATTACTGTGAAGCAGTTTTTTTAATTATGAGTTATTAATTGATAATTGTGAGTTGTGAATTCTTAAAAGCTTAGAGTCTCAGAACCTTAGCACCTTAGAAAAAAAACCTAACTGCATCCACAGTTTCCGTCGCCGCAGTCTTTTTTCTTTTTCGATTTCCAAAAGAACTTTCTAATCAAAAAAGCAACGGCAATACCCAATATAGAAAAGGCAATAATTTCTTGCACCATGACATTTTACTTTAAAAATTGATACGCAATAAGGGCCGAAATGTAAGCCAGTCCAGTCATAAAAACAAGCTGCATAACAGGCCATTTCCATGAATTGGTTTCTTTTTTGGTAATCGCTAATGTACTGGCGCACTGCATAGCAAAGGCATAAAAGAGTAATAACGAAATACCAGTTGCAAAGTTAAATACCTTTTCGCCCGTTTCAGGATTTACTTCTTTCTGCATTCGGCTTTTAATAGTCGATTCGTTATCGCTGTCTCCAACACTGTAAATCGTGGCCAATGTACCAACTAAAACCTCACGTGCTGCAAACGAACTGATAATCGCAATTCCTATTTTCCAGTCGTAACCCAAAGGAGAAATTACAGGTTCAATAGCTTTACCCATAATCCCGATATAAGAATTCTCTATTTTTTGAGAAGCCACTTCGTTTTCAAATTGAGTTTCATTTAAAGTAGTATTGGCAAATCTTTCTTTTACAATAGTCTCAGCATCATTAAATTCTTTTCCGGGACCAAAAGAAGCTAAAAACCACAAAATAACCGATATTGCTAAGATAATTTTACCCGCGCCCAAAACAAAAGCTTTGGTTTTCTCTACAACATTAATTCCAACATTCTTTAAAAGCGGTAATTTATAACTTGGCATTTCGACAACGAAATACGTTTTTGAATCCAGCTTTAAAACTTTATTTAAAATATAAGCCGAAATTATCGCCGCTACGAATCCTAACAGATACAATAACATCAAGGATAATCCCTGAAGATTTAAAAATCCAAGAACTCGTTTATTTGGGATTACCAATGAAATCATAATGGCATAAACCGGTAATCTTGCCGAACACGTTGTAAACGGAGTTACTAAAATGGTAATTAAACGTTCTTTCCAGTTCTCGATATTTCGGGTTGCCATAATTGCCGGAATGGCACAAGCCGTTCCCGAAATTAAAGGCACAACGCTTTTTCCCGAAAGACCAAATTTGCGCATTATTTTATCCATCAAAAATACCACACGGCTCATATAACCGCTTTCTTCTAAAATGGAAATGAATAAAAACAAAAAGGCAATCTGCGGAATAAAAATAATAACCCCGCCAATTCCCGGAATAATTCCCTGCGAAAGCAAATCGGTTAAAATACCGCTTGGCAGTTCTTCAGAAACCCAGCTGCTTAAAGAAGCAAAACTGGCATCAATAAAATCCATAGGAATAGTTGACCAGCTGAAAATCGATTGGAAAATGACAAACAAAATTCCAAGGAAAATGGCATAACCCCAAAACTTGTGCGTTAAAACACGGTCTAGTTTTGCCCTGAAATCAGTAGCAGCAGATGCATCAACTTTTAAACCTTCTTTTAAAACATCATTTATAAACTGATATCTTTTGATGGTTTCCTTTTGCTGTAAACGTTTTAATTCTGAATGCGATTTGGTAAACGTATTACGGATTTCATTTCGGTCTAAATGCGAAAAGTTAACATCCTGCGTTATTACCAGCCACAATTTATACATTAATTGATTTGGAAAAGCATGTCGCAGTTTTTCAAAATATTCAGGATCAATTACCGAAGCGTTTAAGCAAGGTTCGTGCGTGATCGTTTTATACGAAACAATAAGTTCTTTTAATTCTTCAATTCCTAAACCTTTGCGCGAACTTACCAGAGCAATTTTGGTTTTTAGTTTTTCTTCTAAATACGGAATATCCAATGAAATTCCTTTGCTTGCCATACGATCAGACATATTGATTACCAAAATCGTTGGAATTTCAAGGTCTTTTATCTGGGTGTAAATCAGTAAATTTCTTTTTAGATTTTCAACATCAGTTACGACAACGGCAACATCCGGATATAATTTGTCGTTTTTGTTGAGTAAAAGTTCAATTACCACACTTTCGTCCATCGAACTTGCATTCAAACTATACGTTCCCGGTAAATCGAGAATGTTCGCTTTTATGTTTTGAGGTAATTTACAAAACCCGATTTTTTTCTCGACCGTAATTCCGGGATAATTCCCAACCTGTTGATTTAAACCTGTTAACTGATTAAATACTGAAGTTTTTCCTGTATTTGGGTTTCCAATAAGGGCAACATTGATATTCTGAATGCTCATTATAAATTGTTTTGGATAAGTTCAACTTCAATTTCACGAGCAGTTTCAACACGAATAGCAACATGCGAACCGTTAATGTCTAGATATAGAGGATCTCCAAAAGGAGCAATTTGAAGCAGTTCGACTAAGCTGCCAGGCAGACAACCCATTTCTAATAATTTTAAAGGAATCAAATCGATATCAAAATCTTTGATAATGGCTTTATCGCCTTTTTTCAGGGTATGGATTGTATTCTGCAAAGCTTATTTAGATTGAATTTAGATTGCAAAAATAGGCAATAATTATTTATCTCAAGGCAATAATCGCTTTTGAAAATGCTAAAACTTTCTAAAAATAAGGGATTTTACTCTTTTGATAAGAAATCTATGTCTTCTAACAAACGCTGGATTTCTTCTTTTTTGGTTCCATCATAAAAACCGCGCACTCGTCTTTTTTGATCTACCAAAACAAAATTCTCTGTATGTACCATATCATAAAGCTGATCTGGTCTTCCCAGCTTTACCGCCAGATACGATTTTCTGGCCATAGTGTAAATTTCCTTTTTATCGCCGGTAACCAAATTCCATTTGCTGTCAACAACGCCATATTTTATCGCATATGCTTTTAAAACCGAAACACTGTCTACTTCCGGGAAAACCGTATGAGAAAGCAATTTTACTTTTGGGTTGTTTAAAACCGCCTTTTGAACATCGGCCAGGTTGGTTGACATTTTTGGGCAGATAGAACCGCAGGTTGTAAAAAAGAAATCAGCAACATAAATCTTGCCTTCATAATCTTTTTGGGTAATCGTATCGCCGTTTTGGTTTACAAATTTAAAATCAGCAATTGTATGGTATTTACTTTTATACTGAATCGTACTGTCTACCAATTCAGGATTTACATCAGACGGATTGTAAATTGGAAGTGTTTTTTGCGGTTTTAATGCCGAATAAAATAAAGATATAGTGACTGCAGAAAATACAATTAATACAATAAAGAATTTGCGGTATTTATAAAGAAGCGATTTCATAAAAATAATTTGGCGCAAAAATACGAAAAGAGCATTTTAAAAGCTGCGGTTCTAACATTTTTTAACAGACTGGATGTGTTGTAATCTCGTAAAGACGCAGAGGTGCCAGGTTCAAGTTTTATAAGTTTTGTCTGTTTAAGTCTGTAAAGATTAATCTTAAATAAAAACTTTGCGCCTCTGCGTCTTTACGAGATTAAAATCACCGCTGCGATTATTGCAAAAATTTTAACATAGACTTTCAAATTTTAACAATATGTTTGTGTTTACACTCAAAAACTATGTATTAATGAAAAAACAATTAAGCAGACCCTTATTTTGTGCTTTTTCTGTAATGGTTTCATTTACAGCAATGCATGCACAAACTAAAGAAGTAAAAGAACCCGGTATTAATGTCTCGTACATGAATACAAAAATTAGTCCGAGCGAGGATTTTTTTAAATATGTAAACGGAACCTGGCTGGATCAAACAGAGATTCCAAGCGACAGAACCTCTTGGGGAAGTTTTAATGAATTGCGTCAAAAAACAGATGATAATGCATTGGCGATTTTAAAAGAAGCTTCAAAAAATCCAAAATACAAATCAAATACAGATCAGGGAAAAGCGATTGCTTTGTTTAATACGATCTTAGATACTATTGGAAGAAACAAGCAGGGTGTAAAACCGCTTCAGCCAACTTTAAAAAAGATTGATGCGATTAAAAACGCAGCCGATTTACAAAACTTCCTTACCGAAATGCAGGCTCAGGGCAGCAGTCTTGGTTTTTTTGGTGTGTATGTTGGTGCCGATGCTAAAAACAGTAATAAAAATTCGGTAACATTAAGTCCGGGAACTTTAGGATTGTCTGATAAAGATTATTACAATTCTGATGATAAAGATTCTAAAGAAAAACGTGAAAAATACGAAGTTCACGTTGCCAGAATGTTACAGTATATTGGCGAATCGCCGGCAAAAGCCAAAGAAAGCGCTAAACAGATTGTAGCTTTAGAAATCGAAATGTCTGCTCCAAGACTTGATCGAGTTGAAAGAAGAGACCGCAGAAAACAATACAATCCAACAGCAATTGCAGATTTAAAAAAGAATACTCCTTCAATTCAGTGGGAAAAATATTTTGCAGGAATTGGAATAACAAAACTGGACACGGTAAATGTTGCGCAGCCACGTTATATGACTGCTTTGGAAAAAACGTTTACAGAGAAAAAAGTTGAAGCCTGGAAAGAGTATTTGAAATGGTCTTTACTAAACCGTACAGCATCAACTTTAAGTACAGATATAGAAAATGCCAATTTTGATTTCTACGGAAAAACATTAACAGGAGCTTTGAAACAACGTCCGCGTGAAGAAGTAGCACTTCAGGTTATCAACGGAGCAACTGGTGAAGCTTTAGGAAAGCTGTATGTTGAGAAATTATTTCCAGCCGAAGCAAAAGAAAAAGCAAAGAAAATGATTGCTAATGTAATGCTGGCTTATGAAAACAGAATCAATGCACTGCCATGGATGTCTGCAGAAACAAAATCTAAAGCAATTGAAAAATTAAAAAAACTGACCGTTAAAATTGGGTATCCTGATAAATGGAAAGATTACTCTGCTCTGGAACTTAAAAATGTAAACGAAGGAGGAACTTATTTTGATAATATGAAAAATGTATCAAAATGGTCTTATGCTCAAAGTTTGGCAAAATTAGGAAAGCCGGTTGATAAAACAGAGTGGGGAATGTCTCCGCAAACCGTAAATGCTTATTTTAACCCATCTTATAACGAAATTGTATTCCCTGCTGCAATTCTGCAGCCGCCTTTCTATAATTATCAGGCAGACGAAGCTGTAAATTATGGAGGTATTGGTGCGGTTATCGGACATGAAATTTCACATGGTTTTGATGATTCCGGAGCAAGATACAATGCCGATGGAAATTTAGTAGACTGGTGGACTGCTGATGATTTGAAACAATTTACAGCTCTTGGCGGCGAACTGGCAGCACAATACAGTGCTCTGGAACCGCTTCCGGGAATTTTTGTAGATGGTAAATTTACATTAGGAGAAAACATTGGAGATTTAGGCGGTATCAATGCAGCTTATGATGGATTGCAGTTGTACCTGAAAGAAAATGGAAATCCGGGTTTAATCGATGGATTTACTCCAGAACAGAGATTCTTTATTTCCTGGGCAACAGTTTGGAGAACAAAATCAAGAGATGAAGCAATTAAGAGTCAGGTAAAAACAGATCCGCACTCGCCGGGAATGTACAGAGCAGTTGTGCCAATCCAAAACGTTGATGCTTTTTATCAGGCTTTTGGAATTAAAAGTGGAGACAAAATGTATATAAGCCCAGAAAAACGAGTTAAAATCTGGTAATCAATTTTATTCTGTTAAAAAATAAAAACCGAGGTTGTCTCAATTTGAGTCAGCCCCGGTTTTTTAATTGCTCCAGCGGAGCAAAATATTTATAGAAAATCAATGTAGAGCTACGGAGGAGCGGTATATTTTCTACCGTTTTAATATATGTCGCTCCGCTGGAGCTCTATGTTGTGGGTATTTATCGTTTGGTATAAATATGTCTTCTATAAATATGTCTTCTATAAATATGTCGCTTCTCCGAAGCTTACTGTTGTAAAACATCTATGTTGCTATAAATATATCGCTTCTCCGAAGCTTTACAACATAACATGATTATTTCAAATGACTATAAATGTAAGTTTCAATAGCTTTTAATTCTTCATCAGACATTGCTTTTGTTATTCCAAAATTAGTCTGCATAACTGAGAACTGACTTGGATCGACAATTGGATCTGCATTTCCTTTTAAGAAAGTTACAATATCAGCATTTTTGTCTTTGTAGATTTTGGCAATCTCTTTAATACTTGGCCCAATAACTTTTTGATCTGGTAAATGGCATGCTGTACAATTTCCTCTTCCTTCAAAAAGTTCTTTTCCTAAATCTTCGGGAGTTTTGGCTTTTGCCGATTCGCCTTCAGAATAGGTTTCTGTTTTGGAATCGGTATTTTCTGAAACTTCTTTTTTGCAAGACGCAAAAGCTAAAACGGCAGATAAGAATACTATTTTTTTCATATTATTTATTCAATAAAATTGCAGCTTCTTTTGCGAAGTATGTCGAAATAAGATTAGCGCCAGAACGTTTAATGCACATTAATTGTTCCATCATAATTTTATCGTGATCAAGCCAGCCTCTTTCAGATGCGGCTTTAATCATGGCATATTCTCCAGAAACCTGATAAACGGTTACAGGAACATGTACCGTGTTTTTTATTTCGCGAACAATATCCAAATAAGCAATTCCGGGTTTTACCATTACCATATCTGCACCTTCTTCTACGTCTGACAAAGCTTCTTTAATCGCTTCAATACGATTAGCATAATCCATTTGATATGTTTTTTTGTCTTTTGGAACCACAACATCTGCTTCTTTTGGAGCCGAATCTAAAGCATCTCTAAAAGGACCATAAAAAGCTGAAGCATATTTAGCAGAATAACTCATGATTCCCACATTTTGGAAACCGGCAGCATCTAAACCTTCGCGCAGGCGTAAAACACGTCCGTCCATCATATCACTTGGTGCAACAAAATCAGCACCAGCTTCAGCATGTGAAACAGCCATTTTTACTAAAGCATCAACTGTACTGTCGTTTTCTACATCACCATTTGTTATAATTCCGTCATGACCATAAATAGAGTATGGGTCTAATGCCACATCTGGCATAACGATCATTTCCGGACAAGCGGCTTTTATGGCACGAATAGCTTGCTGCATTAATCCGTTAGAATTCCATGCTTCTTTTCCAGTATTGTCTTTTAGGTTTTCGCTGACTTTTACATAAATATTTACGGCGCGGATTCCTAAATCGTAAAGTTCTTTTACTTCTTCAACTGTTAAATCTATTGATCTTCTGAAAATTCCCGGCATTGACGGAATTTCGACTTTTACATTTTCTCCTTCAGCAATAAACATTGGAAACATAAAATCCGATGGACTTAAACTGGTTTCGCGTACTAAAGAACGAATAGATTCGTTTACTCTTAATCTTCTGCCTCTTTGTAATGGGAACATATAATTTTAGATTTTAGATTTTAGATTTCAGATTTTAACCTGAATTATGAAAACAGATTGATAAATCCTTATTCTAAAACTGCAGTTGTTTTTATTTTTTTTTTGAAGTTTATCTCAATTTTTAATGAGTGGCGCAAAGTTAAAGAAAAAGGAACAGAATAAGGCGTTTAGCTTATTGTAGAATGAGTTAATATTATCTAAAAATTTGACTGATTTGTAATATTTGGATTAGATTTGAAAAACCAAGAAAAACCTTATTTAAAAACAACAGGTATAAGAGATGAATGATCCATTTTTTGAAAAAGTAAATAATATTGAATGGTTTTCTAATTGTGGAAAAGAGTTTATTATTTCAGATTTCCCAATTAAAATCCAATTCTTGAAATCACTTGATGAATTGCAGAAAAATATATCTTCTCAAGATTGGGAAGATTTGACATTGGAAGCAAGAAACAGATTAACGGTCTTTCTACATAAAAATAATCGTAATGATTATCAGAATTGGAATAGAATTACAGACTTTAACAAAAGTAATTTGAAATATATAGAAACTACAGCAAAAAAATTTGTAGAAAAAAATAACCTTGACAAAAGTATTATTGATGACGTCTTGTGGAATGTTCTCGGAGCAGCAATGGAAGATCATTATATTTTGATAAATAAAAGAATCCCTATATTTTTCAAATATCTTTTAGAAGTCTATTCTCAAGGAAATATTCCATGTGGTTTAATAGGCGAGGTAAAAGAAGATTTTGATGGAAGACAAATTAATTTTTCTGATTATACATTATTGGTCTATTAAATAATCTGCATTGTCAAACCAAGAATTTAGACATATGATGGTTTTTCAGAATATTCCATCTAAATTTGCAAAATGAAGAAATTTCTCGCTTTCTGCTGCTGTCTGCTCTTAACAAGTTGTTTTGAGATTACAGAAAGAATCAAACATCACGACGATCAAAGTGGTGAATACACACTAATGATTGACTTTTCAAAATCTTGGTTTAAGACCAAATCGGCTATTTGGCTTGAAGAAGTCGATGGCGTAAAAATCCCAAACGAACAGGAAATCTCCCAAAAACTGGATGATTTTAAAATCAAAGCTTCTAAGATTGAAGGCATTTCGAATGTATCCACAAAAGCAGATTTTGACAATTATGTATTTATCATCAAACTCAATTATGCTAATCTAAAAGCATTAAATACAGTGGTAAATTCGATTAACAATCAGCGCGAACAAATTCACTTTAGCAGTAATGCCAAAACCTTTGAAAGAATTGCATCTTATCCAATTCCTGAAAAAGTCGTGAACGATCCTAAAAAAAAGAAAGATCTCGAAGAAGCCAGCATTATTGCAATCTATACTTTCGATAAAGATATTCTTTCGGTAAACAATGCAAACAGCAAAATCTCAAAAAACAAAAAGACCGTTTTTTTAAAACAAAGTATGTACAGTGTATTAAAAAAATCGACTTTAATGAATAATACGATCCAATTAACGCCTTAATTTATGAAACAATTTTATTCTTTATTTCTAATATTCGCCATACAATTTTCTTTTGCTCAGATTAATCAGGAGAAATACGATTATTTTGTACAGTTTAACGGAAATCAGCTTTCTAAAAAAGTCGATATCAATCAAGTACTCAATCATCCAATTATTACTAAATACATCAGTAAGAAACCTGATTTTGATTTGAGAAAATATACTTCAATTATCAAATTAGATCAGAAAATTACAATTCACGGAAGTTTCTTAGACAGCGTTCCGTATTACCAATTTACGATTCCCATAAAAGGAAAAGAAGCTGTAAAGCAGTATTTAAGTGAAAAATTAGGTGCAGGAACTGAGAACAATGCTATTCAGGATTTGGGTAAATATTCTGTTTTTACACCAAAAGGAGTTAAAAAAACACTGGCATGGAATGATGAATTTCTGGTAATATTTGAATTAACAAAAAGACTTCCAAAGAAATATTATGAAGAAACAACTTCAACTGCTGTAATTGATTCTGTTGCCGCAGTAGATTATTATGAAAATGATACTATTGTTGAAGCACCCGCATATGGTGATCCGGCAATTCCAGTTCCAAGTCCGCCAAAAATTGCAGAGCCTTCAGTATCTAAAAATGACCCTGTAGTTTTTACAGATTCTGTGCAGGAAGAGTATCAGTATGATGGAAATCCATACGAAGAATATACTGCTGAGCAAGCAGAATTTGATAGAAAACTGGCAGAAAACCAAAGTGAAATTATAAAGCATTTATTCGAAAATGGTTTTACGGCACCAAATTCAGCTAAGATTAATATTGGCGCAGATATTTCGACCTGGGTTGATTACGGCGGTATGATTTCTACTTTTTATTCTGCATATAGTCTTCCAATGACATTGTTTGGAGGTTATGATAAATACTTGCCGATGCAGAAAAACTTTGGAGATTTTGTAAAAGGAATAAACTTTGATTTCTATTTTGATAATGACAATGCTAGAATCGAAGAAATTGTAGAGTATTCTAAAGAAATTGCAGATGCTGTCAGCAAAATTGGAGATAGAAAAATCAATAAAAATATCTTTAATTATTTCCCGTCTGAAAAGCCATTGGGATATATGTCATATCACATTAATACCAAAGCAGCACTTGAAAAGTTTCCGTCGTTAATGAGTGATATGTTTCAGAATCCAAAATTTGCAAAAGAGGATATTGCAATCATCACGGATTTAATTTCTACAATTGTCGATGAAGATGCCACAGCAAAGCTTTTCGATGGTGATTTAAGTGCTTTTTTATACAATGTGAAAGAAGTTGAGGTAATGACAAAAAAATATAGCTATGATGAAAATTACGAGGAAAAAATTACAGAGGAAAAGGTGAAAAAGACAATTCCACTGTTTTCGGTAGTTTTTACATCAACTCATCCCACTTTTGGGGATAAATTGCTGCAGTTAGGCGTTCGCAAAAAAGTGCTGACTCAAAACGGAAATTATTACCAAATTTCAGGAACTAAAGAATATGGAGATATTTATATTCTAAAAGATAAAGATGTTGTCGCGGTAAGTAATACATTGGATTATTTTAGTAAAGGAAGCGGTGCTTTTGTTAAAGAAACAAAGAAAGACCTGGGCAAGAATGCTATCTTTGGAAAACTTAATATTTCGCAGACGGTTAAAGCTTTTGGACAAAATGCAAAAGAAGACGATTTAAACAAACTGAATAGAATTGCATCACAGTTTTCAGATTTTACAATGGAATCGCCTAAAAAACTAATTGACAATAAATTTAAGTTTGTGCTTAAATTGAATTCGCTGCAAACAAATAAAAACATCATTTTGCAGACATTAGATTTGGCAGATGAAATGATGACTTCAAAATAAATGTAAATAAAAAATCCCCGAAATCTAACATTTCGGGGATTTTTTTATTTAGAAAAATGAATCTTTAAGTAATTGAAGCTTTGTAAATAGCTTTTATAGTTTCGCTAAGTGTGGAATTAAAATCAGAATCAGATTGACCTGCGCTTAGCCCTTCAGACAAAGCTCTGGAGAAACTGGCAATTAATCCGTGGTTATGAGCCAGTTTGTCGTTTGCTTCTTCTCGCGAATATCCGCCGGACAATGCCACAACACGAACTACATGCGGATCAGAGATTAAACTGCTGTAGAAATCATTAACAGTTGGGATAGAAAGTTTCAGCATTACTTTTACATCTTTATCTAAGGCGTTAAGCTGTTTCTGAATTTCTTTTTTTAGAATTTCTTCTGATTTTTCTTTGTCAGCACTGTAAATATCAACTTCAGGTTCAATAATTGGAATCAACCCTTTTTCGAAGATCTGCAAACCAACCCTAAACTGTTGTTCTACAACATCGCGGATTCCATCTGGATTTGCTTCTTTAATAACCGAACGCATTTTTGTTCCAAAAACATTTCGCTCTACGGCTCTGGTAAGCAGTTCATCCAGATTTGGAATGGGTTTCATCAATTGAACACCGCTGGCAACATCAGCCAGGCCTTTATCTACTTTTAGAAACGGAACTATATTTTTCTTTTCCCATAAATAATCGGCAGTCCACAGACCATCAATTTTACGGTCCATAGTATTTTCAAACAAAATAGCACCTAGAATATATTCGCTGTCAAAAGCTGGAGTTTTAATAATTCTGGTTCTCATTTCGTGTACAAGAGTGTACATTTCTTCGTCGTTAGAATAGCTGTTTTCTTGAACGCCATATTGCGATAATGCTTTTGGTGTGCTCCCGCCGCTTTGATCTAATGCAGCGATAAATCCTTTGCCAGAATGCATACGATTTAATTGTTCCTGGTTCACATTTGCCATAATAATGAATTTTAGTTTTTATAAATCCATGTAATTTAAGCAATTTTCACAATTTATTGATTATGAATGTGAAGGTTTTTTAAAGGCCGATTTTCTCATTTACCTTATCATAAACTTCTTTTACTTTTTTGGGAGGATCAAATCTGTAACCTGCAGAAAGTTTTAAAGTCGCGATATTATCATTCAATCTTGGATCTACTTTTTCATCTTGGGCAAAGCTTATAGTGTTTAAAGTAGCAAAGGCAAAAAAACGGTCATTATTGTAAGCTAATTTTAAATTGAAATCGGCTTGATATAAAGCTGAGGTATCTTTATCAATAACATTTAGTCCGGCTCCCAAAGCAATTCCGGCACCAATCAAAACCCGATCGCTAATAACAAAGTTGTAGAAATAGGAAGGTGCCAGCGTAAAAACATACATGTCTCCAGGCGATGAATCGGGTGTATTTAAATCTAAATTGGTGTAATAAAAAGAGAAAGTTGGAATAAAACTTCCGGAACTTTTGGTCTGCCATTCGTTTTGGCTAACGAGTGTCTTGAAAGAAAATTTATCATTGAAAACGTAAGCCGTCGATCCGCCAATTTTCATAGTCCGCATATCGGGCAGTTGTGCCGTAATATTGTCATCACTAATATAAAATCCTTTTTGATTGATATAAGTAAAGGACTGCATCCATTTTTTTAAATAAAAACGGGTATTGAAATTAAAATGCTTGGAATGCGAATCGCCTTTGTTCTGACTCAGAAATTTGGGTGCAAAGCCAAAACCAACATCAATAATTTTATAGTTTAAGTTAAAGCCAATCTGTTCTCTTCGGTTTGGAATAAGATTTACAAATATTTTTGAATCCTGACTTCCAGAAGCAATTTGAAAACTGTTTGAAGTGTCTAAATAATAAATACTGCCCGTAATTTTATCACTATAAGATTTGAAATAGGGATTCTGCACAGAATCGTTTTGGGCGAAACATCCAAAAATGCTGATAAAGAATGTGGTGTAAATGAGTTTTAAACACATAGAAACATAGTTTTTAGATAATTTAAAAAGACGTTTCACTCAAAAATATTTCCCATAGTGTTAATGTGGAAAAATTCTAATTTTCTAAAATTACCTCTAAGATAGGTCTTTAAATCTATGTTTCTATGTGTTAAATAAATTTTTAGGTATTAAAATTAAATCCAGTCAATCGGGTTCTGCAATACATTAATCAATTTTTCTTCGTCACTTCCTGCTTCTGGATGATGATCATAAACCCATTGTACATGCGGAGGGAGACTCATTAAAATACTTTCGATTCTTCCGTTGGTTTTTAAGCCGAATAACGTTCCTTTATCATGAACCAGATTAAACTCAACATAACGGCCACGGCGGATTTCCTGCCAGTTCCTGTTTTCTGATGTATACTCTAAGTTTTTTCTTTTTTCTACAATCGGAACGTAGGCTTCAAGGAAACTGTTTCCAACTTCGGTTACAAAATTGTACCAGTTTTCCATTGACATTTGTTCATTTGCTTTGCAATAGTCAAAGAATAAACCGCCAAGTCCGCGGGCTTCATTTCTATGAGCGTTCCAGAAATACGAGTCGCATTGTTTTTTATATTTCGGATAAAATTCCGGATTGTGTTTGTCGCAAGCAGTTTTACAGGTTTGATGAAAATGTTTGCCATCTTCTTCAAACAAATAATAAGGCGTTAAATCCTGTCCGCCGCCGAACCATTGTTCGATTACTTTTCCAGATTCGTCGTACATTTCAAAATAGCGCCAATTGGCATGGACAGTAGGAACCATTGGGTTTTTTGGGTGAATCACCAGACTTAATCCGCAGGCAAAGAAATCGGCTTCGCCAACATCAAACATTTTCTGCATTGTTTCAGGAAGTTTTCCATGAACAGCAGAAATGTTTACACCGCCTTTTTCAAAAACAGCTCCGTTTTCAATAACGCGTGTTCTTCCGCCTCCGCCTTCAGGACGTTTCCATAAGTCTTCACGGAATTTTGCAGTTCCGTCAGCAGTTTCTAATCCTGTACAGATTTGGTCTTGTAAATTTTGTATGTATGCGTAAAATTTATCTTTCATGATTTAATATATTCTGATTTAAGAAGTCCGAAATAAACGGTGTTTTGCAATTGACCATCACCGTTTCTAAATTCGTCTCTTAATATTCCTTCTTGTTTAAAATTATGTTTCAATGCAATTCGCTGACTTGCTAAATTAACTTCTGATGTACAAATGAAAACCTTGTTCATCATCAATTCTTTAAAGCAGAATTCAAGTGCATCAGAAACCATTTTTGATGTAATTCCTTTTCCTTGGTAATCTTTATCAATAAAATACCCTAATTCACATTTAGAAATGCGATAATCTATTGTTTTTACACATAAATAACCAATCAAATTATTGGTTTTAATATCTCGGGCATAAAAATAATAACCATCACTGTTTTTTTCTCTGTCTTTGCTGACTGAGATAAAATTTTCTGCATTTTCGGGTGAATCAGAATTTGCAAGAGTTACTGGAAAAGTATGTCCAATGTGATCTCTATTCTTATCAATTAGTTCATAAAACTCATTGGGAAGAATGTGTTCAATTCGATCGGTTTTCCAGTCTGTAAAATCCATCTTTATTTATTTTTAAGAGAAGCAATTTTAGTGTTGATTCCAAAAGAAAAAACTTTGCTTTCTTGTTGTATATATTGGTAAACAGCCAAAGCTTTATCAGTAAAATTATAATTTTCTTCTTTAGAGAATTCGATTAAAATATCTCCAAATTGCTCTAATTGATCCCAGTCAAAATGAAGACGGATTAATAAGTTGATTAATTCTTCATGAGAATAATCAATTAGTGTTTGAATATCTAGTCCAAACTCTTTTAATTGATTCTCAATATCTGATTTTTGTAAATGACTTAGCGGATAAGGAACATAAACAAGAGTTCGCAATGTTTTTAAAACATTGTCGATTCTGATTTTCTCTTCGTCTCTTAAACCTTTATTGAGCATTCTTAGTATGTATTAGATTTGAATGTGGTTTTACTGAAAACTAATTTTCCTTTTTGGGAAGTTTCCTCTTTACCAAAGTTCTTAATTATTCGGTAAATAAAATACAAAACAGGAACTGAATAATAAATAAATCCCATACAAATAGGAACATAAGGCTTTTCTATAAATAACCCGCTCGACTTGACCATTTGGAAATAATGAGACTTTTCTAAAAATTCATTTGTCAATCCAAACGGAGGAACATACTTATTTCCAATTGCAAGAATCATAATTAAAAAGAAATAGAAAATGACTTTTACAACTGATTTTCCTATCTGCATCATTCTGACATCAGGAGTTACGTTTGAAAACGCAAATCGCATTCGATTTAAAACCGTCAGCAGATAGATAAATAAAATATTAGTATTGATAACCGATTCATTGAACGAATAGGCAAACGTTCCGTATAAAGGGAAAAAGACAAAAAGCGACCATTTTTTGGGCATAACCGCCATAAAAACTCCCGAATGCACCATTATAAACTCAAAAGTCATTAAAACAGCCAGATCATTTATGAGACTTACTGGGTGAAGTTCCGGATGCGTCCAAACCATAAAAAACACATAAGCATAATAAGCCTGAAATCCATATTCGATAAATGAAAACGGTGAGTTTCTGCTGAGGTTTAGGTTTGCTAGCATATTTTTAAGTTGATGGTTTGTTGGTTTATGGTTGATAGTATTCGTATCCAACAACTATCAACCATAAACTATCAACGACTATTGTCCGTATTCCTTAACCGCGTCGATAAACGCTTTTGCGTGATCTACAGGAATATTTGGTAAAATTCCGTGTCCTAAATTTACAACATATTTATCTTTTCCAAACTCATCGATCATTTCGTGAACCATTTTCTTGATAGTCGGAATTGGAGAAAGCAGTCTTGAAGGATCAAAATTTCCTTGTAGTGTAATGTTTCCACCAGACAAGTAACGGGCATTTCTTGCAGAACAAGTCCAGTCTACTCCAAGAGCAGAAGCACGGCTTTTACCCATTTCGCCAAGAGCAAACCAGCATCCTTTTCCGAAAACAATAACCGGAGTTAAATCAGCCAAAGCTTCGACGATTTGGTTGATGTATTTCCATGAGAATTCCTGATAATCAACAGGAGAAAGCATTCCTCCCCAAGAATCAAAAATCTGAACGGCATCAACTCCCGCTTTTACTTTTTCTTTTAAGTATAAAATTGTAGTATCAGTGATTTTTTGCAATAAAGTATGTGCTGCAACCGGATTTGAAAAGCAAAATCCTTTTGCCATATCAAAACTCTTAGAACCTCTTCCTTCAACAGCGTAGCAGAAAATTGTCCATGGCGAACCAGCAAAACCAATTAATGGAACTTCGTCGTTCAGCATTTCTTTAGTCAATTTGATTGCATCCATTACATAACCAAGACTTTCCTGAATATCCGGAACGTAAACTCGTTGAACATCAGCCGTTGAACGAATTGGATTTGGGATAAACGGACCAATGTTTTCTTTCATTAAAACTTCGATTCCCATTGCTTGCGGAACGACTAAAATGTCTGAGAACAAAATAGCGGCATCTGGAGCAATTCTACGAATTGGCTGCACAGTAATTTCAGCAGCTAATTCCGGAGTCTGACAACGTGTGAAGAAATCATATTTATCACGTAATTCGATGAATTCCGGTAAATATCTTCCGGCTTGACGCATCATCCATACTGGCGGACGCTGAACAGTTTCTCCTTTTAATGCTTTTAAAAATAGGTCGTTTTTTAACATTTGTGTTTTGCTTTAGGCTTTAAGCTTTAGGCTTTAAGCTTGTTTAACTATGATTTTTTGCTTACGGCTTACTGCCTAAAGCTTATTGCTATTTATATTCTTGAATTACATCTTCAATCACGTCTTCAATTGTGGGCTGATCTGCGATAATGATGTTTTTTGTGATTTTTTGTAAAGCTTCTGCGGTGGTTTCTCCAATACAGAAACAAAGCTGTTTATTTATGGTGTTGTCTTTCAGATAACTTTTTACTCCAGATGGACTAAAAAACAAAAGCGCCTCTGGATTTGCTTTTATTTTTTGTGGCTGCAGTGTAGTTTCATAAACCTGAATTTCATTGAGTTTTATCCCGGCTTCTTTCAAAGCTTCCGGCAAAGTATCTCTTCTTAAATTGCCGCTGAAAAAAGTATAACTTTCATTTCCATAAATCAAAGTGATAATTTCGGCTAAATCTGATGCATAGCCGGTATAAGCCACTACATTAAAACCATTATCGCTTAAAAGCGTTTTGGTTTTAAGACCCACGCAGTACACGTTTTTCTTTTTTAGTTCTTCGGATTTTGGGTCTGATAGAACACTATGAACAGCATTTTGACTTGTAAAAATCAGGCTTTCGTTAAGGTCTTTTAATTCGAAAGGTTTGTTTTCAGTTTTGATAAAATCAGCTTCGAGTACTTCGATGCCAATTTTAACTAACTCTTGTTTATGAAGAGGCGATAGTATTTTAGTAGATAATATCTGAATTGGGTTTGCCATTATTTTTTCAGGGATTCTTTAATCTGTTTCATTAATTCCGTTCCGCCATTATTCAAAATTTCCTGAGCAGAATTAAAACCTAATTTTTTCCATTCAGAAATATCAACCGTTTTGTTGATTTCTAGTTTTTGTTTTCCGTCAATAGAAAGTAAAACACCTTGAAAATGTAAAGTATCTTCGTCTTCGTTATACGTTACTAAAGCTCCAATTGGGGCAGTACATCCGCCTTCAAGTGTTCTTAAAAACTGACGTTCGATATGGGTACATATTTCTGTTTCGATATCATTTAACTGAGAAAGAGCATCCAATGTATAATTGTCATTTTCCATTGCCACAACAAGCATTGCTCCTTGTGCCGGTGCCGGAATCATCCAATCTAAATTGATATAATTTTCTGGTTTTAAGTTAATTCGTTCCAAACCTGCAGCTGCAAAAACAGCTCCGTCCCAATCATTATCTTGCAATTTTTGCATGCGCGTATTCACGTTTCCACGTAAATCAACAACCGTATGATTTGGGTATTTGTTAAACCATTGTGCCTGACGACGTAAACTTCCTGTTGCAATAGTGCTTGGATTTGTAAAATCAGGATTTCCTTTATGAACCAAAATATCTAGAACATTCGCTCTCGGCAGAACCGCAGCCTGAACAATTCCTTTTGGTAAAGCTGTTGGAACATCTTTCATCGAATGGACCGCAATATCAATATCACCATTGATCATGGCAATGTCCAGCGTTTTGGTAAAAATTCCTGTAATTCCGAGTTCGTATAACGGTTTATCCAGAATAATATCACCTTGAGATTTAACCGCAACAATTGAAGTTTTATAACCTAAATCGTTAAGTTTTTTCTCTACAGTGTGTGCTTGCCAAAGTGCTAATTCGCTGTCGCGCGTTCCAATTCTGATTGTCTTTTCAGCCATGTTTTTTTATTAAAATTTTACCATTAAGATATTAAGGGAATTAAGTCTGCTTTTTAAAGTGTGAAACTTAACTTTCTTAATATATTAATGGTAAAATGAAAAATTTAAGATGCTTTTATTTTGAAGACTTTTTCGATCCATTCGATGCTTTCATCGACCATGGTATCGTCGTCTTTTAAGTGATTGGCAAAATGAGTAGTAATTTTTTGAATGATTCGGTTACTGATGATTTCTGCTTGCGCTTCATTAAAATCGGCGATTTTTTTGCTTTGAAAGTCCAATTCAGAAATTTTGATTGCATTCAATTTGTCTTTTAAAGCATTGATGGTTGGCGCAAATTTTCTGCCTTTCATCCAAACAACAAATTCTTCTTTTATTTCTTCAATGATTGCTTCTGCAGCCGGAATGTGTAATTTTCTGTTTTCCAAAGTTTCATCTGTCAATTGAGACAAATAATCCATGTGAATTAAAGTAACACCTTCTAATTCCTCTACGTTTTCATTAACGTTTTTAGGAATAGACAAATCCAAAATCAATAAAGGTTTTTTAAGATTTAAGATTGCTTTATCAACCGTTGGGTTTTGAGCGCCTGTTGCTACAACTACAACATCGGCTTTTTGAAGTTCTAAATGCAGTTCGGAATAGTCTTTAACAATTAGATTTAATTTTCCAGCTAATTTCTCCGCTTTGTCTTTTGTTCTATTGATTAAAGTAATGTGTTCGTTTTTAGTATGCTTTACTAAATTTTCGCACGTATTTCTTCCGATTTTACCAGTTCCAAAAAGTAAAATGTTTTTGTTACTGATATCTTCAACATTCTTTAAAATATATTGTACAGAAGCAAAAGAAACCGAAGTTGCTCCTGAACTAATTTCTGTTTCTGTTTTGATTCTTTTACTCGCCTGAATAACGGCATTTACCAATCTTTCCATAAAAGCATTGGCTAAATTCATTGATTTTGAATGACTAAAAGAAGTTTTTATTTGTGAGATAATTTCAAAATCACCTAAGATTTGACTATCCAATCCAGTTCCTACGCGAAACATATGATTGATCGCTTCTTGATTTTTATAAACGAAACCTACTTTTTGAAAAGCATCGACAGAGCCGTTACTATTATCGCAGATTAATTTTATTAATTGAAATGGGTGTTCAGCAAAACCGTAAATTTCGGTTCTGTTGCATGTTGAAGTAACTAGTAAACTTTCTATTCCATCGTTTTTAGCTTGTTCCAATAAGCGAGTCTTCGCAACGGCATCCAAGCTAAATTGACCTCTAACCTCAGCATCAGCTTTTTTATAACTCAGACCAACTGAGTAAAAATAAAGGTGTTTCGGTACATTATTGTTTTCCATAAATTCACTTTCATAAAAGTGCAACAAAATTATTACTATACCATCGATAAAAATAACGCTAAAAGTACTTTTTATGTCGCTGCATGTTTTTTTAATTGTTAGTAGACCTATTTGGGTAGAAATCAGTACTTTTTCAGTAAAATCAAGTCGTTTGAAATGTTTTGTTTAGAGTGGTTCTAAATAACTAAGAACAAATCAGTAAAAAAAAATCAAAAAAAAATATCGCTCAGAGTTCAAAATTAAATTACAGGATTTCGAAATCATTTAATTTTGAGATTGGCGTTATTTTAACTTATCTAATTATTGAATTAAAAGCGCTATTTTAATTTGTTAAAATAGCGCTTAAAAGAAAAGATATTATTTTTGAACAATAGGAGTTCTCAAAGATTCTAATACTGCAACGATGTCTGTGTAAAGTTCTGTGTTAGAAGCAACACCGTTTGCATTTGCAGCAGCACCAACATAACCTTCAAATTTTGTATAATCAGCATTACTAGCTTTTGTTCCCATACGTGGGTTTTTTGCAGGATCATGTGCAGCAACCATATTTAAACCAGAATAAGTATTTACTGCATTAGTTCCTCCTGTATTAAAAGAGAAGAAATCGGTTAAATTGTCTGATAATTTTGCAATATTAGTAGCTTGAGTATTACCTGTTTCTGCCAAAAGCGGAGCAAAATGAGCTTGTAAATTACCAGATGCATTTGATTGAATATCAGCAACAATTAATCCGATAGTTGAGTTTACCACTTTACGGAAGCTCAAACGACCTTTTTCGATCATTTGTCCTGAATTATCTGGATCTGAAACCATTGTAGTTCCTCCCAGTCTTACATAAATTGACTCTTTTTCAGTTGGTTTATCATTATCATCATTACTGCAAGAAGTTAAAGTTGCCGAAGCAGCAATTAATACACTAAGTGTAATTTTTGAAAAATTTTTCATTGTAAAATATTTAAAGGTTAATTAAAAAAACGATTTATTTTTTGAGACATTTTGTAGCTAAAGCTATTTTGGTCTACAGGACAAACTTCTTTGCTTGCTAAATTTGCAGGCAGAATGTATCGCTCAGCGCTATAGTTCCCCTTAGTCATCAATTCGTCATATACTTTTTTAGAATCGGTGATCTTATTATTGTGGAAATAAACCACAACATTTCTTTTTACAATTATAGAATCAGAAGTTAATCCTTTAATAGATCTTAAATCGGCGCAGATTTTTTTTGCAGCTGCAGAATCGATGTTTTCTTTAAAGTCAATTCTGCTTACTTGTAGATTTGGACTTTCGTAAACGGCAGGTTTTGCAGTAATAATGTGAAAAATTAAAATGCCAAAAAATAACACAAAAGTTAGCATTACTCCCCAAAGTACTTTTTTTATTGTTTTGTTAATTTGCATAGCGGTATCTTAAAAATTAGTTAAGTTTTTTTGATACTTACGAGGACTTTATAAAATAGGTTTTGTAAAAAAGTAGTAATTCGGCAGTTTAGAATTGTTTTAAATAATTATGGATTGGAATTCAGAAGAGTAGCGCAAAAAAAGGAAAATGTGCGTTGTAAATTAAATTTATAATTAATTCTAAGTTTTTATGTCCTGTTGTAATGATAGTTTGTATGTATTTAGTTTAAGATACGATGGTTGTTTAAAAGAGAACCGTTCTAAATCTGGAGTAGTTTTGACAGAAATAGTTGAAAAATTCTATTTATAAGATTAAAAACAATAAAGAATTTATAAATTTAGAAGCAAGTAAACGATAAACCATCAAAAAGATTTAATTTTGAAATGTCAAATTATTCGTTTCTTGTAAAATGATATTATAACTTGGATAAAGTAAATCAAAGATGGAGGAAGAAATAAAAATCGAAGATGAGTTTACACTAATCAGGTTTCAAAACGATAGTCTGGAACCTTTTGTTGCGCAGCACGAAATTGGTACCGGCCTGATACAGTTTCATTTTGGGTTAAAAGGAAATGCCAAACTTCTCTTTAATCAAGGCAATTATGCTTTAGATTTGAAAGAAGAAAAATCACTGCTTTTGTACAATCCGCAGAAACAATTACCGCTTAATCTAGAATTGGCACCAAATTCTTGGGTGATTTCTGTAATTGTATCAATAAAGAAATTTCACGCTTTATTTTCTGCCGAAGCCGATTATATTACTTTTTTGAGTGCAGACAATAAGGACAAAAAGTATTATAACGAAGGAAATATAAGTCCGTCAATGGCGATTGTTTTGAGCCAGTTGTTTCATTATAACCTTCATCCATCTATAAAAAACCTTTATTACAAAGGAAAAGGATACGAATTGTTGAGTTTGTATTTTAATAGAACTGAAGATCCAAACGCAGAACAATGTCCTTTTTTAATTGATGAAGATAACGTTCTCAAAATCAGAAAAGCTAAAGAAATTATTATCGCTAATATGGCCGAACCGCCAGGATTGCAAGAATTAGCAGACGAAATTGGTTTGAATTTGAAAAAACTTAAAATGGGTTTCAAACAAATTTATGGTGATACGGTTTACGGTTTCCTTTTTGATTACAAAATGGATTTCGCTAGAAAACTTTTAGATAGCGGATCATATAATGTAAACGAAGTAGGTTTGAAAATAGGTTACAGTACAGGAAGTCATTTTATTGCGGCATTTAAGAAAAAGTTTGCTACGACTCCAAAGAAGTATTTAATGTCGATTAATGCGAATGTTTAATGCTTAAAAGATATTCAATAGCTTTATTGTTTTTTCTAATGCTGTCTTGTAAATCAAAAGAAGAAAAAATGTTTTTTGATTTTGACAGTGTTGAATATTATTCATTGAATAAAAGCAAAGAGGAAGAAATGGGAGAGAACAATAGTAAAAGTATTGACAATGGTATTTTTGATAAAATTTTCTTCGATGATTATCCAGACAAGATAAATAATGGTATCTTTTATAAAACAATTAATTCAGAAGGATTTTCTAAGTTTAAGTTATCTCAAAAAGACGCCGAGTATTTAAAAAGCGATATTTTTTTGGAGAAATCTTCTTTAAAGATGTTAGAAAATGTATATGCTTGTGCTCCTCAGTATAGAGATATTTTAGTTTTTAAAAAGAAAAATCAAATTTCAGGTATAGCTAAGATTTGTCTTTCTTGCCGTCAATTTTATCTTATTAGTTCTAAAAAAGAAATTGAAACAGAAAATTTTGGAACAGAGAAAGAGTTTAAATTGTTAGGAAAACTATTCGATACATATAAAAAAGATAAAAATTAAAGATGTTTTCAAATATCAATTTTATAAATAAGGACATAATTAAAAAGTAATAAATATCATATTTCGGTAAAGTATCATCAAATACTTTTGACGAAATTTTTAAAAACAAATAAAAGCTTAAAGCCTAATGCTTAAAGCCTAATGCAAAAAAACAATAATGAAAGGCGTATTATTAGTAAATCTTGGATCTCCAGAAAGTCCAACTCCAAAAGATGTAAAACCATATTTAGATGAATTTTTAATGGATAAGTACGTGATTGACGTTCCGTATTTATTGAGAGCATTATTAGTTCGAGGTATTATTTTAAGAAAAAGACCAGAAGAATCTGCGCACGCTTACGCAAAAATCTGGTGGGAAGAAGGTTCACCGTTAGTTGTTCTTTCAGAAAGAATGCAGAAAAAAGTACAGCCTTTAGTAAATGTTCCAGTTTCGTTAGCAATGCGTTATGGAAGCATGACCATTGAAAAAGGACTTCAGGAATTAAGCGATAAAGGAGTTACAGATGTAATGCTTTTTCCATTATATCCGCAATATGCAATGGCTTCTACTTTGACTATTTTAGTAAAAGCAGAAGAAATTCGTAAGAAGAAATTCCCACACATGAAGTTTACAGATGTTCCGGCATTTTACAACAAACCAGATTACATCAAGAATTTAGCCGATTCAATTCAGAAACATTTAGTTGGATTTGATTACGATCATTTGTTGTTCTCGTATCACGGAATTCCAGAGCGTCATATTCGCAAAACGGATGTAACTAAATCGCATTGTAAAATTGATGGTTCTTGCTGCAACACGCCATCTCCAGCGCATGAATTTTGCTACCGTCACCAATGTTACGAAACGACAAGACAGGTTATTAAATTATTAGGACTTCCTGAAGATAAATACAGTCTAACATTTCAATCGCGTTTAGCGGGAGATAAATGGTTAGAACCGTATACCGATGTTGAAATTGATAACATGCCAGCAAAAGGAATCAAGAAATTGGCAGTTGTAACTCCAGCTTTCGTTTCAGATTGTTTAGAAACTTTAGAGGAAATTGCCATGCGCGCCAAAGAAGATTTTGAAGCAAATGGAGGAGAAGAGTTCTTGGCAGTTCCATGTTTAAATGATGATGATGAATGGTGCCAAACGGTTTCGAATTGGATTAACGATTGGGCTAAATAATATTTGTTTCAGGTTTAAAGTTTAAAGTTTTTCTCAAAGTTGATAACTTGAAACTTTAAACCTGAAACTTTAAACAAATAATAATGGAATATTATAACTATCTGAAATCACTGCATCTTATTTTTGTCATCACTTGGTTTGCGGGTCTGTTTTATATTGTGCGTTTATTTGTGTATCAAATTGAGGCCAATGAAAAACCTTCGCCAGAAAAAGAGATTTTGCAGGCGCAATATAAAATAATGGCCTACCGTTTGTGGTATATTATTACCTGGCCATCGGCGGTTTTGGCAAGTATTTTTGCTTTTTGGATGTTGTTTTTTACCGATGCTGGACACATTTGGCTCACACAATCTTGGATGCATGTCAAGTTATGTTTCGTTTTCCTTTTGTATTTATATCACGGAAAATGCCATCAGATTTTTAAACAATTACAAAACGAGGAGGTAAAATATTCCAATAATTTCATGCGTTTATGGAATGAAGGCGCAACAATTATTCTATTTGCTGTTGTCTTTTTAGTGGTTTTAAAAAGCGCTGTCAACTGGATTTTCGGCGTAATCGGAATCATTTTATTCTCGGTTTTAATAATGCTGGGATTCAGGTTTTATAAAAGAATAAGAGAAAAAAAGTAATTAGTAAAAAGTGATTAGTAATTAGTTTCAAGCTTTTACCATTCACTAATTACTATTCACTAATCACTAAAAAAATGCTTAACAACTTCAAAATGACAATGCTATCTCTTCGTACCAGGATTTTCCTGTCGATGATTGTATTGATTGTTGTGGCATCTTTTTTATTGGCTTCGATTTCGATTATTCAGTTTAAGACCGAGGCCAAAGAGTATCACCAAGAACGACTAGAACGAAAAGAAAATGCTGTAAAAGAACACATTAATTATGTGCTTTCTACTACAACTTATCCGCTGAAAACGCAAAACTTAGATTTAATATTTAAAGATAAAATCCACGAATTAGCACAGATTCATAAAATCGAAATCAACATTTACAGCCTTGACGGAAAACTGTTGAAATCTTCTAAAGAGTCTTTCGCTGTTGATAAAATCGCACCGCCAATTCCAGAATATATCTTAAAACTAGTTCGATCTTCCATAGAAAAACGTTTTGTAGACATTAAAACCATCGACGGAGTTAAAAACAGATCATCTTACAGTTTAATAAAAGACGAAAAATTCAAACCACTCGGAATTTTAAATCTTCCGTATTTAGAAGACGACGGTTATTATGATAATGAGCTGAATACTTTCTTGATTCGATTAAGCCAAGTGTATTCTTTCATGCTTATTGTGGCTTTTGCTTTAGCTTATTTCCTTTCAACATACATCACAAAATCTTTAAAAACCATTTCTGATCGTTTGGAAGAAACCAATCTGGATCAGAAAAATGAAAAAATTGTTTTAGAAGCGAATAGCAAGGAAGTCAATTTCTTGATAAAAGCGTATAACGGAATGGTTGATAAACTCGAAACGAGTGCTATTAAATTGGCACAAAGTGAACGTGAAGAAGCCTGGCGCGAAATGGCAAAACAGGTTGCGCACGAGATTAAAAATCCGCTTACGCCAATGCGATTAACGGTTCAGAGTTTCCAAAGAAAGTTTGACCCGAATGATCCTGATGTGAAACAAAAGATGAATGATTATTCTGAAACCTTAATTCAGCAGATCGATACGATGACTTCAGTTGCTTCGGCATTTTCGAACTTCGCTTCGATGCCGGCGCAGCAAAATGAAACCCTGAATGTTGTTGAGGTTGTCGAACTGGCTCTGGATATTTTCAACGAAGATTATATCTCTTTTGAAAAAGAAGAAGAAGAAATCATTTCCAAAATGGATCGTACACAACTGATTCGTGTCATTACCAATTTGGTTAAAAATGCTACGCAGGCAATTCCGGAAAGTCAGTTTCAAAAGTCTATTATTGTTACCGTAAAACGACGCAACAATAATGTTGAAATCGCGGTAAAAGACAACGGAATTGGAATCCAGAAACAAGATATCGGAAGAATCTTCGAACCAAAATTTACCACTAAAACCAGCGGTATGGGACTTGGACTCGGAATTATCAAAAACATTATAGAAAATTACAAAGGAACAATTACCTTTGAATCAACTTACGGAAAAGGAACGACTTTCAGGGTTTCTTTGCCTATCACAAACTCATAAAACCAGTTGTTATGAACTACGAAAATATCTTAATTTCAATTGAAGAAAAAGTTGCAACCATTACCATTAACAGACCAACTAAGTTAAATGCTTTAAATAAAGCAACAATTAGTGATTTAAGTAACGCCGTTGAGTCATTATCTAAAAATGATGATGTTCGTGTTATTGTTTTAACCGGAAGCGGTGAAAAAGCTTTTGTGGCTGGAGCAGATATTTCGGAATTTGCTAATTATACAACTGTGGAAGGTGCACAATTAGCGGCAGAAGGGCAGGAGTCTTTATTTGATTTTATCGAAAACCTTAAAAAACCGGTTATTGCCGCCGTTAACGGATTTGCTCTTGGAGGCGGATTAGAATTGGCTATGGCCTGTCATTTTAGAGTGGCTTCAGACAATGCTAAAATGGGACTTCCAGAAGTAACTTTAGGATTGATTCCTGGTTATGGAGGAACACAGCGTTTACCACAATTAATTGGAAAAGGCCGTGCAATGGAAATGATTATGACTGCAGCAATGATTACTGCCGAACAAGCAAAAGATTACGGTTTGGTAAATTATGTTGTGCCTCAGGAAGAATTACTTTCGTTTACAAACGTAATTGCTCAAAAAATCATTAAAAATGCGCCATTTGCAATAGGAAAAGCTATAAAAGCAATTAATGCTAATTTCAAAGATGGCAAAAATGGTTTCGATACTGAAATCAAATCATTTGGAGAATGTTTCGGAACACAGGATTTTAAAGAAGGAACAACAGCCTTTTTAGAAAAACGTAAAGCTGAATTTACAGGAAAGTAATTTTTTCTTAACCTCAAAAAATATTAATTTTTAGCCACAGATTATTTGGATTAAAAGGATTTACGGGAATCTGTGTTAATCTCTATAATCTGTGGCTGATTTTTTTGCTTAATTCTTGTGTTCTTTGCGTAAATCTTTGCGAACTTTGCGGTTAAATAATAAACAAAGGTTTTAAAAACTTAGAACCTCAACATCTTAGAACCTTAGCACCTTTTAAAAAAATGTACGAACCAATATTTGCCCTTTTTTGTGAACGAGTTAAAGAAAGTATTCAAAACGGAACTTTCGCTAAACTTACCTTGGCCAAAACGATGGGCGATACCGAAATTAAAAATATCTATTTCCGCTTGGTTCTCAACGAAGACAATACTTTTTCTATTTCCTTAACTTCTCGCTATAAAACAGAAGAAATTGAAAGCATTCATACCTTAGATGAAGCGTTGTTGGTTTTAGGTACTTACATCAAAAAGCCTTTTTTAACTGCACTTTTATTTACAACAGATAACGATGTGACTTTTAAGGTAAATAAAAAGAATGCCGGAAGTATTATCGAGCAGCCGCCGACATTTAAAAATGCTTCGCCGGTGATGCTTGAAATGATTGAGAAAGGGATAGTTTAGATTTTTATGAGCTTAATCCCGCTATCCGTTCAATCTTTTGTGGCGAACCCCGCCACAAAAGGATTTCACTACTATCGGGGCTAGGACACTCGGTTTCAAAATAACATTTTTGTTTTTCTGAATGTTTTTAGAGCATTAAATGTAATTAATATGTTCCGTTCCTACGGAACTCTATTGATTTGCGGACATTTCAACAACGGATTAAAATCCGTTACTACAATATATTCCGTCCCTTCGGAACTTTTTGCATGATATTTTATCCTAACAGGTTTTTAAAACCTGTTGGGTATTTGGATATTATTATTTTGACTTGCAGATTATAATAGGAAAGAGCCATAGGCTCGTTAAATTTTGTAGCGACGGATTTCAATCCGTCGTAATTGTCGATAAGGAACATAGAGAGCCGTAGGTTCGACCCATATAATTCTTAGCGTATCTCTGCGAAACTTCTTTATGCACCTCTGTGAAAATAACCCTCTAAACCAGCTTTACAAACAAATTAGAAGCAATTTTATTCGAAATAGATAATTCTCTTCCGTCAACTTTAATTTTGACTGATAAATCGAATGATTCTTTAGATAAAAACTCGATTCTAGAACCCAAAGCTATTTCTTGTTTATCGAGGTATTTCAAAAATTCTGATGAAGTATCTTTTACGCCTACACAAACTCCGGTTTGGTTTTCTTCTAATTCAGATAAAAGCTGTTTTTCTATTTTAATGATTCGGCCGTTTGCATCTGGAATTGGATCGCCATGCGGATCTTCAGTTGGATTTCCCAGAAAATCATCCAGACGGTTAATCAGCTGTTCTGACTTAATATGTTCCAGCTGTTCTGCAATATCATGAACTTCATCCCAGCTGAAATTGAGTTTTTCAACTAGAAAAACTTCCCATAAACGATGTTTTCTTACGATCATTTTAGCAGCAAGTTTTCCGTTTTCTGTCAATGAAACGCCTTGGTACTTTTTATAATTAACCAAATCCTTTTCCGCGAGTTTTTTCAGCATATCCGTTACAGAGGAAGCTTTCGTTTCCATCATTTCAGCAATAGCATTAGTGCTTACTTCAGTTTCTAACGAAGCCGTAAGATGATATATCGATTTTAAGTAGTTTTCTTCTGAAAAGGTCATTTTTTTAAGCTTCTAAGGTTCTGAGCTTCTAAGCTTCTAAGTTTTCTTTTTAGGATTTTTAATAAAAACCTTAGAATCTTAGCAGCTTAGTATCTTCGCACCTTTATTTAACAATCAACAAAGGTATAGAAATTTTATGTCTCAATTTGTCTACCGTTGTACCGAAAAGAATATCTTTTAATCCAGTGTGGCCGTGGGTTCCCATTACCAGAATATCGAAAAGTCCATTGTTTATGATTTCCGGAATTATCTTAGCTGGTTTTCCAAAACCAAGCTCAGTTTCAATATTGAATCCTTTTTCTGAAAGCATTTCTTTGTATCCTAATAATAATTTTTCGTCGATGGTTGTTTCATGATCATGAACATGAGTGCCATACACTAAAGCACCTACTGTTTCAACAATGTGAATTAATGTATATTTTGCATCCATTCCGCCCAATTCGAACGCATGGTTAAGTGCCGCTTCATCGGCATGAGAAAAATCCACAGAAACTGCAATGTTTTTAACTTCCTGAGTTTTCTTTTGAGAAAAATGAAGTTTCAGGTTATGCGGAGAATGATTGATCGTTTTTGCTTTGAATTTAGCAATAAACGGTTTAAAAATAATATACAGCAATAATGCCGAAAATCCAAAAGCCAGCGGAACAACAGTAAGCCATAACAAGGCCGGATTGTTAGAAGTTTCGAGCCATGAAGTGATTTCGTCATAAACTAATTTTGCATTCAATGAAACAATGATTGAAGCAATAATCCACGATACCACCTGAGTAGTTTTAGAAATATGAAAACCATTCATTTTCGATTTGTCGCTCACAAAGTGAATCAGCGGAATAATGGCAAATCCCAATTGAAGGCTCAAAATTACCTGACTTAAGATTAATAATTTCCCCGTTATATCTTCACCATAAATGTAAATCACAATTAAGGCCGGAACAATAGCAATTAAACGTGTAATGATTCTGCGGACCCATGGCTGAATTCTAAAATGAAGATAACCTTCCATTACAATTTGCCCCGCCAAAGTTCCTGTAACTGTTGAGCTTTGCCCAGCAGCAATTAAAGCAACGGCAAATAAAATCGGTGCCCATTTAGTTCCCAGTAAAGGTTCTAAGAACTGATGCGCATCCTGAATTTCGGCCACTTCAAACATTCCATTTTTATGAAAAGTAGCGGCAGCCAGAATCAATATCGCAGCATTTACAAAAAATGCAAGATTAAGAGCAATTGTTGAGTCAATAAGATTGTATTTCAAAGCTTGTTTGATTCCGGCAGGCGTTCGGTCAAATTTTCTGGTTTGCACCAAAGAAGAATGCAGATAAAGATTATGAGGCATTACCGTTGCACCAATAATTCCGATTGCAATATATAAAGCAGCCGAATTTGGAATAGAAGGCACAAGTCCGCCGATGATCTTGTGAATTTCAGGTTCAGCAAAAATCATTTCAAAAATGAATGAAAACCCAATAATTGCAACCAAAGCAATTATAAACGCTTCCATTTTTCGAATTCCTTTATTAATCAAAAATAAAAGAAGGAAAGTATCCAGAACGGTAATTAAAACGCCCTCAAGAAGCGGAATTCCAAATAAAAGATTGATTCCAATTGCCATTCCCAGAACTTCTGCCAAATCGCAGGCGGCAATAGCTATCTCTGCCAGAAAATATAAAATGTAGTTAATGTATTTTGAATAAGTCTCTCTTGAAGCTTGCGCAAGGTCACGCTGCGTAACAATTCCAAGACGTGCACTTAAACTCTGCAAAAGCAGCGCCATTAAGTTACTCATAAGTAAAACCCAGACAAGGGTATAGCCAAACTGGCTTCCGCCTGCAATATCTGTTGCCCAGTTTCCGGGATCCATATATCCAACGCTGACTAAATATGCCGGGCCTAAAAAGGCTAATATTTTCCTGAATCCTGTTTTTTTATGTTCTGTAGCGACCGATTGGTTTACTTCTTCTAAAGATTTAGTCATTGTAAAAGTATTGTTTTAACAAATATATGTAAAAATTACATTCGCTGAACAATATTTTTAGACGAGTCTAAAAGTTAAATGTTAGAATTTAAACATTTTGGGCACAATCCTGAAAGTGTAAAGTTAATTTCGTTTACTTTATAATTGTGCGGCATAATATAGCTTGGTTTTACAGTTTCCAGACAGGTAATTTCATGGCAGTTTTCACAGCTGAAATGTGCATGGTTGTGAATGTGCACTCGCTGATGCGAATGATTGCATTTTGCATATTTTACTGTTCCGTCTAAATTGGAGATTTTATGAATTACATCTTCATTTACCAAACGATCCAATATTCTATAAATTGTGACGCGGTCGCAGACATCGTTCAATTGTTTTTGAATTTCGGTGTGAGACAGTGCGGTTTTAGATTTCTCAAAAACCTCTAAAACGGCCGTCTTTGCTGTAGTGTTACGCGTGGCTTTCATTTTGTTTTTTGTATTAAAAAATTAACGCAACTTTGTTGCATTTGAATTTATTGTGTATATTTGCAACAAAATTGCATTAAGCAAATGTACAAGAAATGAAGAAAACTACCTCATCCTTTTACGATATTTTAGGAATTTCAAGCGCCTCAATTTGTTTGATCCATTGTTTGATTTTTCCAATTTTAACCATCCTTCCATTGGGCATAAGTCATAATCCAATTATCGATTTAGTATTTGCTTCGATAGGCTTATTTGCAATTCTCAAAATTACGAAAAAATCAAATCTTTTGGTTTCTTCAATTTTGATTGTTTCAATGTGTCTAATCTGGATTAGTATTTTGACAGATATTTTCTTAGAGATACATCTGGATTTAATATATTTTGGAGGAATTGGAATGATTACAGGGCATTTGATTAATTACAAACTTCACAGAAAACAAAATCATTAAAAGTATTAGTTATGAAACGAAATCATTTTGACGTTATTATAATTGGCGGAAGTTACAGCGGATTATCTGCTGCTATGAGTTTAGGACGTTCTCTGCGTAAGGTTTTAGTTATCGACAGTGGTCTTCCTTGTAACAAGCAGACGCCGCATTCTCATAATTTTATTACACAAGACGGTGAAAAGCCTGCTGTTATTTCGGCGAAAGCCAAATTACAGGTAGACATTTATAAAACAGTTCAATTTTTTAACGGACTTGCAGTAAAGGCATTTAAAACAGAGAAAGGTTTCAAAATTACAACCAGGTCAGGTGATGTTTTTACTTCGAGAAAAGTATTATTTGCGACTGGAGTTAAAGATTTGCTTCCGGAAATTAATGGTTTTGCAGAATGTTGGGGAATTTCAGTATTACATTGTCCGTATTGTCATGGTTATGAAGTTAAAAATGAAAAAACGGCGATTATTGCCAATGGTGAAATGGGGTTTGAATATGCCAAATTGATTTCGAACTGGACAAAAGATCTCCGCTTATGTACCAATGGAAAATCAGAACTAACTCCTGAACAAACACAGATTCTTAACAATCATGACGTTCAGATTTTTGAAGAACAAATTGAATCTTTTGAAAATCAAGAAGGTTATGTTCAAAATATTGTTTTCAAAAATCAGGATAAAGTTGAAGTAAAGGCTATTTATGCCAGACCGCCCTTTGAACAGCATTGCGCAATTCCTGAAGCTTTAGGCTGCGATCTTAATGAACAAGGCCTATTAAAAGTTGATGCAATGCAAAAGACCAATATCTCTGGAATTTTTGCAAGTGGAGATTGTACAACACCAATGCGATCTGTTGCTATTGCCGTTTCTACCGGTTCTTTCGCTGGAGCGGTAATTAACAAAGAACTAATCGACGAAGATTTTTGAGCTTTAAACCCGACAGGTTTTTAAAACCTGTCGGGTTTTATTGAAAGAATTGCACAGCCTTAACTTTTGCTGGACGCTATTCAAATTTGCACAACATTTTTTAACGGATTGAAAATGAAATGTTTTAAAAAACATGTTTCGGAATAAGCGTATATCAAATTTAATTTTTAGTTTTGTCTAAAATTAATTTTAAAACAATGAAATATTTATTTTTGACAATATTAATAATAACATCTAAATGTATATATTCTCAAAATATATCAGGAAAAATAATCACAAATAGTCCTGTTGTGGAGGGGATTAATATTAGTTTGTTGAATACAAACTTTAAAACAAAAACCGATTCTTTAGGAATTTATCAGTTTCTAAATATTCCAAAAGGAACCTATAAAATACAAGTGACCTCTACAGGATTCAAACCTATAGTTCAAAAAATATCCCTTTTAGAAAATCAGGATTTGAATTTAGATTTTGAATTAGAAGAAGATCAAAACGAATTGAACGAAGTTGTAGTTTCGGGAACTTTGAAACCTGTAAAACGATTAGAAAGTGCTGTTCCTGTTGAGGTGTATTCTCCGGCTTTTTTCAAGAAAAATCCAACTCCAAGTATTTATGATGCGCTCCAGAACATAAATGGCGTTCGTCCGCAATTGAATTGCGGTGTCTGTAATACGGGAGATATTCATATAAACGGATTAGAAGGTCCATATACTTTGGTAATGATCGACGGAATGCCAATTGTAAGCAGTCTTTCGACGGTTTACGGTTTGTCTGGAATTCCAAATTCATTGGTTGAAAGAATTGAAATTGTAAAAGGTCCCGCTTCGTCTCTTTACGGAAGTGAGGCAGTTGGCGGTTTGATTAATATTATTACTAAAAATCCAATTAATGCGCCAGCTTTTTCTGCAGATTATTTTACGACTTCTTATTTTGAAAGTAATCTCGATTTGGGAATGAAGTTTAATGCAGGTAAAAAAGCAGTTTCACTTATCGGAATTAATTATTTTAACTACGATCAGGTTATCGATAAAGACAAAGATAATTTTACTGATGTCACGCTTTCTGAACGAATTTCGATTTTTAATAAATGGAGTTTTAAGCGAAACCATAATCGCCTTTTTACCATTGCAGCGCGCGGTATGTACGAAGACCGATGGGGAGGAGACATTCGCTGGGAAAAGAAATACCGGGGCGGTGACGAAATCTACGGTGAAAGTATTTATACCAAAAGAGCCGAATTAATTGGAAGCTACCAATTACCTTTTGAAGAAAAACTAATGTTTTCGTTCTCTGGAAATGTTCATTATCAGGACAGCCGATACGGAACGACATCATATATTGCCAATCAGAAAATTGGATTTGTGCAATTAACGTGGGATAAAAAAGTTGGACGAAACGATCTGCTGGCGGGAATTGCAAGCCGATATACATATTATGACGATAATACACCCGCAACTAAAGATGCTGAAAACACATGGCTTCCAGGAATTTTTGTTCAGGACGAAATTACATTTTCTCCCAAAAGTCAGGTTTTGCTGGGAGCCAGATACGATTATAACTCGATTCACGGTTCGATATTTACACCAAGATTTGCTTATCGATTTAAAGCAAACGAAAACACAATTTTTAGATTAAATGCAGGAACAGGATTTCGGGTTGTGAATCTATTTACTGAAGATCATGCCGCTTTAACCGGTTCGAGAGATGTTGTAATTAAAAATGACTTGAAACCAGAGAAATCAGTAAACGTGAATTTGAATTATATTCAGAAAATCAACTTTGGAAATGGAACATTTATGGGAATTGAAACAACAGCTTTTTATACCAGATTCAGCAATAAGATTATTTCAGATTATGAAACAAATCCAAATGAAATCATTTACAACAATATTGACGGTTACGCTTTAAGTCAGGGAATCAGCACGAATATTGATCTTAATTTTCCATCGGGATTAAAATTTATTGTGGGAGCAACAGTTCTAGATAATAAAAATGTCGAAAACGGAATTTCAGAAAGACCTTATTTGACTGAGAATTTTACAGGAACTTGGAGCATTTCATATAAAATTCAACCTTGGAATTTATCAATGGATTATACTGGAAATGTTTACAGTCCCATGAAATTGCCTTTGTTGAGCGAAACCGACCCAAGAAGTCCAAATTCGCCTTGGTATAGCATTCAGAACATTCAGTTTACATATTCAGGATGGAAAGATTTTGAAGTTTATGGAGGAATTAAAAACCTGTTGAACTTTACACCAAAACAAAATAATCCGTTTTTGATTTCGAGAACAAATGATCCATTTGATAAAAATGTTCAATATGATTCGGCAGGAAAAGTATTAGTAACGCCAGATAATCCATACGGTTTGACATTTGATACGACGTATGTTTATGGACAGAACCAAACTATTCGCGGATTTTTGGGATTACGATATACTTTTAGGTAAATTTATAGGCCACAGATTAAGAGGATTATACTTTTTGTCAGGCTGAGCGAAGTCGAAGCCCACGTCTAATTGGAACGCCCTTCGACTTCGCTAAGGGGACAAAAAAATAATTAAAAAGCTTAGGGAATAAAATCCTTTCTAATCATTTTAATCTATGGCTAAAAAAACAAAAAAATGAAAAAGCTATTTCTATTTATTTTCTTCTTCGGAATAACTTCAACAGGATTTTGCCAATTAAAAAGCAGAACTTTTGAAGAAATAGATAGCTTGCAACAAATTCAAAAACGAAAAATCATTGTTTTCATTCATACCAATTGGTGCCAGTTTTGCCAAAGAATGAAAGCAGCGACTTTTAAAAACAAAGAAATCATCGAAAAATTAAACTCTGATTTCTATTTCATTGATTTCAATGCCGAAGAAAAACGGGATATTACATTTAATAATCAAACTTTTAAATATCAGCCTTCTGGAAATAATGTTGGTATTCATGAACTGGCTTTGCAATTGGGCACTCAGAACAATCAAATTGCATATCCGGTTTTGTGTGTTTTGAATGAGAAGAATGAGATTGTTTTTCAATATTCAAACTATTTATCGTCTAAAGATTTTAAAGTACTTTTAGAAAAACTACAAGAATAAATTTTTCTTATTTTTGAGAATGAACTCTTCGCAAATTAAACACTTCAATTACATTTTTACCGGAACAGGTCTTGCATCTTTAATGACCATTTATAAAATGGTTTTATCTGGAAAATTCACAGATAAAACTATTCTGCTGCTGGATCAGGATTTGAAGAAAACAAATGACAGAACCTGGTGTTTTTGGGAAAAAACAGAAAGTGTATGGAATCCGGTTGTTTCAAAAAAATGGGATTTGGCTTTGTTTGCCAATGAAAAATTTAAACGTAATTTGGATTTGAAGCCTTACACATATAATAAAATCAGCGGATTAGATTTTTATAATTTTGTTTTCGAAGCCATTTCAAATCAATCGAATATTACTTTTTTAAATGAAAAAGTAACAGATATCAACGAACTCGAAACACATGTTTTTGTTGGAACTGAAGAAAATCGATATACCTGTGATTATTTATTCAACAGCATATATACCAAGGCTTTCGCCGAAAGTCAAACGAAATATCCTGTTTTGCAGCAGCATTTTACGGGCTGGTTTGTAAAATCAGAATTAGAAGTTTTTAATCCCGATGAGGTAACTTTCATGGATTTTTCGGTGGAACAGAAAGGAAACACACGATTTATGTATGTTTTGCCAGCTTCGAAAACCGAAGCGTTGGTTGAATATACACTGTTTTCAGAAAAACTGCTTGCTTCAGAAGAATATGAAAAGGAGATTCAACTGTATTTGAAAAAACTTGGAATTAATGAATTTGAAATTATAGAGAAGGAGCAGGGAAGTATTCCCATGACCTGTTACCCTTTTTGGAAAAAGAATACCAAACGGGTTTTAAATATTGGCACAGCGGGCGGATGGACAAAAGCCAGCACGGGTTACACATTTAAAAACTCGGATAAAAAATCATCGGAATTAGTGGAATTTCTTCAAAATTATGCTTCAACTCCGCTCGGTATGAAAGCATTTCACAAAAAAAACCGATTCTGGTTTTATGATTTACTTCTTTTAGATATCCTTTATCGTCATAATGAATTGGGAAGTACTGTTTTTTCATCTTTATTCAGAAAAGGAAATCCTGCTTTGATCTTTAAATTTCTTGATGAAGAAACAAGCCTGACTGAAGATCTTAAAGTAATTTTAAAATGTCCTAAGCTGCCTTTTATTAAAGCATTGTTTCGGGTGATTTTAAAATAATTTTTATTTTTTTAGATTCTAATTAAGTAACGGGTTAAAAAATGTCTTATTTTTTGGTTTTAATAACTTTTTGGGGCGGTAATAAACATATGTAGCATTTAGATTTGCCTTATATAATCGGTTATTAACGATAACGAATTAATGGAAAATCGTAAAAAAATAAAATTTGATAAAGAAACAGAAGTAATTGGTAAAATTTGTAAAGCACTTGGGCATTCGACTAGAATTCATATTATGACTCTTTTATGGAGAAAAGACCATAGAACTTGTGGAGAAATTGTCGAACTACTACCATTAGCACAATCAACAATTTCTAAACATCTGCTGGAACTAAAAAAAGCAAATCTGGTAAATATAAAAAATGAAGGGAAAAAAACAATCTACTCTATAGAAGTAGATAAGATACAAATACTTAAAAAGTTTTTTGCCAATTACATTTCAACAATTGATATTTCTGAACAGTATAAATCTACCGTTTTAACAACAAGGCATAGGGCAAAAGGTACAAAAAGTCATTTGAAGCAGTACAATTATGAATTTCCTCATAAGAAAATAAAAGAGGAAACACTTTAGATTGTTTGAGAGTAATAATTTTCTTTGATTTAAATTTTAATATTGAACTATAACAAAACTTTATACTTCAAATTAACTAGTTGCGAGTAAACTTCGTAACTTTGCAGTTCAAAAGTAAAATTTAAAAGACAAGAATATGTATCCACTAGACATGGTAAAACCAATGGAAGCTGAATTAACAGCTGCAGGTTTTCAAGATTTACATAGTGCTGAGGCTGTTGAGAATGCTATCAAAGCTGAAGGTACCACTTTAGTTGTTGTAAACTCTGTTTGCGGTTGTGCTGCTAGAAATGCACGTCCGGGAGCAAAAATGAGTTTAGAAGGCGCTAAAAAACCAGATCACCTAATTACAGTTTTTGCTGGTGTTGACAAAGAAGCGGTTGATGCTGCAAGACAACACATGTTTCCTTTTCCTCCATCATCACCATCTATGGCTTTGTTCAAAAACGGAGAATTGGTTCACATGTTAGAGCGTCACCATATCGAAGGACGTCCGGCTGAATTAATCGCTGAGAATTTGCAAGATGCGTTTAACGAGTTTTGTTAATTTTTTTGAAGATGCTAAGGTTCTGAGATGCTAAGATTCTAAGTTTTTTAGATTCAATGTGTCGAAGGTGCGGAGGTGAAAAATTTAAAAAAAGGTCTGTTTCAATTTTGAAATATACCTTTTTTTGTTTTTTATATGTTCCGTAGGAACATCTCGTCGGTAGAAAAAAATGTATTGTTGTTATTTACGTTCCGTAGGAACGTTTGATTTTTAATAATCCAATAATACCAAACGTTCCTAAGGAACGTAAAATTTGGTTGATTGCTATTTTTTTTCTACTACCTACGAAACATTCCTACGGAATGATGGCATTATGTGAAAAAAGAAACGCTGAGCTTTATTAGAAAAAAAGTAGAAATCTTAGAATCTTAGTATCTCAGCATCTTAGAACCTCAAAAATTAAAAGCTCCATCCTCCGCCAAGTGCTTTATACAGCTGAACCATAGAACTTAATTGTTTTTGAGTTAACTGCGAAAGACTCAACTGTGCTTCAAACAAAGATCTTTGAGCATCGAGAACTTCTAAGTACGAAACATAACCGTTGTAATATCTGGCATTTGAAAGATCGTAGTTTTTTTGAGCAGCTACGACTTGTCGGTTTCTGGCAGTCCATTCTTCTTTAAACATCGCCACATTTTGAAGCGAGTTTTCGACCTCAGAAATAGCGGTTAAATAGGTTTTTTGGAAATTGAATTTCGCTTCTTCTGCAATTTGCCGGTTCACTTCAACGCGTCGTTTGTTTTTTCCGAAGTTGAAGATCGGGCCCACAACTCCAGCGCCGACATTTTGTGTATAAGAACTGTCGTTAAATAAATCTCCAACCGTAATACTCGCAAAACCAGCAAGAGCTCCAATGTTAAATGACGGATATCGTAATGCTTGTGCAACACCAATTCTTTCAAAAGCCGCTTTGTATAAATACTCCTGACGTTTTACATCGGGTCTGTTTTCTAATAAAGCGGATGGAACAGAAGTTGGAAACTCTGTTAAAATCAATAATTCACTGTTTGTTTTTCCTCTCGGAACAGCCTGTGGAACTTGTCCAACGAGAATTGAAATTGAATTTTCTAAAGCCGTAATCTGTCTTTTAATTAGCGGAATATTTGCTTCGGCAATCGCAACCTGTTGTTCGATCTGCACTTTATCCAATTCCGCAACATAACCGCTTATAAAACGTTCGTTGATAATATCATAAGCTTTTTGTCTGGTTTCTAAAGTATGAATGGTAATTTCAAGCTGATTATCAAAATCCCTCAATTCAAAATAAGAAGTCGCAATTGCACTGACAATATTAGACAGCACTACTTTTCGGGCTTCATCAGAAGCTAAAAGTTCATTTTGCAAAGCTTTAGTTTGATGACGGTATTTTCCCCAAAAATCAAGTTCCCAAGACATATTGGCAAATACAGACGATGGCTGCATGAAAGTTTCGGCACTATTAACCTGGCCAGAATATTGAAAGGCAGGAAATAAATCGGCTTTTGCCATTCCGAGATTGGCTTGTACTTGTTCTAATCGCGCAACGGCAATTTTAAGATCGTAATTATTCTGGATTCCTTTTTCAATCAAACCAATTAAAACATCATCATTAAAAATCGTTGACCATTTTATAGTCGTAACCGATTTTGTGCTATCAGCAGGCTGATTGCTGTAACGGAAAGAATCTGTTTGAAGCTGTTCTGGTTTGACATATTTTGGTCCAACCATACATCCGTAAGGGAAAACAGCTGTCAAAAATATTGCTAGAAGTATTTTTAGAGTTTTCATTGTTCGTCCTTTTTAGGTTCATCGGTTTCATCGGTTTTTTTCTTTCCGAAGGTTTCAATAAATACAAACAATACGGGAATCAGACAAACTCCCAAAATAGTGGCGACAAGCATCCCGCTAAAAACAGTCATTCCCATAACTTTTCTGGCCTGGGCTCCTGCACCGGTTGCTGTCAATAGCGGAACAACTCCCAAAATGAAAGCAAAAGCCGTCATTAAAATAGGTCGGAAACGCAGTTTTGCAGCATATAAAGCGGCATCTTTTGCAGGCATTCCTTTTTCATATTCTTCTTTTGCAAATTCTACAATCAGAATGGCATTTTTGGCAGCAAGTCCAATCAACATCACCAAACCAATCTGGGCAAAAACGTTATTCACATAATCTGGACTCAGCAATCGGCAGATGTATAATCCTAGAAATGCGCCGAAAACTGCAAAAGGTGTTCCGAGCAAAACACTGAAAGGAAGTTTCCAGCTTTCGTATTGTGCGGCGAGAATTAAAAACACGAAAAGCAGCGCCATGATAAAAACGGTATTTCCTTTTCCTTCGGCTTGTTTTTCCTGATAACTCATGTTTGCCCATTCGTAACCCATTCCTGCAGGAAGTACTTTACTTGCCGTTTCCTGTAAAGCAGTCATGGCTTGCGCCGAAGTAAATCCGGGAGCAGGTGTTCCGCCGATTTCTGCAGCTCGATACAAATTGAAACGAGTGGTAAATTCGGGACCGCTTACTTTTCGGATTGTGGCAATACTTGAAATCGGAATCATTTTGTTGTCTTTGCTCCGAACAAATATCTTATTAATGTCCTCGGGATTTACCGTATAACTTGGATCTGCCTGAAGGAGTACGATATACTGTCGTCCAAATTTGTTGAATTCATTAATGTATTGCCCTCCTAAACTGGCACCAATGGCAATATTCACATCCGATAAAGAAAGATTGAGTTCTGTTACTTTTTCTCTATCGATGTCTAGGCTAATCTGCGGCACATTCGGATTAAAAGTCGTTCGAATCGTTCCGATTTCAGGCCTCTTTTTGGCTTCCGCCATAAATTGCTGTGCATTTGCAAAAAGATACTGTGGTGTATTTCCTTCTCGATCCTGAAGCATCATCGAGAATCCGGCCGCATTTCCAATTCCGGTAATTGGCGGAGGACCAAATGCAAAAACGGTTGCTTCGGGAATTCCGAAAACTACTTTTCCATTGACTTCTTTTAGAATCTGAAAAACGTCTTGTTCCCGTTCTTTCCATTCTTTTAAGGCAACGAAGAAAAATCCGTTGTTGGTTGCCACCGAGTTTTTGATTAAACTAAATCCAGCAACCGAAGTATAATATTCAACACCTTGATTTTTTGAAAGGATATGTTCTACTTTTTGAATCACTTTCCCTGTTCTTTCTAAAGAAGAAGCACCGGGAAGTTCAATGTTTACAAACATATAGCCCTGATCTTCTTCGGGAACAAATCCGCCAGGAATTTTTCCTCCTAACAGAATAATCGCTCCAACGATAATTCCGATGAAGATTAAGCTTCGCGCCGTTTTTTTAATTAGAAAACCAGAAAAACCAGTGTATTTATTAGCGAATTTTCCGAATTTATCATTGAACCAAGCGAAGAATTTCCCGAGCCAGCCTTTTGCTTCTTGATTCGGTTTTAATAAAAGAGAACATAAAGCCGGACTTAAAGTTAAAGCACTTAAAGCTGAGAAAATCACAGATATGGCAATCGTAATAGCAAACTGCTGATATAATCTTCCTGTAATTCCGGGTGTTAAAGCTACGGGAATAAAAACGGCGGTCAATACAATTGCGATTGCAATTACAGGCCCCGAAACTTCTTTCATCGCCTGATTGGTAGCTTCTCGCGGAGACATTCCGTGTTCGATATGATGCATTACGGCTTCAACAACCACAATGGCATCATCGACGACAATTCCGATAGCCAATACTAATCCTAAAAGCGAAAGTACATTTATGGAAAATCCAAGTATTGGAAAAAGCATAAAAACCCCAATCAACGAAACAGGAACGGTTAAAAGCGGAATTAAAGTTGCACGCCAGTTTTGAAGAAAGATAAAAACCACGATAATTACCAGAATAATGGCTTCGACTAAAGTGTGCATGATTTCGTTAATTCCTTCTGAAATGGCTAAAGTGGTGTCTAATGAAACACGATATTTCAAATCCTGAGGAAATCTTTTGCTTAGTCTTTCGATTGTGTTTTTTACATTTTCAGCGACTTCTAAAGCATTTGAACCCGGCATTTGTTTGATTCCGATAGTTCCTGCAGGATTTCCGTTTAATTTGGCAATTGAAGCATAGCTTTCTGTTCCTAAAGTTACCGTTCCAATATCTTTTAAACGAACCTGCTGATTGTTAATGTTTGATTTTAAAATGATATTTTCAAAATCTTCAGGATTAACCAAACGGTCTTTCAGCATGACGTTATAAGTAAACTCGTTATTCTCGGTTGCCGGCGGAGCACCAAATTTTCCTCCGGGCGCAATGGCATTTTGATCCTGGATGGATCGTATAATATCAGGTACCGTCAAATTGTATTTGGCCATAATATCGGGCTTGACCCAAATTCGCATGGCATAATTACTTCCTCCGTAAAGCGTAACTTCTCCAACTCCTTTTATACGCGCTAAAGCATCTACAATGTTGATATTGGCATAATTGGTTAGAAAATTTCCGTCGAAGGTTTTGTTGGGAGAATACAAGGACAAAATCAGCATGGGCATTGAGAGCGACTTTTTCGTGGTAACTCCTGTGGTTTTAACGTCGTTTGGAAGTTTGTTGGTTGCTTCATTAACACGGTTCTGAGTCAGCATGGTAGCATTATCCAAATCCGTTCCCATATCAAACGTAATATTTAACGTCATACTCCCATCACCTGTATTTGTAGACTGCATGTAAAGCATGTTTTCAACTCCGTTTACCTTTTGTTCGATCGGCGTGGCAACCGCCTGTTCAACGTTTAAGGCATTTGCACCACGATAACTCGTTGAAACTTGTACCAAAGGCGGCGCAATTTCCGGATATTGAGCAATGGGTGTTGAAAGTACAGAAAGACCTCCAATTAAAACAATGAAAATGGAGAGAACAATAGCAACGATTGGTCTGCGTACAAAGAAATTATCCATAATCTAGTTGTTTAGAGATGATGCAATCTGCTTTTTATCTTTGTCGGCAACATAAGGAACTGGAACAACAGTTGATCCGGGCTGAATAAACTGATTGCCAATAATAGCGACCTTTTCGTCGGGTTTTAAACCTTTGGTAATAATCCAGTCGACACCAATTTTTTGTCCGACTTCGACCATTCTGGTTTGGATCGTATTTTTATTATCTATAATTGAAACCTGAAAAAGTCCCTGAATTTCGGTTACTGCTTTTTGAGGAACAACAATGGCATCTTTTTGAGTACGAATTAAAACACGAACTTTTGCAAATTGTCCAGATCGTAAAGTGCCGTCTGGATTGGGAAACTGCGCTTCGATAGTTACAGTTCCCGTTGTAGGATCTATTTTAGTGTCAGAAAAATTAAGACTTCCTTTTTCCGAATGGGTACTTCCATCAGAAAGTATTAAAGCAAGATCAGTAATACGTTCTCCGGCTTTGACTTGCTTTTGATATCGTAAATAATCGGATTCGCTTACCGTAAACTGAACTCTGACTTTTTCTAGTTTGGAAACAGTGTTTAGTTTCGAGTCGTTTCCTATTCGGGTAATATAATCTCCCAGTCGAGCGTTCGAAAGTCCGATTACGCCATCAATCGGAGATCGTATATCACAGTAACTTCTCTCGATCTGCTGGTTTCTTAAGCTGGCCTGCACGCTGTTTAAATTCGATTTAGCGGCTTTGTCTTTGGCTACAGCCGCATCTAGTTCGCGCTTACTTACAGCGTTCATGTCTGCAAGAGGTCGAATTCTTTTTAATTCTTCTTCAGCATTTACCAAATTACTTTGAGCAGCAGCAACTTGTCCGCGGACCTGATCTACTTTGGTGTCATATTCTAAAGGGTCAATGGTGTATAAAAGCTGTCCTTTTTTGACTCTCTGACCTTCTTTAAAATGAATGCCGGTCAGAATACCATCCACTCTTGCGATTAATTCAATGTCTAAATCTCCAAAAGTCTGTCCCGCAAAATCTTTGTAAATGGGGACATCTTCACTTTTGACCGTAACAAAAGGAGCCTGCATTGGAGGCGGTGCTTTGGGCTGTTCTTTTTTGCAGGAAGTAAATAAGGTTAAAAGAAAGAAGAGGGGAAGGATTGGTTTTGGTAGTTTTAAAGCATTCATAATCATAAATGTTAAAATTATACCACATAAATTTAATGAATTTTTGTAACCAATTGATAAACAAGTATTGTTTTTTGTTAAAGCAACTTTATTGCGTATAAAATCGCTTTAATAATGAACTTACATTTCTTACTATGGTTCCAAAAATCAAGCGTTTTTATTGTTTTTAAAATTGAAAAGAAAGACTTACCTTTGCACCCGAATTTATTCCATTTATAGATTCGCAATTAATTATTCTTAACTTAAAATTGTTTATAGCATGCAACTGTATAACACTTTAAGCGCAGAAGAAAGAGCCATCATGATCGATGATGCCGGTAAACAACGACTAACGTTGTCTTTCTATGCGTATGCCAAAATTCAAGATCCACAAAAATTTCGTAACGATTTATTCATTGCCTGGAATGCACTCGATGCTTTAGGTCGAATTTATGTTGCCCATGAAGGAATTAATGCTCAAATGAGTGTTCCTGCTGAAAATTTTGAAGCTTTCAGAGAAACTTTGGAAGCTTATGATTTTATGAAAGACATACGATTGAATGTTGCCGTAGAGCAAGATGATCATTCCTTTTTAAAATTAACTATCAAAGTGCGTCACAAAATCGTTGCCGACGGTTTGAATGATGATACTTTTGATGTTACTAATATTGGCGTTCACTTAAAAGCCAGAGAATTCAACGAAATCCTTGATGATCCAAATACAATTGTAGTAGATTTTAGAAATCATTACGAAAGTGAAGTCGGACATTTTAAAGGTGCTATTACTCCAGATGTGGAAACTTTCAGAGAAAGTTTACCGATTATCAATGATCAGCTTAAAGACCACAAGGAAGACAAAAATCTGGTAATGTATTGTACTGGAGGTATTCGCTGTGAAAAAGCAAGTGCTTATTTTAAACACCAAGGTTTCAAAAACGTTTATCAGTTAGAAGGCGGAATTATTAATTACGCTAAACAATTGAAAGAAGAAGGTTTAGAAAGCAAATTCATTGGTAAAAACTTTGTATTTGATAATCGTCTGGGCGAAAGAATTACAGATGATATTATTTCACAATGCCACCAATGCGGAAAACCTTGCGACAATCACACAAACTGCGAAAATGACGGCTGTCATTTATTGTTTATTCAGTGTGATGAATGTAAAGCTGCAATGGAAAACTGCTGTTCTACAGAATGTTTAGAAATAATCCATATGCCTCTTGTTGACCAAGTTCGTTTAAGAACTGGAAAACAAGTTGGAAATAAAGTGTTTAGAAAAGGTAAATCTGAAAACCTGAAATTCAAACACTCAGGAGAACTTCCAGAGACTGCTTTGGCAACTGCACAAAAGCAAGCTGACATCCGTCAGAAAATAAAAGTTAAGAAAGTCCTTCTTGGAAAAGCGGAACATTATTATGTAAAAGCGCAGGTTGGACAATTTACTATAGAAAACAAAGAGTTAAACAGCGGTGATAAAATCTTAATTTCTGGTCCAACTACAGGCGATCAGGAAATGGTTTTGAATAGAATCATTGTTAATGGAGCAGAAACTCAAACTGCTAAAATTGGTGATAAAGTCACTTTTGAGGTTCCTTTCCGTATTCGTTTGTCAGATAAATTGTATAAAATTGTAAATTAGCATAAAATTTTATGCTAATTTATTTATGTCACAATCCTTTACCAAATTATGGATTCATGTAATCTGGGCAACAAAAAAGCGTGAGGAATTAATTGATTTTTCAATTGAGAAAACATTACACGATTTCATTTGGCAAGAGTTAACTGAACTCGGATGTCCCGTTCGAATTATAAACGGCATGCCTGATCATGTACACGTTTTATTTTTACAAAATCCGCAAAAGTCAATCACAGATATTGTTAAGCAAATAAAAGGAAGTTCTTCTCATTTTATGAATAGAGGAGAATTTATCCTTGAAAAATTTGCTTGGCAAACTGGCTTTGGTGCTTTCTCTGTAAGCGAATCTCAGTTGGATGCTGTTTACAATTATATTAAGAATCAAAAGCAACATCATCTTAAGAAAAACGGACAAGATGAATTTGATGAGTTTGTAAAATTGCATGGGTTGGAAAATAAATGATTGCTCTTCGACATGTTCCCCGTGATTGAAACCACGGGTTATATTTAATAAACATGCGATAGAAAAACATAGCCTGCGGTTTCAACCGCATGGACACAACGAATTTCCTCAACGATACGCTCCCCGTGGTTGAAATCACGGGCTATATTGAAAAAACATGCGCTAAGAAAAACATAGCCTGCGGTTTCAACCGCAGGACGTAATGAATGTCCGCAACGCTACGTTCCCCGTGGTTGAAACCACAGGCTATATTGAAATACCATACGCAAAGAAAACATAGCCTGCGGTTTCAACCGCAGGACGCAATGAATGTCCGCAACGCTACGTTCCCCGTGGTTGAAACCACAGGCTATATTGAAATACCATACGCAAAGAAAACATAGCCTGCGGTTTCAACCGCAGGGACGCAATGAATGTCCGCAACGATACGTTCCCCGTGGTTGAAACCACGGGTTATATTTGAAAAACATTCTTAGAGAAAAACATAGCCTGCGGTTTCAATCTCAGGACGCAATGAATGTCCGCAACGCTACGTTCCCCGTGGTTGAAATCACGGGCTATATTGAAAAAACATGCGCTAAGAAAACATAGCCTGCGGTTTCAACCGCAGGACGCAATGAATGACTACCACAAATAATTTTTAAAATATAGACTATGATAAAAATCATAGAAATCTAATCTATACCCACATTATTTTTGTCATTTGAATAATAAATCAAAAATGACTATTACAAACAAAATCGAACTCATGTCTCCAGCGGGAGATTTTGAGTCGCTTCAGGCTGCCTTAGATAATGGCTGTGATTCAGTATATTTTGGAGTTGAACAGCTTAATATGCGCGCACGTTCGACAGTGAATTTTACGATTGACGATTTAAAAGAAATTGCCAATCGATGCGAGGCCAAAAACGTTCGAAGCTATTTGACTTTAAACACTATTATTTACGATCATGATTTATCGGTCGTTAAAACCTTATTAACAAAAGCTAAAGAAGCAAACATTACAGCCGTAATTGCTTCTGATCAGGCTGTAATTGCCATGGCCAGATCAATTGGAATGGAAGTTCACATTTCAACACAATTGAATGTAACGAATATTGAAACCATTAAATTCTACAGCTTATTTGCCGATACTATGGTTTTAAGCCGAGAATTAAGCTTACGCCAAGTAAAAAATATTACCGATCAAATTGAAAAAGAACAGATTAAAGGACCAAACGGAAATTTAGTCGAAATTGAAATCTTCGGTCACGGCGCTTTATGCATGGCAGTTTCGGGAAAATGTTATTTGAGCTTGCATTCAAATAATTCATCTGCAAATCGTGGCGCGTGCAAACAAAACTGCCGAAAAAAATATACCGTTATTGATCAGGAAACAGGTTTCGAAATCGAATTGGATAACGAATACATGATGTCGCCAAAAGATTTGTGTACTTTGGATTTCTTAGATCAGGTTATTGATTCTGGGATCAAAGTTTTAAAAATCGAAGGACGAGGTCGTGCTCCGGAATATGTGGCAACGGTAACTAAAACGTATCGTGAAGCTATTGACGCGTACTACGACGGAACTTTTTCAAAAGAAAAAACCGCAGTTTGGATGAAAGCTTTAGAAACGGTTTACAACCGAGGATTCTGGTCGGGATATTATTTGGGTCAGGAATTAGGCGAGTGGAGTGATATTCCGGGATCTGCAGCGACTCAGAAAAAGGTGTATGTGGGTAAAGGAACCCATTATTTTCCAAAAGCTGAGGTTGGGCAGTTTAAGATTGAGGCTTATGATATTAAAATCGGTGATAAAATCTTGGTAACAGGACCAAGCACGGGCGCTCAGGAAATGATTATTGATGAAATGTTTGTAAATGATGTCGCGGGAGAAAAAGCAACAAAAGGCGATGACTGCAGTTTCAAACTGCCATTTAGAATCAGAATGTCGGACAAATTATATAAAATTGTTGAGGCATAATGGTTATCGTAACTTTACAAAGAGATAAATGTATTGGCTGTAATTACTGTGTTGAAATGGATCCCGTGCATTTTCAAATGTCTAAGAAAGACGGGAAATCGGTTCTCATTCATTCGCAGAATGCAAAAGGCTTTTATACTTTAAAATCTCCAAATCATACTATTGTCGAAAGTTGTGAATTGGCAGCGAAAGCCTGTCCGGTGAAGATTATTACAGTTAAGGAAACTTAGAAATATATAAAATAAAAACAGCTGCAATCTGCAGCTATTTTTATTGAGTTGTTATTCTTTTATCACATTTTTAAAATCGGTATTTGCTAATGCTGCTAAAGTTCCAGTTTTAGCTGTTCCTTGCCAATCAGATAATTTCCCATTTACATAAATTTTAATGCCTGTTTTGGTTGGAGTTTCATATGCGATATATTTTATGGGACCGCTGTTGAATTCTAATTCATAAGCAGTATTTTGTTTTCTAAATTTAAAAGTCGATTTGTCTGCTTTTTCAGAACTTGATGGATAAGCAAAAGAGATAAACTTATATTCGTCATTTTGTTGAAAGGCATAGTACAGGATATCTTTCGTTTTAAATAAAAGAACCCGTCCTTTTCCGTTTTTAGTGTCAAAAGAAAACACTTTATCTAAGCCTGGTTCATAAACTGATAAAGTTGAAACAGAAACCCAGTTGTTGTCTTTCCATTTTTTACCTGTTATTGTTATAAACGGAGAAAATGCATCTGGTCTTTCCTCAAAAGCAGCTATCTCTTTTGCTTCTATACCGGAAATACTGTAGTAAGAGGAGACATGAAGCGCCGCTCCGCCGCTGCTCGAAGTAATAACACGTTTGTTTTTAGAGTCAATTTCAAATGATCCACCTCGTACACAATAAGCATCGTTATATAAGCGGCTAATACTTGGACTGCTGAGAAAATTGCCTGGTGTATTGATAAAAACATGCGCTGTTGCCTGAGCAGTATAACAGCCATCATCGTTTATTTCGGTTTCGTGGATTACAATGTCTTTTCTGCCATCAAAGTTTACATCACCCAAAACACGAATGTTACTTTCTGAAATACTTTTGAAAGCCGTGATTTTAGCTGTTTTTAGTGTTTCTGATTTAGAAAGTTCATTCGAACCATATTCTAGTACTGTTTTCTTAGTTTGATTCTCTGTAAGTTTATAATATTCTTTTGTTTCTGAATCTTTAGTTTGTTTTACAAAATACAAAATATAATCCTTTAGGAAATCATTTGCGATATATGCTTTTTGGGCGCTTGCATTATATATTTCTGCAAAAAGAAAGAGAACTAAGCATAATTTTATTTTCATAAAGTTGTTGTATTAAAATTATTCATCAAAAAAACGCAGTTCATCAAAATCTTTGATTTCAGATAATTTCATTAGTTTGCTTCTGATGATTTTAGCTTCGGTTTTTTCAAAAACTTCTTCACCGCTGTCAGCATTTTCGTTTGTATTTACATTTGTTATCTTTTTTCTAGTAAGGAAATTTATACTAGTTTCGACATTTACTACAGGTCCGTTGTTACTGCTGGAATCATAACCAATAAGTGCTAAATCATTGTCCTGAAGCCTGAACATGTATTGCCAATATCCATATCTTCCGTATCCATAGCTTATAAATAATTTGTCTTTGGTTATTTCAACGCTTAATTCCGGAGCAAAGTAAGCTCCGCCATCTTCATTTTCAGACGAGAAACAATCATAATTCTTAACAGCAAGTTCATAACCTTCATTTTTGTTTAAAAGTACAATTATACCTCTGCGGTTTCGGTCTAGCTGGCCGCGATTTTCGTCTTGAATGACTTTGCTTTTATCAGTTCCTTTAATAATAAACACAAGATCATCAAGTTTGTCTTTGTTTAAATCTCCGTATATGGTATCAAAAATGACATAACCTTTTGGTACAAATTCTTCTGGACTTTTGCCTTTCTCAACTGTCGAAGCATTATCTTCTGAAACTTCTTCTGGATTGTTTAAAGTTTCAACGGTTGATGTTTGTTTTTCTTTTTTACAGGCAGCAGCTCCAGATAATAGTAGAAGTATACCAATTAACGTTAAATATTTATTCATATAGTTTTAAGGTTAGGTTTTTTTGATTTGTTTGTGAGCAAATAAATAGAAAAGGCAAAATCAATATTTCATCGCAGAAAGGGGTTTAAATTTCATCAAATTGTACCTCTTTATATCGCTCAAAATAGATGCTTTCGTCAATAACTGATCCGTTTGAAATCTGTTCCACAATTTTCTGTTGAAAATCAATTTCTTCTTTAAGCAGATTATTCCAGTATTCAGGGTTATCAGAGAAATTTTCGTAATAGTCCAAAATATCAATGACCAATAAAAAGTTGTAAACGGCATATTCTGATTTGTCGTAAGCACGTACAGAATTTTCTAAACCGCTTATAATGTTGACTTCCATAGGATCGAGTTCTTCAAAATTTTCAGCATATTCATCTGTTTCGGCATCGTAGTTTTTTAGTGCATCTTTAAAATACTGAAGAGTATTATTCTCTAAATCCTCAATCAGTTTTGATTTAGAAATTTTAATTTTTAAATGATGTTCGATACATTCCACTGTTTCAGGCAATAGAAAATAGAATGGAATAAAAGCTTTACCAATACTTTTTCTTTGATTAAGATTTAACTGCTTTAATTTGTCTTCTAAAAATGCAGTGTGCTTTGAGATTACAGATACAATATCAAACATCATTTTATGGTTTTAGGATTTTACTTTATTTCTGATGAACATCTTTTTTAGCTTTTTATAAATTCCAAAAATCAGCATTGTAATTATAAAAGCGAATACAATATCAATAACTAGATTTAGAAAAATGAAACGTGTCATTTCTGAAGCTGGAGCAGGATAAACCATTTCACTATAAAGAATATAAAAACGAGCAGGAAAACCATACGCGTCATTTCCATCAACCTGTCTATGTAAACTGGCGGTTGAAAGAGTAAGTACAGTAAAAACAGATACCGTTAATAAAGAGATCCAGATAGTTTTCCTCATTGCAAAATCTTATAAATGAAAATTTAGCCTTTTAAAATTTTACTTTTCTCACTTTCAAATTCTTCTGATGTTAAAATGCCGGCATCCAGAAGTTCTTTTAAATCCAGTAATGCCTTTTTCTTTGCTTCCATAGAATTTGAAGAATCAGCTTTTGGTGCTTCACTTTGCGGTGTTGTTTGTATAGGGTTTACGACCGTTCCCGAAGGAGCATATTTCAAGATTAGTTCTGTAATTTCATTAAAACCTTTTACGTTTGAATAGTCAATTGCTTTTTGCTCTTTCACGTTTACGATTGATGCATCGGCTTTATTGTCAAGCAGATATTTTACAACATCTTTCTTTCCGTTGGCAGCACTGTAGTGAAGAGGCGTATTTCCAGACTCATCTTGAATATTGATATTCGCTCCGGCTTCAATAAGCAGTTTTACCATACTTAAATTACCTTTTTTTGTAGCAACGTGCAAAAGGCTTTCTCCGCCATAGTTATATGAATCGTTGAGTGTAAAACTAGAATCGTTAGCGATATTAGATGCACTTACAACCCAATCCAGATAATCGTTCATTGATGCTGTATCGCCTGCGACTGGTTTGCTGTAATTTACATCAACACCATTTTCCAGGAACAAAGCCACAATTTCTTTCTGATTATTTGAACAAGCATACCAAATAGGAGAATATCCATTGTTGTTTGATGTAAATACATCTGCACCTCTTTCTACCAATAATTTGGCAAGCATTCTATTAGTTTCGTAACAGGCGATTAAAAGAGCATTTTCTCCGGCATGGTTGGTATGATTGACCTCGGCACCATTGTCTAAAAGCAAAGTCACCATTGGAATCGATTTGGTGTAACAAGCATAAAGTAATGGCGTATTTCCCTGCTTATCCGTTACATTAATATCGGCTCCTTTGTCTAAAAGCAATTGTATAATTTCTCTGTTTAGTCGTGCAGATGCCAATATAAGCGGAGTTTCTCCATTGTTATTCAGTAAGTTAATGTCAATACCAGCTTCAAGCAACTTTGTTGCAATTTCAATTTGTGCTGTCTGAACCGTTAAATGCAAAAGGCTGTTTCCGCTTTTGTCATTGATTTCGATTTTTGCTCCATTTTCTAAAAGATACAATGCGGTTTGTTTTTGCTTTTGAAGACAGGCAAAGAACAAAGGCGTTTCGCCTTCATGATCTTCATAATCTAAATCTGCACCATCTTCGCATAAAATTTTTACAATATCCAGATATCCTCTATGTGCGGCATAATGAAGAGCAGTTCTTCCTTTTTCATCGGTATATTTTACATCTACTTCTTTATTTTGAAGAAGTAATTCGGCTATTTTTCGGTTGCCGTTTTCACAGGCAATTATAAATGACATTGACATATAATCTTGATTTTATATAATTTCTAAAAATTAGGCTTTCATTAAAAGTTCAACAGTTTTGACTTTCAAATTATCTGTAGAAGCAAGTGTTAAGGCTGTTTCATCTTTATCGTTGCTAATGTCTTTATCGGCGCCATTTTCAAGCAGCAGCTTTACTTTTCTATAGATTTCTTTTGCAGCTTCGGCATCATAATTTACATTGTATGCGCAGACTTTGTGTAAAATGGTGTTTCCTTGATTGTCCTGTTCGTTGATATCAATAGAGCCGCTGTCTAATACAGATTTTAGAATACCGGATTTTTTCTCAGCGATGTAATCTAAGCCCGATTTTGGATTTCCATAATATAAAGCGCTGTGTTTTAAGTCAGCACCATCAGATAATAATCTTTGCAGTGAATTCAAGTCATTTTCTGAATCAGACATCATGCGGATAAATTCGGTCAGCAAAGTTCTTCCGTCTTTATTGATGCTGTTGAAATCAGCAGAAGATGATTCTGCTAAAAGTTCATACATTGGCATAGAAAATTGTTCGCCAGTGGCATAATAAAATGAACTGTTTTCCTGATTGTCTTTTTCGTTAGGATCGGCTCCGTTTTCTAATAACAATGGAATGTATTCTTTTTTGTTTCTTTTCACTGCATACATGAGAGGCGTAGTGCCAACAACATTTTTTTCGTTGATGTCAACTCCGTTTTCAAGAAGAGTTTTGATGTATTCTTTCCCTTTCTCTGCATTTAGAGAATAGTTGTTTACAATTTTATGAATCAAATTTTCCTGTGCATTGTTTTTATATTGAGCATTACAGCCAAAATCTTCTATTAAACTTTTAATGATTTCCGGAACGGCTTCCTTTTCGATGCAGTAACCCAACAAAGTCTGGTCGCTTATTTCGTCATTGACATTGTCCATTTTCGACATTATTTCTTTGAAGAAAGCCAAAGACTCGTCATCTCCTTTTATATTTCGCGCTAATGAACTGAAAATCGATTTATCAAAACTGTCTAATTCGTAAATATCAGTTTCTATAAAGCCAGCTTTTATCAAAGCTTCTACAAGATCAAGAGCTTTTGCATCAAAAATTTTGGCGGTTATCTGCGAAAAGTTGTTTTTAAGATATTGCTCAGAAAAGGCTTCGCCATTTTTAATAGCTTCTCTCGCGGCATCTAGATTTCCTTGAAAAATGTACTGTTCGATAATGTTTTGTGTGTGCATGTAAAAAATATTTTGAGTTGAAATATAAACGCAATTTATACTCTCACGAATTTTAAATTCATGAGAACGTAATTCATGTTGTAAGATAAAACATAAAATTGTTAAATATATTTCAGAATAAAAATTTAAAATGCCTCTTTACGGCATAAAATTGACAGAATAAGGTTTTTTTGAAGAAATGGTGTTTTAAAACAGAAATAAAAGTGCTGAAACGAAGTTGCAGCAACTTTTATAACCCATATGTTTGGGCTTCAATTTTATTTAAATCTGAAATCATGATTTGGTAATTCTCATGATTTTGAACCTGATTTAAAAAATTAAGCGAAGCCAGAGTTTTTTCTTTTACATCTTCCATGATAAATCCGTTTACTTTTAAGTTTGTAAAACCAATTGATACAATTGCGTTATGATCGTAAACTAAAAAATGTAAATTTTCATTGTCTTTATTTTCATTATAATCATAACTCTCAACCTTGATTTCATTAATAAACTGGATAAGATGAAAGTTGTTTGAATCATCTTCTTGTAAAAATTTCTCCGTTTCGATCATAGCGTCAAAACCGGCATCATTACCAAAAGGAGAATAAAAGTCACTTATACTGAAATAAAAATCAGATTTAAAGTAATCATTGAATGAAGGATGTACAGTTTTTTGATTTAGACCAATTTCTGTATCATAATAATATTCCAGAAGATATTTTGTTATGTTTTCCCATTGATTTAAATCAGGTAGATTGCCCTCGTAATATTGCCTGAAAATATGTAAACATTCTGTTTTTGTGACTTTTTCAATTCCATATTGCGAAAAATCATTGTCGTATTCCAGTCTTATTTCCAGCGTAAACTTTTCTTTGTCTGTAACTATTGCTTGTAAATAAATAGCTTTATCAATAGCAGGGTCATTGTTTACAATGATAAAATCGTCAATGTTTTTACAATTATTTATTTCACTTTCAAGAGTATCGAAATTTTTAAGTTTAGTTTCTTTTTCGATTCGGTTTGTAATTATTGAAAACGGCATGATTTTAATTTAGATTTTTAATTGTTTTATAAGGTAAGTCTTTTTTTGCAGTATGTTTTTTCGATTAAACTTAAAAAAAAGAAAATATTTGAAGCTAAAAAAAGAGCATTTTTTATTTAACACCCCTTTAGAACTAATCTATAAATGGCAAAATAAAAAAAATACTATCTTTACCGATCAAACGTTTATGAACTTAAGCTGCATTCTGGCAGCACTACATATATAATTATGGCATGTACAAGTTGTTCAACCTCAGATGGCGGCGCGCCTAAGGGTTGTAAAAATAATGGGAGTTGCGGCACCGATAGCTGCAATAAATTGACGGTTTTTGACTGGCTTTCGAACATGAGTCCGTCTAATGGAGAGGCGATTTTTGATTGTGTTGAGGTTCGTTTTAAAAACGGACGTAAGGAATTTTTTAGAAATTCAGAAAAATTAAGTTTAAGCATTGGCGATATTGTAGCAACTGTTGCTTCGCCTGGTCATGATATTGGAATTGTTACTTTGACAGGAGAATTGGTTAAAATTCAAATGAAGAAAAAAGGAGTTAATCCAGACAGTAACGAAGTTCCAAAAATTTACAGAAAAGCATCTCAAAAAGATATCGATATCTGGTCTACAGCACGTGACCGTGAAGAACCAATGAAAGTTCGCGCACGTGAACTGGCAATTCAGCATAAATTGGAAATGAAAATTTCGGATATTGAATTTCAGGGAGACGGATCGAAAGCTACTTTTTATTACACAGCAAATGACAGAGTCGATTTTAGACTTTTAATTAAAGATTTTGCAAAAGAATTCAGCACCAGAGTCGAAATGAAGCAAGTTGGTTTCCGTCAGGAAGCAGCTCGTTTGGGCGGTATTGGTTCTTGCGGACGTGAACTTTGCTGTTCAACATGGCTTACAGATTTTAGAAGTGTAAATACTTCGGCGGCACGTTATCAGCAATTATCACTTAATCCGCAAAAATTAGCCGGACAATGCGGTAAACTAAAATGCTGTCTAAACTATGAGTTAGATACTTATATGGACGCCTTGAAAGATTTTCCGGATTACGATACCAAACTCGTAACCGAAAAAGGTGACGCTGTCTGCCAAAAACAAGATATTTTTAAAGGATTAATGTGGTTTGCTTATACCAATAATTTTGCAAACTGGCACGTTTTAAAAATAGATCAGGTAAAAGAAATTATTGCCGAAAACAAACAAAAAAACAAAGTTTCTTCTTTAGAAGATTTTGCAATTGAAGTTACTTCAGAACCTGAAAAAGACTTTAATAACGCAATGGGTCAGGAAAGTTTAACACGTTTCGATCAGCCAAAAAGAAAGAAAAAACCAAACCGCAAGAAAAAGCAAAATGCTGAGAGTGCAGTTGTTGCTGCGCCGGAAAAACCAAAACAGGCAAATAACAACAACAATAAACCAGCAGGCGGAAACCCAAATCCCCAGAATAAACAGAACCCAAATAAACCAAATCATAAGAATAAGCACAAAAATTCGAATAATTCAAACAATCCGAATAAGCAGAATTCAAATGATAATAAACCAGCTGAACCTAGAAAACCTATAATTATCACAAAAAATGAGAATAAAAAATAGCGGGATTCTTCTTTTGGCAGCGATACTTCTTTTTTCGTGCGATAAAAAAAGAGTATTCGATGAGTACAAATCTGTTGGAAGTGCCTGGCACAAAGACAGCGTTGTAACTTTTGACCTGCCAGTTTTAGATTCTACCCAAAAGTACAATTTGTTTGTAAATTTGAGAGATAACAACAATTATCCTTTCAATAATTTATTTTTAATTGTGGCTATTGAAACACCAAGCGGTTTTACAAAAGTTGATACTTTAGAATACCAAATGGCAAACCCGGACGGGACATTAATGGGGAACGGTTTTACTGATATTAAAGAAAGTAAACTGTACTACAAAGAAGATGTGAAGTTTAAAGGAAAGTACAAAGTTCATATTAAACAAGCTGTTAGAGAATCAGGGAAAATTCCCGGAGTCGAGGCTTTAGAAGGTATTACAGACGTAGGTTTTAGAATAGAACAAAAAGATTAGAAAAATAGTTATGGCTGCTAAAAAAAACAATCAAACCAATACCACAAAGGATATTAATTACTACAAAAAGAAGTTTTGGAGAATCTTCGCCTATTTCCTGTTAGGAATTCTGGCATTTTTCTTATTTGCTTCTTGGGGACTTTTCGGTTCAATGCCTTCTTTTGAAGATTTAGAAAACCCAGATTCTAATTTAGCTACCGAAGTTATTTCTTCGGATGGAGTTGTATTAGGTAAATACTTCAAAACCAATAGATCACAGCTTAAATATTCTGATCTTCCAAAAAATTTAGTTGAAGCTCTGGTTGCTACCGAAGATGCTCGTTTTTATGAACATTCAGGAATTGACGGTCGTGGAACTTTAAGAGCCGTTTTTAGTTTAGGTACAAACGGAGGAGCAAGTACATTGACACAACAGCTTGCAAAACAGTTGTTTCATGGAGAAGGTTCTCGTTTTCTGCCTTTCAGGATTCTGCAAAAAGTAAAAGAATGGATTATTGCCATTCGTTTAGAAAGACAATATACTAAGAATGAGATTTTAGCAATGTATTGCAACGTTTACGACTTTGGAAATTATTCAGTAGGAGTAAGCTCAGCGGCACAGACCTATTTCTCAAAAGAGCCAAAAGATCTAACAACCGACGAATCGGCTATGCTGGTTGGAATGTTCAAAAACTCCGGATTATACAACCCTATTAGAAATCCTGAAGGAGTAAAAAACCGTCGTAATGTGGTTTTGGGGCAGATGGTGAAAGCAAAAATGATTTCTGAAGCTGAAAAAGAAAGATTACAGGCTTTACCAATTGCATTAAAATTCAAATTAGAAAGCCATCGTGAAGGTACAGCAACTTATTTTAGAGAATATCTTCGTGATTACTTGAAAAAATGGGTAACTGAAAACAAAAAACCAGACGGATCTGATTATGATATTTATAAAGATGGTTTAAGAATTTATACTACCATTGATTCGAGAATGCAGTCTTATGCTGAAGAAGCCGTTTCTGAGCACATGAAAAATTTACAGCAGCAGTTTTTTATTGAACAAAAAAACAATAAAAATGCACCTTTCGTAAATATTACACAGGCTGAGACAGACAGAATCATGATGCAGGCAATGAAAAACTCTGTACGCTGGGCTCAAATGAAAGACGCAGATAAAAGCGAAGATGATATTATCGCTTCTTTCAAAATAAAAACTAGAATGCGTGTGTTTACCTGGAAAGGAGAACGTGATACTGTTATGACACCGCTGGATTCTATTCGTTATTACAAACACTTCCTGCAGTCAGGATTAATGGCAATGGAGCCTCAAACGGGTAACATTAAAGCCTGGGTTGGAGGAATCAATTACAAATATTTCCAATACGATCACGTAGGTCAGGGAGCAAGACAAGTAGGATCTACATTCAAACCTTTCGTTTATGCAACTGCAATCGAAGAATTGAATATGTCTCCTTGCGATTCTATTCTTGATGGGCCTTTTATGATTCATAAAGGGCGCCACCACGTAACAGAAGACTGGGAACCAAGAAACTCTGACAATAGATACCGCGGAATGGTAACCTTAAAACAAGCTTTAGCAGCTTCTATTAATACCGTTTCTGCTAAATTAATTGACAGAACCGGTCCAGAAGCCGTAGTTGATTTGACAAAAAAGCTTGGTGTTAAAACAGAAATACCAGTTCAGCCATCAATTGCTTTAGGAGCCGTAGATATTACAGTTGAAGACATGGTTGCGGCTTACAGTACCTTTGCGAATCAGGGAGTTTATGTAAAACCACAATTTTTAAGCAGAATCGAGAACAAAAGCGGTGAGGTAATCTATGAACCAATTCCGGAATCTCACGACGTTTTAAATAAAGATATTGCCTTTGCAGTAATTAAACTGCTTCAAGGTGTAACAGAAAGTGGTTCAGGTTCACGTTTACGTACGCAAGGCGGCGGAAGCGGAGATAATCGCTGGACAGGTTATCCGTATATGTTTACAAATCCAATTGCAGGTAAAACCGGAACAACACAAAATCAATCAGACGGTTGGTTTATGGGAATGGTTCCAAACTTAGTAACCGGAGTATGGGTTGGATGTGAAGACCGTTCAGCACGTTTCAAAAGTTTAACTTACGGACAAGGAGCAACTGCAGCTTTACCAGTTTGGGGTTATTTCATGAAATTGTGTTATGGAGATAAAAACCTTCAGGTTTCTAAAGGAGAATTTGAACGTCCGGCAAATCTTTCTATAAAAGTAGACTGTTACCAAAGACCTGCTATTGTAAAAGATACGACACAGACAGAACAAAACACAGACGAATTCGAGTTGTAAAACTTAGAATCAGTTTTAAAATAGAAACATCCTTTTGTACTTTTCCGGATAAGGAAGATTGCAAAAGGATGTTTTTTTATGGTTCAATTTATTTTTTACGAAATCGTTATAATTTAATCTAAAAATCTTATTTTTATCAAAATTATACAGTAATAAAGATCATTTGTTATGATAACAAAAAAAGTTAATAATGTTCAGGAAGCAATTACAGGAATCGAAACCGGAATGACAATTATGTTTGGCGGATTTGGTTTGTGCGGTATTCCAGAAAATACAATCGCTGCATTAGTAAATACTCAAATTTCAGATTTAACCTGTATTTCAAATAATGCAGGTGTAGATGATTTTGGTTTAGGTTTGCTTTTGCAGAAAAAACAAATCAAAAAAATGATTTCTTCTTATGTTGGAGAAAATGCTGAGTTCGAACGTCAGATGCTTTCTGGAGAACTGGAAGTTGAATTAACACCGCAGGGAACTTTGGCTGAACGCTGTCGTGCAGCTCAGGCAGGAATTCCGGCATTTTTTACACCTGCTGGTTACGGAACCGAAGTTGCCGAAGGCAAAGAAGTACGTGAATTTAACGGCAAAATGCATATTATGGAAGAAGCCTTTAAAGCAGACTTTGCAATTGTAAAAGCGTGGAAAGGTGATGAAGCTGGAAATCTTATTTTTAAAGGAACTGCAAGAAACTTTAATGCCTGCATGGCGGGAGCTGGAAAAATCACTATTGCCGAAGTTGAAGAACTGGTTCCTGTTGGAACTCTGGATCCAAATCAAATTCACATTCCCGGAATTATGGTACAGCGTATTTTTCAGGGAGAAAAATTTGAAAAAAGAATTGAACAGCGAACTGTAAGAACTAGAAATTAGATAATTGAGATAATGGGACAATTGGATAATTGTTTTTGAATTATCTAATCATCTAATTTCCAAATTGACACATTAGAAAATATGTTAACAAAAGAAGATATAGCAAAACGAATTGCAAAAGAAGTTAAAGACAGATACTTTGTGAATCTGGGTATTGGAATTCCTACTCTGGTTGCAAATTATGTAAGAGAAGATATTGCGGTCGAATTTCAAAGTGAAAACGGCGTTTTAGGAATGGGGCCTTTTCCTTTTGAAGGAGAAGAAGATGCTGATATTATTAACGCTGGTAAACAAACCATAACAACATTGCCTGGAGCAAGTTTCTTCGATTCGGCTTTTAGTTTTGGAATGATCCGCAGCCAAAAAGTTGATCTAACTATTTTGGGTGCAATGGAAGTTTCTGAAAACGGAGACATTGCCAATTGGAAGATTCCCGGAAAAATGGTAAAAGGAATGGGAGGCGCAATGGATTTGGTGGCTTCTGCCGAAAATATCATTGTGGCTATGATGCACGTTAATAAAGCAGGAGAATCTAAAATCCTAAAAAAATGCACCTTACCGTTAACTGGTGTAGGATGCGTAAAAAAGGTTGTAACTGAGCTCGCAGTTCTCCAAGTCACTGAAAAGGGTTTTAAGCTCTTAGAACGAGCGCCAGGTGTGTCTGTTGAGCATATTATTGCTTCAACTGAAGCAGATTTGATAATTGAAGGGGAAATTCCGGAAATGGATATCTAAATAAATAAGAATTTTACGAAAAATTGAAAAGCCGGCATTAAGCTGGCTTTTTTTGTAAGAATAAATTAAAATTCTGTCCATAAAACTGACTTATTTTTGAGTTTTGTGCTGTTTTTCAGTTGTTTAAATATTTAAACTATACAAAATTTCGCACTTTTATTTGAGAATTTCTTACGGTTTGTTAAATAAAAGTGAATTTAAAGTAAAAATTGTTGCATTTTATCGATTAACGGCAAATTTCATCGATTATCTAACAAAATTAAAATACTTTTATTTCAAATTTAAGTATTTACTTACTTTAATTCATTTGTTTGTAATTATTTAACCAAACTTAAAAAACCCCCAATTATTATGGAAAAAAAATTACCAAGAATTATTACGGCAGCTTTACTTATTTTATCACTTTCTGCAGCTGCGCAGGTTACTGACAAAAGGATAAGCCAAAAAAATGTATCCGAAAACGGACAGCCTAGTTTAATTACCTTTAGCGATGTATCAACGTATAAAGGAACAGATTCTCAAAAAGTTTTTAAAGAACAGCTTGGACTAAAAGACAATCAGACTTTTAGAAAAGTAAAAACAGAAACTGATAAACAAGGTTACACGCATGAAAAATTTCAGTTGTATGAACAGGGAATTAAAGTAGAATTTGCCAATTATACTTTACATTCTGAAAACGGAAGATTAGTTTCGATGAATGGTGAATACTACAACATCGAAAATGTAAAACTTACTCCGGCTCTTTCTCCTCAGGAAGCTTTTAACAGAGCAGTTAGTCATACACACGCCTCGGAATATCTTTGGGATAAGCCACAAGATGCTAAAGAAATTGGATATGAAAAACCTGTTGGCGAGCTGGTTCTTCTGCCAGATATGGAACAACAGGGAGAAAAAAGAACGACAGACAATGTTCGTCTAGCTTACAAATTCGATATCTATGCAACAAAACCTTTGAGCAGAGGCGATTTGTATATAGATGCTCAAACAGGAAAAGCATTGTTTTATAATGCTGCAATTAAGCACTTAAACGATAATGTTCATGCAAGAAAAGTTTCTTCTTCAAAAAATGTAAGTAAAGAAACAGCTTCTGCAAAAAAAGCAATAGTAGCAGCAAATGCGGCCACTCGTTACAGTGGAACGCAAACAATAGAAACTACTTTGAGCGGTTCATCTTATATTTTATTAGACGGAACGCGTGGCAGCGGAATTCAAACTTATAATTCTGCAAGAACTGCAACTTATCCAACAACAAACTTTACCGATGCTGATAATAACTGGACAGCAGCAGAATATAATAATACCAATAAAGACAATGGAGCGCTCGACGCACATTGGGGTGCAGAAATGACCTATGATTATTGGTCTGCAGTACACGGCAGAAATAGTTATGACGATGCCGGGGCAAAAATTAAAAGTTATGTGCATTATAATTTAATTGCTGCAGGATATTCAAGTAACAACAATGCCTTCTGGAACGGAAGTGTTATGACATACGGCGACGGAAGCGGTACAGGCGGATTTGATATCTTGACTTCATTAGATGTTGCCGGACATGAAATTGGCCACGCAGTCTGTACATATACTGCAAACTTGGCATATCAAAAAGAATCTGGAGCAATGAACGAAGCTTTCTCTGATATATGGGCAGCTTGTATTGAATATCGCGCCGCGCCGACAAAGTCGACTTGGTTAGTAGGTGAAGATATTGAAAGAAGAAGCGGGCATGTAGCTCTTCGTTCAATGAGCAACCCAAAATCAGAAGGTCAGCCGGATACTTATGGAGGAACAAATTGGATTAGTGTAAGCTGTACGCCGACAAGCAGTAATGATTATTGCGGTGTGCATACCAACTCTGGAGTTTTTAATCACTGGTTTTATATTTTATCTGTTGGAAAAACAGGAACTAATGATATTGGAAGTTCATACAACGTAACAGGTATTGGAATTGATAAAGCAGCTAAAATTGCATTTCGTTTAGAAGATGTTTATTTAACTTCAAACTCAACTTTTGCAAATGCAAGAACATCAGGAATTCAATCTGCTATTGATTTGTATGGAGCAGGTTCTGCAGAAGTTATTGCAACTACAAATGCATTTTATGCGATAGGAGTAGGTGCAGCCTATTCTGGAACTACAGATACAGTAGCTCCATCTGCGCCAACAGGTTTGGCAGCTTCTGGAACAACCGGAACAACAACAAATTTGACATGGACAGCTTCAACAGATAATGTTGCCGTTACAGGATACGATATTTATCAGGGAACAACTTTAAAAGGTTCATCAACTACAACTTCATACAATGTTACGGGATTAACAGCACTAACAACTTACAGCTTTACTGTAAAAGCTAAAGATGCTGCGGGAAATGTTTCTGCAGCAAGTAATGCGGTTAGCGTTACCACAACAGCAGCGACAGTATCGTATTGTGCTTCTCAGGGAAACAGCACTGCTGATGAAAGAATAAGTAAAGTTGTTTTTGGAACAATCAATAATACGTCAACCGGAACAGCGGGGTATGAAAACTATACTGCTATTTCTACAAATGCAGCAAGAGGAAGTGCTTACACAATCACTATAACTCCGGTTTGGACATCAACAACTTACAATGAAGGTTATGCGGTATTTATCGATTATAACCAAGATGGAGATTTTGCAGATTCTGGAGAAACAGTTTGGACAAAAGCAGCATCAAAAACTACTCCGGTAACAGGAACGATTACAATTCCGGCAACTGCAGTTTTAGGCGCAACAAGAATGAGAGTTTCTATGAAATATAATGCTGTTCCAACATCATGCGAAGGATTCTCTTATGGACAAGTTGAAGATTATACCATAAACATAACAGCTTCTGGAACGATCGAAGCAGAACCAATTGCTGCGGGAATTGTTGAAACTGAAACAAAAGGATTTGCATTGTATCCAAACCCTGTTGAAAGTGAGCTAAATGTTACTGTTTCAGAAGAAAATGCATATTCGTATAAAATTATTAATGCTCTTGGGCAGCAGCTTGGTTCTGGACAAGTTTCAGGCGCAATTGATGTAAGCAGATTAAGCACAGGAATTTATCTTATCGAATTGAATAATGGCAAAGAAAAAATAGTTAAGAAATTTGCTAAAAAATAAAAACAGAGATTAATAAATAGAAACCCTTAAAAGGTTTTTACAGATTACCCAAAAAAGAAAAACCGCTCTAAATTGAGCGGTTTTTAATTTATAAAACTTTGCGAAACGTTTTTAAGTAATTAAATCACAAACAAAACCTCGCCTATGATTATAATATAAACTTAGTTCAGTTTAAAAGAAGCTCCTAAGCTGAAAGTAACTTGATTGTTTAAATGATCGAATACATCTTTCTCCGTGCTGTATTTTGCAATTGGAAAACCAAGCTCTGTGAAAACACCAAATCCATCAGTAAAAAAGTAACGTCCTCCAACATGTCCGCCAAAGTTACGTAACCCTAAACTTAAACCAGGATACACATCTAATTGTTTTACTCCAATAACACTGCTTAAGTTAGCATTAATTCTAGCCTTTGCATCAAAACGATCTTTAAATTCTGGTTTGTAATCGTTGTATGGAGTTGGGTCGTTGTGGTAAAAACCATTAAAATTATCTACTCCAAGTAAGTAATTGGCAACAAATCCAAACGAGAAATTTTCTCCTAAACCAAAATCAACAGAACCTTGAATTCCTGAACCGCCATCTTGAAGATTAGCACCCACGTTTACTCTAATGTCGCCTTTACCTGTAAAAGCCTCTTGTGCCTGAATAAATCCAAATGATACTAAAAACAATAATGTGATAACTTTTTTCATAAACTTAAATATTAATTATTTTGCTGGTGCAAATTTAGTTTTTTACAGATTAATTCCTACCTTTTTCGTTAGAATACAATTCATTTAATGGATCGCTCTGCCAGAACTCTTTGGTATTCACGTCCATAATTGTCAACGGACCTTTGAAAGCCGCACCCGTATCAACATTCCAAACGCAGGCTTTGTTTACAGGAACAGTCTGCCCAATTCTTGTAACAGGAGTATGACCAATGTAGATTTCTTTATAAACGGTAAAACGCTTAGGATAATATAAATCGTCAGGTTTTAAATTTGGGTCTAATGCCAAAGCTGATTCCCAAAGTGTTCTGTCCCAATAAAATAATTTTGGAAAATATTCCCAGACTACACCATTTAAATTGGTAAATCCGGCGTGAACAAAAAGTCGGTTTTCATCATCAAGATAATAATCTTTCAATGATTCAAAAAAAGCAATGTGTTCTTTTTTTCTTTCAGGAGATATTTTAGAATATCCTTCAACAGTAGCCTTTCCGCCATGTTTGTACCACATTTCTTCATCAAAATCTTCATGTCTGTTTTCAAGCCAGTCCAATGCCAGCTGATCATGATTCCCTCTAATGCAAATGCAGTTTTGTTTGGTTTTAAGGTCGATTAAAAAGTCAATAACTTCTGCCGACTGGCTCCAGCCGTCAACATAATCGCCTAAAAATATAAGAGTATCTTTTGTAGTAACTTCGGCTTTCTTCAATACTTGTTCAAGTGCGAGTAATCCTCCGTGTATGTCGCCTATAACAAATGTTCGCATTTTTAAATATTTCGGATGTAACTACAAAAATAAGTAAAATGATTTGTTTGGATTCATTTAGTTGATAATCTTTAAAAATTGATACTATTTATAACTATTGACAACGTTTTTTTATTGCTTTTCCTTTTTAAATTTGCATAATGTCAGATGTGCCAACATATCGAAAAATTATCCATATTGATATGGATGCTTTTTATGCTTCGGTAGAGCAGATGGATAATCCTGCTTTGCGCGGAAAACCTTTGGCAGTAGGCGGTTCAGAAAATAGAGGAGTAGTTGCAGCGGCAAGTTACGAAGCCAGAAAGTTTGGTGTTCGCAGTGCTATAAGCGGTGTTTTGGCCAAAAAATATTGTCCCGAAATTATTTTTGTCCGCCCAAGATTTGACCGATACAAAGAAATTTCATCCAAAATTCATAAAATCTTTCACGAATATACCGATCTGGTAGAACCCCTTTCGCTGGATGAAGCTTATCTCGATGTAACCCAAAATAAAAAAGGAAATCCTAGCGCCAGTTTATTGGCACAAGAAATCAGAAACCGAATTTTTAATGAAGTTGGATTAACCGCTTCAGCAGGAATATCGGTCAATAAATTTGTAGCTAAAATTGCCAGTGATATCAATAAACCAAACGGACAAAAAACGGTTAATCCAGAAGAAATTATCCCTTTTTTGGAAGAACTGCCTATTAGAAAGTTTTACGGTGTTGGAAAAGTTACGACTGAAAAAATGTACCAGCTCGGAATTTTTACGGGCTTAGATCTTAAAAGCAAATCGTTGGAATTTCTTGAAAAACACTTTGGTAAGTCTGGTACTTTTTATTACAGCGTGGTTCGCGGTATTCATAACAGCGAAGTTAAACCGCACCGAATAACTAAATCTGTTGCCGCAGAACATACTTTTGATGTAAATCTTTCTTCAGAAATTTTCATGCTCGAACAATTAGAGAGAATAGCTGTTTCGCTTGAAAAACGATTAAAGAAGCATAATGTTTCAGGAAAAACAGTGACTCTAAAAATAAAGTACAGCGATTTTACCCAGCAGACAAGAAGTAAAACACTGCCTTATTTTATTTCAGATAAAAGTTTGATTATGGAGATTGTAGAAGAATTACTTTATCAGGAAAAAATGAAAGATTCGGTTCGGTTACTCGGAATTTCACTCAGTAATTTAAATACCGAAGAAAAAAAGGCGGTTGTAGTACAATTGAAATTTGCTTTTTAATTCGTATAAATAAGGTTTAACGTAATCTAATTTGCAATTTTAGTGCTATCTTTGAGGGAAAAGTATTTCGAAAATTCATTTAAAATGAAAAAGAATAGCTCTGAAGATATAACAAACCGCACTTTGGTGCCAATCTTGGCCTTAGATCTTCATTATGAGTATTTAAATGAATTAAAAGCTGTTTTTGCCGATTTGAAAAAGGTAAATAAAATCGCTTCTCAATTTACCTGGAACGAAAAAGATCTCAAAATAGAAGAAAGAATCAAAGAAGAAGTAGTGCTTATTACTGATTTAGATTTGAAAATTGTTTTTGCCTCAAACCGAATTAAAAGAATGACAGGGTATCAGGAAGAAGAAGTTTTAGGAAAAACACCTAAAATGTTTCAGGGGCCTGCAACTTCTAAATCTGTTTTAAAAGAAATTAAAGAAGCCATCCGACTAGAAGTTCCGTTTAAAAAAACAATAGAAAACTATAAAAAAGACGGAAGGACTTATAAATGCAGTGTCGATGCAGCGCCGATTTATAATTTAAAAGGCAAAATTTCCCATTTCATAGCATTTGAAAAAGAAGATAAAACCACTTAGAGGTTTAACCGCAAAGAGCGCAGGGTTTTTCGCAAAGTACGCAGCTTTTTAATCCGAAGCCACAAAGAAAAATGATCTATTAAGAATAAAAAAAAACCGCCCAAACAGGCGGTTTTGTATTTAAAACTTAGCAGCTTAGAACCTTAGAACCTCAGTACCTTAGCCACTAAAAAAAATTATAAATTTTCAAAGAAATCATTTCCTTTATCATCCGTGATAATGAAGGCAGGGAAATCTTTAACAGTGATTTTACGAACAGCTTCCATTCCTAATTCTTCAAAATCAACCACTTCAACCTTTAAGATATTATCTTGTGCCAAAATAGCAGCAGGACCTCCAATAGAACCTAGATAGAATCCGCCGTATTTGTTGCAGGCATCAGTAACTTGTTTAGTACGATTTCCTTTAGCAAGCATAACCATGCTGCCGCCATTTTTTTGGAATTCATCTACATAAACGTCCATACGCCCGGCTGTTGTAGGGCCGAAACTTCCTGAAGCCATTCCTTCCGGAGTTTTTGCTGGACCAGCATAATATACCGGATGGTTTTTAAAATATTCCGGCATTGGTTTTCCGGCGTCTAATAATTCTTTAATTTTTGCGTGAGCAATATCTCTAGCTACAATAACAGTTCCGTTTAGTTTTAAACGGGTTTTGATAGGATATTGAGATAGTTTAGCCAAAATATCCGCCATTGGCTGATCTAAGTCAACTTCAACCGGAGCTTCTAAATGCGGCGCCGTTTCTGGTAAAAACTGTTTTGGATTTACTTCTAACTGCTCAACGAAGATTCCGTCTTTTGTAATTTTTCCTTTAATATTTCTATCTGCAGAGCAAGAAACCCCTAATCCAACCGGACAAGAAGCAGCGTGGCGAGGTAAACGAATTACACGAACGTCATGTGTGAAATATTTTCCTCCAAACTGAGCTCCAATTTCACTTTCCTGACAGATTTTCTGAACGCGTTCTTCCCATTCTAAATCACGAAAAGCCTGACCAGCCATGTTTCCTGAAGTTGGCAGATTGTCATAATATCCGGCAGAAGCTTTTTTAACAGCACTTAGGTTCGCTTCCGCAGAAGTTCCTCCAATTACCAAAGCCAAATGATAAGGCGGACAAGCCGAAGTTCCTAAGTCTTTGATTTTGGCGCGGATAAATGCATCCATAGATTTATCGTTCAATAACGATTTTGTCTGTTGGTATAAGTATGTTTTATTTGCAGATCCGCCTCCTTTTGCCATAAAAAGGAATTCGTAAGAAGTTCCTTTTTTAGCATAAATATCAATTTGTGCCGGAAGATTCGATCCTGAGTTTTTCTCTTCAAACATCGAAATCGGAACAATCTGCGAATAACGCAAATTACGTTTTTGGTATGTATTGAAAATTCCTTTGCTTAACCATTCAGCATCATCAACACCTGTAAAGATGCTTTCGCCTTTTTTAGCCATTACAATTGCTGTTCCGGTATCCTGACAGCTTGGTAATTGACCTTCGGCAGCAACTGAAGCATTTTGAAGTAAATTGTAGGCAACAAAACGATCGTTATCTGTAGCTTCAGGATCGTCAAGAATGTTTCTTAGTTTTTGTAAATGCGACGTTCTAAGCATGAACGAAACATCGGTTAAAGCTTCTTCAGCTAATAATTCTAAACCTTTTGGGTCAACGGTTAAAACTTCACGTTCTCCAAATTTTTCAACTTTTACAAAATCAGAGGTGATTTTGCGGTACTGCGTATCATCCTTTAAAATTGGATAAGGATCTTGGTATATAAAATCAATCATTTCTTTGTTTTTTTACAAAGTTAGAAATTATTTACCTAAGAAAGAATTTGAATAAGGCCTCTTAAAACAGTTTTATTGCTGGTTGTGAAACTCGTTAAAAGTCATTTTCTTTTCGAAATAAGGTTTCTCTTTTGCCGAAAGCAGTTTCTTTTTCCATTTGTCTCCTTTTAGTGAAAATGAAATGGAATCAGAGTAAGTTACAATACCAGAGTCCTCAGAATCATCGTCTGAAGGTTCAAATGCAACAGTTTTGCAATAAAAGTTTTTAGGGTCTTTTCCAGTCTCATCGCTTGCAAATTCAGTCCAGCTTCCCCAGCCGCTGTCAGACATTGAATACCATTGGTGAACAAGTTGCAGATCATTATTTTTTAAGTAATACAGATAGTTGTCATGAGTATAACCGCAAGCCGGATATCCCGAAGTAATTTTTATAAAAGAAGAATTTTTATCTGATGAATCTTTTAAACCAAATGATCCGTACCATTCAGCGCCTTTTTCATATTGTTTGATTTCTACATTTGAAGAAGCAACTTTGGTTTTATTCTGATAAAAATCAAGTCTGAATTTAGAAGTTACAATACTGTCTTTATCTACTTCTTTCTCCATTAAGTTTGCCAGAATACGGCTGACATTTGCATTTTTCTCCTCAGAAAGAATAATAGTGTCAATATGCAGCGGAAGTTTTTCGGTTTCTTTTGCATTCGTTTCGGCAACTTCTGGAATTTCAATAGAATTAAAATCTGCTGTCTCCGTTTTTTTCTGTTCTTTTTGGTAGGCAGCAAAAAGAATTGCAATTAAGATATATTGTATTTTCATGATATTACATTAGATCCTCAAAAATATATCTTTCTTCGTATTGTACATTGAATTTGTTCAGAAAATTTAGATATTCTTCGTTGAAATTTTGTTTTTTGTGATGCTCTTTTTGATTTTGGATGTATTTATAAACGGAATCAATTTGAGACTGGCTATATGAAAATACTCCATAACCTTCCTGCCATGAAAATTTTGATTTTGTTAATTGATTGTCCATTGATGTATTTGGAAGATTTAGCCTTTACAGTTTTCATTAATTCTGAAATTGTTATTGTTGGTTTAAGTGCTAAAAGACAATGAACATGATCTTCAACTCCATTAATAATCATTGTTTTACATCCTGTTTCATTGATTAGGTTTCCAATGACGCCACATAAATTTGATTTTCATTTTTCTTCGATTACTGCATTTCTATATTTTACTGCAAAAACAACCTGAATATAAACCTGATGATAAGTGTTTGCCATTTTGAATTTTTTCGCAAATGAAATAAATCTTATGGTTGAATCAATGTTTTTTGTAATATTTAACTTTCTTTTTGTTGGTTTAAATATGCCGTTCCTACGGAACTTTCAACTGGGACGGTATTATAATCAACGGATTAAAATCCGTTGCTGCAAAAAGAATCATTCCTTCGGAATTTCGTGCTTTTTAAAAAAACCAAGTCGCCACAAAAATAGCCGTAATAACACAAATAAGATCAACCAAAAGCATCGTTCCTAAAGCATAACGGGTATTTTTGATATTAACCGATCCAAAATAAACCGCAATTACATAAAACGTACTTTCGGCGCTGCATTGGAAAATACTGCTTAATCTTGCTGTTAAAGAATCGGCTCCAAAAGTATTCATAGAGTCGATAAGGAAACCGCGTGATCCTGCAGAACTAAACGGACGAAGCATTGCAACCGGTAAAGCATTTGTGATTTCTTTGCTTACACCCATGTTAGAAAATACAAACGCAATTCCATCACTGATAATTTCGAACAAACCGCTGTTTCTGAATAAAGAGATAGCAACCAGCATTCCTAAAACATAAGGAAAAATAGTAACTCCGGTTTTAACACCATTATTAGCGCCAACAACAAAAGTGTCAAAAACAGTTGTGTTGGCTTCGCTGAATTTCTTTTCATTTTTGAAAGAGAAAATCAAAGTAAAAGCAATAATGGCAATTAAGATTAATCCAGAAAGGTTAGAAGTGAAGTAGTTTTTTCCAATTAAGTCTAAATGATTAACATACATCAATAAGCCAATAATGGCAGCGATTAATCCCATTAGACCAATAAGAAGCGAAGCACTTTTAAAATTTATTTTTTGTTTGATACCCACAATTAAAAAGGCAGCAATTGTTCCTATGAAAGAAGTAATAATACAAGGCAGCATAACATCTGCAGGATTACTTGCGTTTGCAGCAGCACGATATCCAATAATTGAAGTCGCAATTAAGGTTAAACCCGATGCGTGCAGACACATAAACATAATCTGGGCGTCGCTGGCTTTGTCTTTATCGGGGTTTATTTCCTGTAAACTCTCCATGGCTTTAAGTCCAAATGGTGTTGCAGCCGAATCCAATCCCAAGAAATTAGCAGCAAAGTTTAAAGTCATGTATGAGATTGACGGGTGATTTTTTGGGATACTTGGAAAAACCTTTACAAACACCGGACTCAATACTTTAGCCAGATTTCCAGATGCACCTGAAACAATTAAAAGTTCCATTAAGCCGCAGAAAAAAGCCAAGTAAGCAATCAAGGGCAAAATTAAATCAACCAAAGTGCTTTTACAAGTCGGCAGTAAACCATCAGATTTCTGAAGTCCGCTGTAAATTTTTACAGTTTTGTTTTTATAAACATAAGTCGTGTCAGCATTAAGCGTGTCACGATTAATAATCATGGTTTGATCCGGAGCTTTTTTTATACTGTCTTTAATAAAAACAGGAAGCTGTTCAATGTATTTTTCAGATACCAGAATTGGATCGTCTTTCTTTCCATTTAAAATAGAATCAATAGTATAAGTGTTGGCCGTAAATAAGCTCACAACAATAAAAACAATCGAAGAAATAAAAATAACTAACCAAAATCTGCTTAATACCATAATTCTATTTTTTTGTAAATGTAATTATTTAGCCAGAATATGCACAAAGATTTTATTTATTGAGACGGGAATTCGATAATTAAGGGCATGTATAATGTTTAAATATGTCGCCCCACCGAAGTGAAACATAATGATTCAGTTTTTTAGAATAGTAGATTATTCAATAATAACTTTAGTTTCCAAATATTTCTCAAAAGACTTAATCCCTCCAAATAAAATTTCTTTTTTTGAACTTTCAGTTTCATTAAAAAACTCCGTTTCAATTTTGGCGTGTTCTTTTTTTATGGTTCGTTTCCATATTCCAATAACTTTTCCATTTTCCAGAATTATTGGTTTAAAGATGCCGTTATTGGTAAAAACCTTAGTTTGATGATCTGATAGAAAAGAAGCTTCTCTAGTTTTATACGAAATCAAAATTTCATCAAAAGCAGGAAGAAAGTGTACGCTTTCGCGGAAAGAATTCTCGTCAGATCCTTGATTCGTAAAGTAATACGTTTGACTGTTGATATCAACGGAGTTTATTTGCAACTCAATTGCGTTAATGGCTTTTTTACAGATAGTTGGCGCAAAACCAGACCACCACGAGAAATCGAGTAAAGTTGCTGGACCGTGGCTTTCAAAATAACGCTTGGCCAATTTTGCTAAAGCTTCTTCTTTTGTAAAGTTCGTTTTTGGTTTTTTGACACGTTCTTCAAGTAAGGCATACGTGATTTGTTTACCTTTCATTTTTCCATTGCAAACCAAACCATCAAGTTCTGCATGCATCATAATCGCTGCACTAAGAAAATCTTCTTTCGAAGTTTTCTTAATGTCAAGTTCCTCCATGATTTCATCTCGGGTTAAATGTGTATTTCCAGATAATAATTTTTCAATCGAATTAATTGTTTTGTCTAATTTCTTGATGTCAAAACCATATTTTTTAACAGCAGAAATTGTCATTTTTTGTACTTGAGGTCCAGAAAGATCAAGCATCCAGTAAATATCATCAGCTGAAACAAAATGCCAGGTTGGCCGTAAAATATGAGTCCGAATAATTTGTGCCGAGTTTATAGCTTCTTCAATTTCTTTTTCAGAAGCATCACATCTGGAACCAATTGCCCACTTTGCCATGGCATAATCCTGAGCCTGCATGGCACCCAAATGACGCACTATTGTCTGCGGAGAACATTTCTCTGTTTTGTAAAGTTTTTGTGAAACAAGCCGGTGATGTGAAATTTCCTCGTATGTCATTATTATAAACTATTTAAAAACTGTAAGTTATGTTAGTTTACCTCAATATAAACTTTGTATCTCAAAAACTATACATGAATTATTTCTTCATCAATCAGCAAATCTTCTCGACGTAAACGAAGAAAAATCTGTGCTACGGCAATTGTATCTTTTTCACAATACGTAATAATTCGGTCAATGTCTTTTTCTACATAATAAACATGTGCAACCTGACTGCCGTCGATATCTCCTTTTGGAGAAGGAACGCCTAGAATTTTGGTGAGTAATTTTAAAGATGTAAAATGTTTGTAATCACCAAACTTCCATAATTCTAAAGTATCAAGGTGTGCTATTTCCCACGGCTTTTTCCCAAATAAATTTAGTTTGTCCGGAATAGCAATTTGATTGATGATCATTCGGCGGGCCAGAAAGGGAATGTCAAATTCTTTCGCATTATGTCCGCATAAAAGATGTTGCGGCTGATTAAAATGATTGTTCAACAGGTTATTAAAGTCTTTCAGGATCTTTTTTTCTTCTCCAAAAAAAGAAGTCACCCTAAAATTCCGAATATCGCCTTTGATTGTAAAATAGCCTACCGAAATACAAATAATCTTTCCAAACTCAGCCCAAATTCCGGCACGGTCATAAAATTCTTCTGGTGTAAAATCGTCTTTTCGCTGATATTGTGTTTTAGTATCCCAAAGTGACTGCATTTCTGCATCAAGTGAATTAAAGTTTTCTTCTTCCGGAACGGTTTCTATATCAAGAAATAGAATATTGTTTAGGTTTATTTTTTCAATCATTTTTATGCGGACATTATTGTGCGTATAAAATTACATAATTAATGATTATCCCCTAATGTAATTCTCAAACGATTCAAAGTATTCATAATTGAAATGCTTGCAGTTAAATCGACTAATTCTTTCTCGGTAAAAACTATTTCTAATCTCTTTCTAATGGCAGTTAAATCTGTTTCCATTTTTGTAATTGCTTCTGCCCATTCCAAAGCCAGTTTTTGTTTTTCATCAAACGCATCAGAAAGTTTCCACCCTGATAATTTATCAAGTAGGTTTTGTTCAATTCCAAATTCTCTTAATTCGTTAGAATGAAAACTGCAGCAATAAGCGCAGCCATTTAATTGTGAAACTCTAAGATCTGTCAATGCCAGAAGCTTAATGTCTATTTCTGATTTTCTAACACTTGTGTGAGCTTTGTATAAATGCCCAATTGTTTCCTGCGAAATTTTAATGTAATCCATAATGTGATTTAATTTTTTTGCAAATTTACATCAGGAAAAACCTTAAATTTTAATACTCACTTTTATGTAGTATACTTACTTTTTTGAAAGTATATCATAATCAAATCTTTGAATCATGCCGGAATTTTTTTACGACAATAAATTGTATTATACTCCAATTGAATTTGCATTAAATCATATTGGAGGAACATGGAAAATGCCAATTCTGTGGAGACTGCACAAAAACGTTTTGAGATACGGGGAGTTAAAAAAGGATATTCCGCATATTACTGATAAAATGCTTGCAAGCCAGTTAAAAGAGTTAGAAGGGAAAGGCTTAATTGAGAGAAAAGTATATCCTGTTGTGCCTTCAAAAGTAGAATACTCCATTACTGAAAAGGGAATGAAAGCTATTCCTGTTATTGAAACAATTATGAATTATGGTTATGAATTAGTGAAGGAAGCGGGTATCGAATTTCCTCCTAAAAAATAAAAACCTAAAATAGACTTTGTTGTTTACTTGGGCTTTCGTGTTCCAAAAGCCATTTTTTACGGGATAATCCTCCGGCGTAACCTGTTAAAGAACCATTTGTGCCAATAACACGATGGCAGGGAACTACAATCCAAAGCGGATTTTTTCCATTTGCCGAAGCCACGGCCCGAATTGCTTTTACATCGCCCAGCTTTTTGGTTTGATCCATATAACTTACCGTTTTCCCGTATGGAATTTCTAGTAATGATTTCCAGACTTTTTGCTGGAATTCGGTACCCTGAGGATTTAGTTTTAAGTCAAAATCGGTTCTTTTGCCTTCAAAGTATTCTTCAAGCTGTGAAACGGCATCTTTTAAAACCTTTGGAATTTTTTTTGAAACTTCGTTTGTTCCTACATCAGAAACTGAAATTACAGCAATACCATCTTCATCACCAACTATTTTGGTAATTCCTAAAGGCGAATTGATATATACTGTTTCCATAATTTAACCGTAAAGTTTTTACCGTAAAGACACGATGGTTTCACAAAGTTCGCAAAGTTTTTTTAAACGATATAAGTTAGGTTAGTAATTGTTTTGCCGTGCAAAGTTTGGGAAGTCTTGATTAAATGAACTTACACAACTTATATGGTTTAATAATTCTCGATCTTAAATTGATAGTTTAGAATATTTTCAATTTTTTTGCTTGAAATAGTCTTTTTGATATTTGATTTCTCTGAACTGAATTTTGGCAAAACTAAGTTTTGTTCTTTTGCTTTTAGAGTATAATATTCCTCTCTTGTTGGATGAAAAGGAGCAACGGCATTAAAAACAGTATTCCATTTTTCTTGTTTTATGATTGCTTCAATAACTCCAATGCAGTCATTTTGATGAATTAGATTTACTGGCGCGTCCGGATTTTCAAGATTTTCTTTTCCAGCCAGAAATTTAACAGGATGACGATCTTCGCCAATTAACCCGCCGAAACGCAAAATCGTAGTTTCGAAGTTTGGATTATTTTGAAGAACCTTTTCTGCTAAAAGCAATTGTTTTCCGCTTTCGGTTTCCGGATTAGGAATTGTTTCTTCGGTAATACAATCATTATCATCTCCATAAACAGAAGTTGAACTCACAAAAAGTACTTTTTGAATGCTTGATTTTTCTATAAATGAAATCAGATTTTCGATTTTTCGCACAAAAACCATATTAGAATCTGAAACAACAGCTCGTAACTTTGGCGGAATATCAATAATCAGGATTTCGCTTCCGGCTAGAAAATCAGTAAAGTTTTCAGAAACGCTGTCGCTTTCAACAATAACCAAAAATGGATGTATTCCAGCATCTTTTAATATTGAAAGTTTATTTTCAGATGTTGTCGATCCGTTTACCGTATGTCCTTTTTCGATTAGTTTTTTGGCTAAGGGGAAACCCAGCCAGCCGCAACCCAATATGCTTATTTGTTTCATTTTGTTTTTTGAGGTTGAAAGAAACAAAGATACAAAGGTTCAGAGGTTTTTGCTTCACGCAGATTTAAACACATTTTAAAAATATTTCAATCCTCTAATGTGTGGCTGAATTTTCTGTATTCGCCCCTGGATTGGGAAATTTAATCATCATAAAGTTAATGTAAATCGGACTTTATCTTTTCCTTTTGCGCCCATTCTGTTGTAAAATTTAATAGCTCTTTCGTTAAACTGAGGTGTCTGCCATTGTATGTTAACGCAGTTATTTTCGATCCCAATTTCTTTTAGTTTATCGATTAAAACTTCACCAATTCCAAAACTGCGGGCTTCTTCTTCCAGAAATAAACAATCCATATACAAAAATTCGGCAGTGTTCCAGGTAGAAAAATCGAAAGTATAAGAAACATATCCTACAATAGTGTTTTTTACTGCAACAACTAAACAATGCAGTTTTGGGTTTTCGCTAAATAAGGCTTTTTTCAAACCTTCTTCTTTGCCTTCCGGAGAATAGTCGGCCTTTTCGAAGTCGGCGTGTTTTTGACATAAAATAACCAGTTTGGGTAAATCGGCGATTTCGCACTTTCTAATTAAATATTCCATTGGAGGTTGATTTCGTTTTGTAAAAAATTAATAAAATGCTGAAAATAATCAGGATAAGTTTCGTTAGCTCTGGTAGCGATAAAATGTTTTCGTTTTAAGCCATTTTTGCCCACTTTTACCGCTTTAATTGAATTATTCTTGATATGTGGCTGCAATGCCCATTTTGCCATCGACATAATGCCCATATCAGCTTTTACCATTTCAAGAGAAGCTTCTGTTAATGGAAGCGGTGTTATCTTTTTCGGACTTACTTTGGCTGGAGCCAAAAAATACTGATGAATTGTAACCGTTTCCATAGGAAGGGAATGAATAATTAAATGTTCAGTTACAAAATCTTCGGCAACGACATACTTTTTGTCGGCCCACGGATGGTTTTCTGAAATCACCACTACTACTTCATCCTGAAATAATTCGGTGTATTTTATATGATGGTCTTTTATAGTGTCGCTTACAATGGCGATGTCAATCGTGTTTTCTAAAAGTTTTTGAAGCGGAATATGAGTGGCTTCGGTAACAATTTTCAATTCAACATTTGGATATAAAAGGTGAAACTGCTTTAAAACCGATGGAAGCCAGTGATAACTGGAAAAACATTCTGTACTGATTCTAATTTCGCCATGTTCTCCAAAAACCATCTGTTTGATCTGACTTTCGGTTTCGGTGAGTTTGTTTAGGATTTCATTTGCCAGTTCATAGATTTTTTCTCCGGCTTTGGTAAGAACCAGTTTTTTATTGGTTCTTAAAAAAATGGGCGTACCCAATTGATATTCTGCTTCTTTGAGCTGATGACTCAAAGCCGATTGTGTCAAGTGAAGTTTGTCAATAGCTTTTGTTATGCTTCCTTCTTCAACAATTGCTTTTATCAATTTTAAATGACGTATTTCCATTTTTAAAGTATTGGTACAACAAAGTAACAAAAATTTAAACTGGCTTTTGCATGAAAAAAACTAATGTCGTTTATGAATTCTTTTCGTTTTTATGACATCTAATGATCTTCTACTTTTGAAAAAACAAATCGCTAAAACACAATTAAAATGGAAACACAAATTAAACATTACGAGAATAAGTTAGCTTTTGAAATGGATCCTTCAGATTTATTTGACGCTTTAAATAATGGTGAAAAAGTAATAGCACTTGATGCCAGAAAAGCTTTTGGATTTGAAGCAGAACATATCCCAAATGCGATTAACATTCCGCATCGAGAAATGTCGGCAGAAACAACAAAATATTTAGATAAAGATGTTTTGTATGTTACTTATTGCGATGGAATTGGCTGTAATGCTTCAACAAAAGGTGCTTTGAATATGACTAAATTAGGATTTAAAGTAAAAGAGCTGATGGGTGGAATCGAGTGGTGGAAGTTCGACGGATATGCAACAGAAGGTTCTAAAGGAATTAAAACAGGTTTAAAAATTGAATGTGCCTGTTAAAAATAAAAAGCAGACTTTATAATCAAAGTCTGCTTTTTTATTATTTTGAAAATACTTTATTACGGCTGCGTAACAGGCTGTATTAAACTGTCTTTTGCAATTACGGCGCTGTCTTTAACTGGTGCCGGCTGTATAGGCGGATTAACCGGAGCGGTATATCGTTTAATTTTCTGCTGAATCATTACGGCATCATTCAATACAAATGGAGTCGGCATCATCCAGTCGCTTCTTGGATTTACTTTAAGCAGAGGATTTGTCATTAAATCAAAAGAACTTTCAATTAAATCCATATCAAAAATAGACGATTTGTTAATATAGAAATCCATAACAAGCGGTTCGTTGCCTACAACATAATAGCATAACAGGCGCATTCCTTCTCTTTCTAAACGATTTGTCTTTTCGCCCGAAGTAGATACACCATTTGCTTTGAAATTATAAAATGTCATTTTTGGATTAGCGTAAATATCGTAACGGTTCACTTTTCTATTTGGCGTAATCTTGATTTTTAAATAGCGATTATTGCCCACAACGCTGTCTTTCAGGAAAGCAATAGTTGGTTTTGGAACATCAACAATTGGTGCAATGGAGCTGTATGTAAATCCTGTATTGTATTTACTTGCAATTGGCAGACTGTTGAGCCCAACAACTTTTTGATTTTTCTGTCCTAAATACGTTTTAGTCCATTCATCAAGGTTTACATCATAAGTTGCCCAAACTGCCGAGTTGGTGTTTGCATTATAGATATATAACAAACTGTTAGATTTTGCTTTTCCTGGTTCATAGCTGGAATGAACACCTGCGTAAATAAAAAATCCGATGGAAACAGCAAAGAAAACCATAATCCATACGCCTTTTTTAGCGAAAGTATTAAATATTGGAAGTAATAATCCGAAAAGAAGAACGGTTAGAATTGCACTTCCAAAAAGTATTTTTAAACCTAAACCAATTGGAAACATTACTATAAACGGAGCAATAATAGCCAAAGCCGGAATGCTGAAAAGTAAATTCATGCCTAAACTGTAATGCTGCGTAAAAACGAAGATTCCAAATAAAAGAATTCCAAAATACACCGGAATAATTAAGAATCCTGCTCCGGTTAAGCTGTTTGCTAAAAAGGCATTAATAATAATCCAAAGCAGCAAAGGCGCTACGAAATGGGTCATTGTTATTTTTGCATCAGAAAAGTGGTGGTAAAAAGCAAAGCAGATTGCAATACTTAAAGTTACAAACGCTCCAATGTAAGCATGTCCGTTGTATGTAAATCCGTTTAACAGATCAGAATACTGCGGGTAAATCTCTAAAATGATTTTCCATCCTAAAAAGGTTACCAAACCGGCAATAATTACCGATCCTAAAAGCGGTACAAAACCTTTGAATATTTCTCTTAATGAAATCATTCTTTTGGCTTTTCCAATAAACATAAAAAGCATTAAAAGACCGAAAGCGATAAGTGTCATTGGCATTACCCATGAAAAAGGATAACTTATGAAAGAAAAAGGAGCATTGAAATAAACGTAATCTTCTGAATTTGGTGAAGTAATTTGGTTTAAGTCAGTATTTGCGAAGTATTTTAATAAAGGCATCAAATAAGAACCCTGATGCGCCAATGTCATTTTGTTTAAATGCTGAACATCGTCCTGCTGTGTGTGATAATTGTAATGTCCGTCGATAAAAGCAAAGTTAAACCCCTGAATATTTCCCTGCTCTCTAAAAACAGTCAAATCAGTATCATTTGGAAGCATTTTATAGATGCTGTACATCAATGAATTTGAAACCGGATAAGAAGGTTTTGCTTTGGTAAATTCTTTTACAAGTGCCTGATTTCCCTGATTGGTTTCCATCAGCATATAACTTGGTCCTGAAGTCCCTCTTGCTTCAAAGTTTAAAACCAAACCAACATCTTTTGCCCACGGATGTTTGTTTACAAAAAGTGCCGCGCCGTTTAAACCCAATTCTTCAGCATCTGAAAAAAGAATGATGATATCGTTTTTCTGAGGTTCTTTGGCATATAAAAAAGCCCTGATTCCTTCTAATATTGTGGCAACCCCAGAGGCATCATCACTTGCACCTTTTGAAAAAGAATGCGGTGCACTATCGTAATGAGAAAGTAATAATAGTGCTTTTGTATTGTTTGTTCCCTTTATTCGGGCAAGGATATTTTTAGATTTTACCAAAAGCCCTTTGTCATTAAGAGTAAAACCTTCCTGAACACTTGTTTCTAATCCAATTCTGTTAAGCTCAAGTTTAAGATAATTAGCAACCAATTCATGATTAGTTGAACCTACATAATGAGGTTTTTGAGCTATAATTTCAACCTGATTTAAAGCTCTTTCGGTAGAAAAATCAGCGAGAGCTTCATCATTTTTTGAAATGTATTGAGGCATCATTGTGGCATATATAGCAGCTAACAATGCCAGAATGCAGATTATTGCGAGAATCGAGGTGGGGTTTTTTCTCATAGTAAATACATCTAAATTTCTTTTTTAACAAGCATATAATAATCATTGTCCAAAGATCTATATCCCTGGTCGTACAGGAAATAGTAGGTATTGCCTGTTTTGGTCTGCAAGATATTAGTAAAGAAATCAAAATCAAAGCCTTTGTTAATCATTTTGTCCCTCGTTGCTTTTGATTTTCCATCAACATTCAGCTCCGATAAAATGCGATAATTTTTTCGTAGCTTATTATTTACATTCCGCATATAATTGTTGCTGTCTTTGTTTATTTTGTTATTATAAGCATTACGGCAGCTGTCTGAACAAAACTTTTTATCTTCCCTGCCTACAAGTTTTTCAGAGCATTCAAGACACGTTCTCATTATTTTGTTTTGTTAATTTGATACAAATCTGTTCTTCTGTCTTTTAGAATTCGCACACTTCCATGTTCATGAAGATTTTTCAATAAATTTAGATCAACATCAACAATCAAAGTCATTTCTGTATTTGGAGTAGCTTCTGCTTTAATTCCATTACTTGGAAAAGCAAAATCAGAAGGCGTAAAAACCGAAGCCTGAGCATATTGAATATCCATATTGTTTACTTTCGGAAGATTTCCAACACAGCCGGCAATGGCCACATAACATTCGTTTTCGATCGCACGCGCCTGAGAGCAGTGTTTAACACGAGTGTAAGCATTTTGAGTATCGGTTAGGAACGGAACAAATAAGATATTCATTCCTTCATCGGCCAATAATCTTGAAAGTTCCGGGAATTCGACATCATAACAAATTAAAATTCCAATTTTACCACAGTCCGTATCATAAGTTTTAAACTCAGATCCACCTTTCATTCCCCAATGATGCACTTCATTTGGTGTGATATGAATTTTATAATACATTTCAGAAGTTCCGTCTCTTTTGCATAAAAAACCAACATTATACAAAATACCATTTTCGAGATGCGGCATACTTCCTGTTATAATATTGATATTGTATGAAATGGCAAATTCCTGAAAGCGTTTTCTAATGGGGTCAGAGTGTCTTGCCAATTCCCGAATCGCTTCGGCTTCAGATAAGTGATTAAAATCGGCCATTAAAGGAGCCGTGAAAAGTTCTGGAAAAAGAGCAAAGTCACTTCCATAGCCGGAAACGACATCAATAAAAAATTCGGCCTGTTCAAAAAGAGCTTCAACATTATTAAGCTGACGCATCTGCCATTGAATTAATCCTAAACGAATAATGCTTTTTTCAGAATTAATCAACTTTGGACTTTCGTCATAATAGACATTGTTCCATTCCAGAAGAACTGCAAATTCTTTAGATTCTTCGTCGCCTTCCAGATAATTTTTAATGATGCGTAATACATGAAAATCATTGCTCAATTGAAATGAAAGAACCGGATCATGAAGTTCCTTGTCTTTTACTTTTTCAATATAATTTCTTGGTGAAAGCTTTTTCGAATATTGATTGTAATTGGGAATCCTTCCTGCAAAAACAATCGCTTTTAAGTTCAGTTGTTCACAAAGTTCTTTTCGGGCATCATAAAGACGTCGGCCCAAACGAAGTCCGCGGTAGTTTGGATGAATAAAAACATCAATTCCGTACAAAATTTCACCGTCAGGATTATGGGTCGAAAAAGTATAATCGCCAATGATTTGTCTGTAATTGTGTCTTTTGTCTACCAGTTTTTCATCAACAATAAGCGATAATGCCGAACCTACGACTACGCCGTCGACTAATATTACCAATTGTCCTTCGGGAAATATTGAGAGTAGTTTTTTGATGTCATTAGATCTCCAGTAGGAGTTTGCCATTTCTGGATACGATTCAACCATTGAATTTTTCAATTGTTTATAATCTTCAAACGCAAGGTTTCGTAACTCAACTTTTTTAATTTCTGTCTGCATATATGTACGATTTATCTCAAATATAGCAAAAATAAATTCCATTTACAAACGCTTACAAATATTTACAACCGAAAGTAAATAGTTTGCAACCGAATATTTTAGCCGAGACAGCGCAATTTTGCATCGTTGAATTTGATCAACGAATTTTTATATGAACATTTAAATAGTATACGCCATGAATGCAATGAAAAACAGAGTACAATTAATTGGTAACGCAGGAAACGACCCAGAAGTTAAAACATTAGAAAGCGGTAAAAAGCTGGCACATTTGACAATTGCAACTAACGAAATTTACAGAAACGAGAAAGGCGATAAAGTAGAGCAGACGGAATGGCACCGAGTTACTGCGTGGGGCAAAACGGCAGAAATAATCGAAAAGTTTGTTGTAAAAGGAAAAGAGGTTGCAATCGACGGAAAGTTAACCCACAGAAGTTACGATGACAAAAACGGAGAAAAAAAGTATATAACCGAAGTTGTTGTAAACGAGATTTTATTGCTGTAAATACTCTTTGATTAAACGCCGCGTAAAGAAACAAACCCGACAGGTTTTTAAACCTGTCGGGTTTAACTTTTGCGTTGAAATATTTTATAATACTGAAGCGCCGTTTATATCAGTTGAAAGCACTTCGCTCATATAATCAAAAAATGGTCTCATGTTTTGGAATGCTTCTAAAGCTTTTTCAAGAAATTGCGGACTCAAAACTTCCTCATCCGTAAAACGTTTTATGATTAAAAACTGTTTGTAACGAAGTAAATCGATAGCTTCATGATCTGCATCAAAACCTTTTGGCGTTGTTTTGAGCTGTTCGCCTTGCATGGTTCCGAAATTATTTTTGAATGTTTTCGAATTCAAAATCTCTCTAAATGATTCATGATCATGGGCAAATTCACTTCTTATGCGTTTTAAGTCAGCAGCATTTGGTCCCCAAAAACCGCCAATCAAAGAGGTGTTTCCTTTTTCGATATGAAAATAATAACCGCCGCGTCTTGCACTTGTAGCTCGTTTATAACTGCCGCCCCAATAGGTTTTAAAAGGGGTTTTATCTTTAGAAAAACGAATATCGCGATAAATTCTATACACACTTCTTTTACCTGATTGTGTTTCGAAAACATCGGTTTTAGAAAGTTCATGAAGAAGTGCGCCTGCAAAAGTTTCAATGTAATTGAGTTCTTTTAAATATTCTGCTTTATGTTCTTCAAACCACGGTTTATTGTTGTTTTCTTTAAGCTGTACTAAAAAATCTAAACTCGATTTGGGAATAAGAATTTGGTTTTCCATAATTAAATTGAACCTTTTTATAATCAGAAGACGAATGTAAGTAAAATTAAAAACCCACCAGATTTCTTGGTGGGTTTTCTATATCTTTAAGCTGTTTTTTTAAATAAATCAAACATAGGACAACGTGAGCAGCGTTTTTTTTCGCTCTTTTTATATTTCTCACAGCAAGAAGATTTACAGTTTTCAATCTTCTTAATTTTATCAAGGATATCTTTATTCTTCTTTTTCTTTTTATCCTTTTTTTTGTCCTTGTCTTTGTCTTTCTTGCTCAAAATTCCTCTGTATTATAAAAACAGAGACAAATATAAACGAAAAAAGTTATTTTTAAGCGTTCTAAATAAACTTTAACTTTTTTATTTTGGATTTATAGCAATAGAGCTTGTAACTGTTAATTGCTGAATATCACGGTCAAACAAATAAAGTCCGCCTTTATCGTCTCCAATTAAGTTGATTTTATCCAAAATAGATTTAGCTGTAGCTTCTTCTTCAATTTGCTCAGAAACGTACCATTGCAAGAAATTATGTGTAGCATAGTCTTTTTCTTCAAAAGTAATATGCACTAATTCGTTGATAGATTGCGAAACAAAAAGTTCGTGATTGTAAAGCTCTTCAAACATCTCTTTGAAAGTAGTATAAGTTGTTTTTGGCGCTTTAAGATCTGTAACCTGTGCATGCCCTCCGCGTTCGTTTACATACTTAACCAATTTAAGCATGTGTGCACGCTCTTCATCTGACTGAGTGTACATAAATTGAGCAATTCCTTCTAATCCTTGTACTTCAGCCCAACAAGCCATAGAAAGATAAGTTTGAGAAGATTCTGCTTCTATGCGGATTTGCTTATTTAAAGCCGATTCAATATTTTTTGATAGCATAATGATGTCTTTTTTGTAAAATTAGAAAAAATAATCCAAACCATTTTTTGGAAACCGCGAAAACATTAACGGGATTTTATTGGATCAAAAGAAGCAGGCTTTGAGAATACAGACTTATTCATGATCGGATTTCCATTGTCTTCCCGAATAATACCATCTGTAAATTTGCGAAGGATAAACTGTCTTAAAGTATTGTCATAATAACTTAAAATGTAATAATCCTTTAGTTTTAAAATATTCTGCAGTGAAACATTTTTGTTGGTACTCAAATAATAGTAAATATTGTCAATTGCGAGAGGTTCTGATTGTTTGGTACTTATGAAATTAAGATTAGAATCGAATGTCGAGTCGAAAAAGACCATTTTATTTTGAATATCATAATACGGTCTTCCACCAATACCAAATTCACCAAGAACATCATCCAGGCTGTTATAGTTTGTAAAAACATATTCTACAAAGCCTCCAAAGGTTACGTAGTTTTTGTTGTTGTGTTTAAAAACTGAAATACCTGCACTTAAATCGGATAAGTTCTTAAGGAATTTAGCAGTGGTTTTTAATTCCTGAGGCTTTTGGTTATTGGCCTGAACCAGCAGTGGTGAATTCTTAAAACGGATGGTGTCATTTTTTGAAACTGAAACACTTTTTAAGATTTGTCCTGAAGCAAAGTCTTTTATATCATACAAGAACTCATCGTTATTGGCTTTAATCTGAAATAGTTTTCCATCACTGTAAAATGAATTCGCACTTTTAGCCTGTTTCTTTGTGCTGGGCTGGATAAATGTTTTCTCGATTACATCAAGAGTTTGGAGATTAAGATCAAAAACCTGTGTTTTTTGAGTATTATAGTCAAATGTTAAAATAATATGATCATCGAGAACATACATTTTGTTTATACCCGAGGTTTTGTCTAAAGTATTAAAATCGTCTGATTCTATTTTTTGAATAGGATAGTTTCGAACTAAGAGATTAAAAGTAAAACCTTGCCCTCTCTCAGTTTGAAAATTAAAATCGGAAAAATCGAACATTTTTATTTCGCATTTTCCATTTTGAAATTCATACAAAAGAAGGTGTTTTTGACCTTTTTCTTTTCCCAGAACATAAAAAGCATTGTTTTTCTGAAAGCTTGTTATGATATATTCATTGTTTTCGGGAAAATCAAAGTTTAATGTTCGTGAAGTTTTCGAGTCCAGAAAATATTTTACGATTTTAAGATTTTTTGTATTTGAAGAACTCCAGTATAATAATGGGTTCCCATCATCGGCAATGCTGTAACCGCTTAAAGATCTGTTTAAAGGAGTTCTTATAGAATCAGTAAATTGACTTGTAAGGAATAGGGATTTATTATATTTTAAAATATTAATGTTTTTATCATCTGCAGCAAAAACATAAATATCATTTGTTTTTATATCTTCAACATTCAGCGTTTGGGCATTTTCTGAAGAAGTGTTTAAGTTTAATGGAAACGAATTTAATACTGTTTGACCTATCAGTACTGATTTCGAAAGTAAAAGTGAGATAAGTAATAGCTTTTTCATGAATTTTAAACGTCAAATATCATTCCAAATTTAGCGAAATAAACTGTATATAAATGCAATAGAATTACATCGTGATAATAGGGTTTGATTTGAAACTTAAAGAAATAAAAAAGTCCTTAAGAAATTTCTTAAGGACTTGATTTTTAATTATAAAAAAGAATTATTTTATTTTAAAAGTAACTCTTCTAGCTAATCTTCTAGCTTCTTCAGAATCTTTTTGGATTGAAGTATCTGCACCAGCAGGAATAACATTTAATCTTGAAGATGCAATTCCAGCTTTTTCAAAGATAGTTTTTACATTTTCTGCTCTTTGGTTTGAAAGTTTTTCATTGTATTCTGCTTTTCCAACCTGATCAGCATAACCAATAATATCAAGAGATGCAGAAGGGTTTTTTCTTAAGTAAGTTAAAACCACATCGATTGCAGCAGTTGAGTTTTCGATAGGAGTTGCTTTGTTGAAATCAAAATAAACGCTGTAATATTTATCGTTTATTAATTCTTTTACAACATCTTTATCGTTTACAACAGTAGTGTTGTTAACTGGTTTTTCTACAACAACTTGTTTTGATGGTATGTTCTTGATTTGGTTTTCAAGATCAGCAATTCTGTTATCGTAAGCACTAAGGTCTACATTTTCAGAAACTACAGTCCAGTCAGCATGTTTAGTATTTTTACCTAAGTAAACGTTTAAACCAACTGTACCATTGAACATTAATCCAGAAAAACCTCTGTTTCCATCAAGATAAGCACCATCAAAAGCATGATCCTGAGATGCGTTTAAGATTGTAGAGAAATCTCCAGTTAAAGCTACTCGGTTAGATAATTTTATTTGTCCGGTTACACCAGCAATAAAGTTACCCATTTCATCAGCTCCTTTAAAGTTGTCGCTTCTTAATTGAGCATAACCAAAACCTGCATGTCCTAATAAACCAATAGTGTTGGTCCAGGTTTCAAAGTTCATGATACGGCCTAAGTTGGCAACAGCTTGTAAATCTACTCTATAATATTTTGAATCAAAATCTATAGAATTGCTTTTTGCAGTAAAACTGTTGTATCCAAAATCAGCCTTTAAACCAAATTTGTTGTTAAACATGTAACGAACACCTAAATCACCAACCCATGGGCTTGGAGTAGCGGTAGTGTAACCTGCAGAGAATGGTCTTTGAGGTTTAGTTAATCCTCCCGCAAGTTCTACAGACCACTTGTTATAGTTGCTTGCAGAGCTTTCTGTTTGTGCATTTACATGAATTAACCCTAAAGCAAACGCCAGAGTAATAACAATTTTTTTCATTGTAATATGAGTTTTAAAATTTTCCCCAAACCAACGAATTTATTACTGCTTAAGACGTCCCCTAAAAGGTATTAGAGTATCAAAATAAGGTAAATTTGTAAGATTAAAACTATTTTGCGTTCATGGCCTCCTGAAAGGAATCTACAAACTGTCCTACATGCAAACCGTCCATTAATCCATGGTGAACGTGCACAGACATTGCGATTGTGCGTTTTCCAGATTCAGAAACAATCATTTTTCCAAATGAGATTTTAGGACAGCTGTCTGGAAACGTGTAACTTCTGGCGTGTGAAATAGAAGTGAAGCTTAACCACGGAATTGCCGAAAAATGAATCAGATTATCATCATCAAAAGATCTTGTAAAAAGTCCGGTTGTATTTTGAATACGTTCAATTTCTGTCAGAGCATTTTTTTCAAAGATTTTAAAATCAGGATTGTATTCGATTAAAGAAAATCCGAAAGTTCCGTCTGCACGACCAATTGTTGCCGAAGCATCTATGCGGTCGTTGATATAAATTTTGCTTTCTGAAATTCGGTATTTGAAATTTTCAACAGAGTTTACGGCCGTTAAGGTTTTGTGTAAATAGAAAATGAAGAAAGATGCTTTTAATTCTTTTGCCGTTTCATATGCTTTTGTGCAATCAATTTCGACAGTCACGCCAAAAAATGGTTCTTCCATTCGGCTGAAATGTTCAAAATGCTCTTTACGGTTCCAGTTTTCTAAGTCTAAAAGTGTTTTCATTATAATAAATTATGAACCACCTCAGTAATTTTTTCAAATGAACTAAAGTGTTTGTGTTCAACTTTGTGATTGATTTTTTCGTGTTCCCAAGTTGTGTGAAACGGAATATGAACAGCATAACCGCCAATTCCTAAAACAGGCAGTACATCTGATTTTAATGAATTGCCTATCATTAAAAACTCATTTGGCTGAATGTCTAAACGACCCAGTAATTTTTGATAATCGATTTCCTGTTTGTCTGACATTACTTCGATATGGTGAAAATAATGACCTAAACCAGAGCGGTGCAATTTGCTGTGCTGGTCTTTTAAGTCGCCTTTTGTTGCTACGACCAATTTGTATTTTCCGTGTAAAGCCTGTAAAGTTTCTTCGATTCCGTCAAGAAGTTCAATTGGTTTTTCGAGTAATTCCTTTCCGTATTGAATAATCTTTTCAATCACTTCAACCGGAATCGTATTGTTTGAAATATTCATTGCGGCTTCGATCATCGAAAGAATATAGCCTTTAATTCCATAACCGTACAAAGGCAGATTGGCAATTTCAATTTTAAATAATTCCTGCGAAATGCCCTGATGCGAAAGATAATCTTCCATCAAAGCACAAAATTTATGTTCGGTTTCCTGAAAATAAGGTTCGTTTACAAATAAAGTATCATCGGCATCAAATGCGATTACTTTTAAGTTTGGTATTTTGGTTTTATGTAACATAAGTTTTTTGTTTCAAGTTTTGTTTGTTTCAGGTTTATTTTTCGCCACGACCCGAGCGATAGTGAACAGGCGAAGCAATTCACGAATTGCACTAATTTTTTTTAGCCACAGATTATTAAGATTAAAATGATTTTTTAAAATCTGCTCAATCTGCGTGAAACCTCGAATTGCACAAACTATCAGTGTAAACCAGTTTCATCCGTAAAATCAGTGGGCAAACTATTTAGAAAAAAGCCTTTTCAAAGAAAGCGTTTTGTCGTAAAAAGTAATTCGGATTCCGAAAAGCAGAATGATTCCGCCGAAAACCATTTGTAAAGTTATTTGTTCTTCTAAAAACAACCAAGCCAAAATTGAAGTAATTACGGCCTGACTCAGTAAACTCAACGAAACTCGAGTTGCGCGCATATGCTGAGTCGCATAACTAATCGAAAGCCAGGCGCACAATTGGCAAATAACAGCTTGAAGGACGAGAACAAACCATCCCGTATTTGAAAATCCGGTAAAAGGTTCGTCCAGCGAATAACACAAAATTCCTAAATAAATACTCGAAGCCAATAAACTAATTGTCATAAATGATAAAACATCGACTGCAGAAAGCACATTTTTGCTTACCAACATATAAACGGAATATAGAATTCCGGATAAAACGGCAAATAGAAATGCTTTATCAAAGTTTAAATCGATGAAAAATTCAAAACCAACTAAGGTTATCATTCCTAATAAAGCGACAAATGTTCCTATCCAGAAATTTGCGGCAGGTTTTGCTTTCAGAAAAAAGAAAGAACCAACACCAACCCAAACCGGAGATAAATTAGTGAGCAGCGAAGCCTGAGTCGCGCTTGATTCCTGAATGGCGATATTCCAAACGGCAACATCTGACGCAAATAAAATACCGCAAAGTGCTGCCAAAAGTGCGAATTTTAATGTTGGAATTTTAAAATTGCCGCTCAATAACACATACGGCAAAAGCAGAATCACGGCAAAAGCCATTCGGTAAAAAGCCGAAATTAATCCCGGCGTTAAACGTAATTTAACCAATATAGGGAAAATGGAGATGCAGAGTATACCGCAGATTAGAGCTAATCTTGGTTTTGTGATTTTCATTGTATTAATCGTGTATTATTTTTCAAAGATACTTTACAAAGTGAATACTTTGAAAGCAAAAAACGCGAATCAATTAAAAATGTTAATCGGTTCGCGCTTTTTTATGACAGAATTTAAAAATTATTCTTCTTTTTCTACAACTTCAATAGCTGGCGGAACTTCGGGCGTATCTTCGCCTTTTAAATAACTCGGTAAATTTAATCCGGCCATATTGAATAAGTCATTCAATGGCGGAACTGTTTTCATCATTCCGGAAACAAAATTGGCTGTTGAACCGCCATTTTCGCCCTGACCATTTCCAGAATCCCAAACGGTAATTTTGTCAATTTTGATGTTTTTAACAGCTTCAACCTGAGTTTTAACCAATTCAGGAAGCTTCTCTAATAATAAAAGCTGGAATGCTTTGCTTGGATCTCCGCCAGCAGCAGCCACAACATCTTTGTAACCTTCGGCTTGTTTGGTTAATATTTCGAAAAGACCTTTTGCTTCGGCTTCCATTTTAGCGTAAATCGCATCGGCTTCACCTCGGGCATTTTCTCTCATAGTTTCGGCAGCAGCCTGAGCTTCGATAATAGCTCTTTGTTTAGCAATTTCGGCAGGAACTACAATGTTGGCAATTTGAGTAGAACGCTCTCTTTCAGAACGGGCAAGCTCGGCTTTTTGCTCAGCAACGTATGATTCTTCTAATGCTTTTGCCTGTTGTACTTTTTCTGCAGCTATTGCAACACGCAATGATTCTGCTTCTTTTTCTCTACGTAATGCTTCAGAATTAGCGATGGCAATTTTAGCCTCGTTCTCTCCCTGAATCGCAATTGCGTTTGCTTCAGAAGTTTTTACCCTTGTATCTCTCTGCGCTTCGGCTTTACCAATAGTTTCATCTCTTGATGCAGTAGCAATACTGATTTCTTTATCTTTTTGAGTAATCGCGATTTTTACATCACGGTCTCTGTGTGTTTCTGCAATTTGAGTATCTTTTTCTCTATCGGCAAGAGCTTTACCAATTTCCCCGATTTTTTCCTGTTCGGCAACGCTGATTTTTGCTTCGTTAATAGCTTTTGCAGCGGCTTCTTTTCCTAAAGCTTCAATATATCCAGACTCGTCACGAATATCGGTAACGTTTACGTTGATTAATTTTAAACCAATTTTCTTTAATTCGCTGTCAACGTTTTTCGAAATATTATCAAGGAATTTGTCACGGTCTGAGTTGATTTCTTCAATTGTCATGGTAGCAATTACCAAACGTAACTGACCAAACAAAATATCTTTTGCCAGTTCCTGCACCTGCTCGTATGATAAACCTAACAATCTTTCGGCAGCTGTATTCATACTGTCTGTTTCTGTCGAGATTGCAATGGTAAATCGGCAAGGAACATCGACTCTAATGTTCTGACGGCTCAGCGCATTCGTTAAATTAGCTTCGATTGAAAGCGGTTTTAAATCTAAAAATGCATAATCCTGAATTACCGGCCAGATAAAAGCACCGCCGCCGTGTACACATCGTGCTGAGGTTCCGCCTGTACGACCGTAAATAACTAAGATTTTGTCTGACGGACAACGCTTGTACCGCGATATTAATGCCGAAATTGTTACGAATAGAACGATTGCCGCAACTGCAATTAAAATAATTGGGTTCATTATGATTTGTGTTATATGGTTTCTACAATTAAAATGTTGTTTTCGATTTTGATAACTTTTACAACAGTTCTAGACGGAATTTTGCTTTGTTCTGTCATCGCTTCTAATTCATGAAAAGCACCGTTTACGCTAATCATGATTTTGCCTTTTCCTGTTTTATTTTCCGGAATTGTTAAGTAAACTTCGGCGGTTTTATTAAGCGTATTAGTGATTTTAAAAGAATTGTCTTCTGCTAGTTTTTGTACTTGTTTGATAACGAAGAAAAACAAAAGCACAAATAAAACGCCAACAACAAGTGATAAAATAATAAGAAACCAGGTATGTTCGCCAATTGTAGAATAAAACGAAATTCCCGTCCAGCTGAAACCTAAAAGAAAATTGATAAGGTTTCGTAATGAAAAAAGCTGAAAATCGCCATCGTGTGCATCGGCATGAAAATCAGTGTCGAAACCATCTGCAACATCAAGACCCGAAAAGGTAATAATGGTTTGAATAAGAAAAATTAAACTTGTTGGAATTGCGATATACCAAAAAGATTTAAGCAGTGTAGGCAAACTTTCTAATAGTTCCATAATTTTTAGTTTTTCGAATAGCTTTTGGTGCTAATATCTTACTTTTTATGAAAGAAAACTAATTTGTGTAAAATTTATATAAAAATGTAATATGAGAGAACCATCAAAGAGGTTAAATATGCCGTTAGGCATTAAATATCGGTAGAAAAAAAATAGATTAGCATCAATTTAACGTGCCGTAGGTACTCAAGATATGTGTCGTACCTACGGCACGAAACCGAATTTTAAATTTAATATTCTACCAACCTTTAATGCCTAACGGCATAATTTTCTGATTTTAAATTGATGATATAAAACAGGATTAAATTACCTCGAAAATTTCAGATATATTTTTCGTTTTGTAATGGTTTTTAAATAT